>Ga0185299_10003660_pt1 | contig 19887 bp, 16 predicted proteins | sample PaiPotPPA55metaG_FD_128002 | JGI IMG/M metagenome (GOLD analysis project Ga0185299, IMG submission 128002) | Iron sulfur acid spring bacterial and archeal communities from Banff, Canada, to study Microbial Dark Matter (Phase II) - Paint Pots PPA... ...
GACGATATGGAAAACACGCGCTGCCCCAATTGCAAAACTCTGTTGATCGAGCGCTTTGGCTATCTGATTCTCGGCTACCACCTGACGCCGAACGGGTGTTGTCCATCATGCGGCAGCAGCATCCCTGGGAAATGGGCGTCCGCGTTTCAGGGCCAGATCACCGCGCGCCCCTTTGTGCCGCGCACGCGCAGCCGATCAGATTTGCTTGTGCTGAACTCGTGACAAGCCACGCCATTTCTTGGCTCTCGTGGCGAGGACACATAAGGATTATGGGCCAAGTGTCGGCCCGCCCGAAAATCGCAGGTAGACCTCCCCCTCCCTTCGGTGTGTGTGTCATCGTAGGTCGAACATAGTCCTGGTAAGTTGTCACTGTCATTCGTTGCCTCTCCTCCATGAATATCCAAGTTGCACCGGGGGGTGAGGGTGCGGGGAGTGCACTTCCGTATGAATGAACCTAGCAGCCTTGGGCGACTTGCCGCGCAAATGAGAGCTCGTGGCATCGGAGTCGTGCAGTTGGAAGTACCGTTCGCCCCATTCTGCATCCCTTGGCCTATCAGGATTGAATTCCTTCTCTTTCAGGTATGCCCAAAACTTGTCTACGTCTTCGACATAGAAAATGATCCGTCCCCAATCACGGGTCACGTGACCCTGCTCGAGGTTGAGAATGGTATCTTTTGCGCTGAGCGTCCGAAGCGAAGAAAAATAAACCTCTTGTCCTTCGTAGAGAATCTTCAGGCCTAAAAGCTTGTTATAAAAATGCACGGATTTTGCCATGTCACTTACTTTGATCGTGATCGCGGATATTCTTTCTGCCTTCATACCTCTCTCCTCGCGCTCTCTTCCTTCGCCTGTTGCACCGGCAGTGTTACTGGCGATATGGAGATGCGTGGCATCGTCATCGAAGAGGGCGCGGTTCTGCGCGGCAAAGTCGAAGTTCGCCAAAAAGACTAGCCGCCGCAGTCTCCTCGGTCGGCGGTTCCCGCGCACGCCAAAGAAGCCGTTGCCACGGATTCGGCGCAGGCCAAACGCTCCAGACCTGGACGCGCTCGCCGGCCTTGAGAGTGCCAATCACTTTGCTGCGAACGATAATTTCGCAGGCTTCGATTTATGCGTTGACGCGGGCGTTGGGACCGACAGTGAAACTGCCATCGGCAATGTGAATTTTTCCTTCGAACGCGCCGTCCAGGAAGAGATCTTCCCGACCAGAGATTTCTCCTTTGATTTGATGCCCGGAGTCACCCAGGATGGCGCGTTCGGAGAAACCTGCGGCACCGCAGCAGCGGGACGCTGGGGTGAGGGAACGGTGGACGGCAGAGCGTCGAGAGCAGATTGCGGTTTATTTTCTTCAGGTTTACGCCACGTCACACACCTACCACGCTGTGAACTCCGAAGCCTTCGGAGCTGGGGTACCGTCGGACAAGCCGGAGGAAACGCGAAGATAGTACAGAGGACAGAAGGTGTAAAGGACAAAGGACAGTACCAGGAGTGGCAGTTCACAGAGAGTTGTAGGATTTCGTCAGATGGCGCGGAGTTTAGGATTTGTAGAGCTGGTCGATTTTGGCGGCCAGGATGAAATCGCTCTCCGTCAGGCCGTTGATTTTGTGCGTCCAGGTCGTGATCTCGACTTTTCCCCAGGCAAGGAAGATGTCAGGGTGGTGCCCTTGTTCTTCCGCAAGATTTCCAGCTTGGTTGACGAATTTGAGGGCTTCGCGAAAATCGGGAAACTTGAAGGCCTTCGTGATGTGGTGCCCCTCAATCACATTCCAGCCGTCCACCTGCTTTTGCAGAGAGGCGAGTTCATCACCCTTGAGCGGAGGCACTCCTCCTCGGCATGGGACGCATGTTTTGGTCACTAGGTCTGACATCACAACCGCTATTCTAGCACTGGCGTGCATGCGGATGAGGTGCAAGTAGGGTGCAGCAAATGAGTATTCGAATCCTTTTTATTTGTACCGGGAACATCACGCGGAGCCAGATGGCCGAAGGGTTGGCACGAGAGCTGACGGAAGAATCTAGCGAAGGTTCAGGTACTACTGAAATAGCCTCGCGTTATTGACACGATGCCAAGTGACTTTGTGAGCGGAGAGGTAGTCGAGCGGAAAGGAGCACTCGCGCAGAAATTCCGGGGACAATTGATTTACCCCAGTCCGCTTGAACGCTTTTTGCTGCGGTCAACTAAGTTTTGCCCAGGCCGCTCCAAATATCATCAGAAAGTCTGCAGATCTGCTCAATCAGACTTCGTGCTTCTTCGTTAGACATCGCAGCGATGTTGACCAACACTTGTGGCTGGCTGGCCGTGCTCAACTTTTCCATGATTGCCTGAAAATCGTTTTTCAGCGGTCCAGTTGGAAAATCGTTTTCATGAATGCTGCCAAAGCTGGTGTTTGCCACCATGCTGCGCAGCTTGTCTTGCGGTGCGCCGGGATTGACAGCTAGATGCCGCACGGCTTTGCCCAAATATTCCGAGCAGCGGCCCAAGTTGTGGGTAGCCATCACGAATTCTTCTTTTTCTGGTCCTCGCTCGAACAATATACCACTGTAAAAAGCTTCACAGAGTAGCAATGCGATTTGCGTGCGGAAACGGCTTTCATCTTTGGTTGAGTGTAACGCTGAAATCTCCTCCGCCAGCGTTTGTCTTCTGTCGGGATGTATCAAGTTGAAAAATCCTTCTGCGAATTCCCGTCTCTTGTCCCCAAGAAGTTGTTGTTGTGCCCCTCTAGAGACCTTCAGAAGCATCTGCCTCACTTTTTCTTGTTGCTCAGCGCTCAGACTCGAGTCAACGTGAAGGAAGCGTTCAAACTTGAACTCCATTTAATTTCCTCGCAGCGCCGGAAAATTCCCCGGATGTTACAACGAACGGTTATCAGTAGACCACAAACCCTTGGTCCACAGCCCTGAGTGTATGCCCGAGGATTTGAGAAGCGAAGCGGGGTTAGCGTTCAAGTCGAAGTCTCGCAGGAAGTGGGAAGATTAGAGGAAAATCGCGAAATCGCACTCTTCAGAATTATTCAGGAAAGCCTTGGCAATATCCGCCGGCATTCAGGATATATGCCTGCGCCTTCCTCACGACCCCCGGCACGTATACGGTTACGGCCACCCCGTATTCCGGAGCAGGCGGCACCGGTACGGCAGGCACTTCGCTCACGGTGACGATCACCGTTGTGAGCCAGTTTCTTTACTTCACGGATGGCGCGTATGCGGCCGCCGATGAGCACGAGGGATTCTAACGAAAAAATAAAATCGATTAGCTTGACGGTGTTAGGCCAAGAAAACCCGGCGTTGAGGAGATTTGGAAACAACAAAGAGTTATGGAAACTTACGTCCGAAGCTTGGCAAGGTTCGATTAAACACATCTAAGACGCTGGAACGGCGGCATTTGCAAACCTTTGCAACTATCTTAATTGGAAAATGATGGAAAATGACGGGGCACACCAACACTGCACTTTTCGGTGCCAATCGAACTTCGCATCTGAAGCTTGGGAAGTAGCTGCGCGCTTAGGCTGGACAGCAAGGAAGGTCAGGGCGGACACATTCCGAGCCTCTCTACCAGTAGCCGTCTGCAGCTTATAAGAAACTCGGCTACAGGTTGGTTTGAGGTATTGCGACGTGAGAGTTAGTGTTCGAGCAACACGAGGAATTTTGTTACGGTTTTTGTGCGACGGACGCTTTCTTCATTTTGGCGCAGCGCGGCAGCTTGTTGGAATGAGGTCTGCTGCTTAGCTAGAGCCGTTAAGCCCAAACGACGGTAAATGCGCGAGAGTTGATAATGACCATCAGGAGAGCCTGGATCTAACCGTACACACGCTTCTGTTTCGGGTCTGGCCTGACTCCACAGTTCGGCCCATTCAAAGGCTTTGCCTAACTGACATCGCGCGATTGGTTCCCTGGGCGCGATACGAGCGGCGTGCTTGAGACGACGAAAAATCTCGGGGCGACGTGAAACATCGCCGCTGTCACGGACGACCTTCAATAAAATGCCCCCGCAAAAGGCATCAGCGGTTTTGTTTTGCGGGTGTTCATCCGCAAAGTTACATACTTGAGCAGTCGCTGCAGGGTCAGGAGTGGAAGTATCCTGTAACGTGATCTCACCCAGGTAACGCGCCACAGTCTCGTCTCGCGGATCTATTTTAGCTGCGTCATGCAGCGCTTGAACGGCATCCGCGGATCGGTCGACAAAGTAATACGCCAAACCTAAAAGGATTTTTACGCGAACGGATCGCGGGAAAAGTGCGGATGCCTGCTTAAGGACCAACAGGGCAGCGTCAAATGTCTGATGGCGCAATAGTTCCAAACCCAACGCAAGATGGTAACGTTCTTCTGACGGTTCCAGAGTGACCGCAGCCTGATAGCTGTGAACCGCAGTGAGTGGGTCTCCTCGTTTTTCCTGAATATCACCAATGAGGCTTTCTATAGAACCGGTGTCTGCTAAGCTTTTAGCACGTTCGGCGCTGACCAAAGCATCGTCGAGGCGACCGGCACGGAAATTCGCCAAGGCGAGATCGTAGATTAAATCGCCGCGGTCTGGTGCGAGAGCACTGGCTGCCGCAAAATCAACCGCTGCCTCGGAAAACAGACTGGCGTGGCTGAGAATCTCCGCCAAACGCAGACGGATATCGACGGCTTGTTGTGGTGGCAGCGCTTCGCCACGCAAGCGCTTGAGTATTTGCGTCGGATTAGCATGGTTTTCGACTTGGTCCTGGAGACGCGCGATGCCCGCCGCGATGCGCAAATCTTGATTCCCAGGTGCCAACCTGGCCGCATTGTCCATATTTTCCGCTGCCACGCTGAAATGGCCAAGTCCTGACGCAATAGCGGCCTTTAATCGGTAAAAAGCTATTTTTTGGGCAGGATCTGCGGGAGTATTTACGCCTTTCAGTGTTGCTTCTGCCTCCGCATAACGGTGTTCGCGGGCCAACTGGAGGGCCTGTCCTATCGCCAAGTTCGATTCGTTTTGGGGCGGCCGTTGGCCCATCGCAATGCCGGTCAGAGCCAGGATGATTGACGAAAAATAGAAGATGCGCAGCGCGAGCATGACAGGTTCCATCTTACCTTGCGACGTTATGCAAACGTGTGAGAAAATCCCGCCGTGCCTGGCCAGAATTCTCCCCATCTTCAGCGCCAGCTTGGACTTCTGGAAGCAACTTCCGCAAACATGCTGGAGATGATCGGCGTCGGACCGTTCATCACTATTCCCCTCATTTTAACCACCATGAACGGGCCGCAAGCCATGCTGGGCTGGTTGCTGGGGGCGCTGGTGGCAATTTGCGATGGATTGGTATGGGCAGAATTGGGTGCGGCTATGCCCGGCACGGGCGGCCCATATCGCTATCTCTCAGAAGCGTTTGGTCCCAAACGTCTTGGAAGGCTTATGAGCTTTCTGTTCATCTGGGAGACAGTGTGTCTGGCGCCGCTATCGATTGGAGCCGGGGCGGTGGGCTTCTCGCAATATACGAAATTCTTGTGGCCCCACATGAATTGGTGGGAAGGCAAAGTGGTGGCCGTCGGAGTTTGCGCGCTTATTACTATTTTGCTGTATCGCGACATTCACTCGGTCGGGCGACTTTCGATTGCCTTGTGGATCGTGGTGATCTTCACGGCACTGGCAGTAACGGCAGCGGGTATCGCCAATTTTCATCTAAGCCGCGTTCTCGATTTTCCGCCTCATGCGTTCGCGTTGTCGCGACAATTTTTTGTGGGATTAGGCGGAGCGACGCTGCTGGCGATGTACGACTATGGAGGCTACAACAATGCTTGTTTCTTTGCGGGGGAAATAAAGCGGCCCGAATATGTCATCCCGCGCTCGATTCTGGTGTCCATTCTCCTGGTAGGAATTTTATATTTGACGATGAATGTTTCGATCATCGGTGTGATTCCCTGGCGGGAGGCCAGGCATTCGACCTTCATCGTGTCGGATCTGATACAGCGAGTTTACGGCTCCGTGGTTGCAAAGGTAATGACCGCATTTGTTCTTTTCACTACGTTCGCATCGCTATTCGCCGTCCTGCTGGGTTATTCGCGTGTGCCTTATGCCGCCGCGGTTGATGGGCGTTTTTTTTCAGCTTTCGGGCGGTTGCATCCCACGCGGAATTTTCCGTGGGTCTCGCTGCTGTTTATCGGAATCACTTCCGCAATTGCGAGTCTCCTGGACTTATCGGATCTGATCACCGCATTAGTCGTTATTCAAGTGCTGGTACAGTTTATGGCTCAAGTTGTGGCGGTCACGATGATCCGTCGCTATCGGCCGGATATTCAACGGCCGTTTCAAATGTGGTTCTATCCGGTCACAAGCGTAATTGCTTTTGCAGGATGGGCCTTCATTCTTGCGGCTAGTGGACTGAAATTTATTTTTTGGGGAATCGCTTTGATTGCGGTGGGTATTGGTGCGTACCTGTGGCGTGCGCGCGTACAGGCTGAGTGGCCGTTCGGTCCGACTGGAGCTAAAGGAACGATATGAGTGCACCACGCTCTCTGGACGTAGTGGTCGTAGGTGACTTGTTCGCAGACCTAGTCATGAGCGGTTTTGCTTCTTGGCCACCACGTGCCGGGGAAGAGTTGTTTGCGGAACGTTTTTGCCGGGAAATCGGCGGAGGAGCAGCAATCACGGCCTGTGGCTTAGCGAAATTGGGAGCAAAGGTCGGTGTGGTCGGGGTCATCGGCGGAACCGACGGGCAATGGTTGATCGAGAGGCTGGAGATCAGCGGCGTAAACACCTCAACGATTCAGCGAAGCTCGCGGGAGCCCACTGCTGTCACCGTGAGTATCTCCAGTGCAACCGACCGCACCTTCTTAACCTACATGGGAGCGAACCGCGAGCTGCCGGCAATGTTGAAGCAAGTTGGGTCGCGTGGCGAGTTTGCAAAGACCCGGCACGTGCATCTGGCGTTTGCCCCAGAACCGGTTGAAGCAGGAGATTTATTCACAGAGTTAACCAAGCAAGGCTGCAGTCTCTCCGTCGATGTCGGTTGGCATCCGGAATGGCTTTCCAATGCAGACTGTCGGGAAGCGCTTCGCAACGTAAGTATTTTCTTGCCAAATGAACGAGAAGCGGCACTTATGACGGGCGAAACTGAGCCGCGGCGGATTTTGCAGGCCTTCGAGAAAGCGGGACTTCGGATCGTAGCCCTCAAACTGGGGCAGGCGGGAGCAGGGCTGCTGTGCGATGGGACAATCTCGTTTTGCGAGCCAATCACGGTTCCATCGGTCGACACCACCGGGGCAGGAGACTGTTTTGATGGGGGGTTTTTATTTGCGTGGCTACGGGGAGATGACCCGCAAAATTGCCTTAAAGCGGGAACTATTTGCGGAGCCCTCTCCACCAGGCGTCTTGGCGGAATCGCAGGATTTCCGACAGTCGCGGAAATGGACGCTCTGATATGAGCAGTAAGGTGTGCATCATCGGCGGCGGCGGTGTGCGAACTCCACTGCTCGTTCATGGACTTTTGCAATCGCAGGAAATTCTGAAAATCAGCGAGCTGATTCTTTTCGACATAAGCCACCAACCGGCGGAAGTTATGGCCGCACTGGGCCGCGAAATCGCCAACAATCTGGCCGTGGACATTCGGCTGACTACAACGACTTCATTGGAGCGGGCCGTGGAGGGCAGTTCGTTTGTTTTAAGCAGCGTGCGCATTGGAGGTATGGCCGCTAGGGCGCGAGATGAGCGCACCGCCATCGAACATGGTCTTGCTGGGCAAGAAACTACCGGGCCGGGTGGCGTCGCGATGGCGTTGCGGACCGTGCCAGTTGCACTGGCACATGCGCGCGTGGTCGAACGACTGGCGCCGCAAGCGTGGTTTATCAATTTTACGAATCCCGCCGGACTCATAACGCAGGCGCTCAATCAGCATACCCAATTGCGCATAGTGGGTATCTGCGATACGCCGGCCGAATTGTTTCACCGCATAGCACAGGCGCTAGGAGCGCCTGGTTCTGAGACGGTATGCGAGTATGCCGGATTGAATCACCTTGGTTGGGTACGGCGTGTTACGGTACGAGGAAAAGATGTGACGGCCCAGTTGCTGCAAAATCCCGAACTGTTGCGGCAGCTGTATCACGCCAGTTTGTTCGATCCGCTGCTCATTCAAACACTTCAATTGATTCCTTCGGAATATTTATTTTTTTATTACAGCCAACGAAAAGCGTACCGCAACCAGTTGCGGGCGGGAGCTAGCCGTGGCGAGGAATTATTACGTTTGAATAGCGAATTGTTCACTCAACTACGATCGCAAACCCCGCGCGAAGGTTTGGACACGTATCGAAATTACTTAATGCAGCGCAACTCCTCTTATCTGCGGCTCGAGACTGAAGCGGGGTCTGCGTTCGGCGATGAACAAGAGAAAATCGATCCGTTTGAAATTGCAACCGGATATCACCGGATAGCGATCGAGGTAATGACGGGCCTGTTGTCCGAAGAACCGCGGCCGGTCGTCGTTAATGTGCGCAATCACGGCAGCATTGAGGATTTGGAGGACGAAGATGTGGTGGAAGTACCTTGCCGAATCAGCCGAAGCGGAATTACACCATTGTCAACCGGACAGTTACCGGAAGCGGTGCGGGGACTGGTGCTGGCAGTGAAAGCCTACGAACGCACAGTGATTCGAGCAGCGGTTGAGAAGTCCTGGCCGCTTGCGCAACTGGCTATGCTCGAATGTCCCATCATCGGTCAATGGGAAATTGCCGAGGACCTCAGGAGAAAATTAGCCGACAGTGATCCGGAATTTCTTGGATATTTGCTGTCAGACTAAACATATTCGGGGCCATTGACATACGGGAGGGCATGGAATTACAGTACATTTGCTGTTTTGCAAACGTGTGCAGAACATTACGACCGATCCCGTGTACCGTCCTACTTCTATCAAAGATATCGCCCGGAAGGCTAACGTTTCTTTTTCCACCGTTTCTAGGGCCTTGCAAAATAGCCCGCTGATTAGTCGCCGCACCGCCGAAAAGATCCAGAAAATTGCCCGCGAATCGGGTTATCGAGCCAGCGCGGTAGCGCGCGGACTGGTTACGCAAAGGACTAAAACGATCGGAGTGGTAGTGACTTCCATTGCCGATCCGTTCGTAAGTGAAGTCGTCGATGGCATTGAGGAATGCTGCAACGACCATGGGTACTCGGTGATCCTTGCAAATTCCAATGCCGACCCAGACCGGGAACGGAAGGTGGTGCAGTCGTTTTATGAAAGACGCGTGGACGGCATCGTGGTGACCTCTTCGCGCGTCGGAGCGTTATACATTCCGCTGCTTTCGGAAATGAGAGTTCCCATCGTGCTGGTAAACAATCAACATCCTGGAGAATTCGTGCACTCGGTAATGATTGAAAATGTGCAGGGCAGTCGCGAGGCCACGAATCACCTGATTCAACTTGGCCATCGCCGGATTGCCTATCTCGGCGACCGCTTTGGCCATCAATCGGATACAGAGCGATTTTCTGGATACCGCCAGGCACTTGACGGTGCGGCATTGCCATTTGTTCCCGAGTTGGTGGTGCACGGCGATGGAAAGTCCGAAAAAGCTATCGCCGCTACGGAGTCGCTACTGCGCCTAAAAGAACCGCCCACGGCCATTTTTTGCTACAACGACATGACCGCGCTGGGGGTGTTGCGCGCGCTGCACGCCCACGGCCTACGCGTCCCAGCTGATATTTCCGTGGTTGGTTTTGATGACCTCTTAATTGCCTCTTACACTGCTCCGCCACTTACGACAGTGCGCCAACCGAAACGACGGATGGGGTTTCTGGCGATGGAAAGTCTTTTGCAGTTGATGAGCGGGCAGAATCCTTCGCAGGCCATCACGGTGGCGGCTGAACTAGTCATTCGAGAATCGAGCGCGCCGCCTCGGAAGGCCCCGAAATGACTTCGATAGGCGCGGTCTGAAGTGAGTTCGGGATCGGACTGTGTGTGTCTTTGAACGGTTGTCACCCGAGTGAAGGACGTTGCGCAGTTTCGCGCCAATAGAGTCAACCGAATTCTAAAAAGGGAGCCCGCTTGAAAGAGAAGCGACTAAACGTCGGCATCATTGGCGCTGGGCGCATAGGGAAAGTGCACGCGGAAACCCTTGCATTTCGCGTGCCGGGCGCAGCCGCTGTAGCCATCGCCGACATTAATCTAGCGATGGCCGAGACGGTAGCCAACCAATACGGGATCAGTCGTGTAGCTGTTGATGCTGCGACAATTTTGTCCGACTCCAACATTGATGCGGTGCTAATTTGTTCCCCTACGGATACTCACGCGGATCTGGTTATCAGGGCTGCGCTAGCGGGAAAGCACATTTTCTGTGAGAAGCCCATCGATCATGCTCTAGCACAAATTGACCTCGCACTCGCGGCGGTCGAGAACGCCGGCGTTAAGTTTCAGGTGGGATTCAATCGACGCTTCGATGCAAATTTTATGCGCGTCCGCAAAGCTGTTATCAGCGGTGAAATCGGAACGCCGCACCTCATGCACATTATTAGCCGCGATCCGGGCCCACCGCCGATTTCGTATATCAAGGTTTCCGGCGGAATTTTTCTGGATATGTCCATTCACGATTTTGATATGGCACGCTTCCTGATTGGCGACGAAGTGGAAAGCGTATACACCGCGGCGGCCGTGAGAATCGATCCAGAAATCGGAAAAACCGGCGATCTCGATACAGCGGTGATCGTTTTGCAATTCAAAGGCGGCGCCATCGCCACGATTGACAATAGTCGCAAAGCCGTTTACGGCTATGACCAGCGCGTCGAAATTTTAGGCAGCGCGGGAGCGATTATCACCGGAAACTGCTTTCCTAATCAGGCCATCATCAGCACGGCGACTGAGATTCGCCGTGATTTGCCTCTGAATTTTTTTATGGAGCGCTATACGGAAAGCTTCGTGAGCGAAATGCAGGCGTTTGTGCACGCGGTGTTGCAAGACGAACCCACTCAAGTAAACGGTATGGATGGAAGACTTGCAGTCCTGATAGCGTTGGCCGCGCGCAAGTCTTACGACGAGCGCAGGCCAGTCCGCTTGGAAGAAGTGGCAAAACTTCAACCGTCCAGCGTTTTGACCTGACGCAAAATAACCGTAACCTCTATATTACCGTCCGCGCTTGGTCCGTCACTTCAGATCGGAATTTTTTGGCAGGCTGATCATGTTTGCGAAAATGCGGAAAGCTCCCGGGACGCCTTCCGGTAATTGGCGATAAAAGGCGTAGGCATTGTAGATATAAACGCCCTTCCCATACTTCGCATACAGCAGACCGCCTTTTTGTGGGGCCTGCCCTTCGTCATTGGTGGACAAAAGCGGCTCGTAGTGAGAATCCCAGGACTTCAGGAATTTCGAGCCGCGCTCCTCTATCCAACCTTCGAAGTCGCGGGCGGTAATCTGGTTGGGCCAAAGAAAAACAGGATTTTTGGGATCGAGAATTTCCATTTTGGAAGTCTCGTCGGTAACTTCTTCAGGATTTGAACCCATCTCATATGGATAAGGGCCAAAATTGTGATCAAATTCCGGCGTATTGTATTGCACGATCATTACGCCGCCGTTTTTCACATAATCGAGCAACCGGCTGTTATAAGTCTTCAACTCATCACGCGCAGCATAAGCGCGCACGCCGACCAAAATGACGCTGTACTTCGACAAATCCGTGGAAGCGACATCGCTGGGAGCGAGGAAAGTTACGTGCAGTCCGAGATTTTCAAGCGAGGCCGGAACATCGTCGCCACTGCCGGTGATGTAGCCAACCGTCAATCCGTCCGCAACCTTCACATCCACCCCTGACACGCGCAGCACCGCTGGTCGATAAAGGTAATCGGGCCGTAGACCTGGATAGCCGGTGACCTCGTAGCCCTGCTTATATTGTTCGCCGGCATAATCCACTACAGCGGTAAGCTGGTAACTTTTTTCCGCGAGATTTGTGGGCGTAACCTGAAAAGTTGCGAATTGCTCGTCGCCATCACTAACGGTTGAAAATTCGACTGAAGGCGGAGCGCTGGTCCAACCAGAAGGCAACTCCAGTTTGACAGTGCCTTTAGCTGCGCCTTTCACATCGCTGCGAATCCCAGTAGTAACGGCAAATTCCTTGCCGTTCAGAGGTACGATGCCGGCTTTGGGATTAACGGTCACCGAGATAGCCGGCCCAACCACTAGTGGCTCTGACACTACACCAAGCCCGTTAACGCGCTTGATTGTTTGCACTACCTGGCCGACGCGAACGGGCACGCCTTCGAATTCGAATTGCGCCCAGGCCTCCAGCGGATATGGCGAAAGAGGCAGGTTCAAATATTTCATGTCAGCAATGTCGTAATACGATTGTTCAATATTCGGACGTCTGAAATACGGCTGCGTGAATTTGGCGTTCTTCGGCGCAGTCAATTCAAAACGCGCGTCCACTGGCTTATCTTCGACCAGCGCTTGAGCGTCAATCGCCCCTTTAATTTCCCAGTCGTTCCCGTCGGAAGGAGCAATTTCAACATGCTTCAAAGTAACCGGTAGCGCGCTCTGGCTGACCACGCGAACTTTCACGCCAACTTTTTGGCCAGGAATCACGACCCGGGTAGTATCCGGATCACCCACGAACATTGCATACAAGGGATTGGGCTCTTTTTCCGGCGCCATGGTGGCGGCCACGGAGAGACCTAGAGCCTCCGCCAAAGCATTGTTAAATTGCGCTTTCTTGGTCTCCAATTCAAAGGTGACATTGTATTTTTCATCGGCGGATAACTTACTGTCCTTCACTCGCTCAATTAATTTTTGCGTTTCTTTTAAACCTTCGGCCAACTGTGAAGCGATTTTTTCCGGCTGGGCCGCCGAAAAATTGGTCGTCGCGCTTTCGACAAGTTCATTCACGTGTTTTAAACCAGTTGCAAGAAAATCCTGATTACTATTCTTGGCCAGTGTGGCGATGCCCAGCAGCGAGACGTCGATACCGTCAAAAAAGGACTTTTCCTTGTCCTCCACAGACATCACTGCGCCGAAGCGATGATACGGAGTATTAACGGCTCCGGCTTTGGGGATCATTCCACCGCCCGTTTGGCTTTTCTGAAAGCCCAGTCCTTCCCGCGCTATCTGAACGTACGACATCCCTAATACGGGATCATAATCGCCTTCGGGAATTTCCACGTTGGCAGCTAGTTTCCCATCGTCATTTCCGAACCACGGAGTTCTGGCGTAGTCCTTCAGCGGGGCCCATGGACGCAAGCCTGCCGCGATCTGGTCCGGGAAAACATTTGGATCGCCGGCAGCTTTAAAGACTTCCTGGGCCATGGCGCCCGCAGTCTGATGATTGCCATGTCCGTCCATGGGAGCACCCACGAAGACGGATGTGATTACCAGCGGACGCGTCATGCGAACTACCCGAACCACATCCGCGAAAACCCGATCGTGCGTCCATTTGGAAATCGATTCAGCTTTCGTTTTTGAAAAACCATAATCGACTACCCGAGTCCAGTACTGATCGACTCCGTAATAGCGGTCAGCAGCTAGCAGCTCTTCCGTTCTCACTAGGCCTAGGGCGTCGAAATAGTTCGCTGACATCACGTTGGCGCCACCTTCACCCCGATTCAGCGTGACGAGCGTTACGCGGGCGCCTTGACCGCGCGATTCGTAAGTGAGCATTCCACCATCCTCGTCATCCGGATGTGCGGTAATCATGATCAGGCTGGCCCTGGTATGGAGTTTTTTGAGGCTTTGCCACAGTGCAGTGCTTCCGCGATTGATTGGCAGCGGTACCGGTGCCTCCGCCGCTTTAACCGATGAAGCGTAAGGGGATTGGCCAGACGAAGGCTGAATCGACAACAATAATAGTAACGTGGCCAAAGCGGCGGTACGTTTCATGGTGGACCTCATCGAAAGAAATTAAGTCTTTACCGAGCGTATGCCGAAGTGTGCGAAGGCCGCAACGCAAGGAGCGTCAGCCGCAAGTTTCGAACTGAAGACCCGCGGCCGCGCCAGAGACCGGAACGACCTAGAAATAAAACTTCAGCGCAAACTGAACTATTCGCGGGTCCCCAACGGTCGAGGAAATAATTCCGAAACCGCCCCCAGCCCCGCCAGCGAAGAACGATCCGGGATTCGAGAAGTTGGCGTGGTTGAAGGCATTAAAGAACTCGGCGCGGAACTCGAATCGCATGATTTCCCTCACCGGGAAAATCTTGAACACACTAATGTCCGTATTCGTGAATCCAGGACCGTGATATCTGCCAACTCCGCAATTCCCGAACTGGCCGAGCCCCGGTAGGGCGAACTCAGCGGGATTCAACCATAACCCGGTTCTGGGATTATCGGAGGCTCCGGCCCTACCATTCCCGATACAATCTGGACGTGAGATATGAACTCCTCCGGACAAACTGCTGTCGGGAGCAAAGAGTTGAATGGTCGTTCCGGTTTGCTTGGTGACGATGGTGTTGGCCTGCCATCCACCAAGAATGTAACTGGCGATACCGCCGTCACTGAGGTATTTCTTGCCTCTGCCGACGGGCAACTCGTAAGTGAGATAACCTACAAAGCGCTGCCGAACGTCAAACATCGAATCGCCCCGTTCCGCCGCATAATTGTATGAATTTTGCGGTTCGGCGCCACCCGTCAAATTGTCTACATAATCGGAAATAAGATGACTCCAGGTGTAGCTGACTCCGTAGGACATGCCCTTTGTGTAGTGATGCCTGAGAGATACCAACAACCCGTTGTAGTCAGCGTTTCCGTCGTTCGTGGCCAACTCCAGGAACGCGTGATTTCCTGTTGCGCTGCTATTGGTGGTATTCAGATTGGCGAACGGGTACGTGTCGATGGGGTTCCCGCTGCCATCAAAAGTACCGGTAAAAATACCTTGGTTAGCGTCACGTAGGCGATTCATTTTCCTCGCAAAATTTCCCACGTAGCTCACATCCAGCGACGTATTCGGAGTGATCTGCAGTTCTGGACCGAAACTGGCTTGCTCGACATATCCAGTTCTCTGGTTAGGATCCTGGGCGCGAATCTGCAGTTGCGAGAGATTCACCGTGGTTGAAGTGAAGTCGCCGATCGGAAAGCCGTCTTTCAATTGAAAAACCGGGGTGGTACTGCCCAGGGATTGGGCCAGGCTATAGGAAATAACCGCTGGCGGATTCAAAGCCAGAATGCTCTCCGAACCAATGCGGACTCCTTCCTGATAGAAAATGCCAAAGCCACCGCGAAAAACGACCCTGCTCCAGGGGTGATAGCTAAAGCCGAGCCGTGGTGCGAAGTTGTTTTTATCAGGATGAATCAACGATCGGTTGTACCAACCGGACGCATTAGGCGCAACAGTGACGAATTCGCCTCCGTTCGCCGGACTGAAATTGCTAAGCTGATTCTGCCGATTCAGCAGCGGCGAAAACAATTCGTAGCGCAAGCCAAGTGTAAGGGTCAGGTCTTTTCGCAGTTTCCAGGTGTCCTGCCCGTAGATGCTGTTTCCGTTGGTGTAGTTGTGCACCACTGTGGGAGTTACAAATGTCGTGGAGTCTACGTCGCCAAGCAGGAAATCCGGCAGACCGAATTTACCGCTGGCGGTGTAAATTCCATTGATGCCGAGTTCGCCCTGTGGAGCGCGAATGTCGAGGAAATTGTCGCTGAAGCGGCGAAATTCGTAGCCAAATTTGAAACTGTGATTCCCCTTAAGCCAGCTCAAATTGTCCAGCAGTTGCCAAACCTGTGAGATTTGAAACTGTGGACGCCAGGGCGAAGTGCCGATGCGCGTCAATCCGTTTATTTCGATCGGCGGAATACCGACGGTATTCGGTCCAACTGGGACGCCCGTCAACCCGTAGTTTCCAGCCAGCGACTGGCCCAATTTAACGCCGATGGGATCGCTGTGCGCATAATCGCGATTGAATCCAAAACGCAATTCATTCAATAAAGAGGAATTGATGGTGTGGTCCCACGCCAGAGCTACAGACCGCTCATGAATGTTGTATGCCGTCGCAAAGTCACCGTTTCCCGCGACGAAGTTACTGGTCCATGGTGGATCCTGGTTTGCGATGATGTATTGGCTGTATCGTCCGAAAAGATGACTCTTGTCAGTAAGGCTATGGTCAATCCGAATATCCCAAGACTGAGTATCCTTGGGAACCGAATACTGAAATTGATAGTTAGGGGCTCCGTTCCAGCTCGCGGGTATTCCTTCCTTAGCAACTTGGCTGGGAATATTTGGATCGGGGAATAAAGCCACTAACTTTATGCCAGTAGGATCGAGGCAGCCGGTAGCTACGATATTGCCTCCTACACAACCCGCTTGCCCGGCTACACCTGAGTCATGCAAGGTCTGCGATAGTTCTGTAAAGTTTCCGGTTTTCATTAAAGGTGTCGGTACCGTAGATTGAACGGTGGTGGCCTGGCGACTAGTGAATATCTGAAAATCTCCGAAGAGGAAGGTTTTGTTCTTGATGATCGGTCCACCTATGGTGGCGCCGTATTGGTTTTGCGTGAAATGGCCGCGGGGGACGCCATTCAGGTTGTTGAAATAAGTGTTGGCGTCGAGGGAGCTGTTGCGAAGATATTCCCAGACATCGCCATGAAATTGATTGGTTCCGGATTTGATACTGGCGTTCACCACGGCGCCTGCTGAGGTTCCAAATTCCGCCGAGTAGGTCCGCGTCTGTATGCGGAACTCTTGCAGCGCATCTGGCGGAGGTTGGATCACCTGCACGGAGCTTTCCTGCAAGTTCGTTGAGCCTGAGTTGTTATCAATTCCATCAAGCGAAAAGTAATTCTGGGTTTCTAAATTTCCATTCGAACTGAAGCGGTCCGGCGCGGTGTTGTTGGTATTAACCTGATTACGTTGAATGCCCGCTTCCAAAAGCGCCAGGTCTGAATACCGCCGGCCATTCAGCGGCAAGTCATTGATCTGCTCGCTCTGCACAACCCCGCCCACGTCCGCCGTTTCGGTTTGCAGTACCGGCGAGACGGATGAGACCTCCACTACTTGCGAGGAGGCCCCAATCTTCAACGTGAAGTTAATGGCTGGTCGTGACTGCACATCAACTTCAATGTGCGTGCTCACGGCTGATTCGAAGTTCTGCGCGGTGGCTTGAACGGAATACGTTCCGGGTAGGACCGCAGCAAATTGATATTCGCCATCACCGTTGGTGGTTACCGAGCGCGAAACACCGGACGCTTCGTTTGACAGCGTGACGGTAGCACCGGGAATTGCCGCTCCGCTCGCGTCGCTCACTACCCCCACGACCGAGCCGGTATCAATCTGAGCGGAAATGAAGCATGGAAAAAACAGCAGAACTACGGTAGCAAACAGAATTCCTGCGGACACTGTTACAAGATGAATTACATTTTTCATGGTGGACGTACCCCCCTTATCCGAACCAGGCGTTCAGGGCCCCTCAAAATTGTGCAAACGTTACCATAGAGCCTTTTTGATGTAAACATGAGATCGTGAAATCCTTTTTCGCCCGTTCTTTGGCGCACTTGGCTTTGCTGATTGCCATTGCCTTTTCGCGCGGCCGCCGATTAATCTGGTTCGTCGCTGCCACGCGATTCTTCCAACAGCGACTTTTTTGATCGATCTGCGGCACGACTTGACATACTCAACCATGGTGAATCGTCGCCAATTTCTATCCGGTCTGGGAGGTGTCGGCGGAATAGCGCTACTTGGACAACGTCCTGCGCAGTCTCCTTTTTTTCGGGAAATTCCCCCGGCATCCAGCGGTATTCACTGGATGCACCAAAACGCCATGTCTCCGGAAAAGTATTTGCCCGAGACCCTCGGTCCCGGTTGTGCATTCCTGGATTACGACAACGACGGCTGGATGGACCTGTATCTCGTGAATAGCGGCCCGTCCGATTTCTTTCAGCCCAAGCGGCGCCTACGCAACGCCTTGTACAAAAATAATCGCGACGGCACCTTTACAGATGTCACCGAAAGCGCCGGAGTTCCGGGCGGAACGTTCGGCATGGGAGTAGCAGTCGGAGATTTCAATAACGATGGCTACCCGGATATTTTCGTGACCGCCTGCGGGCGTTCCTTGCTGTATAGAAATAATGGCGATGGCACCTTCACGGACGTTACGGTGACAGCCGGGCTCGATATCAACGGATGGACGACCAGCGCCGTGTGGTGTGATTTTGACAATGATGGCCGCCTGGATTTGTTCGTGTGCAGTTTTGTCCGCTACCTTCCGGAGGACCGACAGTCCTGCGGTGACAACGCAGCGGGCCAGAAATACTACTGTATCCCTCGCGCCTTTCACCCTACCGCCAGCTATCTCTTTCATAACAACGGAGACGGCACGTTCACGGAAGTTGGAAAAGACACCGCCATCGGCAAAATCTTGGGCAAAGCCTTGGGTGTAGTTGCAACCGACATCAACAATGACGGGCGCATGGATCTGTTTGTCGCCAACGATACGGTTCAGAATTTCCTGTTCGTCAATCGTGGCGCAAATCGCTGGGAAGAAATCTCTGTCCCAGCCGAAGTCGGATTCAGCGAAAACGGCCAGGCTCGTTCCGGCATGGGCGTGGATGCCGCGGACCTGAGCAATCGCGGATGGCAAGACCTGTTTGTAGCCAATATCGATCAGGAAAAGTTTGCGCTCTATCACAATTTAAAGAACGAGACTTTCGTTGACGTGGCCGGCCCGCAATCCATCGCTCAGGCCACCAGACTCTTAAGCGGCTGGGGATTGCATTTTTTTGACTACGACAACGACGGGGAGATCGACCTGATCATCGCCAACGGCCATCCCGACGACATGGTCGCGCAGCGTTCTCAGACCGTCACGTACCGCGAACCGCTACTGTTGTTTCAGCAGAAGAATGGAAAGTTTCATAACGTCAGCGCTGAAGCAGGTCCGGCATTTGCCAAGAATTTTTCTGCCCGCGGGCTGGCCGTCGGCGATTTTGACAACGATGGCCGGGTGGATGTGCTTATTGGCGTTAATGGCGGCGCACCAGTTCTTCTACAAAATCAGGCCGGCATAAGTAATCATTGGCTGGGAATCAAGTTGCAAGGCATTACTTGCAATCGTGACGCGATCGGCGCGAGGCTCGTGTGGTCGGCTGGCGGAAAGAAGCGTTCTTGCTTAAAGAATGGCGGCGGAAGCTACCTCTCTTCTCATGATCCGCGACAGGTGCTGGGCCTGGGTTCGGCTACCAAGGTCGATTGGCTTGAAATTCATTGGCCCGCTCCCTCCACCGTCATGCAAAAGTTAATCAATATTCCGTGTGATCGCTACGTCACACTCATCGAGGGCCACGACGTGCCCTCCTTGACCGACGGTCCTAACAAGACAGTCTAATGTGAAACTTGCGAAACGCAAGAAACGGAAGGATGGGAGTTTCGTTTTGATAGAGAGATGTCCGACTGGACGCTTCAGTCCGCCGAAGGAACATAGTCATCGGTACCTCTCGGAGATGATCCCAACGAGTCCGCGGCGCAGTCTGCCGTGGATGTGCTCCGCTTAAATATCATCTTCTGGCGTCAAGATGTACCTGCGGATGAGCTCCCGTCGATGCATGCGTGGTACCCTTCACGCCATGTGAATTCTTTGAACGGAGGAGGTGAAGTGTCCACTGCCGATCCAATTCAACACGTTGGATCAACATAGAAGGCCAACGTTAATCAGAAATCTGTTCGGCGTGAGGCCAGGGGTGCGCGGCCCGAAAACTACGACAGAGATGACGACCGCGAGTATAACGAGGGCGATAAAAACAAAAAACTCCTGCGGTTCCAAAACTTTGGAAGAGAAATCCAATGATGAGGCTCGTAAACGCGGTCGGCAAACGTCCCCAGGAATAAACGGGCTGCTCAAAATGGTCCTGATCCTCTCTAGACAATCGGTGTTTTCAGATGATTTCATAACAATGTCGGCTCCTTAGACCCGAGTAGACTGTGGTTGTTGAAGACCAAAGCTCGGGAGAAAGGAGCCGAACATGATGATTATAGGCGTAGATTACCACC
>Ga0185299_10003661_pt1 | contig 19875 bp, 16 predicted proteins | sample PaiPotPPA55metaG_FD_128002 | JGI IMG/M metagenome (GOLD analysis project Ga0185299, IMG submission 128002) | Iron sulfur acid spring bacterial and archeal communities from Banff, Canada, to study Microbial Dark Matter (Phase II) - Paint Pots PPA... ...
GAAAATCGACCAGTATGCTGAAACTTCCAACGACCACGCGCAGCCTTTCGTCTGGACAGCCACGGCGGATTCGATCTTCTCTAAAATCCAGCGACTATGTGAACGTATTTCCGGGACGGCACACTAGATATAGCTGTGCTCGGCGGATTTCAAGTCTCCGAAAAAGGCGACCTCGCCAACTGGAAAATTCCCGGCGCTAAAGGCTCCGGCGGAATTGGCGGCGCGATGGACATCGCTTCGGGCGCGAAAAAGCTGATCGTTTGCATGGAACACACCACCAAGGAAGGCGCGCCAAAAATCGTGCGCCAGTGCACGTATCCGCTGACGGGCCTTGCCTGCGTCGGCACGATTATCACTGATCTCGCGGTAATCGACGTCAAGCCTGAAGGGCTGGTGCTGCGCGAGATCGCGGGTGGATGGAGCAAGGAAGAACTCCAAAAGCTGACCGCAGCACCGCTGATGTCGCTGGGCCGTACGCCAGAAATAAAATTTGTTTGAGCGCGCCAGCGACGCACCGCCATGAGCAGCGGTGCTGCCAAGCTGCGCCACGCGCATGGTAGAGTTTGAATGTTCGGCAGCGAAGAACGGAATCATCAGGAGGCAGCCATGGCAGAAAATATTCCAGAAAAATACGCCGACTTATTGGAAAAGCCGGCGTTTGGCAACCTTGGCACGATCATGAAGGATGGCAGCCCGCAAGTAACGCCCATCTGGGTGGATTACGACGGAAAGTACGTCCGATTTAACTCCGCGCCCGGGCGCGTCAAGGACAAGAATGTCCGGCGCGATCCGCGGGTTTCGGTTTCTCTGCAAGATCCCGCGAACCCCTATCGCTACCTCGAAATTCGCGGTCGCGTCGTCGAGATTACCCAAGCCGGCGCGGACGATCACATCAATAAACTCTCGCAAAAATATCTGGGCAAGTCTGTGTATCCCTTTCGGAAGCCCGGCGAAGTACGAGTCCTCTACAAGATCGAACCAGAAAAAGTCAGCTCCATGGGGTGAAAAAATAATGTCCTTGTCCTTTCCCGCTCGATTATCTTTTCTAGCTCGACTGGCCTGTTTCGTAAGTCTGTTTCTTGCGGCGGCTCTTTCCGTTTCCGCAAGGCCGGCGCATGAAGAAAACGGCCAAACTTTCGACGGTCCCGGCGGAAAGCTCTACTACGAAGTGACGGGAAGCGGAACCGGCACGCCGCTCATCATCGTGAATGGCGGTCCGGGCTTCGATCATACTTATCTGCACATCTCCACGGCTTGGGACACGCTCGGCAAAAATCGCCGCGTCATTTTCTACGATCAGCGCGGCGATGGCCGATCTTCGCCTCTGAAGCCCGGACAATCCTGCAATCTCGCCGATCAGATCGCCGACCTCGAAGCCTTGCGCGCACATCTCGGATTTGAAAAGTGGGACATGCTCGGCCACTCTTGGGGCGGCTACTTGTCCATGGCTTACTCCGCGCGCCATCCCGAGCGCATTTCTCACTTGATGATTGTGGATTCTGCCGCGCCCAAATGGTCCGACACGCTCTTTCTCTTCAGCCAGATCTTTCCGGAAGTCACCGAACGCCGCGCGGGGTTCACCTTCGCCGACGAAATGGGCGATAAGGCCGCGTCCGACGCTGGAATTCATGATTACCTCACCATGCTCTTTTACTCGCCGGAAAAGCGCGACGCTTTCGTCGCGCAGATGGGCGCCGGCGCGTTCCACAAGGATGCTTCGCAGGCGGTGATGAGCGACCTGCCGCGCTTCGATCTCAATCCAGAAATCGCCAAATTTAAATTTCCGGTCATTGTGATGTCCGGCCGCTATGACATCAACGTCGCGCCGCTCGTCGCCTACAAAATTCATCAGGCCATTCCCGGCTCGCGCTTCGTAGTCTTTGAACGCAGCGGCCACATACCGTTCTACGAAGAGCCCGACGCTTTTGTTCGCACCGCCGAAGAATTTCTAAGTGCAAAATAACTGCGCTGATTAGCGGTTCGCTGTTCAAAACAATATTCTTCACAACAAATAAAACTCAAATACTACAGCCGCGCGGCGACCCGAGCGGCGATGTGGCCGTCAGCGGTGCGAAAAATGAGCACGAGGCTGTCGGTGAGCGGGACGCCCCCCGCAGGGATGCCAAGTTCGTAGGACCACAAATACCGCTTGGGCAATTCCGCCGCGAGATTTGTCGCGTACGGCTGGATCGGGTCCACAGAAAAGTGCACTACGGCTACCTTTCCCGCCGGGCGCAGGTCCACGCCGTGTTTCCAATACAGCGAGAGTTTCATGGAGCTCATTGTTTCCTGGGTGAGATAAGCGCCCGTGCCAACGGGCTGCAGTCCAGTCGAGCATGGCTGATCGCGGATGGTCAGCGAGAGCAGAAGTTTGTCGGGGAATAGGGCGACTTCGTTTATCCCGAGACGAAAAATAGTGCCGTCGGAGGTGGTGAAGGATTTCAGGTCATTGAAAAATTGCCCGGAAGTGACGCGCCCGTTGATGCGAAAGCACGGGCCATCGGGGATGCCGCCGTCGCCGATGAGGAAGACTCCGCCGTAGTAGCTCTGGACGTTGGTCTCGACCGGTTTGGAATGCTTGGGTTTCTTTTGTGAAGAGGCGCTCGCGGGAAGGAACACCAAGGATGCGGCGAGGGCTGCGCCGAAGATTCTTGAAGATGAAATGTGTGCGCCCATAGCTAGTATCCAACACCGTCATTTTACTCCCGCAGGCTGGGCGCGGAGAAGAAAGGAAATCCCGTCGGTCGTGTAGAGCGCTTTGCCGCCTTCGAGGGGCTTGGCCTCGACGCTTCCGGCGCGAACGGCTTCGATCGCGGTGACAAGCCTGGGCAGAACGGATGGATCGGCGACGGGAATATTGTGCGCGCCGAGGACGAGTTTCACTTGCGACGCGAGATCGGCGAGCCACTTCACGGACGCGACGTAAGCGTCGAGATTTGTTTCCGGGCGATAGAGCCAGATGGGCGCGGGGTAGTAGGTGTCGCCGGTGAAGAGCAGGCCGTTGGCGCGGTCGATCAGACAGATGGCGTCGGGAGTGTGGCCAGGTGTCGAAATGATTTCGAGTGTGCGGCCGCCGAGATTGATTTTGAACCCGTTGTGCACGAAGAGGGACACGTGCCAGGGTTTGGTGGCGTAGGTCTTCGCTTCAAAGCCCTTTGGCAAATTGCCGCAGACCATGCCGGGACCGAGTTCTTCTTGCGCGTCGTCGCGCGAACCCTTTGCGTTCTGGCGCGTGAAGTCCGTGTCCATGCCGTAGACAAAAGTGAAAAGCGAATTGCCGCCAACGTGGTCGTTGTGAGTGTGAGAGTTCAGCACGACGACGGGGCGGCTCGTCAATTGCGTGACAACCTTGCGGATGTTGGCGATGCCCATGCCCGTGTCGAAGAGCAACGCCTGCTTGGTGCCAACAATGAGATAGGAGATGACTTCTTCCGCTTGATGCGGCTCGTAAATGGCAAAAACGCCTGGCGCGACTCTGTAGACTTCAAACCACGGCTCGTTCGGCAGCACGCGCTCGAGCGATTTGTATTCCGGGCGGGGAAGGGCTTTGCACCAGTCCGGGCTGATGGTTTGCGACGCCTCCATCATCTCTGTGGGCACGGGGGGCGTCGTACCATCCCCATCGACGGTGATGGTGATTGGCTTTTCTGGAGACGGATTCTGTGGCCGTTGCGCGTAGGCTGATCCCACGGACGTCGCCGAGACGATAGCTGCCAGAGCGAGCGCCGCCTTAAACGCTCGCCAAGGGTGTCCCAAATCTGTCATTCCGAGGGCGGTTTTTGCCCGAGGAATCTGCTTTTCCTCGGAGCATCTGCAAAAAGCAAAAGCAGATTCCTCGCTACGCTCGGGATGACAAATGTATGTCTTGGTCATTTCGATGCACCGGAGACGAAGATGGATTTGGGAATCATCATGTGCACGCCTTTGTTGCCGTCGACCAGCTCGGTGATATGCAAGTCCGCGGCGACGCTGGCGAGCATGTACGCGTCATCACGGGAAAGATGTTTCTCGGTGACCAAAAAATCGATCATCTCGCGGACGGCGAGCGTGGCGCAGGCGTTCAGGTCGTCGTTGAGGCCCATGGTGATGTAGTGCGTGGGTGTTTCGGCGCGCGGCCACTTCAAGTGCATGTCCTTGCGCACGATAAATTGAAACGTGCCGATGAGCGAAGTTTCGAGCGCGGTGATATCCACTTCGCCGTCACCCTGTCCGGCGTGGCCGTCGCCCACTTCAAAGAGCGCGCCGGGCGCATGCACGGGAATATAGAGCGTCGTGCCGGCGACGAGGTCCTTGTTATCGAGATTGCCCGCCATAATCCACGGCGGAGCGCTGTTGAAGCGGCCCGCGCTTTCCGGCGGCGCATCGCCCATGCTCCCGAAAAAAGGATGCAGCGGAATCTCGATGCCCGGCGCGAATTTCGCGATCATGCGCGTCTCATCCAGCGGAATGATTTTCATTTTCGCGTAAGGATAATCGTCAGGGATGTAGCCGCGCCCCGGCCCGAACGCGTTGTACGCGTACGGAATCGCCAGTTTTATGGCGAGAATTTTTACTTCGAGCACGTTGCCCGGCTGCGCGTCCTCAATGTAAATCGGCCCCGTCAAAATGTGCCCGCCCGGCCCTTTGTCTTTCACCTGGTCGGTAATATCGCGCAGCGATTGCTCCACCTGCTCCGGCGGCAATCCCGCATCCTCCAGCCGCTTCGGGCTGTTCGTAATCAGCGTCTGAATCTCCACCGTGTCGCCCGACTTGACCCGTAACACCGGTGCCGCCTTCGCGTCGTAATATCCCCACGCCACCGTCTTCGGCGTCGCCTTCAGCGTGTAAGTCGCCTGAGGACTTGTTTGCCCGCCGGAAACCGGGTTCCAGACAAACAAAAATGCAAGACTAAAGAGCAGGGCGCGGAGAATCATGGGACCTCGCAAGATTTGGTAAATTGTACCAAGCGCAAAATCGTGCGCTGCGACGCCAAAAAAAGCAAGCCGCGTGTGCGAACCTTTGCCAAAAAATTTGGAAGTCTGTCCAACACCTCGACGGTAAACTGGGTGCTGTTGCAACCAAAGACCCAAGCCGCACATCTGAGTGACGAAGCCAAGTAGAATCGGGAGAAAAACGAAACGGACTCGCGGCCCGTTATACGATATGGATTGTGATGAGGCAGCGCGTGAGCCGCAGCTTTCAGACATGAAAAAAATAAGGATTTCGGGCACGTTTTCAGTGGCCTCCGGAGGCCAATTTTTGCGCGTTCTAGCGTTGGCACTTGCGCTGCCGGCCGCTTGCGTCCACGCCCAGCAGAACGGCTCGCAGAGCGCCCCCGCAGGACTGGAGTCCGCGGATGCCGTGTGCCTCGAGGAGCAGAGCCAGCAGACTCCGCCACCGGCGCAAACCGGAACGCCGGCCGAGACGAGCCAGTCAAACGCAAAGCCCGACGGCCAAGCCCCCGACCCTACCAAGCAGCAGCCCAAGCGAATCATGGGTGTCATGCCCAATTTCCGCGCGGTCAGCGCGGGAGCGCTTCCGCCACCGCCTTCTCCCAAAGAAGCCTTCGTGATTGCCACGAAGAACACTTTCGATTACTCCTCGTTTATCTTCACGGGACTCACCTCGATGATCGCCGAAGGATCCGACACGCACCCGCAACTCGGGAAGGGCGTCGAAGGATTTGGAAACTATTACTGGCGCGGCTTCGTGGACAAGACCACCGGCAATTATCTGGTGATCTTCGCCTTGCCCACGGTGTTCCATGAAGACGAGCGCTACTATGCCAAAGGCCATGGCGGTTTCGTAAAGCGCTTCCTTTATTCCACCTCCCGCGTTCTCATCACGCCAAATTATGAAGGGCATGACACCATCAATGCGGCAGAGCTGGTCGGCCGCGGGATGGCGCAAGGTATCTCGGTGGCGTACTACCCAAGTAAAACTAGAACAGTCGGAGCGATCAGCGCCAAGTACGGCTACGCCCTGCTGCGCGACGCCGCAACGAACGCCTTCCGCGAGTTCTGGCCGGACATAGCGACGCACGTGCTGCACCGCCATCCATAAGCCAGTTCGTCCGGGGAGTGGCTGGGTATCGGAGTAGTCCTGCGCAAATCTCTTTGGCGCTTGCTGTGGCACGTACGCCTCTCGTGCGTGGCCTTGCTGATCTACCTTGGACGGCATACTGGCAGAAAGCGAAGAGATCGGAATCGGGATGCGGCACGTCATGTTCCTTCAGCACTCCTTTTGGTTCTCAGCTTGACCAGATAATCTATACCTGAGATCAAGTAGTAGTAGTAGGCCCACAAAAAGAGAATCCCGAAGTTGCCCGAAGCAATTGGATTGAAGGTATCAATGTTTATGTAAGTGTATCTGGCAAGAGCCAATTTCGTGACAAAGACTGGCCAAGATAAGATATAGGCGAAAAATATTCCGGTCGGCGAATAGGCTTGACAGTCGTTCCCACTTGCCCAGCAATGGCTGAACGTGTAAAGAAGCGGGCCGCCAATCCAACCCAAAGCATAGGCAAGAACCAAAGATACGCAGATCTTTATCCATTTTCTGCTTAGGCCAACCGATGAATTTCATGCGAAATGCGCTCTCTTCGTCACAGATGCGTCATGTCCTCGGGCTTGACGAGGGCGTCGAATTCTTCCCTGGCTTTGCAAAGGCGGTCATGTTCCGAGAGTCATCCTGACTTGAATCTTCTTGGTTTGGCCCTTCTTGTCCACGACGACATAAATGTGCGTGATGTTCCATCCCGATTCAAAGCTTGATCGAAGCTCGTATTTTCCGTGTGGCAAGCCACGAAAGCAGAATTTGCCGTCCGCCGAGGTGTGGCAGACCGCCATCCGCTTCTGCTCAGGGTGGTCAGCTAGAGGATTTTCGCTCAGCAAATACTCTGGATGATCGAACACTTCGACGAGCGCGTCATCGACTAATCGACCGTCGCCCATCCCGACGACGGTTCCCTCGATCTTGCGGTACGTCTCTTTTTCAACATCAAGCACGAATTCGTTTGCGCCCTTTCGTGTTGTGTCATCCTTTTCAGGGCGATGACATTTACAATCGCCGAGAACGGACGAGGCAGCCAGCGCACAAGCCACTAGAGCGGCCGCGGGCTTTAGGAGAGCCCAAGTTTTGGAGATCGTGCCCAGACGAGGCGCAGCATGCTGCGCCCCTACAAACCCTCCGAGATTATTGAGCGGGCTCATGGATGAGTCATGTCCTCAGGCTTGACGAGGGCGTCGAATTCTTCCGCGGTTACGAAGCCGAGTTTGATGGCGGCTTCGCGCAGGCTGATGTGGGAGTGATGAGCGGCTTTGGCGACTTGGGCGGCGGCGTCGTAGCCAATTTTGGGGGCCAGTGCGGTGACCAGCATCAGGGAATTGTGGACGTAATGATCGATTTGTTCGCGGTTGATTTCGATTCCGGTGACGCAGTGGTCGACGAAGCTGTTGGAGGCGTCGGCGAGAAGTTCGACGGAGCGGAGATAATTGAAGATGATAACGGGCTTGAAAACGTTTAGCTCGAAATTGCCTTGCGAGCCTGCGAAACCGATGGCGGCGTCGTTGCCCATCACTTGTATGGCGACCATGGTGAGCGCTTCGGACTGCGTGGGATTCACTTTGCCGGGCATGATCGAAGAGCCGGGCTCGTTTTCGGGAAGCGAAAGTTCGCCGAGGCCGCAGCGCGGGCCGGAAGCGAGCCAGCGAATGTCGTTGGCGATTTTCATGAGCGAAGCGGCGAGCGTTTTTAGTGCGCCGCTGGCGAAGACGAGTTCGTCGTGGGCGCTGAGGGCGGCGAATTTATTGGGATGCGAGCGGAAGGGAAGTCCGGTGAGCTCGGCGATTTTTTTCGCGGCGCGCTCGGCGAATTCGGGATGCGCGTTGAGGCCGGTACCGACGGCAGTGCCGCCGATGGCCAGATCGTAGAGGCCATCGAGCGCCATGGCGATGCGGCCGCCGTCGCGGTCGAGGAGGTTGACATAGCCGGAAAATTCCTGGCCGACGGTGAGCGGCGTGGCGTCCTGCAAATGCGTGCGGCCGATTTTTACGATGTCGGCGAATTCCCTGGCTTTGGCGTCGAGCGCGTCGCGAAGTTTTTTCACCGCGGGGAGAAGACGCTGGCCTGTTTCCGTGGCGGCGGCGATGTGCATAGCGGCGGGGAAAGTGTCGTTCGAGGATTGCGACATATTTACGTCGTCATTCGGGTGGATAGGTTTTTTGCTGCCCATCTCGCCGCCGGAAATTTCAATGGCGCGGTTGGAGATCACCTCGTTGACGTTCATGTTGGTTTGAGTACCGCTGCCGGTTTGCCAGATGCGCAAGGGGAAATGATCGTTGAGCTTTCCGGCGATGACTTCGTCGGCGGCTTGCGTGATGAGCGCGGTTTTGTCGGCCGGAAGTTTGCCGAGGTCTTCGTTGACGAGCGCGGCGGCTTTTTTGAGGATGCCGAAGGCGCGGATCAGCTCGGGGGGCATGGTGTCCTTGCCAATCGCGAAGTGGATGAGCGAGCGGGCGGTCTGCGCGCCGTAATAGCGGTCGGCGGGAACGGCAATTTTGCCCATGCTGTCGGACTCGGTACGAGTCGGGACGTTGGCGGCGGGTTGGGTGGCTTCAGACATTTGTGGCTCCTGTCAAATTGGCGGCCCTGATTTTAGCAGGGGGATGAGGTAAAGAAGTAACGAAGTAAAGAGAGGATGGTAAGAGTGGCAACTGCAAGACTTAAAGTAGTTGTGTTTTCAGTGGCTTGCGAATGGTTTGCAAGAGTGGCAAACAAAGGACTCAGACCGAAGCGTTTTGCTGGGCATGCGGCAAGTAGGGAGCGGCGTAATACAAATACGTGGCAGAGAGAGGCGGACTGGTGCTCGCTACTCGCAGCAAATTATAACATGTTGGTGCTGTTTGTCAATAAGTAAATAATAAGTCGTTTGGCTGCATGGGGATAGCAGGTGCCAATTCGAATTGGCACCTGCAAAAAGGGCTGAGTGTCGGAATTGGCTGACGCTCGGTTTCGTGATCCAGCCGCACGATTCGGGTGATGTGTCCGCCTTGCGTTGTGGTTGCGGGAAAGGCACGTGCGCGAGGGATTGCCGCTGTATATCTGGCGCGATGGAAAGGTTGTTGCAGTTCCTGCCGACGAGTTGCGTAGGCATTCCCAGCTTTAATTTCAGCAAAAATTAAATCTGTGATCTAGATCGAAGAGGGCACGGCGTGCCGTGCCCCTGCCGGAAAAAGCGGGCTATTCATAGCGCAGGGCTTCCATGGGGTCGATGGAGGAGGCGCGGCGCGCGGGGACGAAACAGGCCAGGGCTGCGGCGGCGATGAGGATGAGGGTTACGCCGGCGAGAATCCAGGGATTGCGCGAACTCTCCATCACCCACCGCGTGGAGAGTTTGTCAAACGCAATGCACAGGAGAAGACCGGAGGCCAGGCCGGCGCCAACGTTGATGGCTGTGGAAGAGAAGACGATACGGAAGACGTCGGAGCCCTTGGCCCCGAGGGCCATCCGAATACCGAATTCGTTGGTGCGAGTGGCGACGCCATAAGAGACCACGCTGTAGAGTCCCACCACGGCAAGAATCAAAGCCAGGACGGAAAAGATAGCAAAGAGCGAGGCGATAAAACGCTGCTGGGAATATTCCGGGAGGCCGGTGATCCATGCTTCGAGGTCGCGCACTTGCATCACTTGCTGCTCGCGGTCGAGTTGAACGAGGCGAGAGCGAATGTCGTGAAGGATGGATAGGGGCGCGACGCGAGTGCGAACGAGGATCTGCGTGGACATGCGCATTTTGAGCGTATAGGGAACATAGACGGCGGGCTTGATGGGATTACGCAGGCCGTCGTCGCGGACGTCGGAAACGACGCCGACGATTTGCAGCCAGCCGTCACTTCCGGCGGCTGCCGGGGAATTAGGTGGCTCATCTTTCAAAACGGAGATTCGGACTTGCTGGCCGATGGCGTTGCCATTAGGCCAATACTGGCGGGCCATGGTCTGGTTGATAAGAGCGAGCGGAGCCCCGCGCATGGTTTCCGTGTGGTCCCAGAGGCGGCCCTGCGCGAGAGGGATGTGGAGGACGGACAAATATTCCGGACTGATGAAGTTGACGCGAGCTTCGGGTTGCTGGCTTGCGGCGCTGCCAAAGACTTCGAAGCGCGTGTCCCAACCGTTCAAGGGCGGGGTGGCATTGGTGGAGATGCCAGCTGAAATGACTTCGGGCAAGGAGGCGATGCTGGCGCGAATTTGCTCGAAGTATTCGGAGCGGTCCTTCCACGTTCCGTAGGTATTTTCGTGGATGGGGATGGGAACGGACATGGTGGCGTGAGGATCGTAGCCGAGATCAGCTTTAACCAGACGAAGGAAACCTTTGCCCGCAGCGCTTGCAGCGGAAAGTAGAAGGAGCGTCAGGGCAACTTGCGCGGCGACCATGGCTTTGTGCGCGCGTTTGGCGTTCGTGCTGCCCATGACGCGGCGGCCGCTGCCTTGCATGAGGCGGGCAATATCCGGGCGCGAGAGTTGGATGGCAGGCGAAAGGCCAAAGAGAATCGCAGTGGCAAATGCCAGGCCAACGCTGAAAAGGAGAACGGGAAGATTCATCTTGATGACGGATTCGGCGGGGAAAGAGTTCTCTGGCAGCCACGCGACGATGAGAGAAAGGCTTCTCCATGCGAGCAGCACGCCGAGGATCGTTCCCGCGAGGGCGATGGTGAGAGATTCAGTGAGTAATTGACGGATGATGCGAAGACGGTCTGCGCCAACCGCGGAGCGGACGGCGAGTTCCTGCTGGCGTTCAGCGCCACGAGCGAGGAGGAGGATGGATACATTGGCGCAGCCGATGAGAAGCAGCGATGCAACTGCACCGAGGAGGAGATAGAGAGTGGGGCCGAGAGGTTTGGCGTAGAGCTCAGTGATGCTGCGGAGATTGGCGCGAAATTTTTCCGGGTAACGCGCGGGCGATTCTTTCGCGAACTGTTCGAGGTAAGGCTGGATGTCGGCATTGGCCTGGGCGACGGTCACGCCCGGGCGGAGTTTGATGGAGGCGCCGAAGTAGATGTTAGAGTCGCGGGTGACGTGGAGCGGGAGATAGATGTCGACGTCGCCCCATTTGAAGCGCGGCGGCATTACGCCGACGATCTGATACGGCTTGTGGACGAGCTGGAGGGTGCGGCCAAGGACGCCCGGGTCTCCCAGATAATATCTCTGCCAGAATTTGTATCCGATGACGACGATGGGTTGCGGATCCTTGCCGAAAGGTGCATCAGAAGGGATCAACCAGCGGCCCATTAGAGCTTTCGTGCCCCAGTGGCTGGGGTCGTCTGGGGAAAGGTAGCCAGCCCGAACGTCTTCGGGGAGATCGCTGTCCGTGGTTGTAAGATTCCACTGATCCATGCCTGCAATGCTTTCGATGGACTTGGCTTGGCGGAGCTGCTCCATTTGAGTGCCGTTCAAACCTGCAAAGCGGTCATGGCCAGCCTGGTCGATCATGCTGGGCTCCATGAGGCGATCAGAGCCTGGATAGGGGAAAGGGTCGATGAGCACGGCGTAGACGACGCTGAAGACGGCGCTGGTGGCGGCGATGCCGAGAGCCAGAGAGAGAATGGCGGTCAGGGCAAAGGTAGGACGCTTGCGGAGTTCGCGGGCTGTGTAGCGTAAGTCGAAGAGGAAGGAGTGCATAGGCACCTCGCACAATTGGACGATGGACTTGATTGACAGTTAGGAGACGATGGGAGAAGGAAATAGTTCCATGAAAGGATGACAAATTGTGATGAGGGGGATAAGAGCGATAGTGCTGCGGCGCGCCTCAGCCTGAGAATCGCTCAGGAGGATAAGAGCGGTTCGCCAGCCCAGGCGTGCGGTCATAGGCGATTGGAAACATGCCGGTGTCTGGCAAGTCGCAGGGGAGAATGGGAACCGGGGCGTCGTGTATAATTGAAGCCTTGGGGAATTAGCGGAATTCATGCCAGAAGAGACAAAAACTGTAAAGGCTAGCGCGGAAGTGTTGCTAGAGCGGCGGCGGAGGTTCCGGCGGACTCGTGCGCGCGAGCTGAAGATGATCGCCAAGGCGCTGGCTTCCACAAAGCATCCCGTTTTGGTGCACATCATCCCGATGCGGCGATGCAATCTGGACTGCGGGTATTGCAACGAGTACGACAATGTGTCGAAGCCCGTGCCGCTCGAGGAGATGAAGAAGCGGCTGGACATCTTGGCGGACATGGGCACGTCGATCATCACCATCAGCGGTGGCGAGCCGCTGATGCATCCCGAGCTGGAAGAGATTATCAGCCACATCCGGAAGCGCGGGATGATCGCGGGAATGATCACCAACGGGTTTTTGCTGAGCAAGGATCGAATCGGCACGCTGAACGAGGCGGGGTTGGAGCACTTGCAGATCAGCATCGACAACCTGGTGCCGGATGAAGTCTCCAAGAAGAGTTTGAAGACGCTGGACATCCGGCTGGAATGGCTGGCGGAGTTCTCCGTTTTTCAGGTGAATATCAATTCGGTGCTTGGAAGCGGCGTGAAAGATCCGGAAGATGCTCTGAAAATTGCGCATCGGGCTGTGGAGCTGGGATTTACGAGCACCGTCGGGATTATTCACGACGGGAATGGCCAACTAAAACCGCTGGGACCGCGCGAGCTGGAGATTTTTGAAGAGATCATGACGCTGGGAAAGAAGTCGTTCTCGCGGTTCAACGATTTTCAGCACAGCGTGGCGCGCGGCAAAGAGCACGACTGGCGCTGCCGTTCAGGCGCGCGGTATTTGTATATTTGCGAGGATGGTTTGGTGCACTGGTGCTCGCAGCAGCGCGGCTATCCGGGGATTCCGCTGGCGCAGTACACGGATGAGATGCGCCATCGCGAATATTATACGGCGAAACATTGTGCGCCGATGTGCACGGTCTCCTGCGTGCAGCAGGTGGGGATTATTGACAACTGGCGCGGTCCCCAGACCTTGAAGCCGAAGCCCATGGCCCCTCCGGCACCGCAGCCCGAGCTGGTGCAAATCGGCAGTACACGAAGCGATTCCTAATCGCAAACTAATTTCCCTCCCGCCACGGACTCTCTATTTTCTTTCCGCGCACATGGCCGGGTGTGCCTGATTGACGATAGGCCACCGCTTGCGAAGAATAAGAGCATGCCAGGCGCAGCGATTGAAATTGAAAATCTGACCAAGGACTACCCGTTCGGGTTCCTGCACCTTAAGAAGAAGAGGTCGCTGGAAGGCTTGACCATGCAGGTCGAGAGCGGCGAGGTGTTTGGTTTTCTCGGGCCGAATGGCGCGGGGAAATCCACGACGATCAAATTGCTTGTGGGCCTGATTTTTCCAGACGCCGGCACGGCGCGCATTTTGGGAAAACCGATCACGGATATTGAGATGCACCGCGACATTGGCTACCTCCCCGAGCAGCCATATTTTTATGATTATCTGACGGCCGCCGAGGTGCTGGATTATTTCGCGAGGTTTCACGATTTGACGGCGTCAGACCGGAGTGAGCGCGTCGCGCGCATGCTCAAGAAAGTGGGGTTGGAGACAGCGCGGAAAATTCAACTCCGCAAGTATTCGAAGGGAATGCTGCAGCGCGTGGGTTTGGCGCAGGCGATTTTGCACGATCCGAAAGTGGTGATTCTGGACGAGCCCATGTCGGGGCTCGATCCGATCGGCCGGCGCGAAGTGCGCGACATTATTTTGGAATTGAAGCGTGAGGGGAGAACGGTGTTGTTCTCCACGCATATTTTATCCGATGCGGAGATGTTGTGCGACCGCGTGGGCGTGATCGTTGGCGGGAAGTTGCGCGGGGTTGGCGCGCCGGGTGAGATTGTCGGGATGGAGGCGCAGGGAATGGAAATCCTGTTCGAATTGCCGGGAACCGGCGCGAACGCGGCGGCGGTTCTTGCAAAGGCCACGAAGACGGGCGACCGTTACCGTTTGCAAGTTCCTGAAGAGGAACTGTACGCATCGCTGGAACAGCTTCGCGAGGTAGGGGCGAAGATACTTTCCGTAGCGCAAATTAAGGCTTCCCTGGAAGAGTATTTCATGAACCTTATTGAAGCGGACCGTGCGCAAGCGGCGGCCGTTGAAGTGAGCGGGAAATGAGGCGCGCGAGCGCGGTAGCGTTGAATACCTTCCGTGAAGCGGTGCGCGACCGCGTACTGTACAACCTCGTTTTTTTCGCGTTGCTGATGATGGTGGCGGCGATCTTCGTGGGGGGAATTTCGATTGGGATCGAAGAGTTGGTGATCAAGAGCCTGGGACTGAGCGCTATCTCGGTGATTGGTTTGTTGATCGCGGTGTTCATCGGCGTCGGACTCGTTTACAAGGAGATGGACAAACGGACGCTGTATGCGCTGCTGGCCAAGCCGGTGCGGCGATGGGAATTTTTGCTGGGAAAATTCGGCGGTCTGGTTTTGACGCTTGCCGTGAACACGCTGGCGATGTCAGCGGGATTGTTCGCGGCCCTCTTGTATGTGAAGCATAATCTCGAACGCACGGACGCCGTGCTGCTGATCGCCATTTATTTTATTTTACTGAAATTGACGCTGGTGGTGGCGCTGGCCCTTCTCTTTTCGTGCTACACCACTCCGTTGCTCGCCATTTTGTATACGACGGCGTTGTATATTGCCGGATTGTTCGTGGAGGAGATGCGAACTTTTCACTTCGCCACCGCAAATCCGGCGATGGAGGCTCTGCTCCGGGGACTTTCCTACCTGCTCCCGAATTTTGAGAATTTCAATGTGATGGCTGCGGCGGTGCACGGACGGGAAATTCCTGGCGCTTTGATTCTGCAGAACACGGCTTACGCCGCGTTGTACACGGCTATCGTGCTGCTCGTCGCGGCTGCCGTTTTTTCTCGGCGAAATTTAAAATGAACTCGCCGAATTCGAAGAACTGGATGCTGTTGCTCGTGCTCCCGCTGGGATTTGCCGGAGTGTGGCAACTTCAGCAACGCATTGACGGCCAGCGCGCAGCGTTGCACCAGGACCGCGACGAGTTGGTGATGCGTTCGGGCAAACTGGTCAAGGCGATGAGCCTCGAATATGCGCCGTTGATGGCGGACATTTATTGGACGCGCGCGGTTCAATATTACGGCGACAAGCGGGCGCGGCACGACCCTAATTTCGAATTGCTGTGGCCGCTTCTGGATGTCACGACGGCGCTCGATCCAAACTTGCTGGTGGCGTACCGTTTTGGCTCTACATTTTTGAGTGAGCCTTCGCCGCGCGGAGCGGGTCACGCGGAATTTGGCATCGCACTGCTGGAGCGGGGGATTCAGGCGAATCCCGAATACTGGCGATTGTATGAAGATCTAGGCTTTATCTACTACTTCGAGTTGAAGGACTACGCGAAAGCGTCGGCGGCGTTTGCGGAAGGAAGCAAGAATCCTGATTCGCAAATTTGGATGAAAATTATGGCTGCAAAAATAGCGGCCGAGGGCCAGTCGCTTCAGACATCCATATTTTTGTGGAATGAGGTTTACCAGACGACGAAAGATCCGCAAGTGAAGGAAAACGCGCGGACGCACTTGCAGTTACTGGGTGCAGAGCAGGATTGCAAACAACTCGATGCGCTGGCGGACGAATTTCAAAAGCGGACGGGCCGGCGTCCGGCGCGCGTGAGTGAACTAGTGCAAGCGGGGCTGCTGCCGCGCTTGCCGGTTGATCCGATGGGTTACCCGTACGTATTCGGGCCGGACGGCAAGGCTGCGTTGAATTTGGACAGCCCCTTGCTTGAACAGCAGCTTCTTCACCAAGATTCAAAGTGAACTTCTCCCACGTCTCTCTTATTCCTGCGTCTTTTCCGTTTGCTGCGTGGTGCAGAGGAGCGTCATTTGTGGGTCGATGGCGAGCTTGTGCGGCGAGACTTGCGTGGTGAAATGAAAAGAAGTTTCTGGGCCTGCGGCGACGACGGCCCCGAGGAAGACATTGTGTCCTGAGCCGTTGTTGGCGTAGAGCGGTACGCTGCTGATGAATGAGCGTGGCACGCCGATCTGGAAGAGTTTTCCGCGTACCACTTCACCTTTATCTGTGTGGTGCGTGGAAAATTCCACGCGATAGTGCGGGATGCCCGTGCCGCGCACCCATTGTTCGAAAAACCATTCCATGGAGCGGCCGCCCTCGAGATCCATGGCTGGCGTCATGACGGCTTCGACTTCGTGCTGCAAATCGTCGGTGGAGAGCGCGCGATACGCGTACTTTGAGGAGATGGCGCGAAGCAGGGCTACAAAACGCGCGTCTGGATCTTTTGCGCCGGGCTGGCGGAGCATTTCGCGCAGCATGTGAATCACCCAGGAACCTTTACTGTAAATCACTTCTTCGAAACCGAACGGCGACTTTGAGGAGTTCAAGCGGTTGCCGAGAGGCAAAGCCCCAATTTCGCCTGCAGGCGTGTCCGAGCCGGGAACTTTTTCCTCGAGTTGTTTGCGATAGCGCTCCAGCCAGCGGCGAAGCTCGTGCTCGGAAGGCTTTCTGCTGTCCGCGAAGAGCAACGCCAGATAATTGGCGATGGCTTCATCGATCCACTGATCCCGGTAACTGGACCAGCCCACAACGTTGCCCCACCACTGATGCGCGACCTCGTGATAGGGGACGATGTCGGTGAAAGCTTCCTGGCGCGTAGAAGAGAGTCCCGCGCGGTTTTGCGCTTCGGCAGACAAAAAAGAATAGGTCGAAATGTAAAGCAGGCCCGGCCAGCCTTGGCCGAAAGTGCCGGGAATCTGCGAAACGCTAAGCGTGCGAAAAGGAAAAGGCCCGCTGAAGTTTTCATAGAAGCGAATGGAAGAATCGATGTCCTTGCCGAGTTGTTTGAGAGCGTCGGCAGGGCTCGGCGGCGGAGGATGCGTCGCCTCGCGGCTCCTGCCTCCTGACATGCTGAACGGAATATCGATTGGAGGAAGCGACTCCGGCCTTACCGAATCGAGACGGTTGCTCAGGGCTTGTTCGAGCTGGCGGTTGGCGAAAACGTCGATGGTGCGCGATTCGGTGGTTATGGAGTTGGAGGCATATTCGCCGAGATTGAAACCAGCGATGGAGAGCGGCTTATCGCTTCGCCAGTGTCCTACACGAGAATCTCCAGCGCTTTGTTCATCGATCTTGGCGCCGGTGGCGACCAGCTTCAAATGGCGCGGCCAGCGCATCGTGAGGGCATACGAAGCGAAATCCGCTTGATCGCCGAGGTGGGGATACCAGCTTTCGCGCGCGCCGACGAAGAGGACTCCATTGCCGGCGTTTTCAATGACATTGCCGCGGTAGTGAAAATGAATCGTGAACTCCTGGCCTTTCTGCGAGGGCTGCGGAAGCACGACATGGAGATAGTCATTGCCTCGGACGCTGCGCTCTTGCAGGGTCATTCCTTCATTTTGGAAATAGGCGAGCGGCTTGTCCTGTTCGTCGGTTACGGTTTCTGCGTGAAGAGCGCGGGAGAGTTGAAATGTAAGTACGCGCTCGCCGGAAGTTTCGGCGCGCAGATGGACGACAGCCGTGGCGTCGAGGGAGTTGTCCGGCAGGACAGTCGTATCCATCGCGTAGTCGAGTGCGTGGAAATCGACTGGTGGAGGAACGGAGCCGGGGACGCTGTAGGATGCCCAAACATCGTAATAGACAAAGTCTCCGGATTTGCGGCGCTGGCCGAGAAGGACCTGCTCTCGCCGCTGCGGGTCGAAGAGGAAATCGAAGGGGCCGGTTTCGACGCCCTCCAGTGCGGCATAGAAATAGGGCTTCGGATTTTGCGAGAGGCGATCTTCGAGAATGCGCAAGGATTGAGAAGCATTGAACTGCGCGATGAAGGAGTCCGAGAGAGAAGCGAAGGAGGTGTCCATCTGCGGGGAAAGATTGACGGAATGGAACTGGTTGAGCAGATCATCGGCGGCGTCATCGGTGAAGCGCACGTAGGCGCTGAGAAATACCTGGTCAAGAACGGGAGCTCCCAGGAAATGCGCCATCTGTTGTTTTTCCACGACATCGCGCGGGAAAGCCAGGGCATGGCCGCGGCCGGAGAAGACGAAGCCGGTGACGCGGCCGTCGATGGGAGCCAGGAAAGCGAGTTTGCCTTCTTCGAAGTAAATTTCCACGTCGCCGCGTCGCAGCTCAATGCGGTTTGCGGCAACCAGTTGGTAAGTGGAAGCGGGATCAAGGCGCAAGGCATTAAGCGCGTCGTAGAGTTCGTGGGGCGATTGGTCGGCGGCGAAAGAAACGTGCGGCGCAATGAGACACGACAAGAAAAGAAGTGCCACCCCTGGCCGCATGCAAGAAGTGTAGTCACATTCGGCATGGCGGAACAAGGCCGCGGCGGGCAAGCATCGGAAGGGGATTAAAATGGGGAGATGTGGCAGACCTCTCGAGCGGGACGCATTTTATTTGCCTTCGTGGCCCTTTTTTTTGCAGCAGCTGCGGCGCACGCGGACACAATTGTTTTGAAGAATGGACGGCGCATTGTCGCGCTCAACGCGAGAGAAGAAGGCGACAAGGTGAAGTATGAAACTTCCGCCGGTGAATTGAGCCTGCCAAAGTCCATCGTTGACCACATCGAAAAAGGTGGCGCTGTACCGATGGGAGATTCTCCCGCGGCGGCTGCTGCGAATCTGGCTATCACGCCGCCTGCCATGGAAGCGACAAGCGGGGGCGCGGAAATTGAGAGCGGGGCGGTACACGAAGGCGCGATTGACAGGGAGTACATCGCGAAACTCGACGGAGCGGCGAGCGGCGGCGGGCAACGCGCGAATGCGAGTGCGGCGCTGGCGCATCATGCGGTGGCACAATTCGAGCTGTCGCGCGGCGACATGGAACACGCGCTGGCTGACGAACGGACGGCGCTCACATTTGCGCCGGAAGAACCGGCGTTGTTGATGAACGTGGCCTACTTGCATTTGCGGCGGAGCGAGTACAAGCAGTCGCTGGATTATCTGGAACGCGCGCGGCGGGTTGCGCCGGAGAACGCCGACGTGGCGAAGCTGGCGGGCTGGGCGTATTACGGCTTAAATAAAATCGATCAGGCGGTTGCAGAGTGGAAGCGCGCGCTGGCTTTGCGGCCCGATCCGGAAGTACAGGCGGCGCTCGAGAAGGCGCAACGCGACAAGCAGGAAGAAGAAAGTTACAAGGAAAACGAAAGCAGCCACTTTACGCTGCGCTACAGCGGAGCGGCGGAGCCGGCGCTGGCGCGCGAAGTTCTGCGCACTCTCGAGGCGCATTTTTCAGCGATTGAGTCCGAGTTGAATTTTACGCCGCCGGATTCCATCGGCGTCGTGCTCTACACACAACAGGCTTTTGCGGATATCACCCGGGCGCCCGGTTGGGTGGGCGCGCTGAACGATGGACGAATCCGCGTGCCCGTGCAGGGATTGAGCGGCGTGACGCCCGAGCTGTCGCGCGTACTGAGGCACGAGCTGACGCACAGTTTCGTGGGGCAGAAAACGCGCGGGCATGCGCCCACCTGGATTCAAGAAGGGTTGGCGCAATGGATGGAAGGAAAGCGCAGCGGCGAAAATGCCGACGTTTTGGCGCAAGTTTACAAGGACGGTCATGCCCCCTCGCTGGGTCAGCTGGAGGGTTCGTGGATGGGCTTGCCTGGCGATGCGGCGGGCTACGCATATGCATGGGCGCTCGCGAATATGGAATACATCGCGCAAGCGGGTGGAATGGGCGACGTGGAGCGTATCCTCGACCGCATCGGAAGCGGCAGTTCCACCGAAGCAGCGTTGCGCGAAGTGTTGCACGGCGATTACACCGATCTGATGCAGTCCACCGCGGAATATTTGCGCAAGACCTACGGGCGCTAGCCGACTCAACTATTCAAGGCTTTTCAAGAGCTGAACAGCAACGCCGCCAAAAGAGCGGCGCGAGCGGGCATGGTGTTGATGACTATGTGCTCGTCCTTGGAATGGGCGCCGTGGCCAACGGCTCCGA
>Ga0185299_10003664_pt1 | contig 19864 bp, 18 predicted proteins | sample PaiPotPPA55metaG_FD_128002 | JGI IMG/M metagenome (GOLD analysis project Ga0185299, IMG submission 128002) | Iron sulfur acid spring bacterial and archeal communities from Banff, Canada, to study Microbial Dark Matter (Phase II) - Paint Pots PPA... ...
AAGGAGCAAGCAAATGAATTCTTCCAACAACGTGGTTTCGCTGGCCGGCCGAATCCTCCTGAGCGCGATTTTTATTTTTAGCGGGATCGGCAAGATCGCGGCGTTCTCGATGTACACCGGCTATGCGGGAGCGCATCTGCCGATGCCGTCGGTAGCGATTGCTGTCGCCATAGCGGTTGAAGTCCTGGGCGGGCTCGCCATTCTCGTTGGATTTCAGACGAGGATCGCAGCTTGGATCGTGTTCCTATACTTGATTCCGACGAGCTTTGTCTTCCACAACTTCTGGGCTTTGCAAGGAGCGGCGAGAATGGATAACCAGGCTCACTTTTTCAAGAACGTCGCGATCATGGGAGGATTGCTCCTCTTAGCGGCAAACGGCGCGGGCGGCGCCTCCGTGGATGCATCCCGCGCGCGAAAGGCTTAATCGAATGCTCCGGGCGAGAGGCCTAACCGACCTCTCGCTATCAGGCACGAACGGCGGCATGCGCCGGGAGCAGGTTGCGTCAGCCGCCCGATACGATACCCACACTCTGAGGAGGAATTATGCCAGTTCTACAGAAGCATGCTGATACGAGCGCACCGATTCACGACATCATCAGCCGCCGCTGGAGTCCCCGCGCATTCGATAGCCGTCGCGTCGAGCCCGCGAAGCTGCGGAGCCTTTTCGAAGCGGCGCGGTGGGCTGCCTCGTCTTACAACGGACAGCCGTGGTATTTCCTCGTCGCAACCAAAGACGAGCCCGAAGGTTACAAGAAAATTCTCGAAAGCTTCGTCGAATTCAATCAGGGTTGGGCAAAGAACGCTCCGGTTCTGGCGATCAGTGTGGCTGCGATGAAATTTCCCCACAATGGCGAGCCGAATCGTCACGCATTTCACGACGTCGGCCAAGCCGCAGCCACACTCGCGATTGAGGCGTCGAATCTCGGCCTGCAGGTTCATCAGATGGCGGGCATCTTGCCGGACAAGGCCAAGCAGCTGTTCCACATTCCCGACGGCTACGAAGCCGTCGCCGGCATCGCGATTGGTTACCCCGGCGATCCGAATTCGTTGCCCGAGCAACTGCGTGCGCAGGAGCAGGGCCCAAGGCAGCGGAAGCCGCTCGAATCGTTTGTTTTCGATGGCGATTGGGGCAAACCATCGCCGATCGTCGCCTCGAAATAGTAAGCCGCGGGCACTTCGGCGCGCCAGCGACCGTGCCCGCTCGCTTCTTCCACGGCGAGGCAGTTGGCTGATGGCATAGAATAGCGCCTTGCCAGATCCGCGCGAACTCGATCGCCTTCGCGTTGTGCTTGTTTCAACGCGAAATCCGCTCAATATCGGCGCAGCCGCCCGCGCCATGAGCAACTTCGGGATCGAGCACCTACGGGTCGTGAATCCGTTTGAGCGTGCGTTTCGCGAGGCGCGTTCTGCTGTGGGTGGGGCCGCAGTGCTGGCGCGCGCCAAAGAATTCACGTCCGTGGCGGACGCGGTGGCCGATTGCACCCTCGTGGTTGGTACCACTGCCGTACGTCATCGCGACCTGCAGCATTCGCTGCGACGCCTCGAGCCGGGCGCTCGCGCGATTCGCAAGCATCTCGCCTCAAGTCCCGTCGCGATTCTGTTCGGCTCCGAAAAGTTTGGCCTCTCAAATGAAGATCTCAGCCATTGCCACTGGCTGCTGAATATCCCCACAAGCGAGAAAAATATCTCCCTGAATCTCGGGCAAGCCGTCGCCGTCTGCTTATATGAATTGATTCGCGATCAAAAAACAGTCCAGCAATCCGAGAAAGTAAGTCTTGCCAGCTCCGCGGAACTCGAACGAATTACAACATTGCTAATCGAAGTGCTGCGCGCGAGCGGTTACATCGATCTCCGCCGCGTGGCCGACGTGGACGAACGAATCCGCAGGCTCGTTTGTCGTCTGAAGCTGCCTGCTCGCGACAGCGATCTTTGGCTCGGAATGCTACGGCAGATTTTATGGAAGACAAAATCCGGCGAACACGCACCGAGGTGAAATCGGGGCAGGCGCAGCTTTAAATCTTAGGCAGAACGATTCCCTGCTGCGCCTGGTACTTTCCCTTTTTGTCCTTGTAAGAGGTTTCGCACGGCTCGTCAGACTCGAAGAACACTACCTGCGCGAGTCCCTCGTTGGCGTAGATTTTCGCTGGTAGCGGAGTAGTGTTGCTGATTTCCAGCGTGACGAATCCTTCCCACTCGGGCTCGAACGGCGTCACATTCACAATGATCCCGCAGCGCGCATAGGTGGACTTGCCCACGCAGATCGTCAACACGTTGCGCGGAATGCGGAAATATTCGATCGAGCGGCCCAACGCGAACGAGTTCGGCGGAACGATGCAAACGTCGCCTTTGAATTCGACAAACGACTTGGCATCAAACCGCTTGGGATCCACGGTCGTGGAATTCACATTCGTGAAGATGCGAAACTCATCTGCAATTCGAAGATCGTAGCCGTATGAAGACACGCCGTAACTGATCACGCCGTCGCGCACCTGCGCAGCCGCAAATGGCTCAATCATCTTGTGCTCGAGCGCCATTTTTCGAATCCATTTGTCAGACTTCACCGACATCCGGTCCTCCTGAGGCTGATACCGCTGCCGATTCGCGTGATGTAAGGGCAAAAACCGCGAACCGCATCCACTCTTCGAGTCGCAGCAAAAAAGGAATTCTGAAGTTTATTACAGCGTAGGATGCTTGACAACCCGCAAGTCCCTGTCTAGCATGGGCTTCCGGTGTGCTCGCGGGAGGTTAGCGTGATCAAGCTCGATATCGTCAATGCCATCGTTCAAAAAACCAACATCACTCGCACCAAAGCCGAACAGGCGGTCGAAACGGTCTTCGAGGCTATGAAGAACGCGCTCGGCCGCGGTGAACGAATCGAGCTGCGCCGCTTTGGTGTGTTCAACGTCAAACCGCGCAAGACCGGCATTGGCCGTAACCCGCGCACCGGACAGCAGGTTAGTATCCCGCCCGGTAAGGCGGTGCGCTTCAAACCAGGCAAGGAACTTCAGGCGCTTCCGGCACCGCCCGGCTCGAAATCCTAACCGATTGCGACAAGCGCTCCGGCTTAAATCGGTCTACGATAGAAGTGTCGCACGGGCGTGATAGGTCTGTGTTTGGTGACATCGCTTGGTGACGTCGTCGCTCGAACCATAACTTTACGCCGCTACATCTAATTCCCATGAGCCACGGCAACGGCCATAGCCGACTCCCGATTGACGTCATCGACCTGCAATTTCCGCAGGTAGTCGAGCTGCCACCCCCACCGCCTCCCAAGCGTCCCCTCTGGCCGGCTGTAGTCATGTTTCTGCTGACGGTTCTCACCACGCTTGCCGTCGGCTCGCAGCTCGCAACCTCGTATGCCAATAATCAGTTGCCGTTTTCCAACGTCGATAATCCTTTCACGATGATCTGGCAGCCTCTCGTGCATCCCAGCGTTCTGCTGCTCGGAATTCCCTTCTCATTCACACTGCTTGGAATTCTCTTCGCTCACGAAATGGGACATTACATCGCGTGCAAGCTGTACAAAATCGATGTGAGCTACCCCATATTTCTCCCAGCGCCGAATCTCTTTGGCACTTTCGGAGCGTTCATTCGCATTCGCTCTCCGTTTCCGACGAGGCGCGCGCTATTCGACGTGGGCATAGCGGGTCCGATCGCAGGATTCGTCGTGGCGATTCCAGCGATTGCATACGCAGTCGCGACGGCTAAGATCGTGCCTGACGCGCAAGGCTCCGACTTGTTGCTGGGGATTCCACCGCTTGTGCACATTTTTGCCTCGGTGTTTCATCCCAATACCCCGGTGAGGTGGCTGCTTCTTAATCCGGTTGGATGCGCGGCGTGGTTTGGCCTTTTTGCAACGGCGCTAAATCTGCTGCCGATTTGGCAACTCGACGGCGGCCATATCCTTTACAGCCTCGCGAATGAGGGCCATCGAAGAATTTCGATCGCGCTATCACTGGCACTTATTGCGCTGGGTTATCAGTGGATGGGCTGGGCGCTGTGGGGATTCATTCTGCTGGTGCTCACGCTGCGCTTCCGTCATCCGCCCGTGATGAATCGCTGGGAATATCTGGATGGCTCGCGGCGGTTTCTCGCGGTGGTTGCTCTCGCGATTTTTCTGCTGTGTTTTACGCCGATGCCGCTCGTAACGCCGTAATTCGTGATCGATAACGCTTCAGGCCAAGCTCGCGGGATCGACGTCCACAATCACGGCTGTTTCTGGAATCTCCTTCGAAGCGCAGAAATCCAGGCATCCGCTGAGCGCCCGCGAAAGCGCCGAGCGCTGAGGCGACTTCAGCACGAACTGAAACCGGTATTCGCGCCGCAAACGTGCGAGCGGGGCAGCTGCCGGGCCGAGGATTTTCACGCCGCGATTTTCGAATAGCTCAAAGAATCCGGCAAGCGCGCGCGACCATCGGATCGCGTTCTCGATCTTGCGATCACGAATCAGAATACTCGCAAGCGCGGCGAACGGCGGGTAGTACAACATGCGCCGAAAGTGCGCTTCCTTTTCATAGAACGAAACGTAATCCTGCTTCACTGCGTACTGAATCGCGTAGTGCTCGGGGTAATAGGTCTCGACGAGGACTTCTCCCGACAGCTCGCCGCGCCCGGCGCGTCCCGCAACCTGCGTTAAGAGTTGAAATGTTTTTTCGGCAGCGCGAAAGTCGGGGCGGCCAAGCGCCAAATCGGCAGCAACTACGCCAACTAAAGTGACGCGCTGGAAATCGTGCCCCTTCGCAACCATTTGCGTGCCAACCAGCATGTCGATCTCACCGCCCGCGAAAGCGCCCAGCACCTGCTGGTACTCGCGCTTCGTTCGCACCGTGTCGCGGTCGAGACGTGCGATCCGCGCTTTCGGAAACTGTTCGCGCAAATATTCCTCCACGCGCTCGGCGCCATCCCCGACGAAATACAAGTACTCGGCCTTGCATTTCGGGCACGCCTTCGGCGGGCGAATCGAATAGCCGCAGTAGTGGCACTCCAATCGCTGGCGGCTCTTGTGATATGTGAGCGCGATGCTGCAGTTCTGGCACTGAATCATCGCACCACAGCTGCGGCACAGCAGGGACCACGAATATCCACGCCGATTGATCAGAATCATCGCCTGCGTGCCTTCTTCAAGACGCAGCGCAATCGCGGCGCGCAACGTTTCCGACACCGGCGCGGCGCGATGCTCGCGGCGAAATTCTTCGCGCAGGTCAACGATGCGGACTTCGGCGAGCGCGCGATTCTCGACGCGCGACGTCAACTCGAGCAGGTGATACTTTCCTGCGCGCGCGTTGTGGTAGGTCTCAAGCGATGGCGTGGCGGACCCAAGGATTGCTACCGCGCCCTCGAGTTGTGCGCGATACACTGCCGTGTCGCGCCCATTGTACCGGGGCGTTTCTTCCTGCTTGTAGCTCGACTCCTGCTCCTCATCCACGATGATCAAGCCGAGATTCTCGAGCGGCGCAAAGACGGCCGAGCGCGTCCCTACCACAACTTTCGCTTCGCCGTGCCGCACGCGCCACCATTCACGCGCGCGTTCGATATCCGGCAGGCCGCTGTGGAGGATGGCGACGTTTGCGCCAAACCGCGCGCGAGCCAACCGCCCCACCCACAGCGTGAGCGCGATTTCGGGAACGAGCACGATTGCCGTTTTGCCACGCGAGAGTGCCGCTTCGATCGCGCCGAGATAGACTTCCGTCTTGCCGCTGCCCGTCACGCCATGAATCAGCGCCGCAGCGAATTTACCCGCGACGATCCATCGCCAAATCTCTTCGAGCGCGCTTTTCTGCTCGGCATTCAAGACATTCGTGGGCGGAGTAAAATCCGTGTCCCAGGAATCTTCGTCGATCGTGAGCGGCTCTTCCCAAGCGAGGAGGTGGCCTTTTTTTTCGAGGCGCAGAATCACCGCGCGCGAAACGCCGGCTTTAGCCGCGAGGATCGCGAGTGGCAGCGGCCCGCGCATGGCTGTTAGGACCTCTTTGATTCGTTCCTCCGCATCATTCGTAAGCGGACCTGTTTGCGCGGGCGGATTTGTTTGCGCTGGATTCCAGGCCAGAATTTTCTGCGTCCGAGTGCGGCGCTTCCGAAGCACCTCACGAGCGCTGAGGTAGCCCGGGCGAACGAGCCGTTCGGCGTTCGCTTCTCCGCCGAGCCAGCGGCGAATTTGAGCGGACGAGGCGGCGCCGCCTGCTTCATTCACCCGCTGCAGCAAAGCGCGCTCGGCAGATTCTGTTTCTGTGGTTTCGTCGCCCGAAGCTAACTGAGCCAGGTAGGCTCGGCCAGCATCGCTAAGCGAATATTCGCGATCGTGACGTACTTCAATCTCCGGAGGAAGCATGGCGCGCATCGTCTCGCCAATCGGCGCGACATAGTACCGGCTAATCCATTGCCCGAGCTCGATCAGCTTCGGCGGCAACGCCGGAAGCGGATCCATCAGCTCGACAATTTCCTTGACGGATTTCTTGCCGGCGGCGATTTCCGGCGCACGGTCCGATAGGGCAAGACCTACGCCGACCATAGCGCGATTGCGGAATGGCACCACGACGCGCCGTCCAATTAGTTCCTCGCCGTTGAACGACGCAGGCACTGCGTAGGTGAACGTCGAGCGCAACGGAACAGGCAGCGCCACTTCGCAGAATCTTTGAGCCATGGGCGCTGATAGTGTAGCAGTCCCTAAGTTGTGGAAGCTGGATGCTAGAGGCTGGATGCTGGAAGAGGAGGCCGCAGACACGGGGAGCGAGGCAAGGGGGCCCCTTTTACCGCCGATTAGAAGTATTAGAAGTGGTCGCGGTGTCATGTTTTCAATGCCTTACGGGGATTTCTAATCGCGCCACCGTAGATTAGAAAGTCAGAAACTGATGTCAACGAATGAGTGGTAAGCAATGGCTGGCTGGTTTGCAGAGCGAGAAGAAAATCGCGAAAAATTTGCGATTAGGAATTTTTAGTAGGCTGTCTTTGCTTTGACTTAGCCTGAATTCTAATTCCGGATTTGCGATTAGGTTCTGGAAGCTAGAAGCTGGAGGTTGGAAGCTCGAGCGCAGGGCAGGGTTCGCCCGTTGAGCCCGAGTGGCGGCCGATAGTGTCGTCTTAGTCGTCATATAAAAACGGGCTATGGTAGCAGGGATTCGGACGATTGAATATCCGTGAAACTACGCAGAGCTGTGGAAAACGCAAACTAAATCCAGGGGTCGAACTCGAAATTGGAAACCGGAGATGCGCCCGCTTCAGGCTAAATGCTTACAAACACTATTCCTACGAAGATGAGCACGATCCCGAACCACTGGCTGCGTTCGAGCTTCTCGCGCAAGAAAATCCAGGCGAGCAGGACTGTGACCGCGCCGTAGAGCGAAGCTAAAACGCTGACGACGGAGACTTGGCCCGTATGCAGGCCTGCATTATTCGCGACGAACGCCGCCGTGTCCATGAAGCCCACGGCCGCAAGCAGCCACCAAACGCTGCCACTCGGAAGTTTGAGGCTCTGCCGCGCGGGTGCGGCAGCGAGCGCGAGGACCGAAAAACACGTGAGCCGGATCACCCACACCGAGATTGCCGGACCGACTGCCGGCACAACATAAAATCCGAGGAACCAGAAAAGCACGCCGAATCCGAGAGCCGCAAGGATCGCCCAGCCTACGCCTTTGGCCAGATGCGCGCTTTCCTTCTCGGAATCGCCGGGGCTCTGCGCGAAGGACGTCGCTGCCAGAATTACGCCAACGAGAGTGACTGCAAGTCCCACACCACGCAACATCGTGATTCGTTCGCCACTCATAATTGCGAGCGTCACCGTGAGCGCCGGATAAGCTGACGACACAGGCGCCACGATGCTCATCACGCCGATCTGAAATGAATAGTAGAGTGAGAGCGACGCGATCATGTTGATCACGCCGGCGAGCGCTGCGAGCGCCCACGGCTGCCATCCCGGTGCGATCCCGTTGAAGAATCCACCGCGAAATTTCAGATAAATACTGAGAGCAATGAACCCGAAGAATTGCATGAAGAAAAGCGTGCGGTAGGCACCAACGCGCCGCGATGCAAACCGCGCCGCAAAATCGGCCGCGCCCCAGCACACGGCGCCAGTAAGTCCCAGAATGATGGCGAGCGATAGTTGCAAGGAACCCGCGCTACCGTTTCTTCGGCTGAAGCCCGAGGACCGCCATCACTTTTTGCAAATCTTTCCAGACTTCGCTTTTCGCAGCCGGATTGCGCAGCAGATAGGCAGGATGATAGGTGGCGATTAATTTTGAGCCGCGGAAATCGAACCACTCGCCGCGAAATCGGGAAATGCCTTGATTCGTGACGAGCAAGGTCTGCGCCGAGCACGCGCCCAGGCAGCAGATCACCTTCGGCTGAATGCTCGTGAGTTGCCGCAGCAGAAATGGCGAGCAGACGGCAATTTCGTCTTTATCGGGGAGGCGATTTTCAGGCGGGCGGCATTTTACGACATTGCAGATGTAAACATCCTCGCGCCGGAGTGACATCGCTTCGATCATCTGCGTGAGAAGTTTCCCAGCACGGCCGACGAACGGCTCGCCCTGCACATCTTCATCGTGCCCGGGCCCTTCGCCGACGAAGACCAGCTCCGCTTTGGGATTTCCGACGCCAAATACAAGCTTGGTGCGCGCTTTGTGCAGACGGCAGCGCGTGCATTCGCCGAGATCGGCGCGAATGTCTTCGAGCGTTTCGCCCACCACGCGTTCGGCCGCTTCAAACAGAGTCGGTCCTGAAGCGGCGTAGATATTCGGTAGTGAGGAGCCAACCATTCCGCTTGGTGCAGCTCGCATACTGCCCGCTGCGGCTGCGACGGAGTTCGCCGGCGATTTCACCGGGGAGGCCATTTTCATTGACGCTGATGATGACGGTTCCGCTGCCTGTGGCGATGAAACCGCTGATTCAGTTCGCGTCAAAAAATAAGGCCCGAGGCCAAGATCGTCGCCGTACTGAAGCCAAGCTTCCACACGGCTACGCTTCGCCGAATCCATCGATTCTCCCATCTGCCGCCGACTGAAGAAATTTTCGCCGCGGGGAGTTTAACTGATTGCGGCGAAAATTCGTACCCAATACTGGCGGATGCTGGAGGGGCCAAAGACGAAATTTAGAGAACGTTGCGGAAAAATTGCTAGCGAGTTTTTTGGAGTTCGAGGATTTGATCGAGGACGCGATTAGCCACGTCGAACTTGCTCATTTTGGGTAACGCAATTTCTCGCCCATCGCGCAGATACATCGTGACGATGTTGGTGTCCGTGTCGAACCCGGCGCCTTTCTGCGTCACGTCGTTTGCGACAATTATGTCCGCGCCTTTGCGCGCTAATTTGCCGCGCGCATTTTCCGCCACCCGATCCGTTTCCGCAGCAAACCCGACCAGGACGCGACGGCTCTTTTCGTTCTGCGCGGCCTGTCCGAGTTCCGCAAGAATATCGGGCGTCGGCTCGAGATCAAGTGTAATACTGCCCTCGCCGCGCTTCATTTTCTTGTCTTGTGCAGCGGCGGGCCGATAGTCCGCCACAGCCGCGGCCATGATGACGATATTCGCATCGCACGCCCGATCGAGCACGGCGCGCCGCATCTCTTCTGTGGCGCGCACCGGCACCCAATCGACGCCTTCTGGAATTTTGAGGTCCGTTGGGCCGCTCACGAGCACGACGCGCGCGCCGCGCCGACCGGCAGCTTCCGCGAGCGCGTAACCCATTTTGCCCGACGAGCGATTGGTGAGGAATCGCACCGGGTCGATGTCTTCGCGGGTAGGCCCGGCTGTGACGAGCACCGTCTGGCCGGTGAGATCGTGGCGCAAGCCGAGCACGTCGCAAACTTTTTTCGCAATTGACTCCGTCGCGGCAAGCCGCCCCGAGCCAGTCATTCCGCACGCGAGATAACCCTCGTCGGGATCAACTACGTGGATGCCGCGAGCCCGCAGCGCCGCGAGATTTTCCTGCGTCGCCGGGTGGTCCCACATGTTCACATTCATCGCGGGGGCGACCATCACAGGAGCTTTCGTGGCAAGGTAGAGCGTGGTGAGAAAATCTTCGGCAATGCCGTGCGCGAATTTTCCGAGGATGTCCGCGGTGGCGGGCGCTACCAATAAGAGATCGATGCGCTGCGCAACGGCGATATGCTCGATCGCACTTTCCACGTTCGCAGGCGCAGCATCGGCCGCGCTAAACATGGCCGTGATGACTTTTTGGCCGGTGAGCGCCGCAAACGTGAGCGGGGTAATAAACTCCTGCGCGGCGCGCGTCATCACCACCTGCACGTCCAGCTTTTCCTGCTGCAGGCGGCGAACGAGTTCGGCGGCCTTATAGGCTGCAACGCCGCCGGTGACCCCTAGCGCAATTTTCATCGCAACGGCAGCGGGCAATTACTTCCGCCGCTTTCCGTCCTTATCTTTTTCGTCGGAGTTGTCGGAATCTGTCGTCTCGTATTCGAGCAGACCCCTTTGCAATTCTTCTTCGGCAATGCGCGTGGTCTTCCGCGCTTGTGGGTTATCGACAAGCGGCCGGCCACCCATCATCAATTGCCGGGCGCGCCTCGCCGCGACCACCACATACGCAAACTGGCTTTCAGGTGCTTCTCGCGAAACAGCCATAAGCAGATCAGCCTCCAAAAGACTTCAGAATTTCTCGAATTCGCTCTTCGTTCCGCGCCACTCGGCAACGCGACCCGAGCGCGATCGCCTGAGCTTCCCGTCCGGCGCGTTCGAGGTCGTCATTTATCACCGCAAAGTCATAGCTGCTGTAGTTCAACATCTCCTGTCGCGCCCGCTCGAGGCGCCGCGCGATTTCATCTTCCGAATCCTGGCCGCGTGCCCGAATGCGGTGTTCGAGTTCCGCCCGCGACGGCGGAAGCACAAAAACCGCCACAGCCCCGGGCAGCTTCTGCTTCACCTGCAGCGCACCCTGCACGTCGATCTCGAGTACGAGATCTTTTTTCTGTGCGAGCGCTTCCTCGAGCGATTTCCGCGGCGTCCCGTACCAATTTTTGCCGAATACCTGAGCGTACTCGAGAAAATCGCCCCGCGCCACCATCCGCTGGAACTCAGCCTCAGTAACAAAATTGTACCATCGGCCGTCGGTTTCCGTCTTGCGCGGCGGCCGCGTGGTGCACGAAACGGACAGCATCGTCCCGGGAAGCTCCAAAATCTTTTCCACCAGCGTGGACTTCCCGGAGCCGGACGGCCCCGACACGATCAGTACTAGCGGCTGGCCAGCGTTCATTCGATGTTCTGCACCTGCTCACGCAACTTTTCGATCTCGGACTTGATTTCGAGCGCGAAGCGTGTGATTTCGAGCCCTTCGCCTTCATTGCCGGGAGTCTTTGAGAGCAGCGTGTTCGCTTCGCGCTGCATTTCCTGCAAGAGAAAATCAAGTTTCTTGCCGATATCACCCGCACCGGCGAGCAGCGCTTCGAATTGTTGGACGTGGCTGCGGAGACGCGTAATCTCTTCGCTCACGTCGCTCCGTTCAGCCGCAATTGCAGCCTCCTGCGCAAGCCGCGCAGGATCGAGTGGCGCTTCGCCAAGCAATTCCTTCAAGCGAGATTCGAGCCGCTTGGCGAACGCGGCGTGCGCGCGTTCCGCCATTGCTTCGGCTTTCGTAGCAAGATCGGCGATCGTTCGCAGCCGCTCCGACATCTCCTCGCGCAGAGCGCTCGCTTCGTCGGCGCGCATTCGATCGAGCTTATCGAGCGATTCCACCAGGCACTTCGCCACCGCGGCTTCAAGCTCCGCAAGCTTATCTTCGAGCGAAGCCGCAGGCGGACCAATCACTCCCGGCAGACGCAAGATCGCGGCCAAATCGGGCTGCGGCTCGATCTTGAAATCGTTCCGCAACTGGTTCACGGCTTCCAGGTACGCCGCGGCGACTTCGCGATTCACTCCCACCGCGGCCGGCCCCGCCAATTCGTAGTGCAGCGTAACATCCAGATGACCCCGCCGCACTCGCTCGCGCACGATCTGCCGGATCCGCGGCTCGACTGGCTCGAACCCTTCGGGCACTCGCAAATGCAGATCGAGGAAACGATGATTCACGCTGCGCACCGAAACGCGCAGGCTCCAGCCGTTCTCGATGATGCGGGTCTGCGCATAGCCGGTCATTGACTTAAGGCCATTCGCGCGTGCCAGCCGGGGCTTCGAATCTCCTGCCGCAACCGTCTTTGAGCTCGCGCCTGAACTGGTCATACAAGTCCCGCCGATCGAGCGGCCGGCTCCGCGTCGCGAAACTGCATTTCGTAGAGCCGCGCATACAATCCGCCGCCGCGCGCGAGCAACTCGTCGTGCGTGCCGCATTCGCGAATCGTGCCGCCTTCGAGAACTGCGATCATGTCGGCCCGACGAATCGTCGAAAGCCGGTGCGCGATGACGAACACGGTGCGCCCTGCTATCAAATTGTTCAACGCCCTCTGCACGAGCATCTCCGACTCGGAATCGAGTTCCGAAGTAGCCTCATCGAGAATCAGAATAGGCGCATCCTTTAAAAGCGCGCGCGCAATCGCCAGACGCTGCCGCTGCCCGCCCGAAAGTCGCTGCCCCCGGTCGCCGATCAGCGTTTGATAGCGCTGTGGCATCTCCATAATGAAGTCGTGTGCCAACGCCGCTTGTGCCGCAGCATACACCCGTTTCTCGGGCATATTCGGACGGCCGTAGCAAAGATTGTTCCAAATCGTATCGTTGAACAAAATCGTTTCCTGAGTCACGATCGCCATCTGTTCGCGCAGCGAACGAAGCGTCACGCCGCGCAGATCGTTGCCGTCGATTCGAACCGAGCCGGAATTCGCGGTGTAAAAGCGCGGCAGCAGATTTACGAGGGTCGTTTTCCCCGCTCCGCTCGAGCCGACGATTGCCACTACGGCGCCGGCCGGAACTCTCAAATTGATAGCTTTCAAAATCAGCGGTCCATCATCGTATCCGAAGCCGACGTCGTCGAGTTCGATCCGGCTCGAAAACTGCGGCAGGATTTTCGCGCCAGGCGCTTCCATCGTTTCTTCGCGCAGGTCGAGGAACGAAAACACCTGGGTGGAGGTCCCGAGCGCCTGCTGATAAAGCTGATAAATATTCCCGAGATGCTTGATGGGCTCATAGGCTTTGAAGAGCGCAAATGTGAAGGCCCCAAACAAACCAATCGTCAGCCGCCCTATCTTGATCTCATCGCGCGCATACAGCAGGATCATGCAGAGTACAGCCGCTCCGAGCACGTCCATGAGCGGCGAAGTCATCAGAAACGCGCGCACCCAGCGCATATTTTCCCGCAGCAATTGTCGGGAGGCCTCACGGAACTTGCGGATCTCAAATCCTTCCATCCCGAATGCTTTCACCACCCGGTTTCCGCTGATCGTTTCTTGGAGGATCTGGCTCAAGTCGGCGAGCCGCGACCGGCTCTGCTGCGAGGAATGGCGAATCCTTCGTCCAAATCTTGCCACCGGATAGAGAACAAGCGGAATCAGCACGGCAGCCCCGCTCGCCATTCGCCAATCCACTACGAGTAAAACGCAAATAAAAGCGATCAATGAAAAGACTTGGCGGAAAAAATCCACCAGATAATCCGAGAAAACGGCGCGCAATTGTTCCACGTCGCTGATCACTGCGGACATGACCCTGCCGACGGGATTATGGTGAAAGAATCCCACCGGCTGCTGCACCAATTTTGCATAAACCTGATTGCGCAAATCCGTGATCGACGACAGGCCGACGTACTCGATCAAACTGCCGCCGAAGAATTCCGCCAGCCCCTTTACAAGAAATAGCGAGACTAGCGCCAAGGCAAACACACTCCAGACATGACGAATGCGATCAGGCACGAAAGAATTCAAGTAAACCGTATGTCCACTCCAGGGGATTTGAAAGAGCGTCAGCTTCTGGGCGGTCGATTGCGGATTCAGGACGACATCGAGCGCGGGCCGAATCGAAAATGCAGTAAGGAATTCGATCGCGCCCATCGCCATCATCAGGAAAACACCGCCGGCGAGGAGCGGCGTGTACGGCCGCAGATAACGGAGCAGCCGTCGAAGTTCGCTTTGATGTTTCAAGCGCGGAAGTCCGTCCATCGTCTGATCGCAGAATCCCTTGAAATTATTCAAAAACTGAGTTTATGCAAAAATGTCCGTGCTGATCCGAACCCCCGCCGCCTGAAGTCGTTGTCTGCCGAGATAGTACCGTGTCACGGTGCCTCGGCAAAGCACCACCGGACTTAAGCACCGGATTTCTCCAAATCCCGGTGTACCACCTTCGTCGCGTAGCCTCGCCGCTTCAGACTTCGGCGAATCACTTCTGCGAGCATCACAGACCGGTGCCGGCCTCCGGTGCAACCAAGCGCAACAGTCAAATAGCTCTTCCCCTCGCCTATGTAGTGAGGAATCAAATACGCCAGCAAGTTTTCTATGCGGCGCAGGAACTGGCCCGTCTGCGGAAACGAGCGAATGTAGCGCGCGACCTTCGGATTTTTCCCGCTGAACGGCCGCAATCGCGGCACGAAATGCGGATTGGGCAGGAACCGCACGTCGAACACAAGGTCCGCATCCGACGGAATTCCATACCGGAATCCAAAGCTCACCACAGAAATCAGCAACGGCCGCGGAGCGGTTTTTTGAAAGCTCCGCATCACGTACTGTCGCAGCTCGTGCACGTTGAATTTCGACGTATCGATTACGATATCCGCGAGACGGCGTATCGGCGCCATCCTCCTTCGCTCGGCCCGAATGCCTTCCGCCACGGACAGACCTTCCCCCATCGGGTGTGGCCGGCGCGTCTCACTAAATCGGCGCATCAGGACTTCGTCGCTTGCTTCGACAAAAACCAGTGTCGCCGGATGATCGACGGTGAGCGCTCGATAGATTCCGGGAAGATTTTCGATCTGCCCGCCCTCGCGCGCATCCACGAGAAGCGCGGCGCGCTCGATTTCGCCCACGCCGTTTCCATAAATTTCGCTAAACATCGGAATCAGGGCAACCGGCAGATTGTCGACGCAGTAATAGCCCAGGTCTTCAAATGTATTCAAGACCGACCCTTTGCCCGAGCCGGATAGACCAGTAAGAATTACGAGTTGTCTGGAGTCTCTTAATTTAGAAGTGTGGTTTGTTGTATGGCGGGCGCGCTTCACGGCAGCGAGCGCGCCTAGCTCTTAATCCGGCGCCGATGGGTGCTGGGAATACGCAAGTCTTCGCGATATTTGGCGACAGTGCGGCGTGTAACGTGGATTCCTTCATCGCTCAACTTTTTCGTGATCTGTTCATCCGTGAGCGGCTGCGTCGCGTCTTCTTCTTCAATCATCTTCTTCACGCGCCGTTTCAACGAAAGCAGCGACATTTCGCTGCCCTGCGGCCCGTTCACAGATTCGGAGAAGAAATAGCGCAGCTCGATCACCCCTTGCGGCGTGTGAACGTACTTATTGGCCACTGCGCGGCTTACCGTGGAAGGATGCACTCCGACTTCCTCCGCCACTTCCTTAATCATCATCGGTCTCAAGTGATCGGCGCCGTAATCGAGGAAATCGCCCTGCCGGCGGAGGATCGACTGGCAAACGCGTAAAATCGTGTGCTTGCGCTGCTCGATATTTTTCATCAGCTGAATCGCCGCCGTGAACCGTTCCTTCACATAGTTGCGAACATCGCGGTCAGCTGCATCGCGCGCCAAAAGACGCCGGTAGGTGGGGTTCAGGCGCAATTGCGGCAGGTCGTCATCGTTCATGAACACCTGCCATTCGCCGTCGACCTTGCGGAACTGCACATCCGGCTCGACTAGCCGCGGCTCCATCTTGTTGTAGCGCAGGCCCGGCTTGGGATCGAGCCGCTTGATCACGTCCACAGCGCGCTTCACCAGCTCTACCGGGCGATTCAGCGCCCGCGCCACCTCCTTCAGCTGGTTGTTTTGCAGCAGCTTCAGGTGTTCCGCGATGATCTGCTGCGCCAAAGTATTTTGCGGATCGAGAACCTTCAATTGCAGCATCAGGCATTCCTGCAAATCGCGCGCGCCCACTCCCGGCGGATCGAATTCCTGCACCATCGCCAGCGCTTCCTCCACGTCTTCCATCGAATAATTTGCCGACTCGGCGATCTCGTCGAGCGTGGCCGTCAGGTAGCCGTTCTCATCTAGATTTCCGACGATGGATTCCGCGATTTTGCGAACCACTTCAGTGCAGATGGCAACGCTCAATTGCCAGCTCAGATGGTCCGCAAGGCTCTGCGCAGACGAAAGGAATTTATCGAACGACGGCTTTTCCGATTCTTCGCGCTCGCTGCTGGCCGTCCGTTCCGCGCCTGTATCTAAATACTGATTGAAAAACGAGCCGAAATCGAATTCGTCGAAGGGATTGGCGGCGGGAGTTTCGGGAAGTTTTTCGACTTCCTTTTTCAGAAACGCTTCGTCGGTGTAGCTGTCCTGGGTGGGAGTTTCTTCGGCGGCTTCCTCGAGCACGGGATTCGCCATGATCTCCTGATTGATCATCTCCCGCAGTTCAAGACGGTTCAGCGCCAGCACGCTGACCATCTGCACGAGGCCCGGCGTCAGAATCTGCTTCTGCGCGACGCGCAAGCTCAATTTAGGCTGGAGCCAGTTCATAGTTTCAGTTCAGCCGAAAACTCTCCCCTAGATAGATGCGGCGAACGTCGGCGTTTGTTGATAGGTCGGCCGGCGTACCCGCAAATAAAATTTTGCCATCACTGATGATATACGCGCGGTTCGTCACCGCAAGCGTTTCGCGTACGTTGTGATCGGTCACCAGCACTCCGATTCCCGCCGCGCTGAGATCCGCGATGATTTTCTGAATATCGACCACCGTTAGGGGATCGATACCGGAAAAAGGCTCATCGAGCAGCACGAACGACGGCGAAAGCACCAGCGAACGCGCTATCTCCAATCTCCTGCGCTCACCGCCAGACAAAACATACGCCTTGCTGTCGCGCACGCCTTCCAGCCCCATCTGCGCCAGAAGTTCCTCCACCCGGTCGCGCCGCTGCTCAGTCGTGAGCGGCAACGTCTCGAGCACCGCCATCAAGTTCGCTTCGACGGTCAATTTCCGGAAAACGGAAGGCTCTTGAGGCAGGTAGCTAATGCCACTGCGGGCCCGCAGGTACATCGGAAGGTCAGTAATGTCTTCGCCGTCCAGAAGCACGCGCCCGTAATCGGGACGCGCCAGACCGACGAGGATGTAAAACGTCGTGGTCTTTCCTGCCCCGTTTGGTCCCAGCAGCCCAACTACTTCGCCCTGATGAATATCCAGGCTAACTTCATCAACAACCTTACGCCCTCGGTAGGCCTTGCTCAGATCGGCGGCTTGGAGTCTCAACATGCCGGTTCATTTCTCAACCCGGTGCTTGGTCAAAGTACGCAAACCTTCTTGGGAATCAATCAAAATCGTATCATTCGCAACAAAGAAGGTCAACGAATCGCCCGTGGTTGTGTCGCTATTTGCATCGATAATTGTGGGCTTTCCGCCCGAGAGCACGAATTTTTGGTCCGCTGCCGTGTAGACCGCCTCCTGGGAGGTGCCCCTGCGATCACCCTGGCGCACGACGACCGCGCCCAGCGCGACGATCCGGGTCAGTTGGCGGCTTCCCGAACCAGTCGCGGCAACGACAGTCGGAGAGCCGGTCTCAGCTTTCGCGCCCGCTGGGGCCGGGCCGAGATACGCATCCAGGATCCTCGAGGTTAGTTCCCCCTGCTGGGAAGTAGCCGTCACACCGCCTTCGAGACGCGCCTTTGACTGGTCGTCCCAGTAGGTGAGTGAAGGCGCGTGGATCACCCACACTGTCGGAACCGCTTTAGACGCCGGGGAATTCGACCCTGACCCTCCAGTGGCCGTCATCGACTTCCCGGCTGGCTTGGTGCTTGGCAGCCCGAATTCCCCACCGATGGGGCTCGAAGCGCTCTGTGGAAACACTGCAACCACATTGCCGGTCGCCTGGAGCTTCTTGTCTTCGCGCCACACTTCGATCTGGTTCGCATCCAGCACCGAGTCGCCCTGCCATAGCTTCGCTCGACCCGTGTAGATCACATGGCCCGAAGTCGTCGAACCCGAAAGCGCGTCAGCGGAAATATGCGCCGGTCCTGGCCCGAGACTCATCGCTCCGGGCTGTCCTGCGGAGAAGTATGTGGACACCACATTACCTGTCGCGCTGATCGCGCCTGACTTCTGATCGATCGTCACGCTGCCCGCCGACGTGCGGCTCGTCGCGTCGGAGACCACGGGCGAGCCTTCGAGCGCGATCAAATCCGTTGTTCGAACGATGTTCGCCCGCTCCGCGCTGGCGCGCTTGTCCGCCTGCTGGAAGCGAACGTTGCCACTCTGATCGAGCGTGTTCCACTCGCCGTTGGCGCCGAATGTGGCCACAAGCTCCGCCGATGAACTTACCTGCGGCGCACCCTTGCCAATTTCGCGCCGCACCTCAACTGCCGAATGCCCCAGCAGTCTCTCGAGCCGACCGGTTGACCCAAATTGTGTGACAAACTTTTTTGCCCGCAGTTGCGTCTCTTCGTCCGGAGTTTTCGTCTCGATCGTAGCCGGAGCGAGCGTCTCGGCGCTTTGGATTTTTTGTTGGTCCGGTTGGGCGCCCGCGCCAAATTTCACCAGCAGCGCCTCCGTTTTCAGCGAACGCGACGTTCCCTCCTGGCGCGAATCCAGCGCCACACCTCCGCTCACCGTCATTTCCCTGATGAGATTTCTCTCCGGCTGCATTGCGATTTCGACCCGCGCTGCCGTGAAATGATCGGTTCCGGTTTTAACGGCGCGGCTTCCGCTCACATTGCCAGCCGCCACAATCCGCTGCATCCATCCCGCCGGGCTCAAAAATCCCTCGAATTTTTCGGCAGCGACATTCATGGCACCGTTCTCGGTCGATTTCACCACAGGATGTCCCTCGGCGATCAGGTGTTGCGCGTGCATCGTGGAATCGAGCTCCATCGATATTCTTTCCGCAGAAAGCTCGCGCGCCCCCTGCTTCATCACCGCCGGCCCGTTGAGGACCACGCGCCGCTCGTTGCGGCGCAGCTCCAGGCTGCTGCCCGTGGCCGTCACAGGGACTCCAGTCATTAGATCGCTTCTTCCATCACTCGATCGTCCACCAGGTTTATCGGCATTCCCGTCCGCAGGAATCATTTCAATCGCAACGCTGTGTTCGAGGCGCACCACCGCCGTTTGCGAGCTGTAGGACACCCCTGTCGCTGTCCCATGCCCTTGTGGCGACTGGAACTCGACCTTTTCCGGAGTCGACGCCTCGCCCGTGTCGCGATTGAATGAGAGATTGCTTGTCGTCACTTGAAGCTGCTTGTCCGCCGGTTTTCCGGAGGCGGGATTCGCCCCTTGAATGTCGATCTCAACGTTACCCGCACAGTGGACGTCGCCGGATTTCGGCTCGTAGCTGCACTCGCGGGTGTGGATGTTGTCGTTGCGATCTCCGGCGCGTCCGTAGATCGTGATCCAGACATCTTCGAGCAAGCTGCGGTCTTCTTCCTTGAACCGCGTGGCAGTGGAAGCACGAATCGTGAAGATGGCGCGGTCTTGTTCCATTTTAGTGAATTTGAATTCCGCGGACTGCTGCTGAACGGTGGCGGGCACCGAGGCTGGCGCTGAGTGCCGCGAGCGCGTCGCTTGAATCGCGCGTTTCGAATACACGCCGGCAACAACGAGCGCGATCGCGCCCGCCGTAACGGCCGCCCACCGCGCGTATCGCGCCGCCTCCTGATTTCGCACCCGCGATTCTCCTTGGTTCGGTTAGAAGCCGAGTATAGGCGAGTGGTTTTCTGCGGACAACATGCAGCGCCAAAGTTGTAGCTGCAAAGTGAGAATGTCCGGTTTGTGCAAAGTAGAAATGTCCGCTTTTCTAGGGGTCCGGGGGCCCCATGGAAGAGGAGCGGATCGAGTTGAGCGCGCGCGAGCGGGAGCGGTTGAAGGTG
>Ga0185299_10003665_pt1 | contig 19853 bp, 18 predicted proteins | sample PaiPotPPA55metaG_FD_128002 | JGI IMG/M metagenome (GOLD analysis project Ga0185299, IMG submission 128002) | Iron sulfur acid spring bacterial and archeal communities from Banff, Canada, to study Microbial Dark Matter (Phase II) - Paint Pots PPA... ...
AAGAGTGAAGAACCACGGGCTCTCTTCAACGTAATCCTCGTACAGTTTTGAAGGAAAATTCGTTGACCGAATGTCCGAAAGTATGGAATCGGAAGCGGCCAGCGCGGCTTCATAATGTTGCTGAGCCAACAGTGCCTGGATCACGTGCGATTTCAGTTCGAGCGAGTGCGGTGCCTTTTCCGAGGCGGCTTGGAAAGCAAGAAACTCTCGGTCAGCCGACGCCTCAATATCAAACTGCGCTGGATTTGCCGCAACCACAGCATCGAACCGCCGGTCCACTCGCATCGCGATGAGAACGTATACATTCGTCACATGAATCGCAACATCACTCGCCTTAGTCAACCACCCTTTCTCTAGGAGCAGCAATGTCAGATCGCGCCAGCTTTCACTGGGCTCAATATCCCATTTGAGTTTCCAATGCGCATCGTATAAGGCGAGCAACAGCGGCAATGCTGTACCATGCGGCAACTTCTTCGCCTCGCGGAGGGTTCGACCAATATTATCGGGACCCAGTTCGGCGATATGATCCGGCCACCGCTGCACGATCAACGTCAACGACCTGACGATATCGGCTAGATCGCCCACCCCATCCGCCACCACGAGGCGATTCCGCCAATCCTTGTAACCGGCTTGAGGAAATGAGGTCACCCGCACGAAGTAGTCGTAGGCGCGCTTCACCTGTCCATGCTCCACAGCAACCTGCCCGGCCAACTGAAGGGTTTGGAATTGAATGCCTTCGGGAAGATTCCGGAAGTTCTTGTCCTCGATGACAGCCTGCAGCGCTACCTGAGCTTGGGGCCAATTCTTCTCGGCCACGAGCTTCATGGCATCAGCCCCTTTTTGGGCTATCGAAACCAAGTTCTGCGCATTGTCCGCATTAGTTTTATTCGAGTGTTCCACAGGCTTGGTCGGATTGCCCGTGCAGGCAGCGAAGCTCAGTACAACCAGCAACGTCAATAGGCGGCTTTGCAACGCGTCATTCCCTTTCTGCTCGAGATTTACACATCGTAGGTTGAATCCCATTAATTCTCTGGCCGGGCCGTTCGAACGCTCCCTGTCCTCGCCAGGCGACGGCGAGTCAGAGGCGCGACTCTGGATCGTCTCTCCGGAATTCTCGCCCGAAGCTCCGTTCGACGTCCTTGACGCAATCCGCAACTCGATTCAAGCGCCGCTGAAGGCATCCGCCCTCGAGTCCGTTGCCACCACACGCCCACCACCCTTGCCGAACTCTCTGGGCGGCCCCCGCCGCCGAGGCGCAACGCGGCGTCCGACCAGCGAATACACGTATTGACGTAAAGCCGTGTAATTTCCCTCTCGCCGCGGCCCAAGAAGTCCGTTCGCACTATTCAGCTCATTCTGATGCCAGTAAGCTGCCGGTCGCCACCGTCCGCGTAGGGTCGAGATGCCCCGTTCGCGGACGCCTGCTAAACCGGCACTGTCAAATCGCAACATCGAAATCTGCCAACGGGTAATGCTGGGAAATGATGTTCTGATCTCGTCCGTTGAGTCGGGGCTGGCAGAGGCATCGCGGCCGCGGTAGGCTCTCCCATGGTCATCCGCGGAGAGGCGCCAATGGCGATCAAACGTCCAACAAAAAGCCGGGGTACGCCATCACACAAACCGGTCGCGTCAGCGCCGTTGCGCCACGTCGATGTCAGGGCGCCGCAGCAGATGGTGCCGGGCGAGGTCTACGTAGGATGGCTGTGTAAGAACCGATCGTGCGGGCGAGTCATCGCGATTGCGGCTACAGCGCCGGGCGGCAAAGCGTTGACGGATTTCGATGATCAATTGACTGCGATCAAATGCCCTCATTGTGGGGATGAAAACTTGTTCCGCTGGAGCGCTCGGAGCGAACAGAAATACACATCGAAAAGTGTGGAAACCTGATCTTAGGACGCGCCACGGCCGGACGCGGGCCGGTTCACAGTGCGGGAGACTGTTGGCCGACATTCCAGGGTTTACCGGGTAACGTGAAGATCGATGGCAACCGACGCCGGGCGACGGTCTCTGACCGGCCAGAAGCGGGCGATGACGGTACCGAAATGCAGTCCGCAAAGTGGCCACTGCCACCAGACATCATTGCCTTTACACTTTGGTAACCCACAAAATGTGACTTGCGTCACACTGCGACCACTTAAAGAGGTATATACGTCGTTGCAAGTGCTCCAAAAATAACGTAGCGATGACAAGGCGTCGAGCTATGACAAGATCCGTGTGTTTTGCTTTTTGTATGGTCATTTCGTTGACCGCGCGAGCGCAAATCTGGAATCTGGCCGACAATTTCTCAATCAATTCCAACCCGAACGGCCAATGGAGTTACGGGTTGCGCATCGAGTAGGCTATAGCATAACCGGGAGCGCAGTCATGGATTGTCGATTTATTCACCGGGTTCTCACGCGGCTTTCATTCGGTGGGATGGTCTTAGCCATCTCTGTCGGCGCAACCACGGGCTACGCGCAAAAGTTCACGGTTACCGTTCTCGGCAATATTGCGAACGGCGCCTCCACTTCGGCTAACGCGATCAATAAAGCTGGCCAAGTGGTGGGTTCAGCAGATGATATGAATGGCAATACTTACGCAACGATCTGGAACGGCACTACGCCAACGATCATCGCAGGGCAGGCGTTACCGGGAATAAGTGCTTTTGCCTACGCCTCAGCTATCAATAATTCCGGAATCGTGGTGGGCGCTCAGTCAACCTTCACGTTTGGCGGATTCTACCCATTTGTTTGGAGCCCCACCTTAAATAGCTGCCTGAACTGCAGCGGTGGTGCCCAAGGCTATGGTATCAATAATTCGGGAACAATCGTGGGCAGTGCGGAAGTGCCCGGGGGGGGGCCAAACGTCCCCCCCATCGTTCCGGTGATGTGGGCCAGTCCGAGCGCTACGGAAGAAGATGTACTGCCAATGCTGAACTTCGACGGTGCAGTAGCCGTAGGCATCAATGATACCGGCCAAATCGTCGGATATTCGTACACCGCCTGCTGTGGCGCCAGTTCGATGCATGCCACGCGATGGACGAGTTCGAATTCCCTGCCCAAGGATCTCGGTACCTTGGGGGGCGCGAGCAGCCAAGCGAAAAACATCAACAATCGGGGCTTTATCGTGGGGTGGGCGGACATTGGAAACGGGACTGAACATGCAGCGCTCTGGGGGCCAACTACGACGGCGTTTGACCTAGGCACCCTGGGCGGGAAGAGCAGTTATGCGTCTGGCATCAATGTAGAGGGTGACGTAGTGGGATCAGCACAAACCAAGTCGGGCGTTTGGCATGCGGTACTGTGGACTCACAAGCACTACAAAGCCGTCGATCTCAATTACGAAATCGATCAGCAAAAGGCGCTCGAAATTACTCTTCTCGACGCAGTGGCTACGAACGATAGATGCATGATCGTCGCGAATGGCTACAACAACAAGACCGGGGCTGCTGAATCCTTCGTGCTGTCCTTAACCGACCAATCCAATTGCAATGAGCAGTGATCGTAGAAGCTCGGTCATGGATCCGAACCATGTGCGCTCGCTGATATTCTTCAGTTTGTGACTGAGTTCGCAATTGCCGTGACAAGCATTCGTTTGTAAGGCAGATGCGGACGCGAGCCAATTTTGGCGATCCGAAAAGCGGCCCTTGGTCGCCGACGGCTTGGGGTCGAGACCGGCAAGCAGTCCAGGTCGACAGGCGGCCCCGATCCGATGATGATTTGAACCTACGGATATCAGTGATTCGATCAATGTCGGATGGGCAACGCTCAGGCTAAACGGACGGCTGTGTCGAATGCGCGATACCAGCACATGCTTTTGTGCATCGCCAATACGGACTAATGCCGCCACGGCTTGGTTCAAATGATTCAATCGCCTGGGCCAGCAGCACCGATTTGGCGTACAGTGACGGCCGGCAAGTGCGATCGTCCTCGCCATGAACCGACGAACGTTCATTCATGCGGCCGGTGCCACCGGTTTAAGCCTGACCAGCCGGTTTGGCTTTGGCGCGACAGATCTAGGCGTCGCGGCGCTACTAAATTTGCTGGAAGACTCGCCACGAGAGCTGATCCCGCGCGAGCTCGTCCGACTGATTCGCAGCGGTCTTCGCTACGGGGATCTGCTTTCGGCTCTAGCCCTGGCTGCCGTACGCAATGTCCAGCCCTACCCTGACGTGGGATACAAATATCATTCGGTCATGATGTTGCGGTCCATCCATTTGACCACTCAACACCTATCGTCTTCGGACAAATGGTTGCCCATCGCTTGGGCTACGGATTATTTCAAGGAGACGCAAGCACAAGAGCGGCACACGGACGGCTGGCGTATGCCAACGAGGGCGGCCGCACCGGTCGGCAGCGCACAGGCGGCCCGCCAAGCCGTGATCGTTGGGCTGGACAATTGGGATCTCGATGCCGCCGATGCAGCAATCGTAAATTACGCGCAGGTGGCCCGCCCGGGAGAGATTTTCTCGCTGCTGTTTCCGTATGGCGCGCGCGACCTTCGAGCGATCGGTCACAAGGCCATTGCTGTCAGCAACGCCCACTATCTCATCGAACTTCTCGGTAACGCCCAGGCCGAACCCATACTGCGCTCCACGGTGGCGGCGCTGCAGAACAGCGATGCTGATCCTAATCCCGCCAGTCACGATCTTCCGCCTGATCAGCCGTGGCGGCAAAATCTGCAACGGTTGCGTGAGATCCCGCAGAACTGGAAGCACGGGCGCAATGATCCCGGCGCGCGGGCGGAACTGCATGCAGCTCTATATCGGGTATCGGAGGACGAATCGGGCACAGTTGTCATCGCATTGCTGCGGCAGGGAATCTCGCCTGAAGCAATTTGGCAGGTCTTATTCGATACGGCCGCTGAATTGCTCATGCACCAGCCGGGTATCGTGCCGCTGCATGCACAGACCACCGCCAACGCGTTGTACTACGCCTACCGGATCTGCGCCGACGAACAGACACAGCAGCTGACCTTGCTACAGTGCGCGGCATTCATTGCGATGTTCCGCAAGCTGGTGAATCCGACTCAACCTGATATCAGCCTTGAAGCTCTGCAGCCGCTCCCGCTTGATAGCACAGCCGTCGACGCAATCGAAGAGATTTTTGCGGACGTGTCCGCTGGTCGCCGTTTGCAGGCTGCTCGCAAATCCTTGAGCTATCTGCAGACCGGCGGCGATGCAGAAGCACTGATCGCAAAGGCCCGACATCATCTTGTCTATAACGCGGATGAGCCTCACGACTACAAATTCTCGGAATCTGTGTTCGACAGTTACGCGCATCTGGCGAATTCCGATTGGCGATTCCACTTCTTAAGTGCGGGCATGGCGTACTTCAAAGCGCCCGCGAAGCGGCCCGGTTCGGTCGTCGAGCAAATGTTGGCACGGTTAAGGGCCTGAGCTATCGGCGTTGTGCAGCCAGCCACTCTCGCGACTGCACACGTTGGGCGAGGCTTGCCAACCCTCCCGCATGCAGGTGGAGCGTGTCGAATAGGCGCCGCTGTTTGAAGTCGGTCACGTACAGATGAACCCGCAGATAATTAGGCATTGAGGAGCGAGCAGTAACGCTCGACGTCAATATTGCCACCGCTTACAAGCACACCTATTCGCTTGCCTTGTAGGTGCGCTTTCATCTCGCGAGCGGCGGCAAAACCGAGACAGCCGGTGGGTTCGACGACCATCTTCATGCGCGTCGCGAAGAACCGCATGCAATACACCAATTGCGAGTCGGAGACAGTCAGCACGTCATCGACATCGCGCTGGATGATCGGAAAGGTGTACTCGCCGAGGTGCTGGGTCTGCGCGCCGTCAGCGATCGTTTTGGGCGTGTCGATGTGAACAATGGACCCGGTGCGGAATGACTGCTGCCCGTCGTTGCCGGCTTGCGGTTCCACTCCATAGACCTTGCAATGGGGCGCGAGGGCGCGAGCGGCCAGAGCCGAACCTGCGAGAAGTCCACCACCGCCGAGACAGACAAAAAAGGCGTCGAGCAAACCTACCTCTTCGATAAGCTCTCGGGCCGCCGTTCCCTGTCCTGCCACCACGTCGGGATGATCATAGGGCGGGATCAGTGTCAGTCCATGCCTCTGAGCAAGGTCGCGACCGATTTGCTCGCGGTCTTCTTTGTAGCGGTCATAAATGACGACCTTGCCGCCATACCCCTTGGTAGCAGCCACCTTGACGGCCGGCGCATCGTGCGGCATGACGATCGTAGCCTGAATATCCAGCAAGCTGGCCGATAACGCGACGGCCTGAGCGTGATTCCCGGAGGAAAATGCGACCACGCCAGTGCGCCGTTGATGTTCATCGAGCTTCGATAATGCATTGAAAGCGCCGCGAAACTTGAATGCACCCGATCGCTGAAAGTTTTCGCATTTGAAGAATACCTCCGCGTCGAATTCCTTGTTGACCGTGCGAGAGGTCATGACGGGCGTGCAGATGGCATGACCCCTGATGCGCTCCGAGGCTGAGACAACATCTTGGAAAGTAGGGAGAAGGAGTGGCTTCATCTACACTTTGCGAAATTGGTCATTTGGCAACCGCACATTGCTGCGCTGATCCGATTATCAATGCAATTAGCCACACTACGGTTCCCTCCGTTTTCCGATTCGAATTCATACAGCGCCAATTCGCGCCTCGTAATAGTAGTCAATTCGGACCCGATCCGTGTCAAAAACATTTCGCATCACTTGATTGGCAACCGAGCTCTTGGGCAACTGTCGGCCCAGGAGCGGACACCGGCGTGTGGTTACGGCCGTCTGATAAGATCAGAGAGGCGGTCGCGGATGCATCCAGTGCTGCTGCAAAAAATCTACAAAGGCGCGCACCTTCGGCAGGAGCAGGCGGTTGCGCAGGGTTAGGATGCTCAATGGCGTGGGCGGCCGCTGATAGGCCTCGAGCACAATCCTAAGCCGTCCGTCAGCGAGACAATGCGCAACCTGCCAGGAAGGCACTCGGACGAGCCCGGACCCTGCCAAAGCCGCACTGACCAACGTATCGAAATCATTGGCGCAAAGCCGGGTTGGAATGCGCAAAGATCTTCGCACTGCGCCGTCTTGGAAGCTCCATTCCGCCACGCCTGGTACATCGCCGAAGGCTAGGCAGTCCTGCTCGAGCAGGTCGTCCGGCCTCGCCGGCTCGCCGCGTCGGCGCAGATAGTCCGGCGCGGCGCAGACAACAAGCTGGATGTCGTCTAGCTTGCGGACAATTAGGCCTGAGTCTTCCAACGGTCCAATGCGAAGGGCAACATCGATACCTTCTTCGGCAAGACGTACCGGTCGATCCACCAGCATCAGATCGACCGAGACCCGAGTCTGCTCCACCAGAAAGCCGGGCAGCATTGGCGCCAACCGCAACCGACCGAGCAGCGACGGAGCGCTCACATGCAACCGGCCGGACGCGACTCCCGCCTGCATCGTCAGGCCGCGTTCCATCTCGGCGACCTCCTCCAAAATCTGCTTCGCCCGTTCGTAGTAGAGTCGACCGGACTCGGTCAGCGAGAGATGGCGCGTCGTCCTCTCGACAAGCGTGGTGCCGAGGACCTCTTCGAGTGCCATGAGCTGGCGGCTGACGGAAGTCAGGGATAGACCCAACTGACGGCCTGCGGCCGACAGGTTGCCAGCATCCGCAATCTTAACGAACACGCGCATCGCCGCGAGTCTATCCATGGGCGGATTATCGCTAAAAACGGAAAGATGTCTCGCTAATTCTCCAGATACTCACCAAGACCGGGAGACTCTATATTTCGGTCGTTGGATGACAGAACAGAGGAGCGAGCTATGAAGATCTGCGTATTCGGCGCCGGGGCGATCGGCGGTTACATGGCGGGGGAACTCGCATTGGCGGGCCATGAAGTGTGTGCAATTGCCCGCGGTCCGCATCTAGCGGCCATTCGGAGCCACGGGCTCAAGTTAATCGCGGAGGGACAGACGCGCACGGTAGACTTGCCGGCGAGCGACGACCCCGCGGCGTTTGGCCCGCAGGACGTCGTGATCTGCGCGCTGAAGGCGCAGCAGGCCCACGCAAGCGCGGGCGCGTTCGCTCCGCTCCTCGGCCCGCGCACCGCCGTTCTCACAGCGATGAACGGCATTCCCTGGTGGTATTTCTACAAGGAGCGCGGCCCGCTAGACGGCCATCATTTGGAAAGTGTCGACCCCGGCGCCGCGCAATGGAATGCGATTGGACCAGAGCGCGCCATCGGCTGCGTCGTCGATCCCGCCTGCGAGGTCGTGGCGCCCGGGGTGATCGAACATCGCCTGTTCAAGCGCTTCACTATAGGCGAACCCGACGGCTCCACCTCGGACCGCATCGTGGCCCTGCGCGATGCCCTGGTTTCTGCCGGATTCGATGCGCCGATCCGCGACACAATCCGCTGGAGCATCTGGCTCAAGCTGTGGGGCAACGTCTGTTTCAACCCGATCAGCGCCCTTACCCTCGCGACCCTGAATCGCGTAACCTCCGAGCCCGGCCTCCGCGCCCTGTGCAAATCCATGATGGCTGAAGCCCAGGCGATAACTACATCGCTCGGTCTCACCATTCCAGAACAAATGATGGAGAGGCGACTGAACGCAGCCGGTTCCGTCGTCGGTCACAAAATTTCAATGCTGCAAGATCTCGAACGAGGCCGATCCCTAGAGATCGATGCACTCGTCACCGCCGTCCAGGAAATAGGCCGCCTCGTGAAGGTCGCAACACCAACGATCGACACGGTGCTTGCATTGGTACAGGAACGTGGCCGGCAGGCTGGACTCTACGGCAATGATGCCCAGCGCTAAACCTGGGCTTTCCTGCGCCAAACAGGGCGGCCCTCTACCGTCCTCGTCGATCAGCTTTGGCATGACGCTGGTGATGGCGATTGCGTGCGGCGTGGCGGCTGCCAACATTTACTATAACCAACCCATGCTCGGCATCATGGAAGCCGCCTTCCCGGGCCAGGTCACAGTGATCGGGCTCGTGCCAACGGCAACCCAGCTCGGTTTCGCCGCTGGCCTTTTGTTGCTGGTGCCGTTGGGAGACCGCTTCGACCGGCGGCGTCTCATCCTGATTCAACTCGCAGCACTCACGCTGTCGTTGGCCGCCGCTGCTCTCGCTCCTGACGCTTGGTCACTCGTGATTGCATCGGCGCTTGTCGGAGGGACATCAAGCGTGGCGCAGCAGATCGTGCCTTTCGCGGCCGAGTTGGCCGAGCCCAGCCGTCGCGGCGCGACCATCGGTATCGTGATGAGCGGCCTCCTCTGCGGCATCCTGTTTGGCCGCGCCCTTGCCGGCGCTGTTGGCGACCACTATGGCTGGCGCGCCATGTTCTGGCTCGGCTTGCTCCTGGCGGTTGCGGTGGGCTTATTGTTGGCGGCGGTCTTACCTAGAAGTCGGCCCAAGACGCAGGAGGGCTACGGCGCCCTCCTCAAATCTCTCGCCATCCTCTGGCGGGAAGAGCCGGAATTGCGACGGGCGACCATCATCCAAGGCTGTCTGTTCGGCTCGTTCAGCGCCCTCTGGACTATCCTGGCACTGCAACTCGATGCCCGATACCACCTGAGCGCCGAAATCGCCGGTCTGTTCGGCATCATCGGTGCGGTCGGCGTGCTCTTTGCGCCGATCGCCGGGAAGATCGCAGACGGGAGAGGTCCTCATACCGTCATCGGACTTGGCAGCGTCATCATGCTCACGTCCTGGGTGATTTTTGAGGTGTCGGGCACGATCGCCGGCCTGATCGCCGGCGTCGTTTTGCTGGACTTCGGCGAGCAAGGTGCGCTGGTCTCGAACCAGCACGTCATTTATGCGCTTCGCCCGGAAGCGCGTAACCGGCTGAACACGATCTTCATGGGCGGAATGTTTGTGGGCGGGGCGGTCGGCTCAGCGGGCGCGAGCCTCGCTTGGCAATTCGCTGGCTGGGCCGCTGTCTGCACTTTCGGGGCAGCCCTGGTCGTAATCGCCTTGGGCCTGCATGCTTGCGCTCGTGTGGCCGAGAAGCGCGTGGGCTGAACACCATGCTACGCAACGCCCCGGTGTCTAGCTCGCAGCGATTGCGTCGGAGTTCCCCTCGGACTGGGCATCTGGAAGCTATGCCCCGCGGGATAATCAACGGTCCACTGCTGGGCTTCGCCCTGCCCTCCACCGACGATTGCGGCAGACCGTCACCGAGGCTGCGGGCGTCTCTAGATAGAATTTGCCCTTGAGAGCATATTATGACGTTTAATGTTCCTTTGAGAGCACGAATATTGAAATTATTTGGATACATGATATGCTCTCAAGAGAATCTTAATATGCTTAATATGCTCTTGAGGGAACATGGTCGCAAGGAACCAGCTACTACAAGCTCCACCATACCCAGTCGAACAGGCAGTCACCCGCCTCGGCGAAAGCCTCCGCACGGCCCGAATCCGGCGGAATTTCACGATTGATGAAGTCGCCCAAAAGATAGGGACAGGACGGCGCGCCGTCATGGATGCCGAAAAAGGTAAGGCTTCAACCGGCGTTGGGATCTACATCGCCCTGCTGTGGGTTTATGACCTACTTTCACAACTGAACGACGTAGCGAACCCTGCCAAGGATGAGCAAGGGCTGACGCTGGTCGCCTCCAAAGAGAAAACCCGTGCCCGGAAGAGTGGGGGGCTCGACAGTGATTTCTAAGGCGTCCTCCTCCGAGTGCTTCGTCTACATCACGCTGCCGGGACAGGTATCAGCAGTAACGGCGGGCAGATTCGTCCTGGATAAAAACCCCAGAGGTGACGCCCTCGGGCGGTTTGTCTACGGCCGCTCCTACCTGGAGAACCAGGACGCCGTTGAGTTCGATCCGGTCGAGCTCAATCTCTCGACTCGGACCTACGAGACCGCGAAGTTGAAGGGCGTCTTCGGTGCCCTGCGCGACGCTGGACCCGACTACTGGGGCCGCCGAGTCATCGAGAAGCACGCAGGCCGTGCCCATCTCGGTGAACTGGATTATCTGCTGGAGTCACCCGACGATCGCGCCGGCGCGCTCGCTTTCGGACACAACAAAGTCCCACCCGCCCCGCAACGGAAGTTCAACAAAACGATCGATCTCGAGAAACTCCAGAGTCTCGCCGAGGCTCTGGTCAAGGATCAGATCCCAAACGATCCCCAAGCACAGCAGGTCCAAGATCTAATGTTGCTCGCCACATCGATGGGCGGCGCTCGCCCGAAGGCCGTCGTGCAGGACGATGATGGCCTCTGGGTGGCAAAATTCAATCGCGACGACGACCGCTGGAACAATACTCGGGTAGAGCACGCCATGCTGCGGCTGGCTCGCGAATGCGAAATTAAGACCGCAGAAAGCCGGATAGAAACGGTCGGCGACAAGGACGTACTGCTCGTCAAGCGCTTCGACCGAGAGAAGACGCCGAAGGGCTATACTCGCGCGCGTATGGTCAGCGGCCTCACCATACTCCGCGCCGACGAAGCACCGGAGGCGAGACAGAACTGGTCCTACGTAGTTCTGGTCGAAGAGTTGCGCCGGATTATCGAAGTCGCCAAGAAGGATGCCCGCGAACTGTTCCGCCGAATCTGCTTCAACGCGCTCATCTCCAATCTCGACGACCACCCGCGTAATCACGCGGTAATCGCGAAGGAAAAGAGCTGGAACCTCTCGCCGGCCTATGACCTCACGCCATCAGTGCCCGTGAGTATAGAGCGTCGCGACCTTGCCATGGACTGCGGAGACATGGGCCGCTACGCCAACGCGAAGAACATACTCTCGCAACATCCACGCTTTCTGCTCGATAAGGACGAGGCAGAGAAGATCATCACCGACATGAAGGCGCGAGTCGAGGCAACGTGGTACGAGACCTTGCGTGCCAGCGGTGTGTCCGAAAATGACGCCGAGACCATTCGCGGCGCCTTCGTCTATCCGGGATTCTCGTTGTAACATTCCACGGGTTACTTCGCCTCGGCCACCCACTTCAAAGTCGCCAGCCAGAGATCGTGTCCGCGGTGCATGAGCGTCTCATCACTCTTGCGAAGGCCCGCGGCATCCTTTCCAACGCCGGCCTCGTCCATTACGGCATGGCACATGGCGCCCCGAGGCTCCAGATACCAGGAGTGATAGAAGCTCGGCTTGGCTCCCGGCACGTAGCCGTACCATCCCAGGCGCTGGTTCAATACGTACTCGTGCACCTTGCTTTCGATCGCCAAGCCGAACGTGGTCCACCGGAACACCGTGCCGTCGCGGAGCACCGGATCCCCGCCCTGGATTTCGACATCCTTGGAGTTCGGGTACCAGGCCGGCCACCGGCTCGCATCGATGATATGTGTCCAGACCCGCTCACAGGACGCATTGATGATCAGGTCATTGTGAGCGAACAGGTCGGCCTTCTCCGGCTCGAAGCCGGTAGGCCAGTGGATGTCCGGGGAACGGTGGGCGAGATCGTCTTTCATTGACATGGCTTTGTACCCTTGCGAGTGATCAACGGCATGGGAGGCCTGTGCGCCCGCACCACTGAGCCCGAAGACCAGCAGGGCTCGGGCGAGTGCACCGCCCACTTTTCCAGTAATTCCGGTGATCGCATACATCTTCATTTCCCCTTGGTCGAAGTTAAATGTTTGGGTTTGCGCGTCGCCAGACGATCGCTGCCGTCTTGAGGCTGCCGTTGAACATTTGCGGCTGGTTGGTGCTCAGGTGCAGTTCATTCTCATCGAGCTTCACGATGCGTATCTGTCGCTGACCCTTCCAGTTCGGGAAAAGACTGACGAACATTTCGTGCTCGACCATCCGCCGAGTCTCATCGACGTAATACGGTCCGCTATAGGCGAGATAACTGCGGCCGGCGGCGACGTATTCTTTGGGTTTGCCCTTGTACATATCGCCGCTCTCAAAGTTCGGGCGGTCGACGGCGCTGAGCTGGGCCGACATATAGCCGTCAGGCGTGTAGAGGAGAAGGCCCTGAGGCTTATCGCCCATGGGACGATAAGCCTCACCTGTCTCCACGTCGGTTTCCATGCAGGAGACGAGTTGCCAGGCACCGATCAAGGATTTGCGAAGTGATCTGCTCGAATTGTCCCCCGGAACAACTATGGCCCGTGTCACGCCGGTCGCCCCGAAAGCAATCGCCGCCGCTGACAGGCCACCGCTTGCCAGAAGGGCCCGCCGATTCATTTTGCGCATGATCTAAAATCTCCAATCTATTTGGCCGGAAATATCTGTTGACCGCTGATGGTTCGTGACGCCGCTCACGCCCGCTTCAGACCCAGATAAAGCCGGCGTTCAAACTCGCCGTAGAGCTTGACAATGCCTGGGTCATAGAACGGCAAAGTCTGAGTAAAGATCGCACCGGTGACCCGCTTCACCGGATCAAGCCAGAAATAGCAGTTGGGAAGTCCCGCCCAACTCGCACTGCCGGCGCTTCGGCCGTTTGCCCCGGGCTGGGTGTTAATGTCGAATGACAGGCCCCATTTGTGAACCATGCCGGGAAACTGGTCGAAGCTGTTGGAATAAGCCGGTTGTGCCGTTTTCATTTCAACGACCTGCAGATCTCCGATATGGTTCTCGTACATCGATGCGACGGTTTCCGGCTTGAGAATTCGAGCGCCGTTGAACTCACCGCCACGAATGAGCATTTGTAAGAACACCATGTAGTCGCGCGGCGTGCCGAACAGGCCGCCGCCTCCACTGAAGAATTCCGGGCGCTGAGCCATCTCGAACGGTACAGGCTTGAGCGATCCGTCCGATTGACGCTGATGCATTGTCGCTACGCGCCGCTTTTGAGCACTGCTGATGAGAAAGCCCGAGTTGCTCATGCCGAGCGGAGCGAAGATGTTTTCCCGAAGATAGACCTCGAGCGACTGATCGCTGATAGCTTCCACCAACTTACCGATGCAATCCATGCCGATTCCGTATTGCCAACGATCACCGGGATCAAATTCCAGCGGCGCGGCGAATGCACCATTTTTTGAATAAGCAATATCGGGCATTCCAGTCAGCTTTTCATACCGGACGAGGTTTTCGCTCCAGATCGGATACGTAAAGCCCGATGTGTGAGTGAGCAAGTGACGCACGGTGATCGGGCGTTTGGCGGGACGTAGCATCGGCCGTCCAGCCGCATCGAAGCCTTCCAGAACCTGCGGTGACTTGAGTTCCGGAATGATCTCGCCCGCGAGCTGATCGAGTCGCAGTTTGTCCTGCTCAATGAGCTGCATGCATACCGCAGCAGTAATACCTTTTGTCATCGACAGCAGCCAGAACACCGCATCCGGCGACATCGCCGAACCGGTATTTACATTGGCGCCGCCGAACGAATCCTCATAGACGATGCCTTTCTGCGTCGCGGCCATCGCCACGACGCCGGCAACAGTCCCGTTATCAACTGCCTGCCGAAGCGACCGGTCGATGACGGCGAACGCGGGATTGCGAGCTGAGCGGATGGCTTCCGAGGCGAGGGTGTATCTGCAGGCAAGGCCGTCCAGCGCGGCAGCAGCGACAGCGCTCGAAGCGCCAATCATCAAATCGCGGCGCGAGAGTTTGTATGTCACCGGGGGTCCTTCAATGATTTATCGCCGACTTGCGATGAGGTGGCACTATCCTCCCGGTACATTCATGCTTCAACGGCGTATAGTGGAATTCACTCGTGACTTACCGGCAGGAATAGATATGGCTGTCGACGGCAAGTTGTTCTCCGGAGTTTCTGTGCTTTTCGCGGTCGTGGAGGCTGGCACCATTGCACGCGCAGCTGAGGCGCTCGGCCTCTCCCCTTCCGGCGTCAGCCGCGCGTTGTCACGTCTGGAGGAGCGGGTCGGTGCGCGGCTGCTGGCGCGCACCACGCGGACCTTGTCGCTAACCGACGAGGGGCGCCGCTTCTATGAGCAAGTGGGACCGCATATGGCCGGGATTGAGGAGGCGGCCATCGAGGCGGCAGGCTCAGCAAGCAAGGTGCGCGGCCGATTGCGTGTCAACATCGATCCGTACTTTTCGAGGATCGTGCTGGCCAAGCATCTGGCAAAATTCTTAGCGCGCTATCCGGATCTTTTCGTGGAACTGATCATGCGCGACTCGGTGGGCGACTTGGTCGCAGACGGCTTCGACTTGGCCTTGCGTTTCGGCGATCCACCGATTGGATCATTCGTCGCCCGCAAGCTCACGGAAACCCGCGTGATCACGGTCGCATCGCCAGCCTACATTAAGGCGCACGGCAAACCCATGCATCCCAGGGACGTCGAAGCGCGTGACTGCATCGACTTCTACGATGCGGCCAATGCGCGACCCTACGATTGGGAGGTTCGACGCAAGAACGAGGTGCTACCCCTACGAGTCAAGGGGCGTCTCCTGGTGTCAGACTCGGGTACGCTGCTAGGTGCTTGCGAGGCCGGTGCGGGCATCGCCCAGATACTCGAGATCGGCTGCGAGCATCTCATACGCAGCGGCCGGCTGATCGAACTTTTCCCGGGCTGGTCCGACGAACGTTTCCCCCTGCACGCAATTTATCCCTCTCGCCTGCACCGTGCAGCGAAGGTGCGGGCATTCATGGATTTTATTAGCGAGATTGTCGCAGCCGATGCGCGGTAGTCCAACGCACAGGTAGTTATGGGATCCAAGTGCCATTTGAGTCCTTAAAATGGCGCTCGACGTCGCAGCCATTTGACGCCCAATCCTCAAACATCCCTGTTTTCTCCCGGCTTCTCCTGCTAGTATATTCCTGGTAACTCCTGTAATCAGATTGTAGGAAGCATGACAGAACGAGCCCCAACTTTCTCCCCCAAGAGTTCGGACCACCTCCCTGACAGCACGACTGCGGAGCAACGCTCTCTGGCCAAGTGGTACACCGCCGCTCGAGCGGCGCTCGCGCGCAACCGCCCTTTGACCACTGCCTCCCCTGCGGATCGCCGGTCCAGCACTGATTTTTCGGCTGCGGAAACGGAGGCACTCCGCAGTGTTGGCGCCTTTAAAGATACGGCAGCCGTGGGAGTGGAAAGCGACCCGCTCATTAAGAGTCAGGCTCAGTATATGGCCCTGCTGGAAGACAGTCTCTCGGCGGCCGAGGCTGCGAAGCTGCTGCGCGTCGATGTGAGCCGTGTACGTCAAAGGCTGCGTGAGCGCTCCCTTTTTGGAATCGAATATGAGGGCAGCTGGCGCTTGCCGCGTTTCCAGTTTGATCACCGCCTGGTGATTCCGGGACTCGCGCAAGTCTTGAGATCCCTGCCGCCCGATCTGTTCCCACTGGACACTGTCGACTGGTTCGTACTCCCCGACCCCGATCTGCAGCTGGATAGCGATTCTGCACCTCTGAGCCCGCGCGAATGGCTGCTGTCCGGCCGCCCTATCGAAGCCGTTGTAACGCTCGCACGTGATCTCACGCGCGCCTAACGCTCGTGAGCAAGTTTCCAGAGCCACCAGGGGTCGCTGCGCTCCGCAACATCGCGCCGCAGACCATCGCTCTGGCAGCCGACACGCCGCTTGCGCGTATCTACTTCGCGGCTGGTCCGCATCCGTCGCACTGGAATCAATTCCGTAGTTTCGGACCCACCGCGGCGCGATGGGATCATCACTTGCCGGACGGACGTAATGCCCCTGCTGAGCAAAGCCGAGCCGTCCTCTACTGCGCACCGGATGTTGATACGTGTGCCGCCGAGGCCTTCCAGAGCACTCGGCGAATCGACCGAACTCGTAACGCTCCAGGGCTCGTCGTCTTTGCGCTTCGCGAATCCGTTACGTTGCTCGATTTACGCGGCGTCTTTGCCACCACGATCGGAGCTTCCACCGCTATCCACTCCGGGCCCCGCGCCCGGGCACGCGCTTGGGCACGAGAGCTATACGATGCCTATCCGGACATTCAAGGTTTTCACTACGGTTCATCGATGAACGGACACGCTCCCGCCATCGTCCTGAATGACCGGGCCCAGGGCGCGGTACCGGAACAGCCCCAGTTTCATCGCGCTCTGAACGACGATATGCTAGTCGAAGTCCTGCAGCGAATCGCAGTGCACCTATCCTATGGACTTCGTTAGACGCTGACTGTGGGACTTCTGTTGCGCCCTCACTCTCCTGTTCCATAGAGCCGCAGCCCAAGCTGGCGGGCGACCTCGGACTGGCTGAGTCCCGCCCCGTCGAGGAGTTCGCGAAATTCACTGGGTTTTATCCGCTCAATTTAGGCCAAATGTCCTAGGGCACAACTTCCTCGAAATCAATGGCAGAGCTTTCTGATCAATGGATCGCGTGGCTAGTGTAAATCGTTATACCGTTCCCGTCGGGGTCCTTTATGCAAAAAAGATGGTGCCCAAAAAACGTTTCATCAGGGATCTCTCCCACGGCGATTCCCCGACTGACTAGCTCCAACCGATATTTTTTCAATTCATCTAGGCCTTTGCCTTTAATCATGAGGTCAAATTGTTCAGAAAATTTTTGATGAAATTGTCCTGTCAAACTTTGCGCTATGCCTTCTCCAGCCAGCTGATCAACTTCTAACAATAGAAGATGAGTGCCTCCACGGAGTTCAATAATCGCGACCTTTTCCTCAATGGCAAATGGAGGAATGCCGAGATTCGCGTAGAATCGGCAACTGCTCTTAAGGTCAGCCACCTTAAAAGCAAGGTGACCCACTGCTAATTCTGAGTCAACGACAACCTTCGTCTCGCTCGATCCTAAACCGGTCATGATTCACCTCACAGGTTGTTCTTCAAAATTGCCCGGCTACTTCGGGAGCATTCACAGTCTTAAAAGACGACATTTCCGCTGAGACTTTTGAGTCCCGAATGGAATGAAACAACGCTGATAAAGAGCGTTGCGGTTCACTTTAAACATCTCCGATGAAAGATACCATACGGTATCTTTAAAAGCAATTATTTTATTTGCGCCACTGGCTCATCCAATCGAATACAATTTTGAGACGTTGAGGAGACTTCCGAAAATGAAGGCGACTAAAGTAAAAAACGCGTACATGAAAAAGAAGGACCCTCTCTTCGTCAGAGAATCTCTCTTAAATGCCGCCTTCGAACTCGCCGCGACCAAGGGCATAGCTGAAGTCACCGTCAACAAAGTGAGCGAGTCGGCGGACGTTACCAAGGGGGCTTTCTTTCATCACTTCGATAGCAAAGAGACGTTGGTTACGGAGCTGGTGCAATTGCTTTTAACGCGGTTGGACAAGCAGTTTGACCGACTGATGGCGGAGGAAGAGAACTCCGACGGATGCTTTACTCGTGCATACATTAGGGCTGCATTCTCCGAAGGTGCAGCTGAACGTAAAGTTTGGGGCGCGCTCTTGAGCCTGATAGCCTCTAAAGATCAGGTCGGAGGGGTTTGGGATAACTGGCTGAGCGAACGCCTGAAGAGACATTCAAGAACTGATTCGAGAATCGAGCTTCGTGTCGTGCGACTAGCGGCAGACGGCGTATGGCTTGAGAGAATAATGAACGCAAAATCGAAAAACCTAAAGGGCGTCGAAGAATATCTCATTGAGATGACGCGAATTCGTTAGATTGCTCTGGTGACGACGCCGGTGATCGCAGGGTTAAGCGGTGCGATGGCGGTGCCATCGACCCCCGGACCCGCCTCCACCGCCGCAACCGGCGGTGACGACGAGAATCAAAGCGGCGCCTAAGCGGCATCCCAATCTTGCAAGAGGCTTGGTGATGTCGCGCATTGATTCCCTTCCTTAGGCTCTCGCTTGCTGTACGCGGACGCTGTTATTTGTAGCGCAAATCCTGATTGCTTTAGCTTATCTCATCGGCAATCGAAATAATAATGACGTTCAGTCGCATTATGTTGAGCGCGGGAAGGCACAAAAATGCATGCCTGCGGGCTCGAGACCCCCCACGCAGGCCATACATGATAGGTGGCGGCCCGCGGACGTTTGTGGACAAATCGGCTGCGCGCCTGTTCTGGTATAGTTTCGGTTGCGTGTTGGTCGCGCTTTGCTGCGTGAACTCGCCGCCGAATCATAACGAAAGTAGCGCAAATGCGGAAAACGAAAGGGACTTCGATGCGAACTAAGCTCCACGGATGGTATGTGCGGATGGCGGGATGCGCACTCGCGATGCTGTCGCTAGGAATGGTGGCAGGGTGTGGCGGTGGTTCATCAGCGCCGCCACCAGCACCCCCGGTCACGACGATTTCGCTCGCGCCCACCACCATTGCTGCCGGCCAGAATTCTGTGCTCACGTGGTCGTCGACCGGTGCCAGCCAATGCTCCGCCAGCGGGGCGTGGACGGACGCTGCCGCCACAGCCGGCAACCGGACTGTCACGCAGGTCGTGGCGGGATCTTACAGTTACACCCTGACGTGCAGCGGCGCGGGCGGCTCGACTGCCAAATCCGCAACACTCACTGTGAACGCGCCGACGCCGATCGTTTCGATTTCCCTGTCGCCGTTGTCGATCTCGACGGACCACACGACAACGCTCATCTGGTCGGCCTCAAACGCGAATAGTTGCGCCGCCAGCGGTGCCTGGTCTGGACCTCAAACCGTGACCGGTTCGATTACGGTCGGGCAGCAGATACCGGGCAGCTACACCTACGCGCTCTCCTGTTCGAACGGACCGCAGTCCGCCAGTAATTCCGCGGTGCTGACGGTGGTGATCCCGCAGCAACTGACAACCACCCTCACGGCGAACCCTGTCTCCATCGCGGTTGGACAATCCACCACCCTCACGTGGTCGTCGAACGGCGCGGACTCTTGCGTGGCGTCCGGCGCGTGGAGCGGCACGTTTCCCGCGTCGGGTTCGCAATCGGTGAGCGTGGCAGGCGCCGGCAGCAACTACTACGCTCTGCAGTGCGCGAGCGCCACCGGTGATGGCAGCGCCCAAGTCACGGTGCAGGGCTTGTTGGCCACCGTCACTCTCTCTGCAAATCCAACCACGACGGGTGTCGGACAACCCGCGACGCTGACGTGGAGTTCCACACAGGCGAACTCGTGCATGGCTTCGGGCGAGTGGTCCGG
>Ga0185299_10003666_pt1 | contig 19853 bp, 19 predicted proteins | sample PaiPotPPA55metaG_FD_128002 | JGI IMG/M metagenome (GOLD analysis project Ga0185299, IMG submission 128002) | Iron sulfur acid spring bacterial and archeal communities from Banff, Canada, to study Microbial Dark Matter (Phase II) - Paint Pots PPA... ...
TCGACGACGCCATCGTCGTGGTCGAAGGCATCACCGAGCATATCGAGCGTGGCAAGACGCCGAAGCAGGCCGCTATCGATGCAATGCATGAACTGCTTGGGCCTATTGTCGGCATTACACTAGTGCTGGTTTCCGTGTTCCTGCCGTCCGCGTTTCTCGGCGGCGTGACGGGCCAGATGTACCGGCAATTTGCGCTCGTTGTGGTCGCTACCACGCTCATCAGCGCGGTCAATGCCGTGACGCTCAAACCCGTGCAAAGCGTGAAGTGGCTGCGCCACAAGCGGTCGGAGAAACCGAACTTCGTTTATCGCGGTTTCGATGCCGCGTACCAGCGGGTCGAGCGTTTCTATCTCCGGATCGTAACGTGGCTGGTTCACCGCACGCTGCTTGCGCTTCTGATCGCGCTCGCGCTGGCGGCGACGTCCGCAGTGTTGATCACGCGTGTGCCGACCAGTTTCATTCCGCTCGAAGACCAGGGATACATGGTGATCGCTGTACAACTCTCCGACGCCGCCGCGCTCGCGCGTACCCGCGAAGCCACCGCCGAGATCGAACGGCGGATCAAGGCGATTCCGGGCGTGAATCATGTTGTGTCCATCGGTGGAATCTCTCCGCTCGATAACAACGCGTCGCTCTCCAACGCGGCACTTGTCTATGTCACTCTCGACGACTGGGCAAAGCGCGGCAAGAACGAAGACCTGCGCTCGCTGTACATGCGTTTCAACAGCGAACTCGCCAAACTGCCCGACGTACGCACGCTGGTGATCGTGCCGCCGCCCATCCAGGGACTCGGTAACAGCGGCGGCGTACAGATGCAAGTGCGCCTGACCGACGGCAGCCAGAACTATCGACGCCTGCAGCAAGCTACCGATGCGCTCGTCGCAAGTGCATCGCAACGTCCCGAACTGCAGCGCGTGTTCACGCCTTTTCGCGCCTCGGCGCCTGCGGTCGATCTTGTTATCGACCGATCGAAGGCGGAGTCATTGCAAGTGCCGGTGGGCAACGTGCTCGACCTGCTGCAGGACTATGTCGGTTCGAGTTATGTGAACCAGTTCACGCGGTTCAATCACACCTTCCCGGTCTTCGTTCAGGCCGACGGCGCGTACCGCCGCGAAGCCGACGACATCCGCCGCCTCCAGATCCGCAGCGCGACGGGCAACATGGTCGAACTCGGCACCTTCCTCAATACCCGCACGAGCGAGGGGCCCGCTGTCGCGTCGCTTTACAACCTCACGCCCGCGGCGGCCGTGAACGGCAATCCCGCCGATGGCTACAGTTCCGGCGATGCAATCGCCGCGCTTGAACAAGAGGCCGCACGCGTGCTGCCGGCGGGCATGAGTTATGAATGGACGGCAATGTCCTACCAGGAGAAGCTGGTCGGCAACTCTGTGTACTGGATCTTCGCGATCGGCGTATTGCTTGTCTTCTGCGTGCTAGCTGCGCAATATGAAAGCTGGTTGTTGCCGCTTGCCGTCGTCCTCGCCGTGCCGCTCGCGTTGCTCGGCACGGCGGGCACGCTCGCCGCCCTCGGCGCAGCCAATAACTTGTATACGCAGATCGGACTGGTATTGCTGATTGCGTTGTCGGCGAAGAATGCGATCCTGATCGTGGAGTTCGCGCGGCATTTGCGCGCGCAAGGCAGGGACATCGCCGATGCCGCCGTCGAAGCGGCACGCCTGCGCTTCAGGCCGATCATGATGACTTCGTTCGCGTTTATTCTTGGTGTCGTGCCGCTCGTGATCGCGACCGGAGCAAGCGCCAGCGCGCGGCGTTCGCTCGGCATCGCCGTGTTCTCGGGGATGCTCGCCTCGACCTGCGTGGCCGTGCTGTTCATCCCGTCTTTCTATGTGCTGCTGCAGCGGCTTGCCGAACGTCTCGAAGCACGTACGCCCGACGCATCGAAGGAGGCATGAATGGAGAGTCTGCCGAAGATCATCGTTCTCGACGATGAAGCCGAATTGCGCAACATGTTGCAGCGATTCCTGAGCAGTCACGGGTTCGAAGTGCGGGTAGTTGCCGACAGCAAGCGGCTCGACCGCTATCTGCAACGCGAGCCTTTCGACTTGCTGATCCTCGACCTGATGATGGACCAGGAGGACGGTCTGTCGGTCTGCCGGCGTCTGCGCACCGAAGGCCAGACGTTGCCCATTCTCATTCTCACCGCGAAGGGCGATCCGGTCGACAAGGTCATCGGTCTTGAAACCGGCGCCGACGACTACCTCGCCAAGCCGTTCCTGCCGCGCGAACTCGTTGCACGCGTTCGTGCACTGCTCAGACGCCAGAAGATCGCCGCGGGCGAACCTGTGCTCCGGTCGCAGACCGTGCGTTTTGGCGACTTCTGCCTGGATCTCGGCAAGCAGCGCCTGTATAAGTCCGGCGAGCCATTCGAGATTCACTCTACCCAGATGCTGCTGTTGAACGCGCTGGGTGCCTCGCCGAACCGGCCCGTCAGCCGAGACAATCTGATCGCACGCTCGCGCGGACGCGATCACGACGCGCTCGATCGCAGTATCGATGTGCAGGTGCTGCGGTTGCGGCAGATCGTGGAAGCCGATCCGTCGAAACCGCGCTTCATCAAGACGGTCTGGGGCATAGGCTACATGCTGGTCGCGGAAGTCGAACCATGAGCCGTTTCACGCTACCGCGCTCGTTGTTCGCGCGCAATATCGCACTGCTCGTGGCGCTGGTCATTGTCAGCCAGATTGGTTCGTTAAGCGTATTAATCCACTTCGTTCAGAGACCGCGGATCGAGCGCGCCGCGGAGACCTTCGCGATCTACGTGCAAACGCTCGACGACCTGTTGAAGACTGCTGCGCCCGATGCGCAAAACGATCTCGCGGTCCGCTTCGAAGCCACCCGGCAATTCCCGGCCGGCGCCGCCTCCGAGCCTTCGGTGACATGGCGTAATTTCTATCGTACCTATCAACGCGATGTTTTTATCGATGCCTTGCGCGAGCATCTGCCCGCGAGCATGCCCGTTCAATGGCAGACGGGAGGTGAGCAACGGCTGTGGATTCGCGCGCATCTCGGTCACGAACCCTACTGGATCGCACTGCCTGTGCCCGAAGCCGCGCACAACGACGGCATGCTTTTCACGATCGCGCTATCGATTGGACTTGGCGCGCTTGCGATCGTCACTGCCTACCTGATCCAGCGCCACATCAACCGGCCGTTGCGCGATCTCGCCGATGCAGCGTGCGGCTTGAGCACCGGAGCCGCGCCGCAGGCGCTGCGTGTCGATGGTCCGACCGAGATCGCGCAAGTCAGTGTTGCGTTCAACCAGATGATCCACGCGTTGCAGGAGGCCGACGCGACCCGTTCATTGATGCTTGCCGGCATCTCCCACGACATCCGCACGCCGTTGACCAAGCTGCGCCTCGCTGTGGCAATGACGAGTCCATCGGACGAGCATGATGCGTTGGCGGTATCGACGGATCATTATCTCGATCAGATCGACGCCATTCTCCAGCAGTTCATGGACTACGCCGGCAGCGGCACGCGTGAGGTGGCTGAGGTCACTGACCTTAACGCGCTGGTGAGCAATCTTGCAGCTGACTTTGCGGGACTCGGTCACGTGTTCGAGTTAACGCTTGGCGACCTGAAGCCGTTCGCGTTCCGGCCAATCAGCGTCATGCGCGTGCTGATGAACCTGATGCAGAACGGGGTGTTGTACGGTCGCGTGGGCTTGTCGGTGCGGACCTGGGCCGATGATGTTATTCACACCGCGTATGTCGAGGTCGCCGATCGCGGTAAAGGCGTGAATACCGCCGATCTCGACGCGTTGAAAGCGCCGTTCAAGCGGGGCCATTCGACGGGCGCGCATCCAGGGGGAACGGGCTTGGGCCTGGCTATCGTCGAAAGGATCGCGAAGTTGCATGGCGGCGAACTTCAGCTTCTGCAGCGTGAAGGCGGCGGGTTTGCGGCTATCGTTTCGTTGCGAACAGCGGAAGGTCAGCGTTCGCGTGAAGGACATGGCGAGGCTTAGTGGCCGTTGCGATTGATGCACGTCGAGCGCATTCAGTGTGACCGAGCCGGTCCAGGTAGCGCTGCTCGAACGCAACTGCACGCCGCATCCGCTCAAGACCTTCGATGCCCCCATCGAGCTGAACGGGCCTGTGGGCGGCACTATCCCCAAGGTGTACATCCACCCTGTGTACGTGCCGTTGCAAGCCAGCCGCAACTTCGTGCGGACTCGAAAGGGATGGGCGTGGGACGAGATAGAAACGGGACACGACGCAATGATCAGCGCGCCCGAAACTCTTGCGGCCCAGTTGCTTCGGTACGCGTGATTCGATCAGACGCGCTTGTCCATCGCCGTGCGCACTGCATGACAGTGCCGGACAAGATTGGGTCGCGCCAAGACAAACTGCTTGAGCGGCGTGTCGATGTCGTAGAAGAATATGTTTGCCACGAAGCCATAAACGCTGGCGTCGATGCTGTTGGGTTCCGGGCCGAACATGAATTCACCATCGCCGAGCAGGTTCGCTATGGCCTGCAAATCCGCGATACCGCGGGCATACGCCTCATCCGGTTCAAAGCGGCCGATACCTTGATAGTGATACCGCTCGAAGTTGAATTTTTGCGCCGCGTCGAGGCTATCCGCCGTGATGCCGGAATGTGATTTTAAAAACGCTTCCTTGAACAGTGGCCAAAACCGCGGATCGCGCCAACGCGAATACGACATGACCCAATAGAGATCATCCAGCGTTCGGCGCATCAGAAGGTGCAGGTCCTGCTGTGCGTTTGTCAGCGAACGGTCGATCGTCAAACTGTACTTACGCTTAAGATGAGCAACGATGGCATCGCTGTCGCCAATGGAATCCGCATCGTCAACGATATACGGAAGCTGCCCACGAGGCGCCGATTTTGTATCGAGGATATGCCGATGATCGAAAGGCATCCCGCATAGCTTGAGGAACGCGAATACCTTCAGACCATACGGATTGTTGTCTTCAAGACCAAACAATTCCGGGTAGGAAAAGAGTGTGATCATGCGACGCTCCCTGAAAAGGGGTGCTGCGTGGCGGGGTTGAACTGCTTTAGTTTATTCCAGCGAGTTCCCGGTATCATCGAGATCAGCCGCAAGTTGACAACGCTCGGTAGTTCTAGCCCCCCTTACTCGTGATGCCGGAACCCGACGCAATACGCTCAGCCAGCCCGGCGTCGTAACTGGAATGCACATGCACCCGTTTCTTGTCCGGATACGCATACGTGTAGGCCTTTCTCAACGCCAGCGATGCCTCATGAAACCCGGAAAGGATCAGTTTCTGCTTGTTCGGATAGTTCGCGATGTCCCCCACCGCGAAGATCCCTTGTCGTGAGCTTTCGTAATTCGACGTATCCACTTCCACACGTCCGCCGACGACCTTCAAGCCCCAGTTTGCGATCGGTCCGAGGTCCGCGACCAGGCCGTACAACACCACCAGGTGTTCCGCATCGATCTGCGCTGTGCCGCCAATCTGCCGGATTTCGATAGATGCCAGCTTGTCCTCAGGCGCATGCAACGCCGCAATCGAGCCGACCATGAATTCCATTTCGCCCGCGTCCACTGCCCGCCTCATCTCGTCGACGCTCGATGCAACCGCGCCAAACCCATTGCGCCGATGTACCAGCACGACCCGGCGCGCAACCTTGCGCAATGCCAACGCCCAATCGAGCGCTGAATCGCCGCCACCGGCAACCACTACGGTTTTGTCCGCGAAATCGGAGAGATTGCGCACGCTGTAGTGAACGTTGCGCTCTTCAAGCGTTGTCGCTTCGGGCAACGCAAGACGCTGCGGCACGAACGCACCGTTCCCGGCTGCCAGCATGATTGCGGCCGTATCGAATACAAGGCCTTGACCAGTCGTCACTGTCCAACGGCCGTCTTCGCGTTGCTGAACGGTCTCCACACGCTGGCTAAGGTAAATGGGCACGTCAAACGGGCGGCATTGCTCCATGAGCCGGTCGACCAACTCACGTGCGGTACATGATGGAATAGCAGGAATGTCGTAGATCGGTTTGTCGGGATACAACTCAATGCATTGCCCACCAATTCGTTCGAGCGTATCGACGATCTGACACGACAGGCCAACAACGCCCGCCTCGAATGCAGCAAAAAGCCCAACTGGCCCCGCGCCGACGATCAGTACATCGGTGCTTATTGGTATCGGCATATGGATAGGCGTGCCCGCTTTAGAAGTCATTCGGTATCCGTGATGTTGTGCAAGTGAGTGAGTGAATGCATCAAACAATCACGATACAGAACACGCGAAAAGCCCGCAACGAAAGCACTACCACCGACCGAGATAATCGTGCAGGCATGGTCCATGCGAACAACGTTTAGCGTCCTTGCCGAGACTCCACGGCGCTCCCGCGTGTACATGTGGCGCGCAAGCGCTTCACTACCTAGTCACGCCCACCGAACAGCGCGTGCTGCAGCATCCGGACCGAATCGTCCCAGACCAGACGCTCTTGCTCAAGGCGGATCTTATGCCCCCAAACATTGGTCCGGAGCCCGTCATAGACCGCCTTCTCGCTATCCACCAGCGTTTCCAGAGCTTCATTTCCGTATTGAACGGGTTCATGACCCCACAACGAGCGATGGGACATCAGCGTGACCTCGTCCATCAATACCGATCTGAGCTGAGGCAACACCCGGCGTGCCCGGTTCAGGATTGCAAATCCGTGGGTATCGATATCACCCCAGTACGCGGCGTTCGTAACGCGCAGCCAAGGCAGAGCCTCGAGTGCGCTCACGGCATTGCCTAGTCGTATTACCGCGACAGTTCCGGCAAGGTCCGGCAGCGCCAGCCCTGTCTCCAGGTTCTCGATAATGACCAACGACCGGGGTTCAATAGGCAGCATCGCCAATTCATTGACAGGCGCTTCGATGTCGCACAGCCCTCCCACCAGACCGCGTAATTCAGGACATAGCAACCGGATGTAAACCCGGTGGGGCGGCTTGCGTAGGCCGCACACAGCGTGGAAATCGTTACTCTCACCGGCACTGGCGCTGAGCTCGCGAAGCAGGCCCGAAACGAGTCCCGTGCGCTGACCGATCCACTTCGTATCCAGTCCTTCGACCGGAAGCTGCCGAAGATACAGGTTAGACGCAGGGTTCGCTTCCAACCAGGCAAGCAATGCAACGAGTCGCTCAAAGTCTTCGCTTGGGTAGTCGGCCAGAACATCGAATTTTGAAGCCAATTTCATGCCTCGAATCAACGGTGGCCACCGTCCCGTCAGATAGGCGTACCGCCCGGACGCGGTCGCCCAGCGAATCCCTTGCCCAACTGCTGAAGCCACGACGGCCGGACTCTCAAGACTGAGGCCCACGGGAAACCGCTGTCTGCCAAGCCGCGCAAACTGGCGATCTTCCGACATAACCGTACCGGGTCCGGTACGTTTTTCCCATGCTGCCGTCCAGGCCCGCACGCCCGCGGCGTCATCGGCAATATCCTTTTCTGTCGGCGTGCCCAATCCCACAATCAACGGCCAACTCCCTTCGCCTGCAAGCCAGTTCTGGTGTTGATTGTTAAAACGCCGAGTCAGGAAGTCCCGAACCGCATCAGGTGATAGAAGTTTCTTCGGCATGGCTAATATCGTGCGAAAGTTTCAGCCGATGGCTGTCGCTGTCATACTCGATCGGGATGACCGCGGATTTCTTGCGGTCCTTGATATGCACGAAGCAAGCTCCGCCAATAAAAGGCTCCAGCGTCATCACGGATTTCAGCGGCGTTGCCACGATCATCTGGAATCCGAAGGTCTTGAAAATATTCATCGCCATTGCTGTGAATTCCGCATCGGCTTTATCGAAGGCTTCATCGAGAACCACAGTCGAATAGCTGGGTAGCGACCGGTCCTGTCCACCAAGCTGGTAGCGTAGTGCAGCTGCAAGACACGTTGCCGCAAGCTTCTGACGCTGTCCGCCCGACTTGCCGGCGCCGCTGCGATAGACCTCGATTTCCAGATCGTCCTGATCCAGCTCCCGTGCGACAAACTCCACGTGCTGCCTCACATCCAGCACGAGGTTGCGCCAGTTCTTCTCAACGCTGTCCTGGCTTGCTAGACGTCTGACCAGCGCCGCCAGCGCCTTGAAGCGCTCCTCGGCCAGCTCGCGGTCGGTGCTAAACGAATGGCTCAGCGACTCTCGCAGGCTTGCACGGAAAAGCTTCACGTCCTCCAGTGCCTTGTCGCTCGTTTCGATGACGAGGTGCGTACCGGAATTGAACGGCGCAGTGCTCAGGCTTTCGTTCACCAGCTCCATCCGAACGCGGATCGCCGAGCGCTCTTGATCGAGTTTGGTGGCAAGCAGCGTCAGGTTCTGATCGCTTTGCTCTCGCAGTAAGCTAAAGAAGCGTTCCTCATACGCAGGAAGATTGTCCTTCTCCAGCCGCTGGAGCTTGCCGAAATAGTCATCCGCGCTCGCCAGGGTAGCGTCCAATCCGCCTGACAATGCGGGCCATAAACGGTTGAACTCAACAAACCGCAGGACGATCGCATTGCGCAAATCCGTCAGGTGGCTTTCGAGTGACCGCAGTTCAGCGTTGAGCGAGCGTTCGACCAGATTGGTGACCTGATCCAGATTCTCCAGCGTGAGGTCCTTATTGGTGGCCAAGTACCTGGCGCTGATCTGCTCCGCGAACGCAGGGGGACGGTCGGAGGTGGGCCAGAGCCGTGCCAGGTCCGTGAGTTGAGCCTCGATACGATCGATTGTCCGCTTGAAGTCCAAACCCTTGACGTGTTCACCGTTCTTTTTACTCACCGCCGCGGTATGCGCATCTTCCTGCGCCGTGATGCGTTTATCCAGCTCTGCCAGGTCAGGGCGTGCCGCCAGTTCCTCTTCAAGCCGCGCCGTAAGGTCGTGAATTCGTGTCACCAACGATGCAACATCAACATCGTTCCAGGTAAGGTTCGAAAGAGTCTGGCAATGCAGCATCTGCATGTGCTGGAGATCTTCTTCCTCCCGAACTTTCCCGATCTTCTGGTCGAGCTCGCTAATCTGGCTGGCAAGCCCGATCGCCATTTCCTTATAGAGAGCCAGTTTCGCCTTGTTGTCGAAACCGAGCACCCATTGGCTACGGTCGTTCACCGAGTAGCGGTCGTTCTTCTCGTGCCGCATGGTGTTGTGCTTGACCTGTCCCTCTCGCGTGACGGCACGCTGCGCGTTCCTGAACGCCTGCAACGTCTGTGCACACTCGAAGTCGAAATGAGTCTTGAGTTCCTCGCGAACCCAGTCGCCAAACGTATCCGCGCCCACATTCAGCTTGCGCACGAGAGAATTGGGCCCCGGGCTGCGAGCGCCAGTTTGAGGAATAACCCTAAAGTAGACGAGCCGCTGGCCGATATTGCGCTCATTGACGTAGGTGGAAACCACTGAGGAATGCTTGTCATCGACCAGGATCGATCGAGCGAAACCGCCCAGCACCCGTTCGATGGCCCCTTGCCACTCCAGGGCGTCGGGCTTGACCTCGATAAGTTCGCCCACGAAAGGCAGCTTCTCCTCGGAAATCGAAAGATCACGGGCCATCTGCTCGCGCAGGGCGACGAGCTTCGCTGGCAAACTCGACTTCTGACGCTCCAACGCCTTGACCTCTGCAACGGCGTTGCCAAATTCGTCCTTAGCGATACGGTGCTCATCCTTCAGTGCGTCCTTGCGGTGCTCGATGTCAGCCTTGAAGTCACGCGCCTTCATCACGCGCTCCTTTGCGGCCTCTGTGCATTGCACGAACGCTATAACGTCGTTCGGAACCGTCCAACCCATAAGCTTGCAGGCTCTATCCGCTTGCTCACGCCTGGCGATCCGGTTCGGCTTTTCATCCTCGGCGAGCTTGATGTCCTGCTTGAGGCGGTCGAGGATACCCGCGCCCATGTCCAGTTTCTGGCGCTGAAGGTCCGTCAGTCTTTCCAGTTCGTTGGCGACCACTTCCGTCAGACGCCGCGTCTCCTCAACCGACCCTTTGTGATCGACGGTTACTTCGGCAAGGCGACTCTCCAAAAGTACCTTGCGCTGATGCTCTTTATACTGGTCGATAGCGGTCTGAATCGCCAGCAGCCCATTGAGATCGAAGGTCCCCTTCTCCATCTCGAGGTATTCATCGCGAGCCGGTTTCAGTGTCTCGATCTGCTTTCTCGCAGCCACGACTTCCTGATGAGCCTCGTTGAGTTCGCCGAATTCATTGACCAAGCTTGCGGCAATATCGAAAGTCTCCGGCTCGTCCAGCATGAAGTCGCGCAGGAATACGTTCAGATCGCCCAGGTTCTTCGCGGACTGCGTCTTGTGCAACAACCGAAGCGCTCGCTCGTTGTCAATGCCGAGCAGCCGCCTGAAGCGCTCCTGGTAACCACTGAACTCAGGGTGAACCTTGGCGTCCGGCAGATCATGCTTGAAGCGCCTCACATCGAATTCGTTTTTCGCAAAGAACTCCAGCTCCTGAATATCGAACGCACGCTCGAGCGTCAGATAAATTTTTCGGGCGTCCGTCTGCGCCGTCGAGTTTCCCTTAACCCAAAGAACCTGCGCCAGCACGACGATCCGCCCTTGATCGTTGCGATAGGTCTCAGCGATGGCCGACCAGGTCGTGCCGCTGCGCAGGTACTGCGATACATACTCGCCACCTTCGCCCGTTTGCTGCGCCCAGGCACCGCGAAGATAAGTCATGACGCTGCGGTCCCGTCCGTGCCTTTCCGCCTCACGCGCCGCAACGTTGAAGTCCACCCATTTTGGCGGTGTCATGAGGGCAGCATGGGCATCGAGAATTGTCGACTTGCCCGACCCTGAAGGACCCACAAAGAGGTAACCCTCCCTGGCGATGGGAAAGTCGAAAACGTTGGCGAATGTCCCCCAGTTAAACGTCTGGATACGAGCAAGACGAAACTGATCCTCGGCGCCGTCCAGCAAAACGGGTTGCTCAGATGTATTCACAGCTCTGCATCTCCTTGCTCGTCCGTTCCATCGAGCCCCTCCTCGTCAGGGAGATCCCTGTCCTCTGTGTTTTTGCCGTTCGCAGCAAGCCTTGCATAGGTGCGCGTCAGGTCCTGGATTTCCTCTGCCGTGAACAGCAGCTTAAGAGTAGGCGATACCTCATAGCGTTCGTCAGAGCTGCGGATGCGCTGCAACAGGCTTAGCTTCTTCGCCTTGTCGACTGCATTGACAGCCTGACGCTCGAACTTGGCGTGGTCGGGATTGCCGTCCCGTTCAAATACGTGCAGGTGCTCTTGCATCTCAATGAGAGACACCACCGCGCGATCTCCCTGAGCGTCTGACTGGGTCAGGCGCTGCCGAAGGAACAGCAATAGTGCGGTTTCAAGAAAGGTCAGCGAAGCCTTGCGAAGAAGGATCGGAATATCCGCCTCGTCGGAGATTACTTGCCGCGTGAATGCAACGCGTTGCTCGTGATCGATGACGATCTCCAAAAATAGCTCATGCAACCGCGAACGGATGAGTGCCTCATCGCGCAGCAGCACAGGCCAAAGCTTCGACTGACGACGCGCATCGACCGACGGGCCGAGTAGCAACTGGACGAGGACTCGCCGGGTTTCCACGGGGAGTGTCCCCGTATCGCCGCGAAAGGTGACGCCCTCGACAGTCTCATCGCTTGCGGCGATATTTTCGGCGAATTCGTCGCCGCCAGTGTCATTCAACGAGTTCAAGGTAGCGCTCCCTAATGAAGTAAATAGCCGGCAACTTTGCGCGGCGATGGACCAAGTCATCGCCTGTCCAGCGAACTATCTCGGACCCGTCGGTCACTTCGCCGTGCCTGGCCCCGAGTGCGACGTAACCGACAACGCTGCCCAGCCCCTGCTTAGCGGGAAATGCAGCCAGCACGTCACCGACAGATGCTTGCGTTTGCCGGTCCAGCACCGCGCGTACGTTTTGCTTCAGTGTACGAAAGTCAATCTCGGATTGACGCACCAACTCGCTGACCGTTTCCAGATCCAACTCGGATGGCTCGGCCTCTTTCATCGACGAATCCGTTACCCGTTGCGCAGGGTCATACATCACCCATTGAGCGACCGACCGGATTCGACTGCTCGATTGCATAAGTTCGAAGCCGACTTGCTCGTTTGAACGGACCGCATTTTTCGCGGCGAACGCCGCTTGAGTAGCTTCCTTCAACAGGCCATGCAAACGCCGTTGCTCGAGAAATTCCCGGCTTTGTACAAAGCTTTTCAGACTGCGGGCGAAGTGCTGCAGAACGTCGTGCACGCCACGACCCTCGTTTAAAAGCGTCCCCGTCAGGCTCAGCAAAAATCTGCGCTCGTGAGACTCAAGGTCTCGCGCAAAAGGGCGATTGGCGACCTCGTCGAGCGACTCCCGGAGCGTAGCCGACTGCTCGCTGTCGGTTAGCAGTCGCCAGAACGCGTTGAAGGTGCGACCGGCATCGCTCTCGCCAATGATGTCGACGCCGGCGAATAGTTGCTCAAGGACCTCGCCGCGGCTTCCTTCGTTCTCCATCAGACTCTGCCGCAGGCCGCGATTGAGTTTTTCGAACTCGTCGCGAACACTGCGGAAATCGGACGTCAGCTCCTGAGCCAAAGCGATAACCTCCCGTGCACGTTCGATAGCGCGCTCTGCCGGTAATATCTTGATTCCGCCATGCTCGATTTCAGCGATGGCCTCATCAATACGCTCTCGTTCTGCGCGCAGCGCTACGAGCCGTGCTTCGGGATTGACATTGGTCTCGGCTGCAAGGCGGGACAACTGCTGGATGACAAGCGAGAGACGGCTCTCGGTTGCCGTTGTGCGCGGTTTCAGAAGGCTGGTGACAAAGCGAAGCGCCGTCAGGGCATCCGCAGAGAGCTCGTATTCCTCTTCGCTCGCACCTGGAGGAAATCGCCTGCTCAGCCAACCATTGTTTAGCCACTCTGTTACATAGGCTTGCGCTGTTTGAGGCAGTTCTTCACCGTCCGCCCGGAGCGCGTCGATCTCGCGCACCAGTCGCTCGTGCATCACGGAACTTGACAATACCTTGTCTGCGTCGAGAAAGAGTGACTGCAGCAGCGCAATAAAGACGGGCCCTTTTGTGGCGGCCAAGAGTCGCCAAAGCGGCTGGTTGCGCAAATTATCAAGCGCTGCGGCAGTGCGGCGAGCTTTCACGGTGGCCCTCGTTCAATTGGAGTTGATCAAGGGTGTCGCTTTTTACCCGCAACATCCTGATCGTAGGTCCGGCGCTTTAATTGGTAAGGTAACGTCCATTTTCACCGATTACGCGATTCGATCTGACAAAGTTTGCAACAGGACTCCGACTTTTCACGAGGGGGTTATAAGTCGTGTCTCAGGTCAATACAACGCCTCACTCACCGGGACGCCTTTCGAAGAAGAAACAATCAGGCAGTATGGCTGGGGCGATGTAGTCAATATCCTTAGCCGACACTCCGCAGGCAAAGAAGGTGTCGCGCCAATGCCGCACCACCTCGACGATCCGATCGATTTCCGCGCGAGCTTGTTCCGCCGACAAACCGAAACGGCCGGCCTGCGACAGCAGGTTGTAAATACTTGCCGTCCGGCCGAAGTTGCCGACGGTCAACGCCAGGTCCCGCCGCTCACGGCTGACCACGGGTGCAGGTACAAGGTCGTAGCCCGGCGATAACCGCCATCCCTTTTGTCTGCGCAGTAAGGCATGGTTGCGCGGGTGATCGTTGTTGTTGGTCACGGCGGCATTGAAGACCATTCGCCTGAACAACTCGGCGCAATCGGCTTCCGGTCTGTCAGACCAGCGGCGTAGGTCGTCGGCCAACAGTGGGTAAGACCAGCGTTCCTGGTCCAGATGGCTGTCGCCACAGTCGAGCACGGTCAGTCCGCTGACGAGGCCGAAGCGCAAATAGCCTTTGTCGGAGTAGTCGCGATCGAAGCGCTGCAACATGAGTACGTCGCTGTCGCCGACCGTCTGCAGCCGCGCCTGCGTGACGTTCAGGCCGCAGCGGCGCGCAAGGTCAAGTGTCGCAAACTCGACTCGCTGCAGATTGAAACGGTCATCCTTGGAAGGAAACTTGCCGAGCCACAGGGATTGCGCGTCCTCGATCGTGGCCTTCGGCCGCGCCCCGCCCATGCTGGTGCCCGGGTCGAGTTGTTCAAGCAGATGCGCGGCCACCTGCCGCCCCTCCTCGATCGCCTGCGTTGCCGCGATCAGTTCGGCCAATTGATGGGTACGGTTGTATTGGCGCTTGGGCGCGGGCGGTTCGGCCTTCAACCCAAAGCTTAAGTAGCCCGCCCCATCCTGCGGTCCGTGCAGCAGATAGTCGATCTCTTGGAGGTCAGCGGCGCGGCGCTCGAGCTTGTGCTCGATGACGCGCCGCCCCCAGGCGTCTGGGCCGGCGTCACGGACCGAACCTGGAATGCCCTTGAGCTGAGTGAACTCGAATACTCTTTTGGCCAGCGGTAGCTGGAACGGATCGAGCGCGACCGCCTCTTGACGTTCGAGATAGCGATCACCGTAGCGAAAGCGTCCGATCTGCGTGCCATCGGGCAGTGTCTGCACCCTGAGCAATGCTGCCGGCACAGTTTCCAACGTGCCGGGGATCTGGATATAGACATAGGCTTCGCGCTCAGAAATCATAGTCGTCGCTCGCCTTCCTGGACTTGCCTGACCGCGTCGGACGGCGAGAGGCTTCGAGGGCCTTGCCATGGAGGTCGGTGTCGGGATCGGCGACGGAGTCCAATGACTTGTCGAGACCGAGTGCCCATAGAACGGTAAAGCACACGCCTACCGCCGTGCCTGGCTTGCCCAGTTCCAGCGCGGTGAGGGTGTTGCGGTTGATGCCCGCTTTGCTGGCGAGCTCCGCGACCGACCAGCCCCGCCGAATCCGTGCGATCCGGATGCGCTGGCCCAGTCGTGTGACTCGCTCGACGGGCTGCACTGGCATCACAAAATTGCTCATTTTAGTAGGCATTGAAGTACTCAATACCCATTATATTAGGCGAACAACGAATACGACACAAATCAACCGAAAATTCAAATACCTATTTAACTAGGCATAAATCCGTATAACGCCTAGTATTTTGGGCATTTTATCCCGCACCTACAAACTCCTAGATGGTCGGCCCGAACATTTTGTTTGTCGTCACCAATCTCAGCTAGCGGCGATCGTCAATAGAAACAAAAAATATCTTCGAACGACCATTGCTCAGGAACCAACGCAATCTCTTGATACCGTCAAGCCACCTGGCCCTTGCAGCACCATTCAGCTCGATTCCACCTGGACAAATTGCCGATCACTTGCGCGAAGCGGTAGCGATCTCGCGCGACGCATCCGATGGCAGCACCGCAGTCAGCACATTGCGGGGCAAGTGCTGCGCTTCCTCCTTCGATACCCCGCCGACAAATTTCCATCCTGTCGGCATCTTTACAAACGTAAAACCTGTGGGCTGGTCGACGAACACGTCGAAGGTTTTTGCCTGGTCGTGGTTAGCGGTTACAGATGCGCTCGATTGAGCGAACGAAGCAAACGAAGCGCCCAGAGCCAAGGCGGCTACTACTGCGCGGATCAATGATTTCATGACTGCTCCTTGAGGTTCAGATTACGGTAGGCAGGCAACAACACTATATTTGTGTCAATCAACACAGATATAGTTAAGCACAGCAACTAGAACCTGTCCAGTATTTTTGTTATAATCGACACATAAATAGAAAAACACTTGTCACAGGTGGTTCCAACTTCAGGAGAGGCTCATGTCATCATTGAATCAGCGGACCGAACGCCGACCACGCGGCAGACCTAGAGCGTTCGACAGGGAAGCCGTACTGAGACGCGCCATGGAGGTGTTCTGGACGAAGGGGTTCGATGGTTGTTCCATGAACGACCTTGTCGACGCAATGGATATCAATTCGCCCAGTATTTATGCGGCTTTTGGCAGCAAGGAGAATTTGTTCCGCGAGGCGATAGATCTATACGCAGTATCTGAAGGCGCGATAACACGGCAAGCGATAAAGGAACATGGCAGCGGCCAGGAGGTGATTGCAGCCGTGCTCAAGCGCAATATCGACATGCTTACCCAAGCGGCCGCTCCAAGGGGCTGCATGGTCATTCTCGGCACGGTAAACATCGGTGTGGAACATGAGGAGCTTCGAGCCTTTCTTCAAAGCCGGGCACAGAATGCCGCGAACCTGATCAAGCAAAGGCTCGTGCAATCGCTGGCAGACGGCGAGCTCGCAGTAGATGCACATGCGGATACGTTGGCTACCCTTTGCGTCACCGTGCTGAGCGGATTATCGGTCCAGGCGCATAACGGAGTTCCCCGGCAGACCCTGCTCGATGCAACCGATGCATTCGTCTCGATACTCCCCTTCACCAACAAGAAGAAGAAAAAATAAGCACGACGATCACCGTCGGTTTGACAGACTCCTGATCCGCGTGCACGAGACGCTGGCGACATGTAGCCGATGCACGTTCAAAAAATCGTCGTAGCCGATCCTGCGGCATTGGGCTAGGTACGTCAGTGCCGCCGGAAGCTGGGCACGAAACAATGCGTGCTCAGCAGCCTTGACGACAGTAAGGTACTTTTCCGCATTGGTGTTTCGCAGATAGCCCGCGATTTCATAATCGCCGAAAGGATCAAACATCCGACTTGAGTGTACGGTGATGCTCTATGACCAACTTGGCCATGTTGCCTGGTGAGAGCCGGATGTGGACGAAACCACTTTCAACAAGGCGTTTTTTGACGCACTGTCCGAGCTTCCGTTTTCCATTCAGATGGAAGTTGCAGGCACGTCGCCAGGAGAGACATGGGATCACTCGCGTGGCATTACTGAGTTCAATGCCGGAAAGACTGAACATCAGTCGGAAATAGCGAATCTCAATACAGGCATTTTTGTTGAATTGAAGGCCTGCATCGAAGTCTGGTTGGATAGCGTCAAATGGAATGAACGCCCCCACCCTCAGCGGTCAGGAACGTAGAGAGCGGACCCTCACGAGGCAACGGCACAAAGTGCCAAGATTGGAAGATCATTGAGGTCTTCGCAGGCAAACCAGAGGGTCCGAAATGAACTATACGACGGTCGGGGTAGACATCGCCAAGAATGTGTTTCAGCTTCACTGGGTAGATGCTGAGACGGGCGAAATCGTCAGCAAGCAACTCAAACGAGCGGTGTTCCTTGAGCACTTCGCAAATCGAGGAGCTTGTCTAGTTGGAATGGAAGCTTGCGGCGGAGCCCAGCATTGGGCACGGCGGTTGATCGAAATGGGCCACCGGGTGAAGTTGATGCCAGGAAAGTTCGTCAAGGCTTTCGCTACCGGCAACAAGAATGATTCGGCGGATGCGTGTGCAATTTGGATGGCCACGCAGATGCCTAGCAAGGCGGTAAAGATTTGAATCACCGAACTCGTATATTCCTACGTAGTCGATGATTGGATCATATTGCCGCCCGAGCGTCACGGCGCCATATCGGTCGCTCGACAATCCGACAAAGGCCTGTCGGCCAAATTCATCGCCGCCTTGCACGAGATTTCCGGAGTTGAGTTCAAAGCCGTTCTCGAGCGTGAAGATCGCCTTGAGGCCGCCGCCGAGATCTTCGGATCCTTTGAGTCCCCAACGGGATCCATTCAGACCGTTGTTGGCATCGAGTCGGAACAGCTGGCCGCCGCTTTTACTGCCGGCAACAGGCACATTGCCGATTGCTTCGAAGCCCTCGTCAATGATGCCGTACAAGGTAATGCTGCTTTGTGCATGCGCGGCAGGGACAGACACAACAAAAGCACATGTCACCACGTTTTTTTCATTAGCAAACTGGCAGGATGCCGGCGTCGCCCGCAGCGCGTGGAGAGCGCAAGCAGGTCCGACGATGCCGAAGCGGAAGAACGAAGACAAAATCAAAACCAATGGACGAAACGAACGCCAGCCCAATTTATTTTGCACTTTTCAGAAAGCGAGTCCATGACAGTTCGACCAGGAGGGTTCAGAAAGTCAACGGATAAGTCATTCGAAAATCCGAGCCCATGCCGCCCGAAGGCCTCGCGCGCGGTCTTCAAAGAGATATGACGCAGCCAGCGTCAAGAGACCTGAAATAACACCCGTCACGATGTGCTCGGCATAGGGGATGCGGTAGTGACCCGGATGCGAGTAGGCGTCGCCTAACGTTGTCAGGAATCCGACGACCAGCGCATTGCCGTATCGATGCGCGTAGAGTTTCGCCGCAGGCGTGAAGGTCAAAAGTACGTGCAGGAGTCCGGTGAGCAGACCTGTATGGAATGCAATCGTCCAGTGGGGAAGGCTCATGATATTGCCCCAACTCCCCGGCATGCAGGTCATGCAGGCGCTGGTCGGCTGCCAGAAACGCTGGATAAACAGCTTGAGGCGGCGCTTCCACTCGATTGACATGATGTATTTCCCATCAATGCCGCTGTTACGGTCGACGCCACCATAGGTATCGTTGGACCAGTTTTCAGGCCTTTTGACCAGCTTGCCGTCCTCGTTATGGATGCGTTAAGTCTGCGCGCCGTCGAGGCCGCGCAATAACGTGGACATGGTGGAATACTACACCGCGATTGGACGGCCGCCGTTTCGACCGGGACCGGAATTTGGCCCTTGTGTTTATCGGCGCAGCTCCATCGATGACGGGGATAGAACGATGTGCTTCTACACGAAGTCAGCTTCCGGGCTCGACCCCCATCAGCCATTCATGCTCGTCCAAATGCAATGGCTGCTTGCAGACGTTGACTCATAAAAAGACTTTTGCAGCGAATGGAATGTTTGCTCCGAGCCTGTGTTTGCACCTTCGTACACCAGAATCCAGCGCCCGCTTGCAGTCGGAAGCATCGACAGGATGATTGACTGGGTATGGTTCGTCTATCGACTCGCCGCAGCGGCTGAGCGAAAACCGCGAATCTCATCCCTCACCTATCTCGGAGAAGTCTCATGAAGTTGAATTCGTTTGTCCTCGCCGGTTTCGCCTGCGCCACGCTGCTGGGCGCAACGACATCATTCGCGCAGGACAGCACCGTCGCCCGGTCCGCACCGATCAGGAACGTCGTACTGGTTCACGGGCTGTTTGCAGATGGTTCGAGCTGGCAGAAAGTGATTCCGCTGCTGCAGGCGAAGGGCCTGCACGTGACGTCAGTGCAGAATCCGACGACCTCGCTCGACGCGGACGTGGACGCGGTCAAGCGCGCGCTTGCGCAACAGGATGGCCCGGCGCTGCTAGTCGCGCACTCGTACGGCGGGATGGTGATCAGTCAGGCTGGCGATGATCCGAAGGTGGCCGGTCTCGTGTACATTGCCGCGCGTGCGCCGGATGCCGGCGAGGACTATCCGGCGCTGACGAAAAAATTCCCGGTCGCGCCCGCATCGGCGGGGCTTCAGTGGTCGGCCGACGGCTACGGCAAGCTATCCGAGCAGGCATTTGTGAAAGACTTCGCCGGCGATCTACCGACGGCTGAAGCAGAAACGTATTATGCGGTTCAGCAACCGATTGGCAAGGCGATCACGATGGCGAAGACGACCGTCGCCGCGTGGCACGACAAGCCGACCTGGTATGCGGTGTCGACTGACGATCGGACCATCAACCCCGATCTGGAGCGCTTCATGGCGAACCGGATGCACGCGCATACGATCGAGCTTAAGTCGAGCCACGTGTCTCTGCTGTCGCGTCCGACTGAAGTGGCAAATCTGATCCTCGAAGCGACCGGCGAGCAGAAGTAAGGTGGTGCTCGCGTCGCTGCTGAAGAACTCGCAGGCCTTAGGCAACAGTGACGCGGAGTTTGGTGAGCGATTGGTCAAGAACGTCCTTGACTGATCGCTTACGGTGAAACGGCCGAAGATTGACGTCAAGTAGATCGAAGGCGATCGCTTATGAAGGGCCGCTGCACCATCTGGAAGCGACGTTCGAGCGTCTTGATTGCCGTGCAGGCGAACGACCGATGCTGGCCCAGAGTGTGTC
>Ga0185299_10003668_pt1 | contig 19845 bp, 19 predicted proteins | sample PaiPotPPA55metaG_FD_128002 | JGI IMG/M metagenome (GOLD analysis project Ga0185299, IMG submission 128002) | Iron sulfur acid spring bacterial and archeal communities from Banff, Canada, to study Microbial Dark Matter (Phase II) - Paint Pots PPA... ...
TACGCTCTGGCGGCGCTCGATTGCCTCACCGGCGAAGCCGATGCCGCGCTGGCCAATCTGAAAATCGCTATCGAGTTGCGCGGCGCCAACCGCTACCACGCGCGCAACGACGAGGATTTTGCTTTCCTCCAGGAAGATCCGCGTTTCACTGAACTGCTCTATCCGGAAAAGGACGGAGGCTATTAGCGTTGTATCGTGCTGCGATATATTTGACACACCTGTTTTCAATACCTTCCCGGCAATGTTCGTTCGCGCCCCGTTTTTTCTGTTAACGTGAAGTCAGCCATCTACCTTCAGGCGCCCTCGTGAAAAATAAAACTCGCCGGCCTTCTTCTACGTCGCGCGGCATTCGCGTGGTTGCACTGGGCGGTGGCACTGGCCTCTCCGCACTTCTTCGCGGGCTGAAGCAGCATGTCGTCCCGCGGCATGATCCCTATCCCACCGCGCGGCGGCCGATCGTCGATCTCGCTGCCATCGTCACAGTCACCGATGATGGCGGCAGCTCCGGCCGACTGCGCCGCGAAAATCGTGTTCTTCCACCCGGCGATATTCGCAACTGCATGGTGGCGCTCTCCAAAGACGAAGCACTGCTCAGCCGCTTGTTTCAATATCGCTTCAGCGCCGGTCGCGGCCTCGCCGGACATAATTTCGGCAATCTGTTTCTCGCCGCGCTCACTCACATCACCGGAGATTTTGCTGAAGCCGTTCGCGTCTCCAGCCGCGTGCTGGCTATTCGCGGACGCATTTTTCCTTCGACGGTTTCCAACGTCACTCTCGAAGCAATTCTGGAAAACGGCCAGCGCGTGCACGGCGAAACGCGTATCACCGCCAGTAGGTCGCCGATTCGCAAGCTGATGTTGGTTCCGCGCAAAGTGCGGCCGCTTCCCGAGGCAGTCGAGGCTATTCGCGATGCCGATCTGATTCTGATTGGTCCTGGCTCCCTTTACACCAGTATTCTTCCCAATCTTCTGATTCCAGATATTTCGCAGGCCATCGCGCGTTCGCGTGCGCCGCGCGTTTACATCGCAAACTTGATGACCCAACCCGGCGAAACCACGGACTATTCCGTCGCGCAACACCTCCGCGCAATCCAAAGTCACGTCAAGCCCCGTATCGTTGATTTTGTCGTCGCCAATCGGCAAAAAGTTTCGCCGGCCGTTGCGCGCCGCTATCGCAAGCAAGGCGCATTGCAAGTCACAGTAGATGCCGCCGGGCTGCGCAAATCCGGCGTGCAGTTACTCCTGGGAAATTTGCTCGAAGAACACGACAAAATTCGCCACGATTCTGGGCGCCTCGCACGGCTGCTGCTCGACGCATTTCCTCCGCGAAGTGCCAGGAGTTAGAGACTGGGGCGTTCGCAACGAATATTTCGGCTAACATTTGCATAGCGACGAATTTGTTTTCCTGCCGAAGGCCTGTAATCTTTTGCAATTCCTGTACTGCGAGGGGAAGCTATGTCCACATTTGGCTTGATCGAATACCAAGACGCAAGTCCGGAAGTGCGCGCGATGTACGACGATATCATGACCACGCGGAAAACCGACTGGATCAATAATTTCTGGAAGGCCATTGCGCATGATCCGGCGCTCTTGCGGCGCACATGGCAGGACATCAAGGAAGTTATGGCGCCCGGTGCGCTCGACCCGCTGACCAAGGAGTTGATCTACGTCGCCGTGAGCGTGACCAACAACTGCCACTATTGCATCGCCTCACACACTTCGTCAGCCGTGAAGAAAGGAATGACACCGGCGATGTTTAAAGAGTTGCAAGCGGTGATTGGCATGGCGAACGAAACCAACAAATTGGTGACAGGCTATCAGGTGGCGATCGACGAACAATTCAAACTGCCGTTTGGTCCAGCTCAGTAATGGGTTGATCGCCAATCGAAGAGAGATTCCTCGCTTCGCTCGGAATGACGAGATTTATCGAATTGCGCGAATCTTTTCGTTAGCGCACTCGTAGGATCATGTGATCCTCGTCCACGTATGTCGACCCGATTTTCAGAGCATTGGGTTCCGTACCGAACGTTTCAAATCCGAAAGACCGGTACAGTTTTTTTGCAGCTATCTGAGTGCTGGCAACCGACAACAAGATTTGCTGCAACGAAGGATCTTGCTTGGCATTTTCCAGAAGTGCTGCGATCAAAGTCTTCCCGACGCCTTTTCCTCTCTGCGCGGCGGACACATAGACTGCGTAGATGCGCCCCTTATGTTTTTCCTTCAGCCCAGTCTCGCGCATGAATGTTACGGTTCCGACGAGCTTGCCGTCTTCAAACGCCCCGAGATTGCAATTGCCCGGAGCTACCTCGCGAAAGCGGCGGGCGATCGTTTCTACCGAGGTCGCGCGGTGCTCTTCAGCGGCCTTGCCAAAGGCGAACGGCTCGGCCTCCAGAGCCTCCAAGCGGACGTGCCACCACGCGGCAGCATCGCCTTCAACCAACGATCGAATTTCCATGACTTCGATTCTAATCGGGAATTTCCTCTCCGGCAAAAAACGACTTTTCCAATGGTACGAGACAGATCGCCGACTGAAAATTGCGTCGTCGGCCTGTCCGCTGGGACAGGTGTTTCGCCCGTAGTACGCGCGTACTATCGCAGCCCTCGGTGCGCCGAGCCAATCTCTAAAGGAGAGGCGGCGTGGAGTTTCCTCGCGGGGGCCGCTTAACAAATTCGCAAGGGCAAGCAGGTACGCATGGCTCCAATCACAAACGAACTAGAAACACTATTATCGCCGCAGCAGAACACGGGATCAGCGCCCCCTGCAGGGGCAAAACCGCAGCCGGCAGCGGCAGAAATTCCGGTAACAGTGAACGGCGCACGCGCCGTGGCAGGTAGCGATAAGCGCGAGCCGTTTTCCGAAAATACCCAGACGGTGCTGGTTTTTTTGAATGGCGCAGTGATTCGCCTTTCGTCCCCAGTGTCCGCTGGACAACTGCTCTTTCTGACCAACGCAACCACGAAAAAAGAAGTTGTTTGTCAGGTCACGAAATCCAAAACCTACTCCAGTGCCAGCGGGTATGTTGAATTGGAATTCACGGAAGCGTCGCCGGGATTTTGGGGCATGCGATTTCCGTCAAGCGGGGCTGCCGCAAGCCTCTCCAGTGCCATAAGACCTGCCGCGCCGATTCCATCAGCGAATTTGCTGGAAGCAAAAATTGCGCAAACAAAAACGGAGACACTAGCCGCGCCCGCAGCAACCGCGATCCCTTCGAGTGACACAAAAACCGTGCCGCTTCAAGCGGCGCGTCCCACGCAAGCATCGCCTGCCATCCCTGCAGATAAGCTAACGGAACCCAAACCCATTTCGGTTGTCCATGAACAGAACGTTCCAGCTGCGCTGAAAATTCCCACTCTGTCGGAATTTCTGACCCATGCAGGTTTAGATCCTGAACTAAAAGGCCCTGAAAAAGCCAAGCCGGGAGCCGCCGAACGAAACGCCGCGGAAGACATCAAAAATTTACAGAAAGCGCTGCGGAAGCAAGACGAAGTTGCCAAGGCGACAGTGGAAGCAGCAACGCTTAGCGATGCGGGGAAGTCTGCGCGAGAACCAGAGAAGAAGGCGTCGCTAACCAACCTACTTGTCCCCGCCGCGGCACGAGAAAATCCTGCGTCCGGAACGTCCACGTTCGATTTCGGCGCCGATGAAGTAAAAATTCCGGAGTGGCTTGCGCCATTAGCCCGGAATTCCTTGATCGTTTCCACAACACCAGAAACAAAAGCACCGGCAGCTCACGACATCGATGTTAAGCCTTTTGAGACCAACCGCACGCTTGCGGAATCTGCCGAGCCTTCAACCGCGAGTTCCGATTCGAATGAACACTACGACCGCACATTGCATTCGGAAAAACCTGCCGCAGACGGTTCAGAAAACCGGCAAGCGCTATTCACATTGTCCGGAGATGGACCCTCGCCCAATTTCGGTTCATCCCTCGCGCTGGATGAAAGGTCCGGCGAAGGCGCTTCGAAAGGATTGGGTACAGGACTGAATTTCGGATTGTTGGCAGCGACTGTGCTGCTGGTAGCCGGTGGCGGATGGTATTGGTATTCGAATCAGGTGAAAGAGGTTTCGGCGAGCGGCGGAGTGACGACTGCGAATCAAGTTGCCGTGCCGCCTGCCGCTAACACGTCCGCTAGCGCTGCGGTGGATGCAACAGCGAGGGCGAAGTCCGCTTCGCCAGTTGTGATACCCAGTGCGGAAACAAATCGCAATCCAGTGAATTCCAAAAATCTTCGCACTGAGAGCAAAGAATCGGAAAGTCCTGCAGCTACATTCTCCAAACCAGCCGCGAATGAACGCAATTTGGAACAACCCTCTTTGCCGACCCGCTCCATCGAAGAACCAGCTAAGAGATCCTCGATAGGCGACGTGCATTTGGCCGCTCCCAAAGTGCATCGCCATTCGGCGACAGACAGTGGCGCGGACGCGGCGCCCGCGTTCAACAGCGATAGTGTCGTGAGCGGCGATTCCTCCGGTGCAAGTTTGCTGCCCAGCAATGCCAAACAGCCATCCGCTCCGGCCGCTCCTTTGCAGGTCGGTGGTGACGTAAAGACAGCCACGTTGCTATCCTCCGTTGCGCCAATTTATCCGCAGATGGCGCGAAATCAGCGGGTCAGCGGAGATGTGAAAATCGACGCTCTCATCGGCGCCGACGGTCGCGTTTCCAGTACGAAAGTGATTTCAGGCCCGGCGCTGCTACACCAGGCGGCTGTGGACGCCGTGCGGCAATGGAAATACAGGGCCGCAACCCTGAATGGCCAGCAGGTACCAATGCATTTGACCGTGACTGTACAATTCAGACTGCAGCAGTAAACAATTTTTAATAGGAAAAATAGTAGAAGAACGCGGACGAAGCTTCCGGTTCGAAACTCTTACATCGTCAATACGACCCGGAATTGCGCGTGCCCGCTCAGCATACGCGTATACGCTTCGGCAGCTTTTTCCAGCGGAAATTTCTCAATCATCGCGCGCACACCGGTAAGCGCGGCGAATCGTAACGTGTCCTCAGAATCGCTGGGAGTTCCGGAAGCCCAGCCCTGCACGCGCTTGCGGCCGCTGATCAGCGCTGCGCCGGGGATTTCCAGGGGCGCCATATCGGCGCCGACGACCAGCAGCGAACCGTTGCGGCCGAGTCCGTGAAAAATTTCAGACATGGCCTTGGAACTTGGAGCGGTGGCGAGAATGACCCTTGCGCCGCCCAACTTTTTCAACTGCTCCGCGGCGTTGCCAGCACTGCTGTCAATGTAATGGTGCGCGCCAAGTTTTTTCGCCAGTGCGGCATTTTCTGGGCCGCGTCCGACGGCGGCCACTCTATATCCAAATTTATTCGCAAACTGAACGCCCAAGTGGCCCAATCCGCCGATACCCTGCACCGCGACGAGATCGCCGGGCCCAGCGCCGCTGTGACGAAGCGCATTAAATGTCGTAATCCCCGCGCATAGGAGTGGTGCAGCTTCCGCCGGATCCAATTCATCGGGAATGCGCGCAACGGCTTCAATGGGAGCGACCATATATTGTTGGTAGCCGCCGTCGTAAGTTATGCCGGTAATCCTGATGCTTTCGCAGTTGGCGAAATCGCCCGCGCGACATGCCGGACACGTGTTGTCCTGGCCGCCGTGCCAGCCCACTCCCGCGCGGTCGCCCTTTTTCCAGGTGGTGACGCCTGAGCCGACTTCGTCGATGACCCCGGCAACTTCGTGACCTGGAATGCGTGGAAACTGTAACCCCGGCCACAAACCTTCTTTCGTATACAGATCGCTGTGACAGACGCCGCAGGCTTGCACCTTAATGCGAACCTGGCCTGGTCCCGGCGACGGAATTTCCCGTTCGACAATTTCAAAGTCACCTTTAGCTTTGGAAACTTGCGCCACTTTCATCTTCGCCATTTTGCTGGCCTCTCTTAAATTTGTTGGATGGTTACTTTTTTTCGATGCATGCGGTGATGCAGCCGGTACGTGCTCGCCTCAGGCGAGAAAAATCCAAGGCAGAGACGAAGGTTTCGCAGAATAGAAACGTACTCCGCCAATCCTGCGGCGTGCAATTCGGCGACTAGGGTTTTTTCTTGGGCGGCTGCTGTTGGGACGATTCGCTGGCGGTCTGGGCCGGCCTGGGCGGACGGGGACGTTCGATGGCGGGCGGTAGTGCGGACAGTACCCCGGAAGCGGACGATAGATAGGACGATAGCCACCGCGTCCCCCCATCCTCCCGACCAATACGGCGGACGATTGATGGTAGCGGACACCCCATCCAATGTTGAAGTTGACGAAGCTGGCGCTGTAGCCCAGCGCGAAGCCCCAGTTACCGCTCCACGGGTTGTAGATTACGTGGAAGCCCCAGGTGAAGGGTCGCGGATAGTAATAGCGAGGACCGATCGACGGGCGATAGCGCCAGCCTGTTCCATACACGACACTGCCGTAGTACCGGTAAGTACCCAGATAACCAGGTGTGTAACCAACGTAAACGATTTCAGGAGTGGCATCGTAAACGCGAACGTAGCGTACGTTGTATACCGGACTGCTGGGAGGAATGGTCTGCACGGCATCGGGCACGGAATCGCTTACCGCCCAGGGTCCTGTGGGAGTAAGGCCGGCATACCACACACCGTTGTCGCACACGTAGTAGCGGTCAGCGATCTTGAGCACCGAAGAATCGGTGCTCACGGCGTATTGCACGGTGCTGCTCGGGATGTCCTGGAACTGCGGCGCGCCGTCGCAGGCGACGTCCGCATTTACGTCGTTGCGTTTGATGGCGGCGGTCTGAGGGATTTCGGCGTCCATCACAGCATCGTCTGCTTGGTCCGTACCCGGCACGGATGCGAGCGCGTCACCGATTGGAGAGGCGGGAGCAATCTTCTTGAAACTTTGCGGCAATCGATCGCCGCGGCGATACGCTAGTAAACCGGCGCCCGGAGAGCAAGGCAAAATACTTGCTGGTAGCGAGCTCCTTTACCTGCTTTCCGTGTAGCTTACATTGTGAACACAGTGCAGTTCTCCAGAAGAAACAATGCAAGCACAACTCTGTGAATGGGAAGTGAATTTCTCAGGCGCGGACTTGCGACGATAGCGTGAAGACCGGGAGAAGCCAAGAGGTAAGTTTTCTTGAGAAAATGAAGGTCGGGTCGGAACTCTTCTGGAGGTGGATGTTTTGCGAGCTTGCGGAAAGCATTGCAAAGGGCACAAAGAGTTAATGAGTTGTGCAAAGCGAAACTTGCGGGCGAGCGGGAAGGATTCGTATACTGGCGGCCCGGTCTTGTGACGCGCTTGCGGGTGGGTAGCCCGCTAATCTTCTGAGTGTCGCAGGCCAATCGAAGAAAAAAGCTGCAACCGTAATAGCGTCATGGTGTGCTGGGCGGCGTAGCGGAGCCGTGCTTTTCCGCAGGCAAAGGAGCGTTTGGGATGTCGCAAGGAACCGCACCGGAAGAACTGAATGTTTACCAGAACGCGGAAGCGCGTTTTGAAGAAGCAGCGAAAAAGCTGGGTCTCGAGCAGGGAATTTATAAGTATTTGAAATATCCGGATAAAGAAGTGACCATGTACATTCCGGTGGGAATGGACAACGGGACGCTGGAGGTGTTCACCGGGTATCGAGTGCTGCATTCGACCGTGCGCGGCCCGGGCAAGGGCGGAATCCGTTTTGCGCCGGACGTTAGTCTGGATGAAGTGCGAGCGCTGGCCGCGTGGATGACCTGGAAATGCGCGCTGGTGGATATTCCATTTGGCGGCGCCAAGGGCGGCGTCATTTGCGATCCAAACAAGATGTCGCGCGGGGAACAGGAGCGGCTAACGCGTCGCTACACTGCGGAGCTTTCTAGTTGGCTGGGACCGGAACGTGATGTGCCTGCGCCGGACGTTGGCACCAACGAGCAGACCATGGCGTGGGTCATGGATACATATTCGATGCACGTGGGGCAGGCGACGACGGCGGTCGTTACCGGTAAGCCGATTGAACTTGGCGGCTCGCGCGGGCGTAAAGAAGCCACCGGCCGTGGTGTGATGATGTGCGTGGACAAAGCGGTGGAAAAGCTGGCCATGAACAAGGCAGACTGCCGCACCGTCATTCAGGGATTCGGCAATGTGGGTTCGATGGCCGCAGATTTGATGAGCAAGGCGGGCTACAAGATTGTTGGGCTCGCCGACATCGGCGGCGGGCTGTACAACGAAAACGGCTTCGATATTCCCAAGGTGATCGATTGGGTGACCACTCAGAAAAAACCGCTGCAGGATTTTCCTGGCGGCGGCGCGAAGATGACTTCCAGAGATGTGCTCTTTCAGCCGTGCGAAGTATTGATCCCTGCAGCGATTGAGAATCAGATCACCGAGAAAAATGCCGGCAAGGTTCAAGCTAAGATTCTCTGCGAAGGCGCTAACGGACCTACCACCTGGCAGGCCGACGCCATTCTGGACAGCAAAGGCGTGTTCACCGTGCCGGACATTTTGGGCAATGCTGGCGGCGTAACCGTGAGCTACTTCGAGTGGGTGCAGGACCGGCAAGGGTTCTTCTGGCGCGAGAGCGAAGTCAACGAGCGGCTGATGGACATAATGGTGAATGCGTTCGATGTGGTGGTTAAGTACGCGGAAACGCACAAGGTCAATAACCGTATTGCCTCGTATATGGTGGCAATTGACCGAGTGGCGAAGGCACTGAAGCTGCGTGGAATATACGCTTAGGGGCAGTGGCGGCCTGGCAGGAACAGAGAAGAGAGAGTCGGAACCTTCGGTCGCTGCGCTCGGAATGACGGCTTAGGGCTTGGCAGAGGTGGGACCGTCCGGTGGGGGCCAGGCAATCCCGTCTGCCGTGGGCGAAATAATTTAGTTGCAAAATTACTCGCACGGTAGATAATGCCGCGCGAGGAAGGAGTCCGCACCGTGCGCCCGGACTCAGACTTGGCCGGAACTCACAAAAATGAAAAGCAGCACCGGCGCGAGCTTTGCCTCGTGGGCCGGTGGATGTACGAGCGCGGCCATATCGTCGCGTGTGAAGGCAACGTGTCGGTGCGCCTTGACGACGGCCGGATCCTGACTACTCCGACCTGCATGAATAAAGGGATGCTGGAACCCGACGATTTGGTGGTCGTGGACCTGGAAGGCCGGCATCTTGAAGGCGTGCGCAAAGCGTCCTCTGAAGTGCTGATGCACCTGCTGTTTTACCGGATGCGCCGGGACGTGCACGCGATTTGTCATGCCCATCCCCCTACCGCGACGGGGTTTGCAGCCGCCGGGCGCGCGCTCGATCAGGCTCTCTTGCCGGAAGTTGTGATCGGGCTTGGCAAGGTGCCGCTGGTGCGTTACGCGACGCCGGGAACTCCGGAGTTGAGCGCCGCGATCGAACCCTACGTCCAGAACTACGATGCGTTGCTGCTGGCGAATCACGGCGCAGTCACCTGCGGCCCGGACCTGCTCAGCGCTTTTTATCGCATGGAGACCATCGAGCACACCGCGAAAATCACGTTGGCTGCGGAAAAGGCTGGCACACCGAAACTTTTCTCCAGCAGGGAAGTGGCGAAACTGATGGCCGCTCGTACGCGCTACGGTGTACAGTCCCCGCCCGGCGGTGGCGCAGACCTGCCGGTAACCAGCGATGAAGAGGACAGTGTAACCGACCAAATTACCCTCAAGCGCGACGAACTGGATGCGCTGATTGAAGACGCGGTTCGCAAAGACCGCGCGCGCCGCTAACCAAGCTTCGGGATTTATTTCGAAATATTGTTCCTGTTCCCGGGGGAAAAACCAAATGGATGCAGTAGCCGAACTTTTTGAAGCGATCCGAACTGGCGATGCGGAAAAAGTCCGATCGCTGAGCGCTGCGAACGCGGAGATCGTCAATGCCCGAAACGCGCGCGGGCAGTCTGCCGTGCTGATGGCTTGTTACACCGGACGAAAAGAGATTCGCGACGTGCTGGTCGAAAACGGAGCGATGCTGAATTTGCACGAGGCCGCTGCCGCTGGCAATCTGGCACGCGTGAAAGAGATTGTCGAGGCGAATCCCGGAGTGGCGAAGAGCTATTCGCCGGACGGATTCCCGGTGTTGGCGTTGGCTGCGGCGTTCGGACATGAAGATGTCGCGCGGTATTTGCACAGCGAAGGCGCGGACATCAATGCCATCGCGACAAATGGAACGGCGTACTCTGCGCTCACCGGCGCGGTCGCGAGCGGACATGCCTCCATCGCACAGTGGCTTGCAGAAAATGGGGCCGACGTGAACTACCGCTACGCCAAAGGACATTCGCCATTGCTGGAGGCTGCTGCCAGCGGTCGTCTCGGCATTGTCAAAATACTTGTCGCGCACGGAGCTGACCCGCATTCGCGCACCGACGACGGCAAGAACGCGCTGGCTTTTGCGCAAGAGCGCGGGCACAACGAAGTCGGCAAGTATTTGCAGGAACTTGGACTGACCGCGTAAGGATTCGCGGGTAACGTTAGCGCGCTGTCGTTTACCACGTCCATGACTTTCCAGTCTATATTGTCGTTGGTCCGCAGCAAAATTTTCGAACAGACCAACGAATTCCGGCCAGAAGACGTCATTCCGGTCCCGTGCCACCCGGACTCGCTGGCGATGGCCTACACACTAAAAGTGGATGGCAAGGTGGTCCCGTTCACGCGATTCGTCGAGCCTGACCTCCTGCTGAACGCCGTGCGTGACACCATTGTCTACGAAGAACAGCCCGGAGCGCGCGATTGCCTGTTCAAACTTTTCGCTAGCAACCATTCGCCGCAATCCGGTGCGGAATCACAGCGCGAACTTCTGTGCTGTTTGCCGAAAATCTCAGCGCCGGCCGCCCTGTCCTACAAAAATATCTTTCGCGTGCCGATCGTGCAATTCCTGGACGCGCACGCGTTCGATGTGCGCTCGGTCAAGAAAACCTGCATCCATATCGTTCATCCCGACGGCCGCCTGTCTTTTTTACCGCGACCAATTGGAACAAACGCGGTTAGCTCCGCTGCGCGCCTGCTCGATACGCTCGGACCTGACAACCATCAGCCACCCGGCATGACAGCTCCGTGGATGACTAAGAATCCGATTCGTCGCCGCCACTGAGCAAGCGATAAATGGCTCGCGCATTCTGCGCCAGCGCTGCCGGATCATCTTCCTTCGGAAATACCGCATCCGCACCGAGAGCCAATGCCTTCTTTTCGGTATCCAGACTTACCTCTTCAGCTACCACCAGCAGAGGAAGATCGGGGAGCTTCCGCTTGAACGCATTGGCCACTACAAGATCATCGATACTGTTAATTTCGAGAATGGCTATATCTGGGCGCAATGCGCTAGCCTCTCGAACCGCTTCGTCACCGAGTTCAACTATCCCGCATACTTGGAAGTCAGGCTGCCTGTTCAGGTATTCAGATAGCTGTTTGCCGAAAGCGGCGTCATCAAAAGCGACAAATACGCGAATCACGGGGCTCCTCCTCCTAACCGGACCACAGGGGCGGACACCGGCGCGGACCGGAAAGCGGTGGAGTGCAAAGCAAGCCAATCTACTTGTTGAATACATCCTATTTGAGTACGTAGGGCCTCGCGCTGCAAAGGCTCCCGACATGGTTGCCGTGGGTCGAGAAGTAGTGCTTTTGTGCCGCAGTCCATTTCTTCCTGTGTGCGCCGAACCTATTGAGTTTCACTTCCCCGGTGTGCTTTTAATCCCGCGAAACAGTGTGAACACAGCGGGAGCTGCTCACGCCAGGTTATGTGCAGACCCTTTGAGCAAAAGGGACAAAGGGATGACCACTCGCTACCGCACTCAGGGCATTGGTTAATAATTAGTTCCGAGATTTTCAATATCCGATTGTCGGTGCGAAGATCCACCACCAGGCGGCACAGCGGATTTTTGCAAATGATGAATCTTTCCATGGCCTCCCTTGCAAACCAGGCCCTAACCTTGTGTTTAGAGGAAGCCCAGATCAATACCGAGGGTCAACTAGTGGTTAATACGTAGGGTTTAGCGGCGGAATTCGAAGCAGACGGACTAGGAGTGGTCTTCCTGCGTACTTGGCACGTGCTGCAGAGTCAACCCCTTGTGCAGGCCTTGTTGAATCGCATAATGAATCAGATCGGCCAGGGAATGAAGATCCAGCTTTAGCATGATTTTGGCTCGGTGTGTCTCCACCGTCCTGACCGCGATTCCAAGCAGTGTCGCAATCTCCTTATTCGACTTCCCCTGGGCCAAGAGGCGGACGATCTCCATCTCGCGCGGTGTTGTTCGCGTGCTTCTCGGGTCCTTGCGCTCATGCTCGTTTTTCGTTCGGAGAAACCCATCCAGCACGATTTCAGAAACCTTGGGCGTCAAGAAGCGTTTGCCGTCAGCGATGGCTTTCACGGCTTTCGCGAGGTACTCCGTGAGATCGGATTTCAAAAGGTAGCCGTGAGCTCCGGCGTCCAGTGCTCGGCGTACCATCTGATCGGACTCATGCATGGTGAGGACGAGAACTTTGGTATCCGGAACTGCTTGCAGGATTTGCCGGGTGGCCTCGAATCCATCCAGTTCGGGCATGCCGATATCGAGTATGGCGACATCCGGTTTAAGTTTTATTGCCTTTTGAACGGCCTCACGGCCATTCCCTGCTTCACCCACGACTCGCCAACCGTTCCGGGCGCGCAGGACCGCCCCCGCTCCACGGCGTACCAGTCCGTGGTCGTCAGCGATCAGAATGCGAAGTTTTTTCACGTTCTTTCGACTCCAAGGCGTTTGGCTGCAAGGCTAAGGGTATGGTCACGCGTACTGCTGTGCCACAACCGGTGGAATCAATATCGACCCGGCCGCCGATCAGCTTCACTCGTTCCTGCATGCTGCGGATGCCGACACCAATTCTAAACCAAAGTTCCTTTTTCTCGCTCGATACGGCAGGGGCTCGGTGGCCACGATCGCTGATTTCGACTGTAAGATCCGCGCTGCGATCAATTCGTATCTTCGCTTGGAGACTGCCCGAATGCCGCTGGATATTGGTCAAGCTCTCTTGCACCACTCGAAATATAACCAGTTCGACCTCTCGTGCCATTCGTCCGAGATGCGGTGACAGCTCCAATTCTACGCGGATTCCACTTCGTTCGGTGAAACCGTGCACATAATCACGAATCGCGTCGCCTAAACCAGCTTCATCCAACACCGGTGGGTGCAGTACGTAGGAAAGCGTGCGGACATCGCGGACGCAGCGGTCCGCCAATGCCTTACATTCGGAAAGGAGCTTGCGTGATTTTCGCTCGCTCACAGGGATTAAACGGCGGACCTGACCAAGCATGGTTGCCAAAGCGACCAGGTCTTGGCCAGTAGAATCATGCAAATCCCGAGCGATCCCGCGTCGCTCTTCGTCCTGCAAATGCAGGAGCTGGCCGGAAACGCGCCGGAGTTCCTCTTCGGCCTGTTTTCTACCTTCAATATCGGTGTTTGTGCCGTACCACCTTACGATGCGTCCTTCGGCGTCACGTAACGGTAAGCCACGTGCCAAGAACCAACGGTACGTTCCGTCGACCCGCCGGTGGCGTTCTTCTTGCTCGTAAGGCGTACCATTTACCACCGACCGGTGCCAAGCCTCAAGCACGCGATCGCGATCCTCGGGGTGCAGCATGCTTTGCCAACCATGGCCTTGCAGCTCTTTCAGTCCCAGCCCCATGTAGGAGCGCCAGCGTTCGTTACAATAATCAAGCGTGCCATCCGGCGGGCCGCTCCAAATCTGCTGCGGGATGGCGTCGACAAGCGCCACGGACTGCAGTTCCAGCCGCTTTCGATCCTCGATATCGATCGATACTCCGTACCACTTAACGACATTGCCCCGCTCGTCGCGTAGCGGCGCGGTGCGAACCAGGAACCAGCGATATTCCCCGTCAGCGCGCCGCAGGCGCATTTCATCCTCGGACGGTTGCCCAGCTGCCATGTCCACCAGCCACTTTTCCATGACCCGTGGAAGGTCTTGGGGATGAAGCGGGCGCGTCGGATCTTTAAGTTCCTCCTCGAAAGAAAGTCCCGTATATTCCAGCCAGCGTTGGTTGACGAAATCAACGGCGCCGTCAGGCCGAAGGCACCAGGCCATGGTAGGAATCGTGTTTACGATAAGCCGAACGCGATCTTCGGCCGTCTTCAAATCTTCGATTTCGTTGGTCACTCCATACCATTTGACGATGTTCCCCTTTTCGTCGCGCATGGGCACGCCCCGAATCAGGAACCAGCGATATTCCCCGTCAGCATGGCGAAGCCGTGCCTCCCTCTCAAAGGGTTTCCCTGCGGCCCAAGCCGCGCGCCATTCTGCTATCGAACGGTCGTCAGGATGAAGCACATTCATCCATCCCAAGCCCAGTCCGTCCTGCAAGGAAAGACCCGTGTATTCCCGAAAGCGTTGATTGAGGAAATCGGCCGAGCCATCAGGGAATTTGCGCCAGATTATTGTGGGAATGGTGTCAATGATAAGCCGCAGGCGTTCTTCGATAGCACGCGATGCTGCTTCAGCATCGCTGTCGGGCGTTTTATCTCTGCCTTGGCTCATGATGCCTCTTCCAGGGCGTCCTCCGTCGGACGGATGCTGAAGTGTAAACATAGTAGTTTCATTCCGTCCCGCCATCTATTGCAGCGATGCGTTGACGGGTGGCTTAAGCGAGCGCTCTGCAAAGGTGATATTTACATCCGCGCAGCATGAACATATCACACACAAGATAAATAGGTACCTATAACTACATACGTTAATTATCATATTGTAATGTTATATGCACTGTTCTATACATACGCGTGCGAGCGTAACTTCGCTCGCCGATTCTCATCCCCAGCTGAGCTTTGGATCGAGGCAACCGTTGTTTTTCTCGGGGCAGCCCAATCTTGCAGTTCCTCATGGGTCCGCGGGTACAATTTGTCTGTCAGTCTCCGGGTTGCCGCCGTCAGGCCGAGATTACGATGCCCGCCGGCTCGGCAGGAGGACAAATCTCGAATCCACGATGCACCTGCGGCTCGGAAATGAAGAGAGTCTATTTCAAGCCAGTCTTCCGGAAACTCTCCAGAGCCGAGGCTATGACGCGCCTCAGAGATAGCGGCTTTTCATGAGAAGAATATCGACGTTCCTTGAAGTCGTCTTACCCGCAAGTCTGTCGATTCTTGGACTTTACGTGTTGCACGAAGGAAGCTCAGACAAATCGCCCAATGAGGTTGCAATCCTGATCGGTGGTGCAGTCTGTTTTACGCTGGGCGTGATGGCTCTAATCTCCGCAGTTAGGTCCATTCTTTGGCACCGCAGGATGCTGCGACAGTCGATCCCCAAGGACTATCTGGACGGTGCTGCTCCCGAGCACAATCGTAGCCGAGGAGAAGTTGCAAATCGGCATACCTTGGACGCATAAACGCATTGGCCAGACAAAATACGAGTCAACGTTCAGCATCCGAATACTTGAATTCTGTACGGGTAACAGCTAGCGGCGAGTGGCTTCCTATTCGAGAGCATCGGAGAAGTAGATGTAGGTGAGATGCTCACAACTTTCCCCGCTACAACCGCCTTCGTTCGCCACTTGTGCTAGTCAGCTCCCTGACCGGCCGCACCTCGATACTGCCCACGTGAGCGGGCGGCATTTTCGAGGCGACTTGGATAGCCTCGTTCAGGTCGGCGGCGTCGATCAGATAGAATCCAGCTAAGACCTCCTTCGTCTCGGCGAAAGGGCCGTCCCTGACGGACACCTTTCCGTCGCGGACCCGCACGATGGTGGCGGTATGAACGGGCTGAAGCGCCTCCGACGCAAGACACTTGCCCTCGTTTCGGAGGCCTTGGTCGTAAGCCATACATTCATCGTCGGTCATGGCACTGATTTCCTTCTCTTCACCGTAGACGAGACATAGATACTTCATGGGAGGCTCCTCCATCTCGGGGTCGACGCCCGGATTCAATGACTATGTTATTGTCGCTTCGAAAACTTAGATTGAACAGCTGGCGCCCGGTAACAAAAATTCTGGTCGTTTTCAATCACGAAGCCGTCGTTACGAGCACCAAGTCCACTTGTCCGTCAATCCGTGCGGGCCAAACGGGTCGGTGCAACACTAGCTCGAAGTCTACTCGCATGAGTCTCAAAACCAAGGGTTTTGGGCGGACGTTGATTTAGAGGCAGTGTTATCTTGTCCAGGTCTGATTATCCCAGCGGTGCGTTGACGGGTTAGCTTACAGAGCGGGGAAAAGTGATACCCCGCCGTATTCGCTATCATTCCCGCTGCAGGTCCGTGTCAGGGGCGGGATGCCCAAGCGCACGCAGCATGGCGACGACCTGGCCTTTGTGGTGGAACGTGTGCGTGATCACGTGAAGCAGAATAAATGCCGGACTACGCAGTTCTCCAAACCATCCTTCCGGACGTTTCGCCAGCGTCGTATTCAGTTGTCCCTCACCGAGAGTCTTTAGATACGCGTGCGTTGCATCGAGGATCCGACGCTTCTCATCCAGCAACGCCGCCATCGTCGGGACATCCCCTTCTCGCCAGCCCACAAACGCCTTGTACTGCAAATCGTGCACCCAGCCTTCTTCCACGGTCAGAATGTGCACCAGTTGTTTCCAAACGGTCGGAAAGCCGAAGCCCGCAACTGGCTCTCGCAGCAAGTTGTCTGGAACCGTGGAGATGTGGAGCAACAAAACGTCGAGCCTATCGTGCGTTGTGCTGTGCAATTCAATAATTCCGGCTTTTGTGAACATGTTTCACCTGGCCACGGAGAGTAACGGCCCCCATCGCCGCACTTTGATTCTCGGCCGGTGCACCATGTACGCACAAGCCGACCAATTGGTCCGGCGCCATCGGCGAGGAGCGGGCAGGTTAACGAGATAGCGGATGGGAGAGAGCGAAACCGTCCTTTTGCCTGGAATTGACTTAATGTCCGGTTATTGTATTAATCATCTATTACCGTTAAAGTAAAATATCATCTCCTGGAACCGTCCGAGAAGAGTTGCGAGCGGATTTAGAAGAATCGGTCCACCCTCTCTCGGTTGTTTTTCTCAGCGATCTCTTCCGGGCTTCCAGGTTCAGGCGCGCCGCCCAGTCCAACAGCTCTTCTTGTCGTAGCCCCGCCCCGGAGATTACAGCTTCGTCCGCAAGTGGTCGCATCACAATAGCCTTAAATACGACCTATTGGGGCGGCTTGCGTCTGCCGTGACTGGCGGCTCTACGGTATTTCCGAAGTGGGGTAAGTCCTTCACGTATGATCGTTACGGCAATCTTCAAACTATCGTTCCGCCGTATGGTACTGCCCCAAATCTGTCCTTGATTTGTGGGAGCAGCAATGGGTTGACGGGCGCCCTTACTATAATAATCGACCGGACGGCTATCCATTTGATGCAAGCGGTAACATGACGAATGACGGAAGCAACACACTGACCTACGATGCGGAAAACGATCTCACCAGCTCCTACAACTTGTCCTCAGGTACAACAACGTACTCGTATGACGCAAATCATAGTAGAGTCAAAAAATCCGCCGGCGCATCCTCGTCCACCGTATACGTATTTTCTGGCGGACAAGAGCTCGCAGAGTACGACAACATTGCCGCCCCTGGAACCCCCTCTCGTGAATATGAGTACGTTGAAAGACAACTAATCGCCACGATTAGCGGCAGTGCGACCGTTTATCACCATCCCGACACTCTGTCCACTCGACTTACGACAGAATACGACAGAATACCGTATCAGCGAACTGGGACGGTCGCGGCTTCGCTGGTTAAGGTCACATTCAGGGTGATCTCCGCTACCGGGCAGAAGTTCTAGTATCCAAGCTACCGATAAGGCCTCGTCACTCCGTCTGCGTCACACGGACGCAATTTCTTCCGGCGCGCTTGGCTTCATACAACATTTCATCCGCCCTTCGTACCAAGGTCGCAAACTCCTTCGGCTCGCAACACTGGACGCTGGCAGCTCCGAACGTGGCGGTGACACCCACGCACTGCCCGGCAAACAGAAACGCTTTCGCTGAGAACTGCTCACGCATGCGATTAATTGCTGTCTCAACCTCCGTGGCATTTACGTGAGAAATCGCCAGCAGAAATTCGTCGCCACCGAATCGTGCGCACATGTCCGAAACGCGTGTCCCCCGCCTCAAAATATCACCGAACCCGCGCAAAACTGCATCGCCCGCTTCATGTCCGAAAGTGTCGTTGACTCCCTTGAACGAATCGATATCTCCCACTACAGCCCAGAGCGCGAAGCCGTGCCGCGCAGCGCCTTTAATCTGCTTTCTCGTCCACTCATCGATTGCCCTTCGGTTCGGCAGTCCCGTTAGCGAATCCGTTCTCGCGACCTCTTCCAGCTGCTCGCTCTTTCGGTTCAATCGCACGTGAAGGTCAACAATCCGGCAACCAGCCCGGATGCGTGCGAGCATCTCGCGGGGATTAAAAGGCTTCACAACATAGTCGTCCGCACCGGCATCTAGCCCTTCAACGATTTCGTTTTCTTCTGTGTTGCTCGTCATCACGATGACGTAGGCGTACCCGTCTGATTGACCCGCTCGAATCAGCCGGCACAGCTCCAACCCCGACAAATCCGGCATCAGCCAGTCGGTGATCACAATGCTTGGGGGATTTTCGCGGTAACTCTGGAGCGCCTCGCTACCGCTACGCGCAAACGACAGTGAATATCCGTTTCCTGACAAGACCTGCTCAATGAGCTTGCGGTACACCGCCGAATCATCGACGACCAGGATTTTGTATTTCGCGGCTGAGCTCATGTGGCGACGCTGCTGAGGGGAAACCTTTTCGCTAAGTTTATCAACGGAGTCCTCCCGCCGCCAGTACGTCCAGCACTTTCGGCCCATCGACCGGATTTCATCGCAACCCTTACCATTCGGCTTCTCTCTTTGTACCAGCTACGCAGCAAGGCCGGACTCGGCTCAAACTTTCGCGCATGGCGAAAGCTAACCGTGCTCTGCCCTTGTCGCGCCGATGGACACCTCGTCGCTCGTACCATTGATTGCCGCTCTCTACCCAGCTATGGTCGAGTCTTCAAGACGCAAGCCGGTTCGGTCCAGCTCCCTGAGCAGAGAGACTGGTCCCGAGCCGGCTTAATTTTTGCGCATCCTCCGACCTCAGCTACCAAGCACCCGCCACAGCCATCGGGTCAGCACGAAAAAAAAGCCCATCAGCGCGACCGACATCGCACCCCAAATCAGCACCTCCACCCAGGGCGGTGCCCCAACACCGCGTCTCAATCCCAAACTCTCTAATTGATTATCTTCCGCCAAGTCGAATCACCGTTGTCGGAATCGTAGCATCAACGCACCGGACAGCACCCGCTGCATCGCTCCCTGTCGCCAATCTGCATCGGACCGCGGAGATCACGTCCACAACCAATGATCTTTAACCGAAGGCGCTTGACCGCAACGGACACCGGCAGACACCAACCTTCAGGCGGGCAGCAACGTCACCAACAAGCGGACAGCAAACGTCACCAATGAGTGACGCGGAAAGAGCGAGAGCGACGAAGTGCAATTCACATTTTCCGCAAGTCATGGCGAAAAGTACCCCGCATCACGCCTTGAAGAACCTCGCAAAAGGCCCACTGACCCGCCAAGAAAGAGCAGCTGGGCTGGATCCGTGGAATAATAGAGCGTGCAAACAGAATTAGACGCTTCACCGTGCCTCTCGCAAAACGCCCTGATTATGCACGGAATACTTGTTTACTAGATAGTTATTTTAGTCAGCGGTGATCTGACAAAACTTCGAGCGCGCGTCGTTCGCGAGTTCGTGTCTTCGGAAGCTGAGCTTTCAAGCGCAGTCGCAAAGAGGGCACTTTCGCTCTAGCCTATCCCCTATCCCAGCGGCGCGTTGACGGGCGAAGAGAAAGCGGCAATACTGGCGGCGTGATTGGACACCTATGATTGGACAGCTGCGTGGCAGGCTTGCCGATAAACGCCCCAACCAGGTG
>Ga0185299_10003669_pt1 | contig 19844 bp, 15 predicted proteins | sample PaiPotPPA55metaG_FD_128002 | JGI IMG/M metagenome (GOLD analysis project Ga0185299, IMG submission 128002) | Iron sulfur acid spring bacterial and archeal communities from Banff, Canada, to study Microbial Dark Matter (Phase II) - Paint Pots PPA... ...
GCGAGGGACAGCGCCTGGCTCACATGGGTAGCTGGGCATTCAACGCTGCGGGGTTCGACTACTGGTCTGCCGAGCTGTTCCATATTCACGGCCTCGATCCAACCGGCAAGCCACCAACCGTAGAAGGATTTCTGAACCTCGTACACCCGGAAGATAGAGACTCCATGCAACAAGAAATTCAAAAGATGCTTGCCGAGCATCGCGGATTCGACTTTACGAAGCGGATTGTGCGGCCAGATGGGAGGACTCGTTATGTGCGTTGCGTGGGTGTTCCGGTGACGGAGCTGACTTTCAAAGGGTTCGTCGGGACAGGAATAGACGTCACCGAGCATGAGCTACTGACACAGGAATTGCGGCGGGAGCGTGCATACCTCACGGAGGCGCAAAGCCATGGCTAGTCGGCGGACCGTATGGCGCAGCCGCACGGTTAGGAATGAAGCGCACTACGCTAATCGCCCGCATGAAAAAGCACGGGATCCTTCGGCCGGCCGAGGAGAGTAGTTTGGACCAAGCCGTCCACGATGATTCTCTAGCCGACTCCCTCTAGTTGCTTGCTGAGCGCCTTTGACCGCCGGTAAACCGAACCAGTGTAGTGCGCCGCGCTGCAAAAGGATCATGCCCCACATTTAACATTTCTCTTCCTTCGTTCACCTCACGCTGATTTGATCGACCGCACATATTGGAGCAAGTGCCGTACCAGGGTCACGACTCCTCTATTCGCTTCGATCCACCTGCGTATCGATTATCCCTTTCACGACAAGGTTATCGTCGTCACCAATTGTGGCCGCATCTGCTTGGGCCGCAAAAAAATTAACTTCAGCACGGTCTTTGCCACCAGCCGGTCGGCATCAAAGAAGTTCACGACGACATCTGGCTGGTCAGTTTTATGGATTATGATCTGGGATACTTCGATCTGGAGACTCGCGTCTTGGAACCGCCGGAAAATCCCTTCGGCCCAAAAGTGTTACCTATGTAGCTGGTACATTCTGTTACCCATGTGTCCGGGTCGGACACGTTGATTTCTGGAGCGGGCGATGGGAATCGAACCCACGTCCGAAGCTTGGGAACTATCGGAAACGGCGACGCATGCGCCCGTCTCTGTTAGGACCAATATGTCCATACGCAAAGAACGCTATTGGCTGCGGAACAGAGAACTCGTACATGGCGCCAAAATGTATGTCATGCCGCAATTGGGAGTGAGAATTTCGTGGCGCGAACGGTGCAAACCGGGCCCCCGGCACCATCCACGCGTGTCATGGCCAACTCGCCGAAGAAGTCCACTTTGCCGCTCGCAGCGTAACTAAGGATTCCGTTCGCTCTGACCAGCGTGAGGGTCAATTTTCCGAATTGTTCCGCCATCACAGCCCGAGCTTGGTGAACGCTCTCAGGATGCGAAATCAGCTTGCGGAGATTTGCAAGACGCTCTGTGGCGAACTCTCTCAATTCGTCGAGAGTCCCTCGAAGCGAGCCGGGCCGCGGTTCCAATAGTTTGTCGGTAATTTCGCGCAGTTCGCGCTCACGATCACTGATCGCCGCCATGAGGCTTTCTGACGGCTGCCCTTCCGCAATGGCTTGAACCAAGCGGGCAATCTCGGCATGAATTTGCTGCTCTCGCTGGCGCAACCTCTCAAGCTCACTATCGAAGGATTCAAACCGCTGGTGCAGCTCTTGGGATATGCGGTCAACGGCATAGTCTATCGCTTCGGGCCGGAGAACAGATTCGCTTAACCCACGCAGCAAGCGATCTTCCAAATCGTCTCGTCGAATTGTCAGAGTGGCTCGAGCAGGCAGCATCCCCCCGTTGATGATGTAAGGGCCACTGCAGAGAGGTGTAGTGCGTCCGCGTGTGCGGGAGTGCAAAGCCCACCATTTATCACTGTAGCCGATCTTGATCGCTTCAAGTTTGTCCGGCCCTCTTTTCTTGGTATTGAGAGGTCCGCGTTTGCGCTGCAGGTCATCATTGGGTTTCGAAGATTTGCAACGCCAATTTCGCGTCAGGCTTTCCCTTGCCTGAATCGGCGACGTATAGGCGTTTTAGCTCGGGCACAAAAATCGAAGACTTCGCGCGATAGGCGGTCGGCACTTCAGCGATGTGTTCATAATGATCTGCATCGTGCTGTTCAATTACGGTCGCGGTCTCACTTCCCGTGACATAAATTCGTTTATGAGCGACATCGAACGACATGTCGCTGTTCACACCGACACACGGCAGAGTGGAGATGACTTTTCCGGTGTCGATGTCGAATACTATAAACTTTGCCGGTTTGCGCGTAGCTATAAATAATCGATGATTAGATTCGTCCAAGGCTACCGCATGAGCTACGTGCGCATCCGGAAGCGGCCATCTTGCAACCAGTTGGCGAGTCGTTAGATCGATCACTCCAATCTCATCTGAGCCCGTAAGGTTCACGTAAAGCTTTTTTCCTCCATGCTCAATGACCATCCCTTCATTGGAATCTCCAGGAAGCCCTGCAACCTCCCCGACTTGTTTAAAGGAATTGGTGTCAATAATGCTGAGCACATGGGTCTTCGCGTTTGGGCCGCCACCATTTTCAACGTAAAAGTATTTGTCCACCGGGTTGTAGACGCCGTGATCCACGCCCGGACTAAGTTTAAGACTGTTAATAATTTTGTATTCTTTGCAATCGACCAGTTCAACCGCATCGGCATCGCCCCCATCTGTGACGATGAGGCGATCGGAATCGGCTAGATAAGCCATCGTGAGCGGTTGACCAAAGCCTTTTATACTGTGCGTCCGCTTGCCCGTGTGCAGGTCGAATACTTCGACAGTTTTTTGATCTTCCGACGCAAGGAATAAACGGCCGCCCTGAACGTCGACACCAAAATGATCCAAATCGCCGGTGAAACCTGGCAGCGGAGTAGTGACAATTAATTTTAGCGGCAGCTTCTCCTGCGCCTTCATCGCTGCCGCACACAATCCCAAGGCCATCATGCAAAGTACCAGCGGTTTTTGCAATTTATCCTCCTGCATCGCGACGATAACACATAAAGAAATACGTTAGGTGGCCGCCGGGAAAATTCATTTGCCTTCAGCACGAACTAGCGAAGTCTCAAGTTTTCCTACTATCTACCCGGTGTTAGGTTCCGGCGTACACCGCCTACATAAACTCCAGGAATATTCGTCGTTTCATAATCAGTTCGGGCGCGCTTTCTGCGATCTCGTTGTGGTCATGACACGCTTCAAATCGGCCTCGTTTTTCTTCACCCCACGGAATGCACCAGAACTCTCTTTCCAAATGCGGCCGTAAATGAGAGTAATGCTGTGCTTAAAAGGTTTGAGATGGAGTGGTTATGCATTTCCTCTCCTTGACGGTTTACGATTTTAGTTACCTCGAGCTTCCGAGATCGGCCCGTTGCTTCTGAATGATTGCCGCCCGAATTTCCTCGGTTGTCTTACCCTGACGGTATCGCTGGCCCGCCAACCGCGCTTTGTTGATGCAGATGTCGCACGTCGTTGAGTACAGGCTCATGAAACAATCGAGCAGGCTACGATGGCCCATGCGTTGGCAATAGCAATAACAAGGCTGCTGAGACAAGACTTCCGGGATTTCCTTTGCGACGGAATAAGCTTCGCGGACATTCGCGATTTGGAACTGGGCAGGATCCAGCGTCTGAGGAAACGGCATGGCGTCTTTTGCTTGCTTGAAGTAGACAGGGATTTGGTTCAGATCGGGCCGAACTGAGCGGGATGATGCAACGTGGTACACCGCAAAAACCCCGCCTACACACACCAAGAGAATAACCACTCCAAAAGCGATTGCCTTCTTACTTTCTGCCAGCGTTGGTTTTGGAAGTTTGTTCTTTTTCCCATAATCCCCGTCCACATGCCTATTCGGCAGGCTCCTGACTTTTCGGCTGCAGCGTTCCGTGCCGCAGCGCGCGCTCCTTCATGAGCGCGAAAAACACAGGCACGAGAATCAACACGTGAATCGTCGAAGTAATCATTCCGCCGACGATGGGTGCGGCAATGGGCTTCATCACGTCGGAACCGATGCCGGTCTCGAAAAGAATCGGAATGAGGCTGGCGAGAACGGCGCAAACAGTCATCAATTTTGGACGGAGGCGCTGAACTGCCCCTTCGATCACAGCGGCTTCGATGTCTTCGTGCTTGAGAGGCACGCCTTTTGCGAGCCGGTGATCGAGAGCTTCGTGTAAATAGACAACCATGACCACGCCGGTTTCCACGGCGATGCCGAACAGTGCGATGTAGCCGACCCAAACGGCCACGCTAAAGTTGTACTTGAGGAGCCACTGCAGAATGAGGCCGCCGGTCATCGCGTAGAAGGTGGGAAAAATCAGCACCATGGATTCCGTTACCGAATGGAACACCGTGTAAAGCAGCATGAAGATCACAAAGAAGACGATCGGAAGGATGATTTTGAGGCGTTGCTTGGCACGCAACTCAAACTCGTATTCGCCGGACCACTGATAGATGTATCCGGCCGGGAGCTTCAGTTTCTGTTGCAAGTCCTTCGAGGCTTGGCCAACAAATCCGCCGTAGTCTGTCGTGTTCAGATCAATGTAAACGTAACCAGTTAATTGGCCATCTTCGTCGCGAATCATGGCGGGGCCGTGAGAAAACGAAATTGTGGCAACTTGCTCGATGGGAATCTGCGCGCCGGAAGGAGTGCCGATCAGTACCCGCCGCAATTGATCTACGTTGTCGCGAAAATCACGCTCATAGCGCACGTTGATGGCATACCGCTCACGCCCTTCAACGTTCATGGCGATGTTCATGCCGCCGATTCCTGAGGTCACGGCCTGCTGCACATCGGCGATGGTGAGGCCGTACTTGGCAGCTTCAGGCCGGTTCACATCCACGTTGACGTAAAAGCCTTGCGCCACGCGTTCGGCAAAAACCGAGCGGACCTGCGACACACTGGAAAGAACCTGCTGTATCCGCGCGCCGAGTTCCTGAATTCCGTCGACCGATGGCCCTTGGATCTTCATTCCAACGGGTGTCTTGATTCCCGTCAGGGCCATATCAAGACGGTTTTCGACCGGCATGGTCCAAGTGTTTGTCAGGCCGGGGAATTGAAGCTTCTCGTCCATCGCCAGAATTAGCTTTTCGTACGTCATTCCTGGAGGCCATTGCTCGCGCGGCTTGAGCGTGACTGTGGTGTCGTACATATCCAGCGGGGCGTTATCTGTGGCGCTGTCCGATCGCCCGATAGCTCCGAATACGGTCTCTACCTCTGGGAAAGAACGCAGAATCCGATCCTGCTCCTGCAGAAGCTGGGAGCCTTGGGTGATCGAAATGCCCGGGAGAGACGTAGGCATGTAGAGCGACGAGCCTTCATACAGAGGCGGCATGAACTGACTGCCAAGCTTAAACATCAACGGAAAAGTCACGATTAGAAAAACTAGGTTCACCAGCAGCGTCGTCTTGCGATGCTTGAGGCATAGGCGCAGTACGGGCAAGTACAGCGCTTGCGTAATTCGCGAAACCGGGTTCTTTGACTCCGGACGCAGCTTGCCCCGGATGAACATGACCATCAGAACCGGCACGATCGTGATCGCCAGTAGAGACGAAAAACCAACCGCCAGCGTCTTGGTCCACGCCAAAGGCTTGAACATCCGCCCCTCTTGCGCTTCCAAAAGGAATACCGGCAGGAATGACACCACGATAATGAGGAGCGAAAAGAACAGTGCGGGCCCCACCTGCTTGGCTCCGTCAATCAGGATGCGACGGCGCTCGGATTCACTTAGTACCTGTTTCTTAGTTTCGGCGGGTTTTGTCGCAGGTTCTGCCACGACCGGCCCATTGGCAGTATGGATATCGGTTGCTGGTTGCGGCTCTGTCGTCGCGGAACGTTCGGAGAGGTGTCGATAGCCGTTCTCCACCATTACAATTGCGGCATCGACGAGTACCCCAATGGCCAGCGCCATGCCCCCAAGCGACATGATGTTGGAACTGACATGAAGGTAGTACATCGGGATGAAGGAGGCCACCACGGCGATCGGCAATGTGAGGATTGGTATCAGTGCTGATCGAAAGTGGAACAGGAAGATGATGATCACCAGACTGACGATCGCTGCTTCTTCCAGCAGGTCGCGCTGCAACGTTCGGATCGAGTCCTGAATCAATCCGGCGCGGTCGTAGCCGGCTACGATTTCCACTCCTGGCGGCAGCGATCCTTTAATCTCCTCCAGCTTTTTTTTCACACCGTTGATGACGTTGAGAGCATTCAGCCCGTAGCGCATCACGACAATGCCGCCCACGGTCTCGCCTTCTCCCTGCCATTCCGCCACACCGTCACGGATGTCCGGGCCAAACGAAACCCTGCCCAAGTTCTTGATCATTACCGGCGTTCCGTTCTTCGCCATCACCGGTACGTTCTCCAAGTCTGCTAGCGACTTCAAGTAGCCGAGACCGCGGATCATGTATCGTGTCCCGCTCAACTCCAGAACCCGGCCGCCCACTTCATTTGTGCTGGATTTAACCCGATCGATCACGGTCGAAAGGGGAATTCCGTATGCCAGCAACTTGTTCGGGTCCAGATTCACCTGATACTGACGGACAAAACCGCCGATGGTGGCCACCTCGGCTACACCAGGCACAGTCTCCAACTGATAACGCAGATGCCAGTCCTGTAGAGTGCGCAAGTCAGCGAGGCTGTGTTTATGGCTGAGGTCCACGAGTGCGTATTCGTAAACCCATCCGGCTCCCGTAGCGTCGGGCCCGATTGCGGGGTGGACTCCTTCGGGCAGACGGCCGGTGATCTGCTGCATGTATTCGAGGACTCGTGAACGTGCCCAGTAGATGTCCGTGCCATCTTCAAAGACAACGAAGACGTAGGAATCGTTAAACATCGTCTGCGCACGTACCGCCTTCACGTGGGGCGCAGCTAGGAGAGAGGTGACGATTGGGTACGTCACCTGATCTTCGATAATGTTCGGCGGCTCGCCTTCCCAATTGGAGTGAATGATGACCTGCACGTCGGAAATATCCGGAAGTGCATCCAGCGGAATCTGCCCCATGGACCAGATTCCCGCCAGCACCAGCAGGAGCACACCGGTGAATACCAGGAAGCGATTGTGAGCGCACCACTCAATGATGCGGGCAATCATGCCTACATTCCCCCTGTCGCATTTACGGTGAGATGCTTGGTGGCAATCGTCTGTCCATTCTGTTGGGCTGTGACCGTCACCTGCCAAGTCCCTCCAGACCGGAGTTCGCCATTTCCTTCGTACATTCCGCCGCCTTTATCGCTGGCATTTATCGTGGTGTTCATCGCGGCCATTCCCATCGCAGGCATTGCGGCCACGAAGAATACGAGCCTCACCTGAGCGCCGATGATCGGTTTTCCGTCTTGTCCGGTGAGCTTCACGCGAAAGATGTTGCTGCCTTTTTTCGGTGGTGTTGGGTCGGTAGTGAGATCTACGTTGGCCTGGGCCTGTGCAGGAGTGTTCATCGCGGCTGCGGCTCCCGCACCGGGCGGTGGTGGCATGAACGCGCCTGCTGCGGCTTGTAGTTGCGCTTCTGAATCGATCAGGAAGTTGGCAGAGGTGACGATCTGCTCGTCAGTTTTCAGACCTTTCGAAATCACCACTTGATCGCCGACGTGAGCGCCAACCAGGACCTCTCGCGGCTCTATGTTTCCGTCTCCGCTGTAGATAAAGACTAGATTTCTTGTCCCCGAATGGAACACGGCTGCGTCAGGGACCACAGTCTGCTTCCCCATAGGCAGCTTTACGCTCACATTTACATACATACCCGGGCGGAGCTTCAGACCCGGATTCGGGATTACCAGGCGCACCGGGAGCGTGCGTGTCGCCATATCCAACTGCGGTAGCACGTAGTCGACTCGCCCTGTAAATATCCTTCCGGGATAAGCGTCAAGCGTAATCTCAGCCCGGTCGCCCGGCTTGGTTTTCCCGGCATCGTTCTGGAAAATTTGGGCGTACACCCACACTTCGGATAGGTCAGCAATGGTGTAGAGCTTAGTCTCCGGTTGCACGTACATGTTGGGCAGTACGTTTTTCTCCATGATGTAACCGGAAACCGGAGAGTTGAAGGTCAAGTTTGTGATTACTTCGCCCGTGTCGTCGAGTTTCTTCAGTTCGCTCTCCGGTATTTCCCATTGCTGAAGCCGCGCCTTGGCTGCATCAGCCAACAAAGCAGCGCCATCCGCGACTCCGCTTACTGAGCTCTGTTGCAGTGCGCTAGCGTTCTTTTTGGCAAGCAGATATTCCCGTTCCGTCGCGACTAGATCAGGACTATAGATAGTGAATAACGGCCGCCCTTTACCTATGAAGTCGCCGGTAGCATCGGCGTAGACATGGCGAATCCAGCCCGCAAACCGCGCCTGAACATACGCGAGCCGCCGCTCGCTGGCCTGCACGCTTCCATAAAAACGAATCTCATCACTGACCGTTTTGGATTCAACTTTACCAATCTGCACGCCGATGCTCTGCATTCGCTGCGGTGAAAGCTGAATGGGAGCCAGCGGCGTTTCCTGCGGCGCCATTTCTCTCGCGGACGGATTGCCATACTTAGGGGCCTTCTGCTGAGAACTCTGGTCCGGAGCCATATTCATGCCGCCCTGAGTTGCAGTTGACGCGGCAGTTTGGGCCATTGGCGAGGCTTGTTTGTGGCTCAACCGCCACCAGAGCCAGCCAGCGACACCCGCAACGACAACTAATGCGATGAGCGTCAGCAGAAAAGCCCGACGATATCCAGTTCCTTCCACCGATTGGGTCCCCATTTGTTCACGTTCGCTGGTCAAGGTGTTCTTCTCGGTCATGGCAGCGTCACCCCTGTAAGTCGCTCAATGTGAACCAAAGCTGTCTGGTGGTCGAGCAGAGTCTGTTGGTATTGGAGATCGAGATTCAGAACGTCTAGAAAGGAAGAGAACAGCGTCTGAAAGTCTTCCCGATTTGACTGGTACGCCGCCAAACCGGCTTGAATTGTTGCCTGCGCTTGCGGAATCAATCCGTCCCGGTAAAGAAGCATCTGCTCTTCGGAAGTCTTCGTGACGACATACTGCTTCTGAACTTCGGCAAGCGCGCTCTGCAATTGCGAATCAAGCTCTTGTTGGGCGCGCTCGACATTTATCTGAGCTTCTGCTAGCGCGGCCTGCCGCGGTTTGCGTCTTGGAAAGTTCACGTTCAAAGTAAGCATGTAATAGTCACGAAATTTGCGGTCCGTGTTTTCGTATGTGTAGGAAACTCCGAAATCAGGACGGAATTCTTTCCGTGCCAGTTCAACAGAAGTCTCGTTGCGTCGGACCATCGCTGATTGTTCCCGAATATTGGGGTCCTGCTCACGGACATGAGCCAGGAGTTCGCTCGCCGTGTAAGGCAGGAAAGTGGCAGAAAGGGGTTCCGTGATGATGTCCGGAGAATCCTGCGGTCGCCGGACAATGCGTTTAAGTTCAGCCTCATCTTCACCGACCAACTGATGGTGCATAGAAATTTCGCGAAGAATCTTGGTGCGTTCGAGCTGAGCCTTCAACACGTCCTGTTGATTACCGAATCCGGCGGAATACCTATTCCTCGCCTGCTCTTCGATCTGTTGCAATAGCGTGTCATCCCGCTGAAGTATGCCGAGAGTTTGTTGAAGGAAGGCAAGGTGGAAATACGTAGTCTTTAGCTTTTCGATCTCGTCGAAGGAAACCACTCCCATGTGCACTTTCACAGCGTCCGCTGCGCGATTCGCTACTTCACCGCGCAATTTCAGTTTTCCGGGATAAGGCAACTGCTGAGAAGCCCCGACGCCGATGTACGCAAAGTCGCTGTTGGTGTAGCCCGCAAACGGGCGAGGGCTGCCCACACTAAACTGTTGCAGCGTGAATTGAGGGTCGGGGAGACTGGACACTTGCGGGGCAACGTGCGTCGCAGCTTCCGCCGCTTTCTTAGCGGCCAGAATCGCGGGGTCATTTCCCCCCGCTTCTTCGATGAGCGCCGCGAGCGATGTGGGTGTCCCAGCCTCAAGCTGCGTTTCTGTCGGACTGGATTTCGCTGACAGTTTTTTTTGCTGTTGCTGCGTGGACTGCGGTGTAGCCCATATCGCGGAGTTTAAACTAGAAACCCCGAGAAGAATTAAACTCAGACACACCATGCGGACACGACGGTTCTGCGCGCTCGATGGCGCGGAAATGCGAACGGCTCTCATCGACCCTCCTAATTGAATGGAAACGCACGCGGACACACGAATGCTCCGCGACAAGCCATAAAGAGGGTCGCTTTAGATTCTTAGAATGGAAGTTGTTTCAGGAGGACTGACTGGCGGAGAATCACCGGATTCCAATATCGTGCAAAAAAGTTCGACACTAGGCGCTATATGTACTGTCGGCGGCAGTAAGGCTATGACCGAATGCGGGTTGGTGATTTGGAGATGTATTGCTGCCGAATTGACATAAGGTCGCTGTTCTTGACTGACTGACTCGCAACAGGATTGCGGCGACGGCATCTTCTTGGAGCCGCATTCGGGACCCATACTGCGGCAACACGCATGCTCCTCAGTGTTCAGAAGCTGCCGCGGAACAATGCACGAGAGCATCGGCGCTGCTACCAGCGCGAGCAACGCCAAGACCGCCGAAAATCTTACACCAAGCCTCATAAGTAATAGACTTTAAGCCTACTCGCAATTAGACGCAATAGAGCCACAAAAGTGACGCGAAACGAAAAAGTTACCGTTTCGGCAGCGGAGGCATCATCTTGTTGCCATTGCGGTAGAACAGCTCCCGGCCGTTGCGGTTCCACAAGGCCCCGCAAAGTCAGGCGGCGAGCGATAGGCTAAACTCGCTGGTGCGCGTGGTGCAAACCGGCCCCCCGGCACCAGTTTTGTTTTCGCCAATCCCACTTGCAGGAGTTTCGCGATCCCCCTGCAACCATCCGAATTTGACAAACAAATTCGCTGCGTTGCGGAACGGGATGCCCAATCGTTCTTGTTTGCGAGATGCTACTTTGTGAGAAAGTTTGATTAGCCGGTCTACCGCTTCCACGACGCCCTTGAGAGCAGAGACCGAATTGGAGAAGGGGGTGGAGCTAGGCCGGAAGTGGAGTTCAAAACGGGTAATGGCTGGTGGAGGTGCATTGCGCAGCCTCCGGTTGGCCGAGCATCCAGTAAATTCGCATCAATTCAATCAACACAAACGCGTTTATCAGATGGACTTTACGATTAGTGGTAGCGGCCAACAAATCCGAATCCCGCCAGCCCGTATGTACGGGCCTTTCTTCAGGCGTTGATGTTGCTGGCAGGGACTTCAAAGGCGGAGATACCGCACTCTATCGTCGGTTTCGTGAACGCGGTCGTATGGCCGAGGCTTGACTCAGTTTTCCTCAGGCGCTCTGAGGAAATTCTTGACTTCGCTGCGTTCCGCGACTAAGAGTCTACTGCACCCCTTCCCATCGACAGGCATCGAGCAGCGGGATGCGGCGAAGAATGCAAATTCCGTTGGGAATTACACACAAGGAGGTAGTTATGTTTCGACGCAGCCCGAAGAAAAGCGTTCGACACTGGACCCAGGCAGCGATCTTTTGGTTTGTTGTTCTTGCTTTCGTCTTCTCGCCCTCTTCTGTTGGCGTGAAGGCTGATGATGGCGACAATGGTGACGGCTTCCGTCACGTGTTTGTGATCATGATGGAAAACACTGGCTTCAATACTTTGATTGGCAATCCCAACGCTCCCTTTACCAATTATTTGGCCGCGACCGCGGGGTTAGCCAGCAACTACTTCGGCGTTGCTCACCCTAGCCAGCCAAATTATATTGCCGCCACTTCCGGCTCCACGAACGGAGTCACCGGCGACGGTGACGTCACGATAAGCGTCCAGAACATAGTTGACCAGCTGGAGTCGCACCACAAGAGTTGGAAAGCCTACATGCAGTCTCTCTCTCTGTGTAACGGCAATCTGCTGGCCAGCTCATGCGGCAATCAGCTTTACGAACGCAAGCATAATCCCTTCATTTCCTATCAGGACGTACAGTCGAGTCCATCCAGGTTGGACAACATCGTGGACTTCAGCCAATTCGCAACAGATTTGGCCAATGACACTGTGCCCGATTATTCCTGGATTAGTCCTGACCAATGCCACGACATGCATGGGCGCGGTGGTGGCGGTGCAAGCGACCCCTGCGACTTCTCGCAAGTGCGGTCGCTGATTGCAGCGGGAGACCTTTTCCTTTCGCAAACGGTCAGCTCCATCGTGAATTCCAAGGCGTGGCGTGGAAACTCGGTGATTTTCATCATGTGGGACGAAAGCGATTTCACCGGTACGGGTCCCTCGGGCTTCGGCGACACCAGCGGCTGCTGCGACGCCAACCCGGGCGGTGGACATGTAGTGTCGCTTGTATATTCCCATGACATTCGGCGCGCACACACTTCCGGGGATGCATTCAACCATTTCTCCATGCTCGCAACGATTCAGGATGCATGGCATCTTGGGTGTCTCGGTTTCACTTGTGACACGAAAAATGTAAAGCCAATGACCGATCTGGTCAGACGCGACGACTAGCTCTGACACTAGAAGTCTGCGTGACTCCCGCGCAGCACCATTGTCGGCTCGATCAGCTGCCTTTCCCAGGAGGGATAATTGCGACAATCGCTGAAGCTTTGCGTGATGACATTGGCTCTGACAAGTTCGGAGTAATGTGGGGGCATCTTCTGTAACGGCTGAAACTCAAGATTCTCCCGATGAAACGACTTCACTCTTTTGTTGCGGTCAGTATTACCTTCTTCCTTCCGGCAGCGCTACTGGCTTGGGGTCCTGAGGGTCACGAGGTGGTGGCCGCGCTAGCGGAATCCATGCTCAGCGACACAGCTAAGTCCGGTGTCCGATCGGTGATCGGTGATTCTACCCTCGCATCAGTGTCGAACTGGGCCGACCAGGTTCGCAGCTAGCGAGACGAAACATACAACTGGCATTTTGTCGATATTCCGAAGAGTGCTGCAGGCTTTTCGGAAGATCGTGACTGTTTTCTTCCGACGAACAACCACACCGGCGCGGCGACGGACCACTACAATTGCGTTGTTGATCGCATCACGGTCTTTAAGCAGATTCTCTCCGACACCAGCAAGTCGCCGCAGGATCGGGAGGAGGCGCTAAAGTTCATCGTCCACTTCGTCGGAGACGTGCACCAGCCGTTGCACGCCGTTGGAGACGAAGCGGGAGGCAACGGCGTTCACATCACGGAGTTCGGCTCAACCCAGTGCAACGGTAATCGACCGTGCAATCTTCACGACGCCAGGGATAGTGGGATGATTGAGCACACCAGTATGAATCGTGATGCTTATGTCGAACACCTGAAACAATTCATTGCGACAAACCACCTTGTGGCCAGCGGGAACCCACAAGATTGGGCGAATGAATCGCACCTGGCTGGACAGGCTGCATGGTTGGACGATGGCGGGGTCATTGACGACGCCTATTACAACATCCAAATCCAGGTGGTGAACAAACGGCTCGCGCTCGCAGCGTTGCGACTCGCGGCACTCCTTGAAGACGTGTTCGGTACATCCTTGCGGCAGCCTGACTCCGCTCCCAGTTCTGGAGAGACTTCCGTCGCAACTAGAAATGTAAACCTTCGACCCGATCCGTCGACAACCCACTCGCCACTGGAGCTCGTCAACAAGGGTGACATGCTGAAGTTGCTAGCTATCGCGCCTGTCGCCGGCTTTTGCCACGTTCAGACTGCGGATGGGACACAAGGATGGGTTTACGGCCGCTACATAAAGCCAAGTCTAAGGGAAACATTTTTTGGGGGGCCGGTTACTATCCCGGTGAAGGGGCACTGGAGAAAATTCAGACCGAAAAATCCATAGCCTTATTTACTTTCTGCTTGCGCCAGGCACGGCAGGAACAGGTTCGTCTGAGGAGTCTCAGATGAGCGACGGGCAAGCTTCTCGCCGTGAATTCTTGAAAATGGCCGGGATGGTTGCGGGCACTGGGCTGGTCAGTCAGTCGAAATTACTCGGTGCGGCAAAATCTCAGACGGATGAAACGAAGCCTGACTACACGTTGCGCATCGCATCCAGTCCGATTGAAATAGGCCACAAGCAGATCGTTTCCGGAATAACTTACAACGGTCAATTTCCCGGACCTTTGTTGCGCTTCAAAGAAGGACAGCCTGCCACAGTTGAGTGCACAACGATACCGACACGCCGGAGCAGTTGCATTGGCACGGACAGTTCGTACCGACGGATGTGGACGGCGCAGCGGAAGAAGGCACGCCTTTCATACCCGCGCATGGGATGCGGCGGATCACCTTCACACCGGGTCCATCGGGTTTTCGTTTTTACCACACGCACAATCGAGCGGGTGCCGATCTTCACGCAGGACAATACAGTGGCCAAGTTGGGCCGGTCTACATCGAGCCGAAGCGTGAGCCGGCAGTTATGACAAGGAAATCTTTCTGGTGCTGAAGGAATTCGAGCCGTCGTTCAGCCAAGGCGGCGATATGGCGCAGCATTTTCTGCCAGACGCAAAAGTCAAAGAACTCGAAGCAGCGGGTGAATCCTCGATGAAAGAGTCTCTGGCAAAAGGGATGCTCCACGGGTATGAAGTTGGCTATCGCTACTTCACGATCAACGGGCGCATCTTGGGACACGGTGAGCCGGTACGGGTGAAACAGGGTGAGCGCGTGCTGTTTCACGTGCTGAATGGCAGCGCCACAGAGATTCGCAGCCTAGCATTGCCGGGACATACATTTAACGTTGTAGCGATGGATGGGAATGCGGTTCCGGTTCCCGCGAAAGTGCCGGTGTTGTGGCTGGGAACGGCGGAGCGGATTTCGGCGATTGTGGAGATGATTCGTCCGGGCACATGGGTACTGGGCGACGTAGCCGATGATGACCGTGGGCATGGGATGGGCATCGTGGTGGAGTACGCGGGTCACAAAGGGAAACCGATTTGGCTGCCGCCTAAACCCTTTCACTGGAATTACACGCGATTTGGAAAAGCCGGTTCGTCTGCTTCCATGCCGGACGAGACGTTCGATATGACATTTGCGAAAGAGAATGCCGCTGAAGGAGGATTCAATCGCTGGACGATCAACGGATCCGCTTATCCGATGTCGCAGGGAATGGTGCCGGCGTCTTTTCACTTGAAACAAGGACGGCGCTATCGGTTGCGCATGCGCAATGCGAGCGATGACATTCATCCCCTTCATCTGCACCGCCACAGTTTTGAACTTACAAAGTTCGCGGGAGTACAGATGGCTGAGGTGATGAAGGATGTGGTGATGTTGGGCGGATACCAGGAAATAGAAGTGGATTTCACGGCCGACAATCCAGGATTGACGCTGTTCCACTGCCATCAACAATTGCACATGGATTTTGGTTTTATGACGTTGTTCGATTACATCTGACAACGAACGAGACAAGCGCAACATGACGAACGATTCATCATCGGCGTGGAGCATACGCGTGGTGAAGGCCATCGTGCTAATACGAATCCTTGTCGGATGGGTGTTCCTTTCAGAAGGTATTCAGAAATTTCTGTTTCCCGATACGCTCGGCGCCGGGCGTTTCGCTAAAATCGGAATTCCCTGGCCGCACGCAATGGCTCCGTTTGTTGGTACGGCGGAAATTCTTTGCGGGGCTCTGGTGTTAGTGGGTCTGTTCACTCGGTTCGCCGCGATTCCACTTCTCGGCGTGATTACGGTCGCTTTGTATTCGACGAAGATCGTCACGTTTTCGAAATTGGGTTTTTGGGGCGTGCTCCACGTCTCCGGCTGGACTGGCAGGCTGGATACTCGAAAAGTTCCGTGACTGGGCGGACTGTGACGGCGACATCGAACGCAGATTCACCAAGGATGAATTGTTAAGCAACGTAACACTCTCCTGGATGACGCAAACCATCCATTCCTCATGCCGGCTCTATTACGAGGATAAACGCAGCACCCCTCTTCACTTCCAGAAAGGCGATTACGTCGCAGTCCCGTGCGGGATCGCGCGCTTTCCGAAGGAAGCTCCGTTAGCTCCCAAGCGCTGGGTCGAGCGCGGATTCAATGTCCAGCACAGGACGGAAATGTCCCGTGGGGGCCATTTCGCTGCGCTCGAAGAGCCGCAACTGTTGGTGGAGGATATCCGCTCGTTTTTCCGAGCTTTTCGCTCTTGATTGGACCCTTCTTTAGGCCCGACCCCCAAAACCGTGGGTTTCGGGCGGCAAGGACAACAGGCAGAGTTGGTCCAATATTTTGAGTGTGCTGTCCGTTAACTGACACTTTGACTGGGCCCTAGCCGACGAAACTACAGATCCATCCCAAGACGCAATGCATCCAAGGACTTCCCTGGTGTCGGATCATACCCGACTCTGGCAAACGGGGTGCGGTATGAAGACCCCGAATTGGCGAACTGCGCCATATCGACATTTCATTGCGGGCGAGAAAATAACCGGTGAGGCCATGCGCGAAGATAATAAAGGAAAAGGTCGTTCCATTTTGCCCGTCAGCCGCCGTCGTTTCGTTCAGAGATTAGCAGCAGGTGGAGCGGTCGCAGCTCTTGATTTAGGCGAATGGAAGGCGTTCGGACAGACCGACCAGCAGCAGACACCCGTAACGCTTACGGGGAAAGACTTCGAGTTGACGATCGACTCCTTACCCGTGAATTTCACCGGGCATCATTCTGTAGCTACGGCCGTGAATGGTTCCGTACCGGGACCGATCCTGAGATGGCGGGAAGGTGACACGGTCACGGTGGCGGTGACGAACCGCCTGAAAGTGCCGACGTCAATCCACTGGCACGGGATGCGTGTCCCTGCGGACATGGACGGAGTTCCCGGATTGAGCTTTCGCGGCATTGCGCCCGGCAAGACATTCTTCTATCGCATTCCGGTGGTGCAGAGCGGTACCTACTGGTACCACAGCCACAGCATGTTTCAGGAGCAGACCGGATTGTTTGGTGCGCTGATTGTCGAGCGGCGGGAAAAAGATTCCATCGAGTTTGACAGGGAATACGTGGTTTTTCTCGCCGATTGGACGAATACCAATCCGGAAAGAATCTTCAGCAACCTGAAGCAACAGAGCGATTACTACAACTACCATCGACTCACTGTTCGCGACTTCCTCTCAGAAGCGAGAAAGAAAGGCTTGGGGCCGACAACCTCCGATCACCTTGCGTGGGCGCGGATGAACATGGACCCCACAGATATTTCCGATGTATCGGGCGCAACGTATGCCTACTTGCTGAATGGAAATATGCCGGATGCGAACTGGACTGGCCTGTTTCAACCCGGTGAACGGATACGCCTCCGCTTCATTAACGGCTCTTCGATGACTTTTTTTGATGTTCGCGTGCCGGGCCTGAAAATGACAGTGGTGCAGGCCGACGGAAACGACGTTGAGCCCGTTACCGTGGATGAATTTCGTATTGGTGTGGCCGAGACGTACGACGTGATCGTGCAGCCTCAAGACAATGCCGCCTACACCATTTTTGCGCAACCTGAAGATCGCAGCGGATTCGCGCGTGGCACGCTTGCTCCCAGGATGGGTATGACTGCCGCGGTCCCTCCGATGGACCCGCGCCCAATACGCACGATGGTGGACATGGGGATGGGCAACATGGCGGGCATGAAGATGGGAGACACGGCGGGCATGGATATGTCCGGCTCCGCAGAAAAAGACAATCAGGGCATGGCCGGAATGAACATGGACCATCAGAGCATGGCAGGTATGGACATGCGTTCCGATTCAGCCGAGCACTTGCAAAATGAAAACAAAAACCAGCAGACAATGAGCGGCATGCAGATGGGCAGCAGCGCTGGCACAACACCTTTTCCTCAACCGGGTCCGAACACCATGCCGATCATGCCGGCATCCCACGCAGCGAGCACGGAAGCAAATCTAAAACCGTCCAACCCGGTGCGAATGCACGTGGGACCGCAAGTTGTTAGCGTGCCAATGCAGGTCAGCGAGCGGCTGAATGATCCAGGCGATGGACTAAGTGGCAATGGGCGGCGTGTACTAACTTATGCCGACCTCCGCGCCCGCTACCGTGGCGTGGATGGAAGGGCGCCCACTCGCGAGATCGAGCTCCACCTTTCCGGAAACATGGATCGCTACATCTGGGGATTCAACGGGCAGAAATTCTCAAGCGCCGAGCCGATTGAATTGAGGCTCGGTGAGCGGGTGCGGTTCGTGCTCATCAATGACACCATGATGGAGCATCCGATCCACTTGCATGGCGTGTGGAGTGAGTTGGAGAACGGGCATGGAGAGTTCAATCCCTATAAACACACCATTATCGTGAAACCGGCGGAACGTGTGAGCTATCTGGTAAGCGCGGATACGCCAGGCCATTGGGCCTATCACTGCCATCTGCTTTATCACATGCACGCTGGAATGTTTCGCACCGTGGTCGTATCGTGAGCACCTGCGCGAAATTTCTTTGCTGCGCAGCTCTGATCAAACCGGCTCTCCTTCTTCGCGGCGTCATCGTTGTTGCGCTGCTCTCGTCTTTCTGCACACCAGCGGCAACAGCGCAGGCGTCAGCGCCGCAATCTCTGGGATCGCCAGTTAAAGACAACCAGGTTTTCGCCCACGTGCTGCTTAACCAGTTTGAAGGCCGCACCAACGGCCCGGACAACGGGTTGCGATGGGATGGAGAGGGATGGATCGGCACGGACACGAACCGGCTCTGGCTCAAATCGGAAGGGTTCAGCAGTAACGGCACCGTTAGCGATGGCGACCATGAAGCGCTGTATGATCGTCCGATTCCTCACATCCGTTATTTTGACGCGCAGGTTGGCGTCCGCGTCGATCTGGATTCAGGTCCAACCCGTACCTGGGCAGCAGTAGGCATCGAGGGACTTGCCCCGTACCGCTTCAACTTTGAGCCAACTCTATATATTCGGGGCGGCGGCCACGTCGCCGGGCGGATCACTGGCTCCTACGATTTGTTGCTTACGCAGCGATGGATCGCGCAGCCCGAAGCGGAGTTGAACTTCTATAGTAAGGATGATTCTTCGCGCCAGATCGGGTCAGGTCTCTCGGACCTGGATGCCGGTGTGCGTCTGCGTTATGAGATCAAGCGAAAATTCGCTCCCTACATAGGATTTGCCTATAGCGGAAAGTATGGCAACACGGCCCGCTATTCGCGTCAGGTCGGAGAAACAACGAGCGACTACCGTTTTGTATTCGGGCTTCGACTGTGGTTCTGAAAAACCCGGCTCGGTTATGTAGTGAGGGTAACTTGAAGACACACGAACATTTTCAAAATCGCCAAAGCGGATAGGTCCGTCAGCCGGCTCACGGTCTGTCGTTTTTAGAACGACGGCCATGGGCCGGTGACTAGATTCTGCTTCAATCGTGGAGCGCTGCCGTTTGCAGTGGATCTCTCAGCCGTTCACACAGTGTATTGGCCTGGCGACTCAGCAACTTGGCCACGGAGTTTATCAATTCGCTTCGTGTGTGTCGGATTGAACAGACAACGTATCGCACAGCAGGGTACGCCTGCTGTGTAACACGTCGGGAAGCCGCCCGGCCCGGTGGGACCAAAGGGTTTCGAAGTGTCCGGCTGCTTTCCTCCGCGCAAGCCTCCTGGGCCTGATTGAGCTTCGCACCGTGGTTTCCTCTCGGCCCTTGGAAAAGCTTTGAGAAAGGCCCCGTGCCCCGTCTCCATTTCCATGCAGTTGTCGCCACCGCATCACTTCTGGTGTGGATGGTTCCGGCGAGCGCACTCGCTCAACAACGAACTGCCGCGCGCGCTACCAGCAGCCATTCCCTCCCAGACACACCTCAACCGAATGCAGACCCGCAGAATTCGTCGCAGCAAATACACTCTGAGGTAGGCTCAGCCAGCGTTGCAGGCACCGTGCTGGACGTAAGCGGAGCCACCATTTCCGGCGCAGACGTCAGCTTGGTGCCTGAAGACGGAACACG
>Ga0185299_10003670_pt1 | contig 19832 bp, 21 predicted proteins | sample PaiPotPPA55metaG_FD_128002 | JGI IMG/M metagenome (GOLD analysis project Ga0185299, IMG submission 128002) | Iron sulfur acid spring bacterial and archeal communities from Banff, Canada, to study Microbial Dark Matter (Phase II) - Paint Pots PPA... ...
TTTGGCCATGCCAATCCCCAGACCGGTACGGCGATGACGCCCGACACTGTGTTCTGGCTGCTATCAATGACCAAGGCGATCACTGCAACGGCCTGTATGCAACTGATCGAGCAAGGCAAGCTCTCACCCGATCAACCCGCGGGCGACATTCTCCCGGAACTGAAGTCGCCGCAGGTGCTGGAGGGCTTCGATGCATCCGGACAGCCGAAGCTGCGTCCCGCACGAAACACGATCACGGTGCGTCATCTGCTGACTCACACGTCGGGTTTCACCTACAGCATCTGGAGCGAGAACATCGGCCAGTACGAAAAGGTGACCGGCATGCCGGATATTGGCTACTCGATGAACGGCGCATTCAAGGCGCCGCTGGAGTTCGAACCTGGCGAGCGCTGGCAGTACGGCATCGGGATGGACTGGGTGGGCAAGCTTGTTGAGGCGGTGACCGATCAGTCACTAGAGGTCTACTTCCGGGAGCACATTTTTACGCCGCTCGGCATGAGCAATTCGGGCTTTCTGATCAGCGGCGCGCAGAAGCGGCGAGTGGCAACAATGCACAACCGGCAACCGGACGGATCGCTCAGGCCCGCTCCGTTCGAAATCAACCAGCGGCCCGAGTTCTTTATGGGTGGCGGCGGTGCATTCAGCACGCCGCGCGATTACATGGCGTTTCTGCAGATGCTTGTGAACGGTGGGACGTACCGCGGCGAGCGGGTCCTGCGTGCCGACACCGTAGCGGCGATGTTCCAGAATCACATCGGAGAACTAGAGGTCACCGAGATGAAGACGGCACAGCCAGCGTGGTCTAACAGCTTCGATCAATTCCCTGGGATGCCTCACAAATGGGGGCTGTCCTTTGACATCAACACACAGCCGGGACCGCACGGGCGCAGCGCGGGCAGCATCAGTTGGGCGGGGCTGCTGAATAGCTATTTCTGGGTGGACCCGGTCAGGAAGGTGGCCGGCACCCTGTTCACGCAGATCCTGCCGTTCTACGACCCTCGTGTGGTGGACCTGTACGGACAGTTCGAGCAGGGGCTGTATCACGGCCTGCAGCACGCCTGAGCGCAGGCCACTGATCGGGACGCATCTATCTACGCTAAGGAGAAACTGCAATGTATGCGATCACAGGGATAACGGGAAAGGTCGGCGGTGCGGTGGCGCGCACGTTGCTCGCAGCGGGCCAGCCGGTACGCGCGGTTGTACGCGATGCCGCTCGGGCACGTTCATGGGCTGAGCGCGGGTGTGAAGTGATGACAGCCGACATGGACGACGCGGCGACCCTTACCGCCGCTTTCGAGGGCACACAAGGCGTCTTCATTCTGCCGCCGTCCGAGTTCGATCCGTCGCCGGGCTTTCCCGAGGCACGTGCTGTCATTGACGCCGTGCGCGGGGCGCTTCAGTCGGCGGCACCTGGCAAGGTGGTCTGCTTGTCGACGATCGGCGTGCAGGCCACCGAGACCAATCTGCTCACGCAACGTACGCTGATGGAGCAGGCTTTGAGCACGCTGCCCGTGCCGGTCACGTTTTTGCGACCAGGCTGGTTCATGGAGAACGCAGCGTGGGATGTGGCGCCAGCCCGCGATACGGGGACTATTCCCAGCTTTTTGCAACCGCTCGACAAGCCCGTACCGATGGTCGCCACGGCAGACGTCGGCCGCGTCGCCGCACAACTGCTTCTGGGGGGCTGGCGTGGTGTGCGTGTCGTCGAGCTGGAGGGGCCGCAACGTGTAACCCCAATCGACATCGCGGACACGTTTGCCAGAATTCTTGGCCACGCGGTAGTCGCGCAAGTCGTTCAGCGTGACACGTGGGAGGCGCTGTTCCGGGCCCAAGGTATGAAGGAACCGTTGCCGCGTATGCGCATGCTCGACGGGTTCAATGAAGGCTTCCTCGCCTTCGAAGGCGAGGAAGCCGACATCGTCAAGGGCGAAGTGGAACTGGAAACCGTTCTGCGAGGCCTCGTCTCGCAGGCGGACTAACGCGCGCACCCGGTGACGCGTTGCCGGGTGCTGTCCGCTCATCGTTCATCAAGGGATTCATATCAAGGGATTCGCTATGGAATACAGCACACTCGGCAGCTCAGGGCTGCGCATTTCCCGTCTTTGTCTTGGCGCCATGACCTTTGGTGCCGGTACCGGAATCTGGGGCGAAATTGCCGGCCTGGACCGTGCCCAGGCCACACGGCTTGTCGCGATGGCCGTCGAGCGCGGTATCAACCTGATCGATACGGCTGACGCCTATTCGCAAGGGCACTCTGAAGCGGTCGTCGGTCAGGCGTTGGCAGACCTTGGACTCGACGAGTCGCGCATGCTGGTCGCGACCAAAGTTCGGCTGCGCACAGGAGTCGGCCCCAACGACGTCGGGCTCGGCCGCTCGCACATCATGCGGTCGGTGGAAACGAGTCTTCGGCGTATCGGCCGGGATCATATCGACCTATTCCAGTTGCACGACCGCGACGAACTCGTTCCGCTGGAAGAAACGCTTCGCGCGCTGGATGATCTTGTCACGCAGGGAAAGGTGAGGCACATCGGCGTGTGCAATTTCAGCGCGGGCGACCTGGAGCGTGCACAGGGAATTACCACCCGCACTCACTGGGCCCGCATCGTCAGCAATCAGGTTCACTATGCGCTGACGAGCCGCGACGTCGAGCATGAGATCGCGCCCGTGGGAAAGGCGAATGATGTTGCGCTTCTGGTGTGGAGTCCGCTCGCGGGCGGGTACCTGAGCGGTAAGTACACGCAGGGAAGCAGCGGCGAAACCGGGCGTCGAACCCGGCTGAATTTTCCGCCGATCGATCCCGCAAAGGCGGATCCTATCGTACGCGTATTGCGCGACATCGCTACGGAACTGAGCGCGTCGCCGGCTCAGGTGGCATTGGCCTGGATTCTGGAGCGCCGTGAAGTCTGTTCCGTCATTGTAGGCGCGCGCACGCCCGACCAACTGACCGCTAACCTCGACGCTCAGCAAATCGCGTTAAACACAGCGCAGAGCGAACGTCTGAATCAGGTTTCGCAGCCGCACCTGCCATATCCTTACTGGATGCAGCAGTTCCACGACAAGGATCGAGTAGTGGTCTGATTACTTGACCGGCGATAATCCCGTCACTCGATCAAGGACGATGCATCACCGTTGGCGATCCGCCAGCAAGAAAGCGTCCGATCGTGGATCTGGTGGTCCGGCATTGGCTGTTTTCCGACCCGGTTGAGACACTCCGTAGCGATCTTTGGAGGGCGGAAAGGGGGCGATTTGAGCCAAATGCGGCTCGAACGGCGAATCGCTCGTCGGGCCGGACCCGCCAATTCCGGTCATTCGCGAGCCGCCGCCAATTCGGGCGTCTGCGCGCAGGGCTCGCGACATGCCGCGCGTTAGCTCCGTCCGCGACTCCTGCCAACATTTCTCACGCGATCTTGTAGATCCCGGCAGCCGTGTCGTGTAGCACCTGGCGCTTTTCCGACAAGCTGAAGTCCGCTATCACCTCAAGATACGCACCATAGAGATGTTGAAAGCTGCAAGCGAGCTTGCAGATCGGCATGTGACTCGCGAACATACTGCGCGCAGGGCCAAAAATCTCGACGACCTGAAGGATCCACGGGCGTACCTGGGCGACCGTCCAGTGGATACCGAAGATGCATTCCAGCCCGAAGATCTTGATCGCGACGTTGGGGCACTTGCCAACGGCTGCGAGTTCGCGCATCCACGTTGCCTGGCCCGCTCTCGTCAGGTCGACGGGCCAGCCCATCACGGGCAGGACAAACTGGATATCCGGATACGCAGCGGCCACCGATGCGAACTCGTGCAGTTGGGGCGCGAATATCTCGATCTCGCAGAGCAAGCCGCGACCGCGAAGCAAGTCAATCCCTCGGCGCCAAGCGAGATCGGACATAAGATTGGGCCGTTGCGCGTAACGCAACTGCGGGTTCTCCGGATGCCAGCCCATATGCTGACGCACGCACCGGACGTGTCGGGTCGAAGCATAAGCATCCAGCGTGTGTTTCAAATCGGGACTGAGAAAATCGACCAGAGCAATCATGCCAGTGGGGCGGGTGGCCGCGTGCATCAACTCATCCGCCCATCGCACTTCGTCGAGCGGATTGTCTGAAATGAACTCCGCCCAAACCGTCCCGACGACGTTCAACCCCTGGGTGTCGCGCGCATAGTCTTCGGGAAGATACGTGCTGGACAACGCGCTGTAATCGCCTACGAGGTCCTCGAACCCTGCACTGCGCTGTGCGAACACAGGGTAGTGCAAACGTCGAGCGTCGTAGAAATGCTGGTGGCAGTCAATGATGGGGAGTCCGTCGCCGTTCATGGCAGTGTTCCATGTTGAGAAGGGTTGCGCTTGCATCGCACCTGCCGCCGCACTTGCTCCAGCCATTTTGAGCCGTTCGACACCACTGCATAGATCGTCGACAATCAGCATCGACGCTGACATTCGGGCTGTCAAGCCGAAAACAAGGAGCGAACGTCGTCCGCGATGGGTTCGAGGCAATGCGCAGCGGCCTCCAATCTCTGCCGGGCAGTCCGTTAAGGCAGTGCTGGTCCGCTAAATCAGGGGCATCCCAAGATGACGAAGCTTTCGACGGGTCTCATTGCAACGCTATTGGTCGTGCTACCAATCAGCGCCGCCCTATCCGTTTCCGCGTTCGCGCAGACCCAAGGCGCGAACCGCCCACCACCAACCGCTTCGCAATCCGCGAAGCAGGCAGGCGAATCGATGGTCAAAGTATTTGCGCCGGGCGGCACGCTGCGCGCTTCTATCAATCTCGGGAATCCGGTGCTGGCGAACATCGATCCAGCAACCGGCAAGGCAGTTGGCGTATCGGTCGATCTCGCCACCGAACTCGCCAGCCGTCTCGGTGTGCCGCTGCAACTGGTCGTCGTCAGGTCGGCGGGCGCATCCGTGGATAACGTCAATCAGGACAAAGCCGACATCGGCTTCTTCGCCGTCGATCCGAAGCGCGGACAAGAAATCAGCTTCACGAAACCGTATGTGTTGATTGAAGGTTTTTATCTGGTACGCGACGCGTCGCCGATTACCGCCAGCGATCAGGTCGATCAACCGGGAGTGACTGTCGCAGTTGGCAAGGACAGCGCGTACGATCTGTTCCTCACGCGCGAATTGCATCGCGCGAAGATTGTGCGGATTCCGACGTCGCCCGCCGTGGTGCAAGGTTTTCTGGATCAGCATCTGGACGTGGCCGCAGGCGTCAAGCAACAGCTCGAAAGAGATGCCGCGAAGGCAGGAGGATTGCGGATGCTCGATCAACGTTTCATGGTGATCCGTCAGGCGATGGGGGTCCCAAAAGCAAAGGGCGATGAAGCGGCCGCGTATCTTTCGAAGTTTGTCGAGGACATGAAAGCATCGGGCTTTGTCGCGGCGTCCCTGGCGCGCCATCAAATTGCGGGCGCGGAGGTTGCGAAAGACAACGACTAGCAGGCTGCGAGTGCGTGCTCATACCCCCTTGCGCGGTGTGCGGATAGCCGTTCTGCCCGTCATTCCACATGGGCCAGCGCTTGAACCATGTAGCGGTGCCGAAGGCTGCGTCCGAGCACCGGATCATGTAATTCCAGTTCGTAGCCCACACTCGCGCTTAAGTGTCCGAGCGCGGCTTGCGTGCCGCAGAACATCGCCGAGCCGGGCGGCATGCCGCCCGCACCGAAACCGCGTTCAATCAGCCCTTGCGGATGCAGCAGGCGTGCGAGCGTGCCTTCCTGATACAACGCGCGGTCAGCATCGCCGCCGATCCGCCAACTGCGCGCAATGAGCGAATCCCAGTGCGAGGCGATATCGGCGTAACGCCAGAGCGTGGCGCTCACCGGCTTGGCGCACATCTGCTTGGACACGGCGACGTCGTAGCTCTCAACCCGGCGATCCGTGTGATCGGACCCGATACCCACGAGCAAGCCATCGCTCGCGGTCTGGATCAGCACGACTTCCACTTCACCGGATGAGTGCGTACCGACGACATCGATTCGCTCCGATGTCGTCAGCAAGTCTGCTGTGATTCGATAGAACGTCGGCACCGACGCCGGCCGTTTGACGCCCAGCGCTTCCAGTTCGCGGATATGGTGCTCGACGTCGCGCGCATCGCGTCCCGCCCAGCCGGCAATGACCAGGCGACTCACGATTATTTCAATGCCCGCACCGCCGTCGATCCTGCATTCAAGTGTCTTCATCAAAACCTTTCACCGGGTTGACTCGATAAATGACAGTCTTGAAGAACGATGCGGCGATGTCCAACAAGTAAATGTTGGCCCCGGTCCTCACTTTTTCTTATCAGCGATAAAATCATCCGGCGGTAAACTCACGGGAATGCTTCCGTCGACGCACGTTGCTTCACCACTCAACGCATTGTCCGGGGTGCGCCATGAATGTCCGTTTTCTTGAAACGTTTGTATGGCTCGCCAAGCTGCGCAACTTCCGGATGACGGCTGAACACCTGCACGCTACGCAAGCCGCCATCTCCAGCCGGATTTCCGCGCTCGAGCAGGAGTTCGGCGTTCGCCTGTTCGAGCGCGGGCCGCGCGATGTGACGCTTACTCAGGAAGGCACCAAGGCGCTTGCGTTTGCGGAGCAAATCCTGAAGCTGAACCGGGAGATGCTCGCGAGCGTCAGCGACCGCTCCAAGGTCGCGGGGCTGCTGCGCCTGGGCGTGATCGAGTCAGTCGTGCATACGTGGCTGCCGCAATTGCTCAAGCGCGTGCGGGAGGAGTACCCGAACCTGACGATCGAACTCACGTCGGACACCACGGCAAATCTTTCCGGACATCTCATCAACGGCAACGTCGATGTCGCTTTGCTGACCACGAACGTCACCGGCAGCGACGCCGTGAACGTTCCGCTTGGAACACTTCCCATGCGCTGGGTGGCGAGCCCTTCACTCAATCTCTCCGCTGAAGCGCTCTCGGAAGCCGAACTCGCCGCGTTTCCCATCGTCAGTTTCGCGCGGCACTCGGCGCCACATGGTTTTCTCACCGAGTTGTTCGCGGCCAGCGGCGAGACGCACGTGCAGATCAACTGCGTGAGCTCCGTTGCCGCGATCATCCGTCTCGTTCTCGATGGTTTTGGCATAGCGGTGCTGCCAACCGCGTTTGTCATGCGCGAGCTGGAGTCGAGACGCCTGCAATTGCTGCAGGTGACACATCGCGTTCCGGCACTTGCGCTCGTTGCATCGTTCAGGCGCAGCCCGGACAGCCTGTTGTGCGAATCCATCACGCGCCTTGCGTTGCAGGTCGTACTCGATTTCAGCCTTGCCAACGGTCCGGAGTTCGCGTTGTTTCCCAACACGGGCGATGCGCCGCTTTCACCATGAAGCGTCGATTCCCTTTCAGTTCAGAAGCCTTGCCGAAAAATGCCGATTGAACCTTCTCTCACGATTCAGCCGCTAAGCGCCGAGGCCTTCAGTGCTTACGGCTGGATGCTGGGCAAGCCGCTCAAAACCGACGGCAGCGCTCCCTCGTACACCAGTCCGTCATCGGATTTCTGGCGCGAGCATCTTTTCGATACCGGGGTGGCTGGCGAAACCGAAGTCCTGTGGGTGAGGTACAGGAACGCAGACGATACGGTCGCAAGCCTTGAAGCGCATTGGCTGACACAGCAGGCCATCGTGCCGCTAACGGGACCGGTGATTCAGATCGTTGCAACGAGCACGGATGGCGGACTTCCGGATATGGAATCGTTGCGCGCGTTTTGGGTGCCAACGGGCGAGGGCGTCTGCATGCGGCCACATTGCTGGCATTCGACGCGAGTGGTTCAAGGCGAGGTGACTTGCCTGATGCTCACGCGGCGCTCGACCACCTACGACCTGGTGGTCCATCTGGAGACGGGTGCGCCGGCATGCGAGAGCGCAATCAGGTCCATTAGCACGCATCGACTCGTGGATTTACCGGGTACGCAGGCCGACCGCTAGCGTCACCACCACCCGCTCAAGCCCGCTTCAGCCGCTCCGGTTTAACCAACATCGCCGCAAGCCGCTCCTCATGCGTTTTACGCAGCACATCGACGAATTCCACCGTCAGACGCGCCCGCGGCTGATGCGGGGGAAAAAGCAAATAAGTCGGGAACAAGACCGCTGGCGTAAACGGCCGGATCGCGATGCCGGGACCGGCGAAGTCCTGCGCGACAATCGGATGAGCCAGCGTCACGCCCATGCCGCGGCGAACCATCTCGCAGCAGATTGCCGAATACTGCCCCTCGATCGCGAGCACCCGTTCGACTCCCTCGCGTTCGAATACCTCGTCCATCTGCGCGCGCGTGCCGTCGCCGTGGCACAAGGAGATGAATCGCTCGCCTTGAAGATCCCTGGGCTTGAGCGTTGCTTTTTTCGCCAGCCGATGCCCTTCCGGCAATACACACACCGCCGCCACCTTCGATAGCAACTCGATCTCGCAGTTGGACGCTTCGCTGGTATAAACCGCGACGCCGAGATCGCAGAACTGCGAACTCGTCCAGTGGTTGACGGTGCCTGAGGTGTTCACGTGCAGCGAGATGGTGACTTCCGGGTGCAGGGCCTGGAAGCGCTGGATTGCATGCGGCACGAGCGTCAATCCCGCCGACGGCATTGCTGCAATGCGCAATCGCCCTGTCCCCAGATTTTTGATCTGAGCCGCGGCATTGGTCAGCCCCTGCAGGCCCACATACGCGCGTTCCACCTCACGAAAAAACGCATTGCCCTCGCTGGTGGGAATCAGCCGGACGCCGCTGCGCTGGAACAGCAGCAGCCCGGTTTCGCGTTCCAGTTGCGTGATCAGCCGGCTGATATTGGGCTGCGACGTGAACAATTCCTTGGCCGCCGCGGTCATGGAACCCGCCAGCATCACCGCCCGGAACGCCTCTATGTGCTTAAGATTCATTGAACGAAACCCATATCATCCTTGTATGGATAGCTATTTTATTCTTATTGGACGATATGCCCTGCGACGAACAGAATAATTTCGCCTGACCACATGCCTCAAGCGTCCGACCCTGCACAGTCTGGAGAATCGCACATGAAACAACTGCAGCAAAGCCGTTGCTCGTCGTCTTCTCGTTCGTATCTGCGGCCGCTGCTTGCCGCGCTTGGCTGCGCCGGGGCGTTGTCGGGATCGCTGCTCGCGCACGCTGAAACCACGCTGTATGTGGCGAACGTCGGCGGCTCGAACGAGACCATGTACCGGCAAAAGATCATCCCGCCGTTCGAGAAAGCGCACGACGTCAAGATAGTCTATGTGGCGGGTAACTCCAGCGACACGCTCGCAAAATTGCAGGCGCAAAAAGGACATCAGCAGATCAACGTCGCGGTGATGGACGACGGCCCGATGTACCAGGCGATGCAGATGGGTTTGTGCGCGAAGGTCGACGACGCGCCGGTGATGAAGGACCTTTATCCGCTTGCGCATCTTGGCCCGACCTCGGTCGGTGTCGGCATGGTCGCAACGGGGATTGGCTACAACGCCGATGCGTTCAAGAAGATGGGCCTGCCCGCGCCGGATTCATGGAACGTGCTGTACGACAAGCGCTTGAAGGGCAAGCTCGGCATGCCGCCGATCACGAACACTTACGGCCTGCATACGCTTGTCATGCTGGCGCGTTTGAACGGCGGCGGCGAGAAGAACATCGACCCGGGTTTCACAGCAATGACCAAGCAGGTTGCGCCGGACGTGCTGTCCTGGGCACCGACCCCGGGCGAGATGGACGGCCTGATGCAAAGCGGCGACGTGATCCTTGCGCCGTATGGAAGCGGTCGCGCCGTTGCGTTGCAGAACACGGGTTTCCCGCTGAAATTCTTCTACCCGAAAGAGGGCGGAGTCGCGCTGCAAGTGGGAGCCTGCGTGGTCGCAGAGAATGCGCAGCCCGCGTTGTCGCAGCAGTTCATCCAGTATTTGTTGAGTCCGGAAGTGCAGATGATCCAGGCGCAGGCTATCGGCCTCGGCCCGGTCAACAAGACCGTGCAGCTGACGCCGGAAGTGGCGGCGCGCGTGCCTTACGGTCCTGAGCAAATCTCGAAGCTTGTCGCTATGGACTGGGCGACGATCAACCAGCATCGGACCGAATGGACCGAGCGCTGGAATCGCAGCGTCGAGCGCTGAACCGGGACGGACCGACCGCACATGAGCTTCCTGACACTCAAAGGCATTTCGAAGCGTTACGGCGACTTCACCGCGATCGAACAGATCGACCTTGACGTCGAACGTGGTGAGTTCCTGTCGCTGCTCGGTCCATCCGGTTGCGGCAAGACCACGACCTTGCAGATGGTCGCGGGTTTTGTCACGCCGACCACCGGCACCATCCTGCTCGATGGCCGCGACATCACGCACGAACGGCCCGAGAAACGCGGCATGGGCGTCGTGTTCCAGAGCTATGCGTTGTTTCCGCATATGACCGTGGATGGCAACGTCGGTTTCGGTCTTGAGATGCGCAATATGAAACGCGCGGCGCGTGCCGAACGCGTGGCCGAAGCGCTGGATCTCGTGCGTCTGAGCGGACTGGGCGGCCGTTACCCGAAAGAGTTGTCGGGCGGCCAGCGGCAACGCGTGGCGATTGCTCGCGCACTCGCCATGCGTCCCGAACTGCTGCTGCTCGACGAACCGATGTCCAATCTCGACGCCAAGCTGCGCGAGGAAATGCATATCGAGCTAAGGGCGATTCAAAAGCGTCTCGGCATCACGACCATTCTCGTCACGCACGATCAGGTCGAAGCCATGACGATGAGCGATCGCATTGCGGTGATGCATCGCGGCACGATCGCGCAATTGAGCACGCCGTTCGAAGCGTACGAGCGGCCGACGACGCTGTTTGCATCAGCATTTCTTGGCAAGACCAATCTGCTGCCCGGCGAGGTATTGCGCCGCAATGGACGCTGCGCCGAAATCGATGTCGCCGGCACCACGCTGAAGGTGCCGCACGAAGGCCGCCATGTGCAGGGTCAGGTGAATGTCTATATCCGGCCGGAGAAGGTGCATCTCGCGACGATCGACACGGCAGCTATTCGCACCACTGGGCGCATCACCACACGCGTTTTCACCGGCAACCAGTGGCTGCTTCTCATCGATACCGGCCTTGGACAACTCAGCGTGGCCCAGCCCAATAACGGCGCCCCGCCACCGGACGAAGGCGCGCAGGTCGGCGTGGCGTGGTCGGATGACGACTTGCGCGTGCTCCAGAAGGAGGGACTCGATGGCCACGCTTGACAACGATCGCGCGGGCGCCGCGCCGTGGCTTCTGTCCGCCCCCGCGTTGCTGTTGTTCTGCGGCCTGCTGCTGGTGCCGCTTGTGTTGACGCTCATGCTGTCCTTCCACGTCTTCAGCGACAGCCAGGGCACCCTCGCCACCTACACGCTGCGCAACTACATCGAAGTTATCACCGACCCCTACTACGGCTCGATCTTCGGCCGCACCGCCGGTCTCGCGTTTGCCGTGACCTTGCTCTGCATTCTGCTCGGCGTGCCGGAGACCATCGTTCTTGCGCGGATGAAACGTCCGTGGCAATCCATCTGCCTGCTCGTCGTGCTCGGTCCTCTGCTGATCTCGGTCGTCGTCCGTACGCTCGGCTGGCAGATCCTGCTCGGCAACAACGGCGTGCTGAACAACGCGTTGCAGGCGCTGCATATCACCTCTGAACCTATTCGCCTCGTCTTCACGATGACCGGCGTGGTGATCGCGCTGACGCACGTGCTGGTGCCTTTCATGGTGATGTCGGTTTGGGCGACGCTGCAGAAACTCGACCCGCAGGTTGAATGGGCCGGCCGGTCACTCGGCGCTTCGCCGTTCCGGGTGTTCCGGCGTGTGGTGCTGCCGCAGATCCTGCCGGGCGTGCTGTCGGGTTCGATCATTGTGTTCGCGCTGTCCGCGTCGGCTTTCGCGACGCCTGCGTTGATTGGCGGGCGGCGTCTGAAAGTGGTCGCGACCGCCGCTTACGATGAGTTCCTCGGCACGCTGAACTGGCCGCTGGGCGCGACGATCGCGGTGCTGCTGCTCATCGCCAATGTGGTGATCGTGCTGGGCTGCAGCCGGCTGGCCGAGCGCCGTTTCAAGCACATCTTCGACTGAACCGGGAGACGTCATGAAACAAAACGGATTCCTCGGCCTGCTGTTCAATGCGCTCTTCCTGACCTTTATCGCCGCGCCGTTGGTCGTCGTCATCCTGGTCGCATTCACTGACAAGGGATTCATCTCGCTGCCGTTCGACGGCGCGTCGCTGCGCTGGTTCAGGGCGATCCTGGACAACGATCAGATCGTCGGGGCGTTCTGGCTCTCGGTGCGCCTCGCGCTGGTGGCGGCCACGATCGGCGTCGCGCTTGCATTGCCGGCCGCGCTCGCCATCGCACGCTACCGCTTCCCCGGCCGTGCTGCGCTCACCGGCTTTTTCCTCTCGCCGATGATGATTCCAGCCGTCGTGCTCGGTATCGCATTCCTGCGTTTTCTGAGCTTGCTCGGGCTCGGCGGCTCGTTCTGGGCGCTTTGCGCGACGCATGTGATCATCGTGTTGCCGTATGCGTTGCGGCTTGCCTTGTCATCGGCAATAGGCCTTGATCGCGATGCGGAACGCGCGGCCCTGTCGTGCGGCGCCAGCCGCTTCACGGCCTTTCGCCGCGTGGTCCTGCCGATGATCCGTACCGGCGTGGCTGGCGGCTGGGTGCTGTCGTTCATCCAGAGCTTCGACGAGCTCACCATGACCATTTTTGTCGCGACGCCCGGCACCACGCTGCCCGTCGCGATGTACAACCAGATCGCGCAGACGATCGATCCACTGGTCGCCTCCGTGTCGACCGTGTTGATCGTCGGCACGGTCGTCCTGATGCTGGTGCTCGATCGCATGGTGGGTCTGGACCGCGTCCTGATTGGAGAAACACGATGAGAGGTCATTCAGTCGACAGTCCCGACGTGCTGGTGGTCGGAGGCGGGCTGGTGGGAACCGCAGTAGCCTACGGGCTGGCGCGCGAGGGGGCGAAGGTGACAGTGCTGGACCAGGGCGACGGCGGTTTTCGCGCCTCGCGCGGCAATTTCGGGCTGGTGTGGGTGCAGGGAAAGGGCTACGGTTTGTCGCCCTACGCGCGTTGGTCGCGTAGCTCGGCGCGACTGTGGCCGGGACTGGCGGCCGCGTTGCTGGAGGAAACCGGTATCGATGTATCGCTTAAGCAGCCGGGCGGTTTCCACCTGTGTTTCTCCGACGACGAGATGGCCGAGCGTGAGAAACGTCTGTCGACGCTCCAGGCGGAACTCGGTGGTGAGTACCCCTATCAGTTGCTCGACGCGCGGGAGTTGCGCGAACGTCTGCCGGCCGTGGGACCTGAAGTGATCGGCGCGAGTTATACGCCCATGGACGGCCACGTGAATCCGCTCAAGCTGCTGCGTGCGCTGCACGACGCCATGCAGCGGCGCGGGGTGAAGCTCGTCAACGGCGAAGAGATCGGTCGCATCGTTCCCGAGACGAACGGCTTCGCCGTGCACGGCAGGAACGCCGTGTGGCGCGCGCCGAAGGTCGTGCTCTCAGCGGGGCTCGGCAACCGGGCGCTCGGCGCCCAGGTGGGTCTGCATGCGCCGGTTGCGCCGAATCGCGGACAGGTGCTGGTCAGTGAACGGGTCGCACCGTTCCTGCACTATCCGACCATCAATGTGCGCCAGACCGACGAAGGCTCGGTGCAGTTCGGCGATTCGATGGAAGAGGCCGGCTACAACGACTTCACCACCACTGACGTGCTCTCGACCATCGCGCGACGCGGGGTGCGTAGCTTCCCGCTGTTGAAGAACGTGCGGCTGGTGCGCACGTGGGCCGCGCTGCGTGTCTATAGCCCCGACAGTTTTCCGATCTACGAACAGTCTCTGCAGTACCCGGGCTCATTCGTCGTGACCTGTCACAGCGGTGTGACGCTGGCGGCAGCACATGCCATGCGCATCGCACCCTGGATAACAGGCGGTCCGATCCCCGACGAACTCGCCGCATTCCGGGGCGGCCGTTTCCTCGCCGCCGATCACTCGGCCAGCCATGTTCATTAGCCGCTTCAACGTCTCGCTTGCGTGCCTCGCGACGCCCCTTGAACACCGACATTCCGCTATGACTTCCAAACCGCTATTCAGAGTGCTCCAGCCGGCCCCCGGCACTGATGCCGAGGCTGAAACCGCCATCCAGATCTGGTTCAACGACCAGCCGCTCAGCGTACCGGGGGGCCGTTCGGTTGCTGCCGCATTGCTGGCCGCCGGGGTCCAGCGTTTTCGCGCGACGCCGGTATCGGGTGCACCGCGTGCGCCGTATTGCATGATGGGCGCGTGCTTCGAATGCCTGGTCGAGATCGATGGCATGCCGAGCCGGCAGAGCTGCATGGTCACGGTGCAGGATGGCATGCGTATTCATTCGCAAGAGGGCGCACGCGATCTGCCGCCGCTGTCGGATCTGAACCCGTCGCAGGCATCCAGGGAGAATGCTCATGGCCGCTGAATTCGTCGATGTCGCCGTGATCGGCGCCGGACCTGCCGGGCTTGCTGCTGCGACTCAGGCTGCAGCAGCCGGGTTGTCGGTGGTCCTGCTCGATGAACAGGAAACGGTCGGCGGGCAGATCTATCGCGCGATCGAACGCAGCGACGCGCAGCGCCGCAATATCCTCGGTCCCGACTATGCCGCCGGTCCGGCGCTGGCCAGCGCGTTCGCCCGCTCCGGCGCGCGCTATGTGCCGAACGCATCGGTCTGGCAAGTCACGCGCGAGCGCTCGGTGCACTACCTGAAGGACGGCAAGGTGGGCAGCTTCGAGGCCAGGCGCGTGGTGCTCGCGACCGGTGCGCTCGAACGGCCCTTTCCGATTCCCGGCTGGACCTTGCCCGGCGTGATGACCGCCGGCGCCGCGCAGATCCTGCTGAAAAGCGCGGGCGAAGTGCCGACCGAGCCGCCGATACTGGTCGGCTGCGGACCACTGCTTTATCTACTTGGATGGCAGTACGTACGCGCTGGCGTACCGATCCGCGCGCTCGTCGATACGACTCGCCACGACGACCGCTGGCGCGCCAAGCGGCACATGCTGTCCGCGTTGCGCGCATGGCCTTACCTGAGCAAGGGCTTGCAGTTGATGCGGACCTTGCGCGAAGCAGGCGTGCCGATGCACGAAGCCGCTGACGATCTGCGCGTGGAGGGCGGTATCGACGAAGACGGAAGCGAGCGCGCACGTGCGTTGCATTTTTCGGCGCGGGGCGTGTCGCATCGGATCGAAGCCAACGTCATCCTGCTGCACCAGGGCGTGGTGCCGAATACGCAGTTCACGCAGTCGTTGCGGGCATCGCATAAGTGGGATGATGCGCAGTTGTGCTTTACGCCCGTCACCGATCAATGGGGCGAACTCGATGTCCCCGGCATCTTCGTTGCAGGCGACGGCGGCGGCATCGGCGGCGCGCAGGCGGCAGAGACGCAAGGCGAAGTGACAGCGCTGGCGATTGCCGCGCAGCTTGGTGCAATCGATACCGCCGCGCGCAATCGCCGCGCCGCGCCGCTGCTTCGGCGCTTGAGCGACGTCATGCGCATTCGTCCTTTCCTCGACAGTCTCTATCGGCCACGCGATGAAAATCGCGTGCCGAAGGACGAGGTGATTGTGTGCCGCTGCGAGGAAGTCACGGCCGGCGAACTCCGGCATTTCGTGAAGCTCGGCTGTCTCGGGCCGAACCAGGCGAAGTCCTTCGGCCGATGCGGCATGGGTCCATGTCAAGGCCGCTTGTGCGGACTGACCGTGACTGAAGTGATTGCCGATGCCCGCGATGTGGCTCCCGCAACCGTCGGCTACTACCGCATCCGGCCGCCGATCAAACCGCTCACGCTGGGAGAACTGGCCGGTGAATAAGCCCGTAGCCAACGAGTCCGACGTGCTGGTCATCGGCGGCGGGCTGCATGGATCGAGCAGCGCATTCCATCTCGCGCGCCGCGGTGTGAGCGTGACCGTGCTGGAAGCCGATTATGTCGGCCGCCATGCATCGGGCGTCAATGCAGGTGGTGTGCGCACGCTCGGCCGGCCGTTGCCGGAAATTCCGCTGGCGTTGATGTCGCGGGAGATCTGGCACAACATCGTCGATACAATCGGTGACGATGCGGGTTTCGTGGCGTCGGGACAGTTGAAGATTGCCGAGACCGAAGCCGAACTCGATGAATGCCGCGAACGCGTGGCGCTGCTCGAGGCGCATGGTTTCACGCATGAGAAGATCATCGACCGCGAGACTTTGCTTGAGCTGGAACCGGCGATTACGCCGCATGTGACGGGCGGCATATGGGTCGAACGCGATGGCTATGCCCTGCCATTTCGGACGACAACGGCGTTTCGCCTTGCTGCAGAGCGGCATGGTGCGGTGTTCCATGAAGGCACGCCGGCGACACGCATTGAACAGAAGGGCGAGCGCTGGTTCGCGCATACGCCGGCGGGGGTATTCTCGGCCGCGAAGCTGGTTGTCACGGCCGGGGCGTGGGCGGGCGAACTCGCGCAGCAAGTCGGCGAGCCGGTGCCGGTTCATCCCGAAGGGCTGATGCTGATGGTTACGCATCGCGCCGCGCCGTTCTGCCGCGCGACGCTCGGCGCAACGGGGCGACCGCTCTCGTTCAAACAATTCGATAACGGCACGGTTGTTATCGGCGGCAAGCTGATCGGGATCGCGGATCTGCCGGGACGTCATGGCGAAGTCGATTTTGCACGGCTCGTGAAGAGCGCAAACACGGTCGTCGATCTGTTTCCGCATCTGCGCAATCTCGGGATCAATCGCGCATGGGCCGGCCTGGAAGCATTCACCGACGACTCGCTGCCCGTGATTTCGCCCAGCCGGCGGGCGTCGAACCTGACCTATTCGTTCGGGTATTGCGGCAGCGGGTTTCAGCTTGGACCGGGATGCGGGAAGTTGGTATCGGAGCTGGTGCTGGACGGTGTGGCGTCGCTACCGCTCGATGCGTTTGCCATCGACCGGTTCAGCGGTGTTGCGGCGGTATAGAAGTAACGGCGTTTATGGACGGCTATTTTAAATTAACAAGGAATACGTATGAACGATATCGTCAGGTTTGAAACGAATCAACGGATGAGCCGTGTGGTGAAGGCCGCGGGACTGGTGTTTGTCGGCGGCCAGACGTCGAATGATCGAACGCTCGATGTGAAAGGGCAGACGCAGCAGGTTCTTGCCAAGATCGACGGGTACCTTGCGCAGGCAGGTATCGATAAAACGCGGCTGGTGTCGGCTCAAGTATGGCTGGCGGATATTGGCCGCGACTTCGCGGGCATGAACGAAGTGTGGGACGCATGGGTCGCACCGGGAAACGCGCCTACGCGCGCGACGGTCGAGTCGAAGCTGGCTGCGCCGGATCTGCTGGTCGAGATTACGGTGACTGCGCTGGCTTGATTCGCAGCTAGGAAGACGAAGGTCCCGGCCGCACGATTCGCGATCGAATTCGCGCCCAGGGCCACCCCGCCGGCGGCCGTCGCTGCGGCGTTTGCGCCTGGCGCCATGGACGACCCCCGCTGTAGCGCCCGCACCCGAGCCGATCGCAACGTCGTTGGTCGGGGTCGTCCCCGGACCCGCGAGACCGGCTACCCCGCGCCGTTGCCGAGGGCAATGCTGCCGCCCCCCTGAGCCGTCGAGGACACGCCGGGCGCAACCGATGAGGCTCCCGATGCGGTTCCGTGCAGGCGCGGACCTTCGACCTGTTTTTGTCTTTTTTATAAGTCTCCTCAATCTTTTAACGCGGCATTTACGGATTCTTGCCTAAGATGAAAGACATAAAAATGTAATATTAATATTGGAGACAAACCATGGACCTGCTTTTCATCGGCGGGATAATCGCCTTCTGGGCGCTTTCGATGGCAATGGCCATGGGTTGTGACAAGCTGCACCGCAGATCACGGGATCGCGGAGCGCGCGGATTGTGACGTTCAAGAAGCAAGACGCGCTCGATATCCACGTTGCGCAACTGCGCCCCGTGTTACGAAGCCAGCAAGTCATCGACAAGACGTCGCCCAGCGCTGTAGCCGCTCATGAGCGCGTCGCTTTCGCTGATAAATCGCTTGCCTTGTGATTCGCCGAGACGCAGTGGGGAAAAGACGCTGACAGAGCCGTCCGCCTTGCTGATTTTCACGATCGCCACGTATCCAGCGCTGACGGGCGCACCGCGCGCGCCCTTCCAGCCGAAGTCGGCCTCAACGGCCACGGCGATCTCGAATCCGTGATACTGATAAATGCGATTCATGGGGTCCCCCGATTCGCGTGTCCCTATGGTCGCCGTACGTTGTCGAGCGTCCCGGACGCTAATGTGCCGCAAGAACCGCTCCACGATTCCACCCGTTGGCACGCGGGCGGAAAGCGTCGCTATTTTGAGGGGAGTGCACCACCAGCACTTTGCGATTTCGTTGTTGGCTGTGCGGTCGTGTGATGCGCTACGTCAGCGAAGAAGAATCTGCAGAATCCGGTTGTCTTGAACTCACTGAACGGTTGCCCTGTCCTTTATCCTCTCCCTGCCCGCCTTATTGTTCGAGCGTCTCGCAGAGCAGCATTGATGCGACGCTGACCGCAATAACGTCCATATTGTAAGTCTTCTATAGCTCTGAGCGCGCATTCCATGCGAGCCAGCCTCGCGATGGTAAACACACGTGCAGGCGCGTCGTCGCGCAAAGCGACCCGATTCAATGCGCCGAGGGGATCCCCGCCGCGAGCACACGCGCCGCTGCGGTGACTAGCGAGTCTATGGTCCATTTGAATCCCGCCACACTTGTCACTCCCACCGTTCGATGCCGGGCACTAATCTATCACTACCAACCCGCGCGTCGTATCGAGAAATGAGCGGACGAGGAAGCACACCCAGGGAGGAACGCCTGATGATGCACATGACCGGGGCACGTGAAGAATGGATGACAGCGCGGCTTGACCTGCTCGAGACGGACAGTAGGCTAAAAATTAGGTCTACTACGACTTCGAGATGAATGACATCGCGGGGCCTCGAAATCCATAGGAGAAACGCCCGTGACGGATCGCATCATGGCGATGCAGACCTTCGTACGCATCGTCGACACCAACAGCTTTACCCGCGCCGCGCAGTCGCTCGGAATTCCACGCGCAACCGCGACAACGCTAGTGCAGAGCCTCGAGGCAATGCTCGGCATTCAGTTGCTCGTGCGCACCACGCGCCGGCTCAACCTGACTGCCGAGGGGGCCGCATATTACGAGCGTTGCGTGCAGATTCTCGCCGACATCGACGACATAGAGGCGAGTCTGCGGCATCCCGACGACCGGCCGCGCGGGCGGCTACGCGTCGAGATGCCGGCGGTGGTCGCGAACGCGATCATATTTCCGGCGCTCGACGACTTTCACGCGCGCCACGAGCATATCCTGCTGGCCCAATGTCGTCTCGAGTGGAACTTGACATCAAGTACCATAATGGCCTTCGCTGTTTCCCATCAGATTCTTCGTGAGCCGATGTTCGACGTCGAGCCGATGCATTGAGGCCCGGAACAGGGTCAAGGGCGGGCTGCGCGCAGCGCAGGCCGGCGAAGCGAAACCTTGACGCTGTGCAGGGCCAATACGCTCGGGCATGGCCGTCGGCACGGCATGGTGTGCCGACGGCCATGTCGACTCGTTGCGAAGAAGTGATGGTAGGCAGTAATCGCCCTTATCTGAATTGAGGAATCGTCTGTGAGTGTCGCCGTTGAAGCCCTGTTTACTTCCGCGTTGGGTCTGCAAGCTCCGTGGGTGGTATCCAAAGTTGAGCTCGATACAACGAGGCGCCGGATCGATTTCGAAGTGTCCTGCGACGCGAAGAAGTTACCGTGTCCAGCGTGCGGGGTGAACGGACAAGGCATCCATGATCGGGTCAGACGTGACTGGCGTCATCTCGATTTTTTCCAGTTCGAGG
>Ga0185299_10003671_pt1 | contig 19831 bp, 23 predicted proteins | sample PaiPotPPA55metaG_FD_128002 | JGI IMG/M metagenome (GOLD analysis project Ga0185299, IMG submission 128002) | Iron sulfur acid spring bacterial and archeal communities from Banff, Canada, to study Microbial Dark Matter (Phase II) - Paint Pots PPA... ...
AGGGCACCCTGAAGGGCACCCTGAGTTCGCTATCAGGTTGCGGTACCGATAGGAGCAACTCATTGGATTCACGTTCATGAATGCGTGAAAATCATTTCACCGAAACGAAATCACGAAGGGGCGCAAAATGAAGTGGTTCGACATCCAATGGATTGACACGAACGGCGGCAAGAATCTGACGCTTCAAGACGGCGAGAGCAAACTGGATGCGAAGACGCGGTTTCTGGCGCGCATCGATGGCTTTGCTCGGAACGGCACAACGTTCAAATCCTTCGACTACATCATGCCGAACGCTCCCATGCCGGATACCTACGGCTGCTAAACACCGCGCCCGCTTCGGCGGGCAAACGAAACACAGAGAATGAGAGATGAACGACTGGGACAACGTGATCGACGAGGATCGTGCTAAACGGATGATGGATGCTCGCGAGCGGCGCAAGAAGATTGAGTCCGAGCAGAGAGCCAGAATGAATGCTCGCTTAGCCAACCGGCCAAAGACACCAGCAACAGAAGATTTCGACCTTCCCGCGCCCAACGACTGATTCGCTTCACAGTCAACCCGAAGCCGCCGAACCTGGCGGCTTTTTCTTTATATGACGGTCGTATGTGGACATTCGGATTTTCAGCATCTCGCGGGGCACCCCGTAGGGCACCCTAGCTACAGCTTATGAAGCTGTTGACATGGCATAACGCATTGTCATCGCAAATCATTTTTGGAGCGGGTGAGCGGAATCGAACCGCCGTCCTCAGCTTGGAAGGCTGCTGCTCTACCATTGAGCTACACCCGCGCGCGGCCGATCAACTAACACGCCCTTCGAGCGGTCTCAACCACCTCCTCAACCGCCCTCATCGGCCGTTGTGCCGGGGCGGCCCTTAACAGGCGGCGATTCCCAGCCTATATTGGGGTTTCCACCAACAACGAAAGGAGGTGATCCAGTGTCTCTTACCAAGCGCTGTCACCTCGCTGGGATCGCCCGCTAGGCTTCTTTGGCCTGGCCACGGGGCGCTCTCAGCGCCTGGACCAGCGAGTTTCAAAAGTTGAGGCGCGACGGGAGCCATCCCGCCGCGTCCTTTCGTTTGCATACCTCCGGGCGCGTTCCCGCAAGGGGGGGGTGGGCGCGGATTGGCGGCGATGTTTGTCAGCGTCCGGCCGATTTTGGGATTTGGGAACGGGATGACCTTCACTTCATGGCAGTTCGGAGTGTTTGTTGCGGTCGTTTTCGCAACCTATTACCTGCCGCCGGTTCGGCCCTTTCAGGTTTACCTCCTGGTGCTGTCGAGCCTGTTCTTCTACGGCTATGGACAGGCGGAATTGCTGCCGATGCTCGCGGTCGCGGTGCTCGGCACATATCTTTTTCTGATCCTGGCATGGCGATCGCGCGCGATCTGGTTGCCGGTCGGGATCGCGTTCAATCTCGGCCTGCTCGCGTTCTTTAAATACAAATTCCTGTTCTTCGATCCGATTTCGATTTCGACGGGATTTTCCGCCGCCGATTTTCTGCTGCGGCTGCCGCTACCAATCGGGATTTCGTTCTTCGTCTTCCACAATATCAGCCTCTTGGTCGACCTGACCAAGGACGATCGAACCCGCCGCCCAAGCCTGACCGAGGCCTTTCTCTACATCATCTTTTTTCCGCAACTGGTGTCGGGGCCGATCACGCGGGCTGAAATATTCCTGCCGCAGATCAGAGAGAAATTTCTTGCCGATGTGGATTTCATCGCGGCCGCGAAATGGATTTTGACCGGATATTTCTTCAAGCTTTTTGTGGCCAACAATCTCAACGAGATGACGGCCTATATGGAGTTTCCGCTGTACGAGACGGTGCGGCTGGAGGACAAATGGCTGCTGGTCTTTCTCTACAGCTATCAGATCTATGCGGATTTCTTCGGCTACACCGCGATCGCAATCGGGCTTGGCCTGCTGTTCGGTTACCAGCTCCCGATCAACTTCAACCTGCCCTACATTTCGGCATCCTTCTCGGAGTTCTGGACGCGCTGGCACATCTCGCTCTCGACATGGCTTAGGACCTATCTCTACATCCCGCTCGGCGGCAACCGCCATGGACCGGCGCGCACCTATCTGAACATCATGATCGTGATGGGACTCGGCGGCCTCTGGCACGGCGCCGCGCTCGGTTACCTCGCCTGGGGCACCATGCACGGCGCGCTGCTCGTGCTGGAGCGGATGTTGTTGGGCAAGATCGACGACCATTCGAGGCTGGCGGCCGCGGTGCGACCGGTGCGGATCGGCTTTGTGTTTTTTTGCGTTTCGATGCTGTGGATTTTCTTCAAGCTTCCTAACTTCGATCATGCGCTCGCTTATCTGTCGGGCATGTTCACCGCCAGCACCTTTCCGGGCCAGGCCAGGTTCTTCAACAGTCTGGCTTTTATCTACTCACTGCCGGTGATCATCCAGCACCTCGCGCCCGCTTCGCTGCTGGAAGCCGCGCGGCGCAGGGCCGAGCCCTATCTCTACGGCCTGATGGCCGCACTGACATGCGTGGAAGCCGGCCCCAGCACCTCCTTCATCTATTTTCAGTTCTGACAGAATGACCCCGGTCTCACTGCAAAGCTGGTTCCTCAAATGCGGCGTCGCGGCCGCGCTTTCCCTGCTCGTCTATGCGGCGATTGCGTTGGCAGGACCGAAGGCACCGCCGCTGCCGACGAGCCGTGACGGCGCATTGACGATCCTGGACCGTTATGTGCAGGAGCCGGTGCCACGGGTGCTTCTGGTCGGCAGTTCGCTCACGGCGCGCTTGAACGAAGAGTATTTCAATACGCCAAATCTGAAGGTCTTGGGCCTCGCCGGCGGATCGCCCATCACCGCCCTCGAAGTGGTGCTCGCGCGCGACCGCTTGCCCGGCACGATCCTGATCGAGATGAATATCCTGGGTCGCGGCGCAGATCCCGCGCTGGTGCAGAAGCTCAGCGGGGGCCGCGCGCCCATTTGGCCACGCCCGATCCGGTCGGCGATCGCCTTTTATGAGCGTTGGCATCACGCGCCGCCAGATCGCGCCCGCGCAAGAGCAATCGCGGCCGCTTTGCTTCAGGGACCGCCGAGCGATTTCGACAACCGCATCTACGTTGAGCGGGCCTTGCGCGAGTCGAGTACCGCTCCATCGGATGCGATCATGACGAATAATCTGGCGACGCTGAGGCGGCTCGCCGAAAAGGTCGAGGCGCGCGGCAGCCGGGTCTATTTCTACAGCCTGCCTCTCTCCGCCGCGCTGCAGGATTCCGTTATGGCAACGGCAACTGCCGCGGCCGCGCATGCGGAATTTTCAGACGATCGCCGATGGATTCATCTGGATGGCACAAAGCCGGATCTGCGCTGGGCGGACGGCTTTCATCTCGACGAGCGTTCCGCCATCATCATCGCGCGGCAGATCGATGGTTTCCTAACTGGCGCAAGCGAGCGTCCCTGAGGCTCGTCGAAACACAAAATTGTTGCAGTAATCCTTGCGCTTCCAGAACCATTCGCCGTCCTGGCGCTGATGCACGGCGGCATCGAAGCTCGAGATCGGCAAAACCTGGTCGCCGCTGATGAAGCTGCCCTGATAGCCCAATCCGGCGAGATACGAAAATACATCGAAGACATTGCCGGGCGAAAGATGGCGGTTCTCGCATTCGAACACCAGCAATGGCGCGTGGTGTCGCAGGATCCGCTCGGCGCCCTTGAAGACCCCGAGCTCCGCGCCTTCGACATCGATCTTCAGCAGCGCGATTCTGTCGTTTGCATCGAAATAATCGTCGAGTGCGACCACCGGCACCGACAGAGTCGTGAAGCTTTTCGCCTCCGCCGCTTTGTGCGTCAGCGATGCGCCGGGCGAATGGCCGGCAGGGACGAACAGATCCTGATCGCCGGAACGCGAATAGACCGCCTTGGCTTCGACCGTCACATTGTCGAGCCCGGTGGCGCGACACACCTCAGCCAGGCGGCGTGCGAATTCCGGCTGTGGTTCGAAAGCGACAACCCGGCCCGTTCCACACCAGCGCGACAGCCAGGGAATAAAACTGCCCTTGTTGGCGCCGATGTCGCAGGCGATATCGCCGGGCCGGAGGTGGGCGCTGATGATCCCGAACTCGGCGGTTTGATCGCGGAATCTGGCCTTCAGCGCACGAAGGCGAAACCGGATGCTTTCGCGCGTCAGCCAGGCTTGGGAAAAGGACACCGGTCAGCTTTCCGCTTTTGCGCATTGCGGTGCGTCTATCGGCGGCCCTGATGAACCGGCAAACCCGGGGACAGAATCTACCATAGCCGCTTCGCTATCTGGCAGGCTGCAATCCTGCGAAGCGCATCGCGCGAAGCAGGATGGTGGGGGAAGAAGGACTCGAACCTTCGAAGTCATAAGACGGCTGATTTACAGTCAGCTCCCTTTGCCACTCGGGACACTCCCCCATCTAAACCCCATCGCAGGCCACCCGCCGAAACGGCGGCAGATAGCCCATGGATGACGTTAAAACCGGGCGCCGATGGCGAGCTCCCGGTCGGGCGCGTTTATGGGCGAAGGGCGATGGCAAAGTCAACCAACGAGCGCTGTTAAACTGCAGCCCCCAGGACTCAAACTAAGGACTCAAACCAGGGCCTCAAATTAAGGACTCAAATTAGGGCACCAAATTGCCATTATCCGGAACCCATGACACAAGCTGGCCCCATGAGCGATCGCGATCGAAAGCCAAAGTTCCGGCGCGGCGGCGGCAAGGGCCCCGACCGGGGCCGTGAATCCGGCCGCCGGCCGCCCTGGCGCGGCCGTGACGGGGCCGCGGACGATATGGTCATCCTGTATGGCTGGCACACGGTCGCGGCGGCCCTGGCCAATCCGCAGCGGCGGATTCGCAAGCTGCTGGTGACCGAAAACGCCGCCCGGCGCCTTGCCGACGACCATATCGACACCCGGGTCACGCCGGAGATCGTGCGGCCGACCTTGATCGACCAGCGCCTCGGGCCGGACGCCGTGCATCAGGGCCTGTTGGTGGAAGCCGATCCCCTGCCCTCGCCGGATATCGAGACGCTGGCGCAGGAGGGCATCGTGCTGGTGCTCGACCAGATCACCGATCCGCACAATGTCGGCGCGATCATGCGCTCGGCGGCGGCGTTCGCGGTCAAGGCCATCGTCACCACCGCGCGCCACAGTCCGGAGGCAACCGGCGTGCTGGCGAAATCCGCCTCCGGCGCGCTGGAACTGGTGCCGCTGGTGACCGTGCAAAATCTCGCGCGCGCGCTCACCGAAATGAACGACCAGGGTTTTTTGACCGTCGGGCTCGACAGCCAGGGCGCCGAGAATCTCGGCGCACTCGTGCTGCGGCAGCCTTTGGCGCTGGTGCTCGGCGCCGAAGGCAAGGGCTTGCGGCAGTTGACGCGGGATACCTGCAGCGTGGTGGCGCGGCTCGATATGCCCGGCGAGATCAAGAGCCTGAACGTGTCGAACGCCGCGGTGCTGGCGCTCTATATCGGGGCCAGCAAGCTCGGCCTGATGGGCTGAGCGTCCCGAAGCCAGACGCCCGCTCGCAAGCTGCGAACGGGCGCCGGTAGCTTCGATGATGTTCGGCGATCAGTAATAGCGGCGCAGCACGTGCTCGCGGTAGCCGTCGTGGTGAGGCGCATAGCCGTAGTGGCGAGGCGCGCCGTAATAACCGTAGCGCACGCTGTGATGCGGCGCGTAATAGCGCGGCCCGTAGTGATAGCCGGTGTAGGCGCGGTAGTGCGGGTGGGTGCGATAGCCGCCATAGCCATAGTGGGCACGATGGTGATAACCGCCCTCCCGATAGATCGGATAAGGCGCGAAGTTGCCGGGGCCGGTATAGCTCGGGCCCTGATCGACGTAGTAGTATTGCGGCGATGCCATCGGGGCGGCACCATACTGCTGCACCGGATCGGGCAGCCGCTCACGATAACCCCAACCGCCGCAGCCGGTGTTGCAGCCTGAATAGATCGGCACGTAGGTCTGGGCGCAGGGGCTGGCATATCCGCACGGCGAGCACCCGCCGTCGAATAGTCCGCCGCACGCCATCGCGGGCGCAGCGCTCGCGGCCACCACGGCAATCGCCGCCACCAATCCTGAAATCGTCTGACGCATTACTCTCTCCTGGGTATGTTTCTTGTTGGCTGGGTTTACGGCTGAAGTTTTCTGGGCTTGCGAAAATCCTGCGGCGGATTGCCGAAGTCGTGCTGGATGCTGCTCCCGCCGTAGGGCGGTGCGGCGATCACCGCCGGCGGATACGGCGGCACCGCCGGCTGCTCCGGTTGCGGCGGTTGCGACATGGATTCCGCCGACACGGAGTCATGGTAGCTTTCCGCGGGCTTCGGCAGCTTGCGGTTGGCTGGCGGCTCTATCTCGAGACGCCCGTAGCCCGGTTGATGACCGGCGCTCGGATAGTAGTGACCGACGTTCGGCTCGACATCGACAAAGCGACCGCCATAGACCGTGGGCTGCACATGGATGCCCTTGCCAAGGCCCCAGTCGCCCTCGACGACGGCATAGGACGCGTCGATGCCGTTGATGATGATGGGCACACCGGGACGTCCCGGAATCACGATGACGGGGCTGCTGCTGCCGGCCCAGGCCGTCGACGTCGTTCCGATCAATATTGCCAGGACAAATGCTGCGCGCATTAATTCAAATCCAAATACTGGCCCTACCCTAGTCGAACGGGCGAGCCCAAGGGTTAAGGCTTTGGGCGAAACTGACGGTAAGCCTAACGCCAAAGCCTTCACGCTCCGTCAATTGCGGGGAATCGCGCTATGGAAAAGTTAACGGCGCGAGCCCCGGCCCTGCGCGGGTTACGCCAACATGGTTTCCACGATCGTCCTGGCGCCGATCGCGATCGTCATCACGCCGACGGCCCCCTGCAGGCCGCTGTTGGCCCAGGTCAGCCAGCGGGCGGAGAGCGCGAGCGGCACGGCAATCACCGCCGACAGCGCGCCCATCCCGAGCATCGAGCCGATCCCGAACAACGCGACGTAACCGAGCCCGACCGCGACACTGGAAGCCTGCGATACCGCCAGCACCAGCAGCGCCGCCGAGCCGGCCATGCCGTGCATCAGTCCGACCAGCAGGGTGCGCCAGCGGAAGCCGTGCTGATGCACGTGGGGCACGCGGGCGTGCGCCGATGTTTCGCCGGCATGGCTATGGGCGTGAAGATGCACCGTGCCGTCACCGTGGCTGTGCCGGTGGAAATGCACGCGGTCGCGCCACAGCCGCCACAGCACATGGGCGCCGAGGCCGACCAGCATGATGCCGACCGCGCCCTCGATCGGACGCGCCAAATGTTCGGGGATGGCCTGGCCAAGCCCAAGCGCGGCGCCGGCGAAGGCGAACAATGTCAGCGTGTGGCCAATTCCCCAGGTCAGACCATGTTTGACGACATCGGCGACATCGGTCCGGCGCGCGGCGATGCTGGAGACCGCCGCAACATGGTCGACCTCAAGCGCGTGCTGCATGCCCAGCAGAAACCCGAGCCCCAGAATTCCAAGCATGCCCAGCCCGCCCTGCTTCGTCGATCGCACTCTTCAACCTGGATTGGAGACCACACCGGAGGGATGCGAAATACCTGCCGTTGCGACTTGCGTTTGCGGCGCCATCACGGCTATTTGAGCCGGTTGAGAGGCAAATTGGAATAGCAATCCAAACGCGTTGTTCGCGCGAGCGCTGGATGTGTCGGGCGTTGCGAAGACAAGACGCGTTACGACGGCAAAGGGAAGCAACCCATGATGAAACTCGGACTTGTTGGCGCGGCGCTGGTTGTTTCTTCCGTCCTGGCTGGGCCTGTGATGGCGAGAGACGCCAGGACCATCCATGCAGCAACCGGGGCCGTTTGCGATCCGAGGGATCCGGGAAACCCGTTCAGCAAAAAATACGATTTCATGGAATGGAGCGCCTGGCGGCGGCGCGGCGGCTGGGATACCCGTGCCGAGTGGACGTGTCAGCCCATCCCGGCTTATTACGCCCACCAATCCAACTCCTGAAGGCGCCGGCGCCCGCCGCCAGGAGCCCGAAGAAGCTTCCTTTGGCGAAAGCCGACTCGTAAAGCCTGCACCGCTTGCGAACCCCACCACGCGGAGCTGAAGCGCATGCTGCGCTGCAGCTGTATTACGCAACAATCACAACTATTTGTACCCGGTCCGGAACCGAAATCGGAACCCCGCATTCGCCGTTGGCGTTGTCGCGCTGCTCTTGGCACAACCCAATGGAGAAATTGATGACCAAATTTACATTGTTGGGTGCTGCTGCAATTCTTTCTTCGTTGCTGGCAGGGCCCGCTATGGCGCAACACGCGCTCGCCCAGCCCGATTATTACGTCCAGAGTGGCGCCTGCCCGGGCCACGAGGCCGGAAATCCCTATACCAGGGAGGGCGATTACATGGCCTGGAGCGGCTGGCGCGCCAGGGGCGGTTGGGACGACCGCAACGACTGGAATTGTCTACGACCGAGCCATTTGCGCCACCATGCTGCGGCATTCTAGACTAGCCTGACAGCGTCACGCATCGTTGGCTTCGCATAGGCCCGCAAGGCGTCACGATATCGAAAGAGAGGCGGCCGCAAGGCCGCCTTTTTTTCGTCCGCTCACATCGAGAGTCCGGCGCAATGCCTGGGACTCACCGACGGGCACAGCCTCTCAAGAACCGCGTGCGTGCATCTCTTTCGGTGCCCGCGGCACCGAACGAAGCGCCAAGACACCACTCGTAATGAACCGCAAAATCCGAAGACCAGCGGGCGCCTTGCAGGCCGCCGGCACAGGCTGGATTGGCAAGCCCGCCACGCACCTGGTTAAGCGAGGCCTGGGCATATTGCCTGCAAAATCCCGGATCGGCCGCGTGGGCCGCGGTCCCTCCGGAGACAGAGAACAGCGAAAAAAGGAACGTCGATAAGATGACCGTAGGCGTCAGCCTGCTTTCCATGCCGCGTCTCCCCAACCCCTTGTTTCCCTCAAGGCAACTGTAACACCGCGTCGGTCCGATTCGGCAAGGCGACGCGGCCCCGACGTCGCCGCAGGCGAGAGACGCTTCACCACAGCCGGAGCCGACGGTGTGTGTCCGAATCAGGCTCGGCCGTTATATGCTGCAGCAGCCCCAGGCTGACGGGTTGGTTCCAAGGCGAAGCCAACCGACCGGCCGCTGGAGCAGTGCCGGAGGCCGCGCAGGTGCGGTTAGTCCTTGCTCTATCGATCGCGTTTTTTTGCACCGGCTGCGCTTTTTTCCAGAAGCCGGCAGCACAGGCACCCGCGCCTCAGCAAGCCGCGGTGGCGGCAAACCCACCGCCGGTCGCTGACGCCGCATCCCCCAGATTCGAATGCAGCGACGGCACGGTTTCGATCTCGCAGGATGGCTGTCTCGTCGCCATGGCCCGGGCGCGGCTTCCTCCCGCCCAGACCATCGAGCGGACGCCGGCTTCCCCGTCCGGCACCCCGCGCTGAGGAAGCGGGAGTTAACGACTCGTAAAGAACTTCGTGAACATTTTATGATACTCGCTGTCCAACTGGGAGGAGCACTCAGATGACGCGCCTAAGCCGTCAAGCACTGGAGAGAAAGCTGGAGCAGGTCCGACGCCTCGCCCTCGAGCCCACCGATGCCCTCACGCGCGAGCGGCTGGCCCAACTGATCGAAGAGTTGGAATATCAGCTGCAGGATCACCGCAAGGTCGCCTAGCCCCCGCGAACCAAGTCTGATATTCGACGGCGCTCCCGCTCGCGGGGCGGGAGACAAAAAAGCGACAAAAGACTTTTGTTCTTTTTCAAGTGTTTGAAATCACTTGTTCAAGTGTTTGAAATCACTTGGTTTGCCGGTTTAGCTCAGCGGTAGAGCAGCGGTTTTGTAAACCGAAGGTCGGGAGTTCAATCCTCTCAACCGGCACCACAGAAAACCACATGTTTATTAGGGTTTTCGGGGTTTAGGAGCCGCGGCGAACGCGGCGAAAACGGCGGCGAACAACGGTCGCGACAGGCACAAAAACAGGCACATCCGTTCCTGTTCCGTTGCCAGGGGCCGGCGCTATGATCCGGCTCTTTGACCGCCATCGTCGCGCTCGCAGCTATCATGGCTTGGCTGCTCTTCACTCTGGATCCGCCCCGCAACTGTTCTTATTCGCCCATCCTCAAGTCATGCACTTGGAATTGGTGCTGAAACAAAAAAGGGCGCCCCCCGGGTCGTGAGCGGCGACCAGGTTCTGCCTTGAATCAGTTTCATGTCATGTCCCGTTTCAGCTTGCGGCGGCCCCAATGAGGGTTTTTGCGGTCCCGATCGAACACGCGCTCGACATGGCGGTTCAATGCCCGCATGACGCCGATCCGGGCGAGCATCGTCGGACCTCCGCGCATCGCCACCAGGATCAAGGCTTGCATCGCGGCCTGCCACTCCGGCGCCTCATGCTCGGCCTTGGGTAGCTTCGTGATGTCATCGCCGGCATTGTTAAAGAAGAGTTGAACGGAAAGGCCGAGCGGGCGGCGCGTCGTCTCCTTATCTACGCCAAAGGAGACAACCATGAAAGTTACAACAATCGCGCTGGCAACAGCGTTCACTCTGACAAGTACACTCGCGCTCGCGCAAACCACCGGAACAGAAGGATACGGATCAGTCGTGCAGCCTTCAGTGGGTTCGTACCCCACTACGGTGGGTTCGACAAATGTAGTTCCCACGTGGAGGAACACGGGGCCTGCAGCGACTCCGCCTAGCAGCCCTGCTTTTTCTCCAATCCCCGTCCCAGTTCCGACGGTGCGGGCGTCCGGGGCTCGCAGGTAGAAGAAGGACCCCGCATTTTCGCGAAAGGGCGACGGTCGGACTGAACGACGGCGGTCGTCCCATGGAATCGCTCGCCGGCGAACAGGAAACCCATGCCGAGGGTCGCCGCGAGGTTGAACGATTAACGCAAATTTCGAGGCTGGCTCAATGACTGCAAAACGCCTTTCACGCCCCCACGATCCCGTACAGCGATCTTCCGCCGCGCCCGGCTGCCATCATTGGCCAGAAGAAAAGAAACAACAGGAGGAGAACTATAGGAGGGGAACTATGACCCTCAAAACTGCACTTACAATCGTGCTGGAGCTTGCCAAGCCAAGCTGCCTTTATCCTGATGACTATGCCAAGGACCACGTACTTCACCTCGAAGCGCTTCGACAGCAAAAAGCGATTAAAGCCGTGCGAACTCTCACAGAAGCGCTATGAGCAAGACCGCCCCGATCGGCACGCCAATGTAGCGACAAAAAGTTTGGTGCGTAGATCAAAGTTCAGAGATCAATCGCCGCCGCGCCGGACTTCCCTCATTCACCCGCTGGACGCCCACTTCGGTATGATTCCCGGATGGCAAAGAAACGGCCTCGGCGTGAGCGGGAAAACCGAGGCCGTTCCATAAGGTGCCGAGAGAAAGAGATATCGACACTATTGCGATGTGGGTTCGCAAACCGTCGATACCCATTAAAATGTGCGTTAGGGGGTGCCTCAGCTTGTCGCCAACCGCCACCGCGCCGGGTTGCCCTCATTGGCCCGCTTGACGCCCTTACCGGAGTGATTGCACATCAGGCCAGCCCGTTTGGTGCGGTTCTTGCCAACAGCGGACTCACGCGATGCGATTCGCCGTTACGTCAGCCATTTTCATATCCCCTAAACTCAGTGTTCCTACCTTTGACTTTCATCCATTGCGGCCAGATATCCGGCGGCGGCGTCACAGGGTCATCGGTTAGCTGAAGGATGACGCGTTTAAGCTGGACGCCCGGCCCAAAACTCGCAGCAAGATCATACGGGGGCCGTCAGCCTCGGTGAAGTTCTTTCAAGATTTTCAAAAATAGCTCCGCCCGATGCGTGAGAGGATGCATCGGGTCGGTCACGGCGCAGATTGGGTGGCTGAAAGATGGGCTGTCGAGTTGCATGCGCAGTGGATAACGTTTCGCGAGTTGGTCGCCGAAGTGGGTGGGCAGCAGGCCCTGGTATAAACCGGTTGCGATGAATACGCCGATGGCCTCAAGGCCTCCCGCGGCCGGGCCGCGTTCGTAGCCTTTCTGTTCGATCGCTTGCCGCACATATGGATGCAGGCGGTACACCAGCGGCATGTTTTTTGATGCCCGCTTTTCTATCAATGTCGAGACATAAACGCGGTGGGTCTCTTTATAGAGCGGCAGGTAATTGAACTGGTCGTCGACATACTTACCCCGGATGGCAATGTCGACCCGGTTTTCAAGCAGTGCCTGATCCAGTTCGGTGAATGTCATTACCGCGATTTCTGGTGTCACGTGGGGCGCGCGTTGTTTAAGAAGCGCCAGGGCTTGCGGTAGTTTGAAATCGGGATGCGAGGTGGCGTGTTCGCCGATGCCTATGGACAGGTTACCCGACAGCACGCCGTGCACCGCGTCGATCTCCGGCCGGATACGTTCTAGTGATCGCAACGCACTGGAGGCGAGCTTTAGCGCCACTTCGCCTTCAGATGTAAGAGAGAACCCCGCCGGGCCCCGCTCACACAGGCGCACGCCGAGCCGCTTTTCGACCTCGCGCACATGCCGGCTGATCGAGGCCTTTGACATCAGCAATTGCTTCTCGGCGGCGGCGAAACCACCGGCCTGCGAGACGCCGCAAAACACGCGCAGCGAGCGCAGATCCTTCTCATCGAAGTCGAGTTTTATCACCGGGTACATCCTCTCAAAGCATCCAGATCTCACTGCCAGCTTTCCATGAATGCGCAGGAAAAGGTATCGAATAACAAGACATGACCTCCAAAAAACTCATTTTTCTTTACTTGCGCCACTCAATAAGCTTCGTTGGAGGCCCATCGATCGAGCACTGCGAGTGCCGTGTTGGGTTTAACGGAATGAACCTGTACCCTCACGCACGAGATCCCACAGACCATGGAAACACTCACTGTTCCCCCCGGCGTTGGCCACAAAACCCTGCTGTATTCGGAACTGGTCACGCAGCTCGAAGGTATGAAGGCTGACATCGCCATTCTCGGGATGCCTTATGGCTCGGCCTACGGCCCGCGCAGCTTCACCAACGATCAAACGAATGCACCCCAAGCCATTCGCGACGTAACCGACCGTATCGTGCGGGCGCCCGAGCACTACGACTTCGACATTGACGGCCCGATGCTGCAAGGCCGCAGCGATGTACGTTTTGTCGATTGCGGCGACGTGATGCCCGACCTGACCAAGCCCGGCGACCACCACCGCAAGGCTGAACTTGCTGTGCGCCATATCCTCAAGGGCGGAGGGCTGCCCATCGTACTTGGTGGCGACCACGGTATCACCAACCCCATTCTGCGAGCGTTCGATGAGGTCGGTCCGATTACGCTGGTGCAAGTTGACGCGCACCTTGATTGGCGCGACGAGGTCGACGGCGTGCGTGACGGCTTGTCGAGCCCGATCCGCCGCGCATCGGAACTACCTTTTGTCAAAGACATCATCCAGATCGGCTTGCGGGCTCAGGGCAGTGGCCGACCGACCGAATACAAGGCTGCCGTCGATTACGGCGCGACGCTGATCTCCGCCTATGAACTGCACGAAGTCGGCATGCGAGCCGTGCTTGATCGCATTCCGGCGGGAGGCAACTACTACCTCACTATTGATGCGGACGGGCTCGATCCAACCATCATGCCGGCGGTTGACGGCCCCGCTCCGGGCGGTGTGACCTTTGTGCAGGCCCGGGCACTGATCCATGGCCTGGTGCAGAAGGGACGCGTGGTCGGCATGGACATTGTCGAAATCCAGCCCGCGAAAGATACCGCCACCAAGCTGACCTGCGTCACTGCCGGACGGTTGATCGTCAACCTCATTGGTAGCACGATCAAGGCCGGTTACTTCGACAAGAAGTCTGCCAGGTGAACAACATCTCCTGAACGACCTCTCGCTGGTTTTTCGTCTTCACTTTCCACTCCATTTTCACTTTCTTTCACCGCACGAGACGCATCAAATGGAACACAAGCGCATCCGGACTTTCAACACCAAGGACACTTACCCTGAACAGTCCATCAGCAATGATCTCTGCCAAGCCGTCGTCGCACGCGGCCGCATGGTTTTCCTGCGCGGCCAGATTGGCCAGAACCTGGATACGTCCGAAAGCGTTTGCATCGGAGATGTGACCGGACAGACCGAGCAGGCGATGAAAAATATCGACATGCTGATGAAAGAGGCCGGCGGAAAACTCGAACATATCTGCAAGCTCACGATCTATATCTGCGACCCGCGTTACCGCGAAGACGTCTACCGCGTGGTAGGCAAATGGCTGACGGGCGTTTTTCCCGTATCGACCGGCATCGTGGTAAGCGGGTTCGCTCGCCCCGAGTACCTCGTCGAGGTGGATGCGATCGCCGTCATTCCGGATTGATTGATGTACGCCGTGAGCGGCATGATGTGTCGCGCACGGGTGCAATCTATGGCGCATTTTCCAGATCCGCCCAGGAGCGATAGGGAAACGTCAAAGGGGTTTGTCAACCAACTAAAGGACGGGTGTTTTTGATGGAAACAATTGTTCTAAGCTGATCCGATGAACACGAATGAAGCCTGGCATGGTGCTTTTTAGTTCAGTTTCGTCAAATGCCGTTACTCAAACTGGAAGAAAACCTCACATGAACACGAGATACACCTTCCTCGCAGCCATCGGCGTTCTAAGCGCCGTGTTGGCCTTCCCGGCGTTCGCGGCCGACGACGCGTTGGCAAGGATCAAGGCCCGCAACTCCATCCGTATTGCCGTGCCGCAAGACTACCCGCCCTATGGTTTTGTCGATTCCAGCATGAAGGCCAAGGGTTACGACATCGAGATGGCAACCATCATTGCTACCAAGCTCGGCGTGAAGCTTGAACTGATCCCGGTGACCGCCCCCAACCGCATTGCCTACCTGCAGACGCAGAAGGCCGACCTGACAATCTCCTCGCTCGGCAAGACGCCCGAGCGCGAAAAAGTCATCGACTATAGCGTGGCGTACGCGCCGTTCTTCGATGCGATCTTCGGCAGCAAGGACGTGCAGGCCAAAAACTTCTCGGATCTGTCTGGCAAGACCATCTCGGTGACGCGCGGTTCGATGCAGGACGATGAACTGCAGCGCCTCGCAGCTGACGCGGTGGTCAAGCGCTTTGAAGACAATAATGCCACGCTGGCGGCTTTTCTGTCCGGGCAGACCCAGATGTTCGCGGCCGGGACAAGCGTCGCCGCTGCAATCCAGCAGAAGAACCCCAACCAAAGCCTCGAACTGAAGGTAATTCTGTCCAACGCACCTTGCTATGTGGGCGTCCCGAAGGGCGAACCGCAGCTGTTGGCCAAGGTAAACGAGATCATTCTTGAGGCCAAGAAGTCCGGCGCGCTTGATGATATCTCGCAACGCTGGCTCGGTGCTCCAGCGGGCACGCTTCCTGAGTAAAGCTGCGGCGGGCGTTTGTCGGAGTTGCGCCGTAGCGCCGATTTGCGCAAGCCGTGATCATCCTACCAGGCGAGCACGCGAGAAGTGCCCGCCGATGCAGGACGCCTCCACGACCCCTGCGCAACCTTGAAAAGAAGCGAATGAATACCATTCTCCGCTCGGTGACACAGCAGTTGGCGCAGTGGGCTTGCGGGCTGCAAGCTGACGATGTGCCGGCATCGGTGCGCCTGCACGCGCGCAACAGTTTTCTGGATACGGTAGGCGTCGCGATAGCGGGTTCCGCCACCCGTGTCGGCACGATGGCGCGAGCAGTCAGTATGCAAGCGAGGACCACCGGCTTTTCGACGGTGCTTGGCGGCGCCGACCGTGCGTCGGCACCGGCGGCAGCCTTCGTCAACAGCACGTCCGCGCATGCTCTCGATTTTGATGACAACTGTTATGCCGGCGTCGTGCACGGCTCGGCCGTCATCGCACCCGCCGTGCTGGCTGTCACGCAAATGACGGGCGGATCGGGGCGGGAGTTGCTCACCGCTTTTATTGCAGGCTCTGAGTGCGAATATGCCGTCGGCGCGGCGTCACAGAACGTGCTGTACGAGAAAGGCTGGTGGACGACCGGCGTGCTCGGCCCGATCGGCGCCTCGGTCGCTGCGTCTCGTGTGCTCCAGCTCGATGCCACCCAGATGACAGCTGCGCTCGGACTTGCGATTGCCGGCGCCGGTGGCAGCAAGGCCTGTTTCGGCACCGACGGCAAGCCGCTGCTGGCCGGACGCGCCGCTGAAGCCGGGGTCGTTTGCGCTTTGCTTGCTGCGGAAGGTGCCAGCGGGCCGGTACAGGCCATCGAGTCCACGAACGGTTTTGCCAACCTGCTCAACGACGGCATTTTCGACCGGGCCGTGCTGGACCGGCTGGGCGGGGACTGGTTTGCGCAGTCGCCTGGCGTAGACATCAAGCGCATTCCCGTGTGTCTGTCTTCACACGCCGCTGTCGATGCGGTGCAGGAGCTTGTCGCGGCTCATCGAGTCGAACTGAACGAGATCGAAAGCATCACCTGTGATGTGCCGCCGATGGTGCGCCAAAACCTGGTTTATAACCGGCCGCAGACGGTACAGCAAAGCCAGTTCAGCATGCCGTTCGCGATAGCCGTGTCGCTCAAATACGGAACGCTCACGTTGGCGCATCTCGACCCTGCCCTACTTGAAGACGTGCAGCTTGTAATGTTGATGTCGCGTGTCCGCATGTGTACCGGATCGCTGTGGAATGAGGCCGATCTGCGCCGATCCGCGCCCGAAGGAGCGGAAGTTGAACTTCGGCTCACCAACGGCACGGTGTTCAAATTATTCCGCGCCTCCGCACGTGGATCGGTGGAAGATCCTCTTAGCGCCGACGAAATCCAAACCAAATTCATCAACTGTGTTGAGCCTGTACTTGGCGGACGTCATGCTGACGACCTGTTCAGGGCGCTTCACAACCTGGATAGTGACGGACTCGTGCGAGACTTATTTGAAAGGAGAGTTTGAAAGGAGAGTTTTTTCATAAATTTCCTGACTTTCGCGACTAGCCGCACCACTCGATCAACCAGCATGAGCAGGCCTTGCCGGTAACTGCCGCAACCCTCGCTCGTGTTCTGTCCGCAGGAATGCTATGGAACTGATTGATTTTTCTGATGTCGTCCGGGCCTGGCCGCTGTTTCTGGAGGGCATTTGGCTAACTTGCGTGCTTACAGTGGTCGGCTGTCTCGGCGGCACCCTGCTAGGCACGGCCTGCGCGTGGGGCCGCATCCAAGGGCCGGTTTGGCTTAAAGCCGTGCTGGCCTGTTATGTTGAACTGTTTCGCAATACGCCGTTCATCATCCAGATCTTTTTCATCTATTTTGGCCTCGCCTCGGTGGGCCTGAAGATGGGCGCGGTACCCGCCAGCCTGATCTCGCTGATTCTGAACCTTGGCGCCTACGCTTGCGAGATCGTCCGCGCCGGCATTGAGGCCACGCCCAGAGGTCAGATCGAGGCCGCGCAGTCGCTGGCCTTGAACCGCTGGCAGATTTTTACCCGAGTGATGGTGGTACCCGCGCTTGCTCGCGTCTGGCCCGCGCTGGTCAGTCAGTTGGTCATCATCATGCTGGCATCGTCGGTGTGCAGCCAGATCTCGGCCGAAGAAGTCTCCTACGCCGCCAATTTCGTGGCGGGCAAAACCTTCCGCAGTTTTGAGTCTTTCACGGTGGTGACGGCCTGTTACCTTGTACTCGCCATCATCTTGCGAAAACTCCTGCTCTGGATCGGCCCCCACCTGATATTCGGGCGCATGAGATTCTGAAAGAAAAAGATGAGTAGTTTTTCAACTTGGGACGTCATCCGCAATCTGCTGCTGTCAGTGCCGTGGACGCTTTTTCTTTCAGCCATCGCCTTCTTCGGCGGTACAGTGCTTGGGCTCATTCTGCTCGTGCTGCGCATCATGCGGCCCAACAGCGTCGGCCGCATCATCGTCTGGTATGTGCAGTTATTTCAGGGCACGCCGTTGCTGATGCAGCTCTTCCTGACCTATTTCGGCCTGGCGCTATTTGGCATCAACACCTCGCCGTTGTTGGCCGCAACTTTATGCCTGTCGTTTTATGCCAGCGCTTTTCTAACCGAGACCTGGCACGGTTGTGTCATGTCGATTCCCAAGGGCCAGTGGGAAGCATCAAGCAGCCTCGCGCTCAACCTGCAAGAACAGCTCCGCTACGTGATCTTTCCGCAAGCGATCCGGATTTCGGTGCCGCCGACGGTCGGCCTGCTGGTGCAAATTATCAAGAACACCTCGCTCGCATCGGTGATCGGTTTTGTTGAACTGACCAGGACAGGACAGATCATTACCAACGTCACGTATGACCCGTTCTTCGTCTATGGTGCCGTCGCTCTGCTGTACTTCGCGCTTTGCTTTCCCTGCTCGATTTGGGGCCGTTCGCTGGAACGGAAATTCAACGTCAAACACTAAGGAATCGCCATGAGCGACAAACAGCCAGCCGCCCTGGTGGACATCAAGAATCTGCATAAGAGTTTCGGCCAGTTCGAGGTGCTCAAAGGCATCAACCTGTCCATCCAACGCAAGGAAGTGGTCTGCATCATAGGCAAAAGCGGCTCGGGCAAAAGCACTTTGCTGCGCTGCATTAACGGGCTGGAGGTTTTCCAATCGGGCGAATTGCTGGTGGCCGGACAACGAGTGAAAAGCGATGACGCACGCGCGATGCGCGCCTTACGGCAAAAAGTCGGCATGGTGTTCCAGAGTTTCAATCTGTTCCCGGCGATGAGCGCGGGCCGCAACATCATGCTGGCGCCTAAATTGGTCAAGGGTATGCCGAATGATGCTGCGAAAGCGCTCGCGGAAAAACTGCTCAAGCGCGTCGGGTTGGCAGACAAATTCGACAGTTTGCCCCACGAACTCTCAGGCGGTCAGCAGCAGCGCGTCGCGATCGCCCGTGCGCTCGCGATGAACCCCGAAGTCATCCTTTGTGATGAAATTACCTCTGCCCTCGACCCTGAACTGGTTGGCGAGGTCTTGCAGGTGATCGAGGCGCTCGCCGAAGAAGGCGTGACGCTCATCATCGTGACGCATGAGATGAACTTCGCCCGCAAAGTCTGCGACCGCATCATTTTCATGCATATGGGACTGGTTCATGAAGTCGGTACACCCGAAGAGATCTTTAACGCCCCGCGCACTCCTGAGTTGCGCAGTTTCATCTCGATGAAATGACCGGCTCGCCACCATTCGCTTTGGGGATCATCACCCGCCGTCTCCCCCTGCAACTACGAACCACCCTGCCGACGTGCCGTACCCATTACCCCGGCGGATCGCGTGGGTGCACGCGCTGATTGCTTCCCCACACGTGCGGCGTTCCCCAAATGTAGCCCGACATTTCCGGCGCCTTGGTACGCACAAGGCCCTTCGAGCGCGCCCGGGAGTTCAGCCCGAAGAGCCGGCCCTTCTACGGCGCCGCGCGATCTGCACCATGGGCCACATCGGCGATCTCCCATCCTCCCCCGAGCGCACGATAGAGATTGACGAGATCTGTCGCGATCTGCGTGTCGCTGTCGGAAAGGTCGTTCTCGCTCTGAAGCAACTGGGCCTGTGTCGAGGTGACATCCAGGAAGTTGGTCGCACCCTCCGAGTAACGTTGCCTTGCGGCTTGCAGAGCGGACTGATTTTCCGAGACGGAGCGGGCGACGTCGATGCGCCGGCGCTGCGCTTCGCGATAGTCGGTCAGGGCGTCGTCGACCTCCTTCCAGGCCCGCAAGACCGTTTCCTGAAAGAAGACAGCCGCTTCCCGCTGCCGCGATTCGCTCAACGCCAGGGCGCCCCGCAACTGGCCGCCTTCGAAGATCGGAATCGAAATCGATGGCCCCACCGTGAATGCGGTCGAGGCCGGGGTAAACAGATTGCTCAGGTGCAGGCTTTCCACGCTGACGGCGCCGTTCAATGTCACGTCAGGGTAGAAGTTCGCCACCGCGACGCCGGTCTGCGCCGTG
>Ga0185299_10003674_pt1 | contig 19820 bp, 21 predicted proteins | sample PaiPotPPA55metaG_FD_128002 | JGI IMG/M metagenome (GOLD analysis project Ga0185299, IMG submission 128002) | Iron sulfur acid spring bacterial and archeal communities from Banff, Canada, to study Microbial Dark Matter (Phase II) - Paint Pots PPA... ...
TTCGTACAAACGCTCTGCGTCGAGCTCGCGGCCCTCCAAGCGAGCGATCTCGGCGCCGACGAGCGCGGTGCGGTTCTCGAAATTGTCTGGGCAATCGGCCGCCCAGACCTGGAGTTGTTTGTGATTTCTGCTGTCACCGGCGAAGGTGTTGAAAAACTGGAATACGCGATGGCGGACAGGGTCGAGCAAGTCCGGCGCGAGGCTCCGGCGGAAGCAAGTGCGCTGTCATTCTGAGCGAATGCGAGGCAGCTACGGAGTCGAAGACCAGGTATCGGTTTGTCCTGAGATGGACGTAGCAGGGAATCTCTACAAGCGCTCCTTGCGGACAGAATTCTCTTTGACGCCGCTGCAGGGTGCGAGACACCAGGGGTCGTTCGACTAGGTTGACGCTCGCTCCGCCAGCATCAACTCCGCTCAAGATGACAGAGTTTATTTGTCAATATGAATATCGGACTCTTCGGCGGCACTTTCGATCCCATCCATAAAGGACACCTCGCGCTTGCGCTGGCAGCGCGGGAACGATGCGACTTAGGCCGTGTTTATTTTGTGCCGACGAATGTGCCTCCGCATAAGGCGGCGCAGCCGGTCGCGTCATATTTCCATCGTTATGCGATGACGGCGCTGGCGACTCAAAGTGAAAAGACTTTTCTGCCTTCGCTACTGGAAGCGCCGGGAGAATTCATCCTTCACGACAAGAAGAGTATGCGGGGATCGCTGGCTTCCGGCCCCAACTACAGCATCGACACTATTCACCGGCTGAAGCAGTCGCTCAAGAAGAGCGACCGCCTGTTTTTTCTGATCGGAGCTGACGCGTTCCAGGACATCGCAAAATGGCACGAAGCGGAATCGCTGTTTGGGGAATGCGAGTTCGTCGTGGCCAGCCGTTCCGGGTTCTCGCTTGCGGACGTAGCTGGCGCGTTGCCGGAGAAACTGCGTCCCAGGGCGGAGGCTACCAAACCATTCGCTAGGCAGCCGGCGAAGGGAGACCTAGTCCTCCCCGGAGTTACGCTGCATTTGCTGGATGACGTCAATCAGAAAATCTCTGCGACGGAAATCCGCAAGGCGGTGCGCGGCAAACGGCCCCTCAAGAGGCTGGTGCCCGAAAGTGTGGAAGAATACATAAAGAAGGAACGGCTGTATGCTTGAAGAGCTGCGCTCAACTTCTCAGTGGACGGCGAGGACGCCCGTCGCTCCAAAATCTGCCACGACGAGCAACTACGAATTAGCGAATGAAGAAAACCGACCTCAAGAAACAAGTCACGGAAGCAATCCATGCCTGCCAGGAAAAGAAAGCGGAACAGATCACGGTGCTCGAACTGGAGCAGGGGTCTGGGGCTTTCACCGATTACTTTGTCGTCTGCAGCGGAACCAATCCACGGCAGATTCAGGCGATCTCGGACGAAGTCGAATTGCGGTTGAAGCGTGCCGGCCACTATCCCAACAGTATTGAGGGATACAAACAGGCGGAGTGGGTGCTGATCGATTATGTGGATTTCGTGGTCCACATTTTTTCGGAAACGGCGCGCCGATATTACGATCTGGAGCGGCTGTGGAAGTCGGCAAAAAAACTGGAGCCGGCGGAATTGGTTGCGAAGCCACGCAAGCGTGCCGCTTTCCGTAAACCTGCAAAGAAGCGAGCATAGGGAAAGAGAAGCACGGGCGATGGCGCCCGCGCCACACAAGCCGTGAAACTTACCGTTGCATGGATCGGTAAAACGAAGAACCCTGCGATCCAGTCTCTCACCGACGAATATCTGAAGCGGCTGCGGCAGTTCGCCGAGGCCGAGGGCGCTGCCGTCAAAGACGAAGCCGTCCTTCTGAAGCTGTGCGGATATGAAGGCAAGGGCGCGAGGCGCAGGCTGGTGCTGCTGGATTCGCGGGGCAAACAGGTTTCATCCGAAGAGTTGGCCGGGTTTCTCCGTGAACATCAGGACCGCAATCCCGCGCCGCTGGTGTTCGCCATCGGGCCCGCCGACGGCTTCAGCGAAGAACTACGCCGCAAAGCCGACTTTGTGTGCTCCATCGGAAAGATGACACTGGCACATGAACTGGCACGCGTAGTCCTGCTGGAACAGGTGTATCGGGCGTTCACTATACTGAAAGGGCATCCGTACCATCTGGGACACTGAAATCAGGCCTGTACTTCTGTGACGTTTCCCCGACCGCCGCAGCCCCGTAGAGTGGTCGCAGGCTTCGTTCCGCCGAGGAGAGCCATTGAAAGACCCTAGCGAAGTGCTGCGCCGAAAAGAAGCCGAATTGCAACAACTGCAGGAGGAAGTTGAAGCCCTACGCATGGTCGGCAAACTCCTCTCGGCAGCCACGAATGACCCCGAAAAGCGGGAAAATCGCGGCAAAATCCTGCAAATGCCGGGTGTTCCCGTTAATCTCTCCTGAACCCTGCCTCCCTGGTGAGCCCAATCGTCAAAAGCGGCGCTCCGTTCCGCGAGCAGCGGGCAACTGTCCCCACACCCTGAGGAGTCGGTTTTTCCCGCAGCCTTCGGCTCCGGTAAACTCCTGATAGTGGCGTTTGCCGATCAGCTCGGATTCAGCTTCAAAGCTCCCGGCCGCCGTGTCTGGGGAGTGCGCGATCTGGTAGCCGCTCTGCGCACTAGCATGGAGCGCGAGTACAGCGACATCTGGGTAGAAGGGGAGATTTCAAACTTCCGCGCCCACGACTCTTCCGGCCACTTGTATTTCACCCTGAAAGATGGCGACTCGCAGATTCGCGCCGTGATGTTCCGTTCTCAGGCACGGCTACTGCGCTTCCGTCCTGAAGATGGTATGCAGGTTGTGCTGCGTGGACGCGCCACTATTTACGAAACTCGCGGCGAATTGCAACTTTCCGCAGAGTATCTGGAACCGAAGGGTGCCGGAGCTTTGCAGATTGCGTTTGAGCAGCTCAAGGCGAAACTGGAAGCTGAGGGCCTGTTCGATTCTGCCCGGAAGAAGCCAGTTCCGGCGCTGCCGCGCTGCATCGGAATCGTGACTTCACCTCAGGCTGCCGCTCTCAGGGACATCTTGAACATCCTGCGGCGGAGGCATCACTCGGCGAACCTGCTCATCTATCCCGTGCAGGTGCAGGGTGAAACCGCGGCGGCCGAAGTCAGTACCGGGATCAACTACTTCAACCGGGCGAAGAATGTTGATGTCATCATCGTGGCGCGAGGTGGGGGATCAGCCGAAGACCTGGCTGCGTTCAATCACGAAGGCCTGGCACGTACCGTCGCAGCTTCAGCAATTCCGATCATCTCGGCCGTCGGTCACGAAACCGACGTGACCATCATCGATTTCGTCGCCGATCTTCGCGCGCCCACGCCCTCGGCTGCAGCTGAACTGGTAATCCGCTCGCGGCAGGGAATCGAAGAACAGGCGGAGTCGTTGCAGTTAAGACTGGTGCGGGCTGTCCGTTACCGGCTGCTGATGGCCAAGCAAGCCCTTACCCAGGCTGCGCAGCAAGGCGCTTTCGTCCGCATGATGGGCGGGATCAACCAGCGGCAACAGAAAGTCGACGACTTGATCTTCCGGCTGGAAAAATCGGAAGGTAAACTGGTCGAGCAGCATCGCCGTCGCTGGGAGCTCGCCTCTGCCGCCGTCCGTCATTACGACGCTCGCCGAATGCTGGCAGGGATCCGCAAAGACCTAGTAGTTCAGACCTACACAATGGCATCGGCAATGCGCGCCGTCGTGCTACGCCAACAGTCGCGCCTCGACCAGCTTCAGCATCAATTGAGAGCGCTTTCTCCGGTAGCGATCCTGGAGCGCGGATATGCACTGGTTTTCGACTCCTCAGGAAAGCTGGTGAAAAGCTCAGCCCAGATTGAGCCGGGAGACGAGATTTCGGCGCGGCTTGCCCACGGGACATTTACTGCCAGGATTGAGAAAAAGGAATAGAAACCTTGCCTTCTGACCGCTTCGCGGCTAGGACTTCTTCCAACCGCGACCTGATACAATTTTCCTAATTACTCCAAGCTTTCTCTGCGACCCGCTTCGCCAAGTGACGGTTTTGACGACCAGATGTCGAGTCTTTTGAAAGCTCGCCTCGCATTTGCTATCGCCATCGGCCTGCTGCTGGCATGCGCGGTCATGGTCTATGGCACTCTCTTCAATTTCACGGTGAGTGAGCGCCAGGTCCATCACACGCAACAAGTGCAAGTATTGCTGGGGGACACTGAGTCCGCAATTGCTTCCGCCGCTCGCGCCCGGCTGACATATGTTTTTAGCGGGGACGAGCAATCGCTAGCGCAGTATCAGAAAGCGGCGGGCCGCATCCCCACGTTGCTGGCGGAACTGCGTAAGAGTACTGCCGATAACCCCATTCAGCAGAACAATTGCGATCGTCTGGATCGCCTGGTCGCGGACCGCACTGCACTATGGGAAAAATCCATCGCCCTAAAAAAGAGCGGAGCGCCGACGCCGCCGGGGCAGCCCGATATGACCCGGCAGAGCGTTGCTGCCGCCGACGAGATTATCTCTGTAACTCAAGACATGCGCGCTGAAGAAGGCCGCTTGCTCCAGAACAGGACGGTTTCAGCCGGGATCACCTTCTTCTTCGTGATAGTGATCCTGATTGCGAGTTCCCTCGCCGCTGTGTTACTGCTATTCTGGCATTACAGGCTGGTGCGCGAAGAGTTGCTGGCCCGCGAACAAGCCGAGCAGGCAACTCAAGGAGCTGCCCGCGCCGCCACCGAAGCCGAACAAAAAGCGCGCCAATCCGAGACCGCCGCCCTTGCCAGCAGCGAGGCCATTCGCCGCCTAAGCGCACACCTGATGCATCTTCAAGATGAAGAGCGCCGGAAGTTTGCGCGTGAGCTGCACGACAGCACTGGCCAGCAACTGGCCGCGGCAAAGATGGTGCTTGCCGCCCTAGCGGTGGAACATGAGGATGACCACAGGTTCTCTGACTGCATCCATCTCCTCGACCAGTCGCTCAAGGAGATTCGCACCATTTCTCATCTACTGCATCCCTCCGGCCTCGAGGAAGGAGGATTTTCCGCAGCAGCAAAATGGTACGCAGAAGAATTCGCCAAGCGCAGCGGAATCCAACTGAAATTGGACATTGCTGAACCGGCGGTGCGCTTGCCGCGCGAGATTGAGATTGCGCTCTTTCGCGTACTGCAAGAGAGCCTGACCAATATTCATCGCCACTCAAAGAGCAGTTTGGCAGAAGTTATTTTTCAGCCCAGCTCAGAGCAGGCAACCCTCACCATCAAAGATCAAGGCGTAGGCATCTCTCGTGAACTGCTGGAGCGATTTCGAACTTCCGGCACCTCCGGCGTGGGCCTGGCCGGGATGCGCGAGAGGATTCGCGAACTGGGAGGAAGTTTTGAGGTCACATCCGGCAACGACGGCACATGTGTACGCGTGAACGTGCCAGTGGGTCAGCAGGCCCGCGCGGCGGGCGGGTCGAGCCATGTAGCTCAGAATGGAGCATAAATTGAAGCGCGAATTTTGCGCCCAGCCATTCTTCCTGTGATTTGCGCTTCGGCGTCCGCAGTACGGCTATTCCAGGACAGCGTAAGTTCGCCTTTCTCGCCTGCCGACGTCTTTATTTTCAAGTGCGCTTTGACCAATCCTGGGAAGTCGTAGTCCCAGTCCGCATTTCCTGAGACTTCTACGTCTTCGGTCCAGCGAAGCTTCTTGACGCTATAGAGAGAACGGTTGCCTGAGGTCTTGTAAGCGAAGGTCCCACCGCGCAGGCCAACTCCTTTTCCGCTCGTATTCATCCACCAGCGGGCCAGCGCATCTCCCAGGGTTTGGGATGCGGCAGCGGCTGTCCGCAGGTCTTCCACGGTGCCTGAGTTCCCAGCCTCCGCGGTTGCGGGTTCTAGTTCGGCCGCTCGTCGCGCAAATTTCGGCACGAGGTGAACTTCAGCTACTTTCTTCGCGCAGGAAGTGTCGCCGGGGTCGAGGAGATCGACAAAGTTGCGCACGATTTCCGAGCCACAGTTGTCCTCGTCGGAAAGCGCCGTCACATGTGTGGAGTTTTCGATAAGTACGTATTGCGCATGGGGAAATAGTTTGGCTGCAGCCCACCCCTGGGGCCAAGGCGTGAGCGGGTCGAAATCGGCGGAAAGTACCAGCGTTGGGACATTGGGATAGGGGGGGCCGGGCGCTATGGGATGACCGGGATCGCTTTGCGGCGAGGCCTGCGGCCAATTCAAGCACATGCTTAGCACACTAACATCCAGCGGCACGGCATTGAATTCGGCGACCGTGAAGGGCGCATACATTCCTGGATCGTGGCGCTGCTTCTCGGCCAGTGCCCGTTGCAGTTGTGCACTCCGCTCGGCGACCGAGGCTTTCATATCATAGATCTGCGGATAGTCGGTGCAACTGGCCGAAAGATAGATTGCGGCGCTGTAGTAGGACAGCTTCACGTCACTCCCACCCGACTCACCAAAGATTTGATTTTCGGCCAGCAATCGCAACAACGGCAGACGATCATGCTGCTCAAGAAAAGCGCGGGCGGCGGCATCGAGTTCGCGATACACCATCAGCGAAAGCGTATTGCCGTACATCAGGTAGGCGATGGTGGATGGATTCGCCGTGACCTCCTGCAGTTTGCCCTCGCCATCCTGCGCCCTGCCCGAAAACGGATTCTGCCGCACTTGGGCAACTAGTTCCTCAATCCTGCGAGCGGAGTTCTCGGGAAGAGCGCGGCAAGTACGCGACCGTTCACAGGCCGAACCAAAGGCGGTGCGGATCGTTGGCGCAATCTCTGGATACCAGGGGGACAATCCGACCGCCGGGAAGGCGCTGTCTAATACCAAAGCCCGCAGCTTTTCGGGATGCCGGACGGCAAAAATCTGACTGAAGATGGTGTCGTAGGAATCTCCGTACAAGTCAACCTGGTGGATCCCCAACCCGTCCAAAATTGCCGCCAAATCATCCGCCGCGAATACTCCGCTGTATAGATATGCGGTATCGCCCATTTGCGCTCCGCAGGCCGCGATTCCGTCGGGTTCCGGATTTGGTTCACTTTGCAGCACGCGGCAATACACGGCCTGCGATGTTCCCGTGCCGCGATCATCCATCAGAAGCAGATCGTGCCGATACATCAACGTGCGGAAGAGTCCGATGTAGCTGTGACGCGTACCCGTGGTCGAATAACCGGGGCCGCCTTCTGTTGCCACAATCGTTTCCAGGGGAACCCCGCTTGCATTCAGGTGGGGATAGAACTGGAAACCAATATCAATCGAGCCCGAAACGGCGCCCGTAGGATCGAGAGGACGAGAAAGAATACCGCAATAGGCGGGAGCGTCCTTGCAGCGATGCAAGTGTATCGAGCCAACCTGCGTCTCGGCTCGTGCCGGCCTTGGCACAACTTCGGCTGGCGGCTTCATCCGTTTTGCCTTGGCTGGGACCGCGCAACAGAGCGCGAGCAACAAAACGATTCCGATTCGAAGTTGAGTCATGAGCATTAAGAAAACACTCCCAGGGACAATCTTGCTCACTGTCGGAACAGATTTCTGACGACAAACGCGACGTTCGCCGGCCGCTCCGCCAGACGCCGCATCAGGTAGGGATACCACTCCGTCCCGAACGGAACATAGACGCGCATGTGCCAGCCCTGGCGTACCAGAGACTGCTGTAAGTCGCGCCGGATGCCGTACAGCATTTGAAATTCAAAAGCATCGTGAGCAATATTTTCCCGCGTCGCAAAGGCTTTGGCCTCAAGAATGATCCTTTCGTCGTGGGTGGCGAGGCCGTGGTAGATTCCGCTCTTCAGCAGAATCTTCATGAGCTTGATGTAGTTCGCATCCACTTCCGCCTTGGCCTGGAATGCAATCTCGGCGGGTTCCTTGTATGCCCCTTTGCACAGCCGAATTCTGATTCCGTCCTGGAGCAGGCGGGCAACATCGTCTTCGGATCGGCGCATGTAGCTCTGGATCACCGCGCCCACGACTCCCTTGTTTTCCGGAATCCGATGCAACGCGTGCACAAAATCCAGAGTGCACTGGGTATAGGCCGATCCCTCCATGTCTACGCGGACGAAATTTCTTGGCTCAACGGCGGCGGCCTGCGCGACCAGAGTTCTCACGTTGTCATAGGCAAGTTTCGGGTCAACGTCGAGACCCATGTGGGTGAGTTTTAGGCTTACATTGGCATTCAGGCCACTTGCAGCAATCTGCGAGAGCAATTGCCGGTAAAGCTCAACGCTCTGCCTGGCCTCCTCGGGCGCAGTCACGTTCTCGCCGAGATTGTCCACAGAGACGCTTAGCCCGGCCAGATTCAGCGCCTGCGCAACCTGCAGTGCATCTTCTACTTTGGTGCCGGCGACAAAGCGGCCGGAGATGCGCTTCCCAAGGGAAGAGCGTTCGGCCACTCCGCGTAACCAGCGGCTCTCAGAAAGAGAGATAAAGAGCGCTCTTAGCACGATTCTCCGGGACGGGAGAATCTGGCGGTGCCTTGGCCCAATTTCAACTGAAAGATCACAGAAATTTGTATCACAAAAGCGCACCGGCCCGAGGAAGTGCACTGAACCACGACGCTGGGTCTTGTTGTTTATGGACTGAAGTAGCATTCGACCTGTTCGGTGGAGTCGTGATCGGCCTTCTCCCACTTCCAAACCCGGACTGCGTTCTGCGCCGATTGCGCGAGCACAGGACTGCCGCCCTTGACTTGCACGGACTTGACGCTTCCGCTGGCCTGGACCAACACTTCCAGTTTGACGGTGCCGCTGAGTTTCATAGTGCGGGCGACTGCCGGATAGGTAGGCGCCACCCTGATGATGACTTTACGCACGTTGGCGCTTTGCTCGTCTTGCGCGAAAGCGGCTTTCGGTTGAACGTTTACCAACAATGCGAGAAGCAGCAAGGTGACGAATGGGAAGGGTTTCACAATCCTTACAAGTTAAGCCGAGACGGCACTACGGGAAAGAGTACGGAAGCAAGATAAGAACAATCCCTAACGTAACTACACTCTAACTAGGGCACGCTCACTGGAATTGAAGAAAGCGTCGGCAGTCTACGGATTGAAATGAAACTCTACTTGCTCGGTGGTGTCGTGGTCTGTCTTTTCCCACTTCCATCCGTGAACCGCGAACTGCGCGGATTGAACGAGCAAAGGATTCCCACCCTTCACCTGAATCGACTTAGGGCTGCCGCTGGGCTGAACCAGCACTTCCAGTTTGACGGTGCCGCTCAAGTTCATGCTGCGGGCCGTTTGTGGGTACTGAGGCACAACCTTGTTGACAATCTTGCGGGCGCCACCGTTCGAACTGGACGCGTCTTGAGCGGAACAAGGCTTCGGTTGGAAACTCGCCAGCACGGCGAGCACGGCCAGGATGAAGTATGGGGAGCGCTTCATATAGTGTCTAAACACTAAGGGAAGCGGCCAAAACGGGAAAGAGTACGGAAGCGACCTAACCACAGACACCAAAGTAACTTCGCCTGCGGGAAGTGCTGCGAAATCAATGCCCTTGATCTTCCAGGAACTTTTCGACCTCTAGCGCCGCCATACAGCCTGAGCCGGCTGCGGTTACGGCCTGGCGATATCGCCGGTCTTGCACGTCGCCGCAGGCGTAAACTCCGGGAACTTTAGTCAATACGTTATTCGTGGTTTTCAAATATCCCTCCCCATCGCTGTCGAGTTGGCCTTCGAAGATTTTGGCGTTGGGAATGTGGCCGATACCAAGAAACATAGCACTGAACGGATGGTCCCAGCTCTTGCCGGTACTGGTGTCGCGCAACTTCAGAGCGGTGACTTCCTTCTTAGAGGCGTCCAATACGTCCTCGACCACGGTATTGGTAAGGAAATGAATCTTGTCATTCTTCTGGGCGCGCTCCAGCATAATTTTCGAGGCCCGGAACTGATCACGACGGTGGATCAATGTGACCTTGTTCGCAAAACGAGTCAGAAAAAGCGCTTCTTCCATTGCGGAATCGCCGCCGCCGATGACAGCAATCTCTTTGCCGGAGAAAAAGAATCCATCGCAAGTGGCACAAGAGGAAACTCCGTGCCCGATCAGCGCCTTCTCGTTCGGCAATCCCAGCCAGCGTGCCGAGGCGCCGCTGGCAATAATCACGGTGTGCGCCTGAATTGTTTCCTTGCCGACTTGCAGCGTAAATGGCCGCTTGCCAAGATCAGCCGCGGTCACGTGCGCCAGCCGATACTCCGCGCCAAAGCGCTCCGCCTGAAGGCGCATATTGGCGATCAATTCCGGCCCCATGATCCCCTCGGGAAAGCCCGGGAAATTTTCCACCAGCGTGGTTAGGGAGAGTTGCCCGCCGGGTTCGTGTCCTTCAATCACCAAAGGGTTCAATTTGGCGCGGCCAGTATAGAGCGCGGCAGTGTGCCCCGCGCACCCTGATCCCACAATGACCACATTTCGCACGTTGTTCATAGGTTTGGTTAGATTACAAAAATGAACTTCGGTTTCAACCGGGGATTCGCAGCTTCACTAGTGACTCGGGGCGGCCTTCTTGGCTGCCGGCCTTGCTGGCGCTCCACTATTGCCAACTCTCGCCAATTCGGCCGGTACCATCGCGTTCGCTGCCAGGATTCTGCGGTAATCTGACAACAGCGTCGACGCCGAGGTAAACAGCGGCTCGTATGCGCTCTGGTCGGGAGCTGGACTATCTCCTTCGCCGGTGCACCGCGCCAACACCACTGACGGTTTTCCAAAACGCTCAAGCCTGATTCGGTTGGCGGGCGTTCCCGCGCCCAGCATTACCGCCGCCGAAGTCACCGACGACGCGCTGTCTTCGATCGAGATTTGCAATACACCCTTCGGGTCCCGCACTCGAAAGACTAGAGTTTCCACCATCTGCTTGCTGTCCCGGCTGAAGGAATACTGAACCGTCAAATAGAAAGATTGCCCGCTGAAATCGTGCCGAATACGCACAAAATCGGCGCTGTCGGTATCGGAAGAAACCGGAGTAGTGCTGCTCCCGGTGATCAAAGGATTGGCGCCAGGATCAAGCACAGACCGCCCGCGATCCACTTCGAAGTCCGGGGAGAAAGACGGCTTTGCCGGAACTCGCGCCAGGGCGAAAGCGATCTCTTGCTTCTCCTCGGGCGAGGGAGCGCACACGTTCAACATGTTCACTTTCACTTGTGGCTTCGGCGGCGCGCTCGCTTCCTGCGCTGAGCAGAGAAGTCCTGCCACCAGGACAGTAGTAACTATGAGAATCCTCTGGAACACAGCCGAAATTGTACCAGCAGGCAATTCGAGCTGTTCGCCAACGACCTAGATAGGCTCCTTGTGGCTGTCTGATCCCTTAGCCTCAACGTACAAGAGCGAGAAAGATGTCCCTGTGCCATTTGGTTCGATGGCTACGATGTGCTGGGACTCCTTGGTCCCCGCCTTGAGTTCAACCTCGCCGGGTTCGGGGCTGTCATCGTCGTCGCAGGACAAGTCTTTATTCTTATTCTTCTGCTTATCAGACGCTTTCGCCGACGAGTCGGGGCAACTGGTAACCTTGCCATATTTTTCCAGCGCTTTTCGGTAAAATGCCCCCACCTTGCTGGGCGCTTCCTTCGATTCCAGCTTCACTATGACCAGTCTGAAACCAGAATCGCGGCCCCACAATCCGAGTTGTGCTGCCTGAGTGTCATCCGACTTGTCTTTATGCGGCCGCGCTCCCGGATAGATGGGCAACCCGACCTCTTTTGCGCCCGCTTCGTCGCTAGCCATGACTCCAATACTGTGGCTGCCCTTCGTGGGACGGCTCGAGTCCTTGCTGTTCTGTGAGGTAGCAGGCTGAGCAACCAAGAGAACGGCTGCCAGTGTAACTACTGCCGGCAGAACTATCATTCGTCGCTTGTGGATATCTCGACTATTCAAAATAAACCTCCTGCCCCAGGTGAATACGCATCGGGAAACGCTTCGGTTCCCCGGTTTCGCCAATACCACCTGCAGGGAGGCTACAATAAACCCATGGCCAACCTAACGCTGGTTTACGGGGTGCGGCTGTTGCCGTCGGAAGAAGTCACCGACGTGACAGATGCAACCCTAAAGCTGAAAAACGGGCGCGAGGCGCACGTCACCATGCACGTGCTCGAAGGCAGCAAAGAACAAATCGAGAAGCAGCTTAAGTCCAGCCTGGACGCTTTCTTCGACTTTTACCCCGAGATCTGACGCGAGACCTCTTAGCAATCGAGACCTCCCAGCCCTGCATAGAGGGTCCATCTATAATTCAGACGGCTTTCGATGCGTTCCCGCGTTCAACAACTTCGCGCCTGGCTGAGGAGAAACGGCTTGTCCCCCAAGGGAAAGCTCGCGTTCATCACCTGGTATCTTTTCGCCCTTGACTTACTTCTATTGGCAATTCAAAAAGTGGCGGATTTTTTTCGTAGTTCGTTCGGAAAATCACTTGGCGGCTGGATCATCTTTCTCAGCCTCTTCGTCATTGTTTTTTTTGGCATGCTCGCTGGCCGCTGGTTGTCATCCAGACTGCTATGGCGACTCCGGAACCGGTTGATCGTTACTTACATCTTCGTCGGCATCATTCCTCTAACGCTGCTAATCACGTTGGCCATAGGAGGGTTTTATCTGTCCGCCGGCCAGTTTGCCACGTTCATCGTGACCTCGAGGCTGGATTCGGAACTCAAGAGCCTGGAGGCTAGCAATCTCGTGATCGCCCACCGTCTTAGCGCGGAACTGGCTACCGGAGGGAAATCAGAAGCACTTCGATACGGTAACCCCAACGCATGGGGTAGATCCCAGGTTTGTGCGTGGCTCGACAACAAGCTCTTGCTCAATAATTCAGCCGCACAACTCAGCCCAGTCCCGCCCGGATATCCTTCGGCGCAGCCCGCTCAAGTAGTGCGCGATCAAGGTAACTTTTTTCTTCGCTCAGTGGCCACCGTTGTCATCAAGGACGGCAAGCTGACAGTAGTCTCAAGCCGTCAGCTTGACCAACGCAGGCTGCTGGGCCTTGCGACTGATCTGGGTCAAGTCACCTGGTACGTGCGCGACGCGCGAAACGGCACACGCTACCCGATTAACAGCGTCGGGGAGATTCCCCCTCCCCAGCGCACACTGGATAGTGAAGTTCGGTTTCCTGCCGACATCTCGGTTGTGAACTGGACCGACGGAAGCGTTTCCAGTTCCGCGTCCATCAGCGTACAGACCCGCCTCTCTACACTCTACGAACATTTGTTCGCTGCATTAGGTGAACTGGCCGCATCCATCAAATTCCTCCTTCTGGTCGGCACCATCGCCCTGGGCGTTTTTGTGGCGATAGCCATTTACATTGGCACTGGCCTTACGCGTTCAGTCACCGGTGCCGTTGCCCAGCTCTATGAGGCAACCACACACGTAAATCGCGGAGACTTCAGCCATCGCATTGCAATCACATCCAACGACCAGATCGCCGCCCTGGCCAGCTCCTTCAATCTGATGACCGAGTCCATTGAGAAACTGATTCTGGAGCAGAAGGAAAAGCATCGCCTGGAGAACGAGATCATCATTGCGCAGGAAGTGCAGGCGCAGTTGTTCCCGCGCCACATCTCGCAGTTACCGAGCTTGGAGGTGTACGGCTTCTGCCGTCCAGCGCGCAGCGTGAGTGGTGACTACTATGATTTCCTGACCATCGGTTCTGAGAAGCTCATTCTTGCGGTCGGCGACGTAAGCGGCAAAGGGATTTCCGCCGCCCTGCTGATGGCAACTATTCACTCCGCGGTCCGCGCCTATTCAATGGAAGGGATTCCGATCCTGCGCCAGGCACAGGCGGTTGGCGCCGGACCGGCGCTGGTGGCAAAATACGACCCAACCCTCCCGGGCGCGGAAGTTTCACCCGGCACGCTCTTGTCGCTGCTCAATCATCAGCTTTACCACAGCACTCCCATGGAAAAATACGCCACCTTGTTCCTGGCGACTTATGATGGCGAGGATCGCAAGCTGACTTTTGCCAATGCGGGGCATTTGCCTCCCATGCTGCTCGGAGAAAATGGCTCCATTCGCCGGCTCAAGGATGGGGGCACTGTGGTCGGGCTGTTCGATGACATCAGCTACGACGAGGGCTCAGTGCAACTTCGTCCCGGCGATATTTTTCTTGCATACAGCGACGGAGTCACCGAGCCAGAAAATGATTTTGGAGAATTCGGCGAGCCGCGGCTGATTGAACTGGTGCAGGAAAACCGTGACCTGCCACTGCATCGCATTACCGAAATTGTCACCGCCGCAGTGGACGACTGGATCGGCTCTGCCGAACAACCTGACGACGTGACCCTGGTGCTCGCGCGGGCGCGATAGCTGCCGCTGGCTCACTTCGCTTTCGGTAGGATGGCAGCCGTTCCCACGACCTTCTGGCCCCCCGCCATCCCACCGACCACGACCAGACCATCCGAGGTCACAATCAGTCCGCGATGGTCCATTGTAGGATCGGGATTGTTCTCCTTCACCATTTCCCAGGAACCATTCTTCACGTTCAGCGCAAAAATCACCGCAGACGGCTCTGCCAGCTTGCCGTCCAGGCCGACGCCGGTAAAGTCATAGACCGTGTCGCTACCGCCTGCGAAGTAAACTCGCTGCTCTTTCTCGGACCCTCCCGCGGCGATACGGTAACGCGCTGTCCCCGGATGCGCCGGCAGTTTCTTCCACTCGATTTTTCTGGGATCGTGATGATCAATTTTCCCCATCCAGCATTCGTCCGACGTCGCGTATGCCAGCTTGCCTGCGGCCGGGTCTGTCTTCGCTCCATCTACATAAACGATGGTGTCGCCGGTCAAGCTTCCGGCGTGCCCGAAAATCGGGGTGCCGGGAGATGGCGTTCCCTGCAACCATTTCTTTTCTTCGGAGTCATAGATCTGCACCTCATTGGTAGGTCCGGTCTTCGAAAGTCCTCCGACCACATAAATGAAGCGATCGCGATAAGCGCCCGCCACCGCATCCCGCACCGCCACTGGCATATCGGGGCCGTTATGCCAGCGCAGACCGACGGGGTCGTAGATTGAAAGATCGGCAATGATTTGCTCCAGGCCGCTGGGGTCGATCACAAATCCACCGAAAAGGAAAACCTGGTCCGCCGCGCCTACTGCAACCGTTCCCAGCCGTCCAGAACCGGGGGCGGGACGGATCGCCGTCCATTTGTTGTATTTCTCGTTCAACGCATAAGCGGTATTAGTGACTGAGCTCCAATTCTTCTGCGACCCGAGCCCCATGAGTGAATACACCAGTAGCTGGCCATTGATTCTGACCGCAGCCACGGCATTGTTAGTCACCGGCATCGGCAAAGGCTGAAACTGCTCCTCGGCTGCGGCTGAAAGTCCCACCAGAAACACAGTCGACACCAGTAGAGTTCTTTTCATGAATGGTTACAAAATACCATGAGCGCCGCGCGGGCCATCGTGGAGTCATCGCGTTGCTCGCATCCGCGGTCTGCTGGGGAGTTGTTATAATTCTTCTCTGCACCCACGCGGCGCTATCGTCTAGGGGTTAGGACGGAAGATTCTCAATCTTCAAACCCGGGTTCGATTCCCGGTAGCGCTACCATTCTTACTGCAAGTTGCTGATTCAACGCAAGCTGCACGTTCCCCCAATTGCCATGTATCCACTCTGTATCCGTGTTTGGCCGGAGATTTTCTCTGAATCTGCCGCCCCGCCAGTACTAGACCTACGGAGGCTTACTACATGGCAAATTTGAAAGTTTCACTCATTGAGAAAGTACGGGTGAACGGGAACTGGACCAGCAAGTCCGTTGAAGTCCCCAAACTAAAGCCGAACGGGAAGGGTTTTTATTTGAAAGACTGCCGGGAGGGGAAATTCCTGCTGGTCTGGCGCGAGGGCGACCGGAAGAAATATAGCGACTACATTCTGACACTGCCCGAGGCGATCCTGGCAAAAGAGCAAAAGGAACTCTATTTGGCGAGTTTGTCGAAGGGACTCAAAGTCGAAGACCCAAGCGACGGGAACGCTCGACTCGCTATAGCGGCTGCAACCGATGAGTTCCTAGAGAATCTGACTGGGCGCGGGAATACCGTGCCGCTCTACACGCAGAATCTCAGGCAGTTCCAGCATTGGAACTCCGCAATTGCGAAGGCGAGAAAGACGTTCGTTGATCAGATCGACCGCAATCACATCATGGCATTCAAGAAGTATCTGGAGACCGATTCGGATGTGCACAATGACGAATACACGGCAGCATGGAAATGTATCCGGGTGAACAAAATGATCAAAACCATGCTGAAGCTCGGGCCAGGAAAGGGGCCAGTGAAAAAATCGGATTTTTCGGATGTTCTCAACCGCAAGCCAGTGGTCACTACCTACCACAAGGACGAGCGGAACAAGTTCCTTGCGGCCTGCAAGGGAGTCAAGCTGATCATATGGGCACTTTTTTTGAAATGCGGGCTCAGGCTCAAGGAACTTTCGCATCTCGAATGGTCGGATATTGACTTTGTGCGACGCATCGTCCGCATTGATAGGAAGAAGGTGAAAGACGGCTATAGAGTCGTGGACTTCATTCCGAAGAAGTGGTCGATCCGCGACGTTGCCATTCCGGCAGACCTGATAGCACTTTTGGAACAGCAGCAAGCAAACTCAAAGTCGAATCTTTGCTTCCCCACTCGGACGGGTCGCATCAATAGGCAGTTATGGGATCAATGCAAAAGGATCGCCCGCAGTGCTGAGGTGGACGAAGCGAAGTTCATGCCAAAGAATTTCCGGTCGAGCTATGCCACGAACCGTTTGCGGAACGGCTATACCCTTGCTGATATCCGTGACCAGATGGGCCACCGCGACATCCACTCAGTGGAACATTACCTCGAAGCGATGCGCAGCGAGGAACTCGTCAACAGCGGCAAGGCGGATGCTGGTTGGGATTAATGGCCTTTCCGCTGGCATCTTGCCTCAACGTTGAGCGCCGAAGCACAACTGGCGAGGGGGTCTGTCGACCCGTCCGCGTCTCAACCCCCGAAGAGGACCGTCCAGCCTCACTCGGTGAGGCGAAGATTCGAGCGGGAGGATTGAGTCTCGAATCGTCGAAGCCAATGCCGGAACTCTCCGCCACCTGGCGAATAAAAAATCCGTCAATGTAGAGAGGCGCAAAATCGGCCGGCGCGGCAGCGAAGTGCTTTCGTTTCAGCGAGCCGTAACATAGCTTTCGTCGAAAACCGGGGGCGTGCGCCCTACGTGGAGGATTTGAGGAAAAATGAACGCGGGAGCGCGAATCAAGGACGCAATACTAATCCGGCGAATGAAAGAGTGGAAGATGCGAGCAGGATGCCCGTTGCTCGCGAAGGGTTACCCCGCATGGAAATGTCGCAAGAACTATCTTTCTTTGGTGCGCACGCACCGTGCGCTGGCAGAGCGCCACGGTTTTCGGGAGACCGATGTGTTTTGAGGGCGCTTCGACTGCCCTCGCCGCAGAACTCCACCGACGGCATGGATATCGGGTTCGGTTCAACGACGATTCAAACTACCCGAAGATTTTGGAGATTGTGGAGGAAGTACCTCTTCCGAAACCACGGGCAACCGCCGAACAGAAGAGCGAACCGGAGGCGCTCAAGCCGCTTTCCTATTCAAGCTGAGCACGTAAGGGAGTAGCGTGCCGGGCTTGTTCGCACTGGCCAGAATTCTGCCAACGAGCTTTCCGTCCTGAGGCGTCAACTTCAACGCCAAATTCGTCGCCTCATTGCGAAGGGCATCCATTGATTCAATCCTGCCAACGGTTCTTCCTGTGAGAGCGCTACCTTCAGACTGCGTCTCTACAATTTTCTCTGCTGGCTTGTCTGCGAGTGCTAGGGTCGCTGTGTCGCTCGATTTTATTTCGAGTCTCGCACGCATGTCCGCACCGCCGTTGCCGAGTGTGCCCTCCCATAGACCAAGAACTTCGGGCGTGACGGTGAACGGAGAGCGCGATGGGCCAACAGTTTCATCCGGCTCCGTCCATCCCGGCAAAATCGTCGCGAGCATCTGGTCGCAGATGCTAAACACGAACTCTCTTCCGTCAGAGCGATTCGTCAAGACTAGGCATGCAAGATTCTCTGAAGGAACCATGTACATAGTGGTCGCGACACCCGGCTGTCCGCCGCTCTTGAAAACAGTGTGCACGCCCGATTTTGTAGTGGCTGAGAACCAGCCGAATGTAGTCGCAGTACCGGAAGGCCCCACGAACACTGGTCGATGGAGTTCATCAATCCATCGAGCGTCCAAAATCCGCGACTGAAGCCCCAAGTCGTTTTTCAGGTTGAACATTGCAAACCGAGCAAGGTCGTGAGCACTGGCGTAAACCTCGCCTGACGCTGGCGTCGAAGTTGTGTAGTACGGAATTGGATTGCCTGAACCGTCGCAACGCACGGCACTGGTTTTGAGCAGGGCCGTATGCGTGCCGTAAAAACTGTTGTGCAGCCCAAGCGGTTGCAGCACTCTTCGGGTCATCAGAGCCTCAAACTCCGTACCCGTTAAGTTCGCTGCGACCGCGCCCAAGGCCGAATAGCCGATGTTGCCGTATTCGTAACAGCTACCGGGCGGATATGCGAGCCTTCCATACTCGCGCAAGAGCATCGCGGCGCTCGGCGGCTTCGTTGCTTCATCGGCGAAAAAATGTTCGAACATTGATGGCAACCCGCCCGCGTGCGCACCCAGCCTCCGCAGGGTTGCACCGTCTGGATTCCCGTTCGGCCCCGTAATCTTGCTCTTCTGAAGATACTTGTTTGCTGGTTCGTCTAAAGAGAGTTTTCCTTCGGCTACCAGCGTCATCAATGTTGTCGTCGTGAACGGTTTCGTTATTGAAGCGAGACTGAATGGAGTATGGGCGGTAGCCTTCAGGCCAGCCTCCCGATTCGCCCACCCAAAACCCTCTTCCCAAACGATGCGGCCGCCCTGTGCTACAGCAACCGCCACTCCGGTTGCCTGCCCATTTGCAACCGCTTTGAGGATACGTTCGCGCACTGGTGCAAAATCGAAGGCCCGATGAACTGGTTCTGACGTGCCGCTAATCGAAGCGGGCACCATTGCCCCGCCCGACGCCGCTACCAGCCCGCGCATGACTTCACGGCGCGTCATCACTACCTTCTTGCTGCACTCCATGTCCTGTGACCCTCTGCCTTTAGGGATTGACGATTTAGCGGTCACTCCGTCATCGCTTGCTCGTGCGTTCTCGTGCTCCATAAAACAAGAACTGCGGAGGTTTAGCTCTCTATTCTGGCAGTCGGAGTACTGGAGCTTCAGATCGGCAGCAAACCCCGAACTGCTGCCATAGCCGGAACCACGGGCTGTGGGCCAGCATCTCATCGTGCCTTCGATTCGCAGCCGCGAGATCGCTCGGGCTCAGAGGTCTCACATCTGGTAGCGCGAAGATGCGCTCTACCCACTCGATTTCGGCAATGGTCTGCTCGGCGTCCATTCCGTTTCACTATCCAACATGGGCGTAGCAATCGTCAAACGGAGCGACCAGTGCAAGCGCCTACATCCACGGATTGCTCCCGAGCTTCATCGCAACCGGATACTCGACTTGTGCTTCAGCGAATCCCGTGCAACAATCAGCCCGGAGTTAAATCCTCAATGGCAGCGGCTCCAGAATGCCGCTAGGAGGCAATGAATGAGAACAAGTACCCGTTAGTAAGCGACTCTCGCGATCCCCGATTTTTAACTCTCCGCTCGCTCCAAACTCCGCAAAGCCGATCCCGCACAGGACTCTACATCATCGAAGGCATCAGGCATCTTGTTCGCGCAGTCGAACACCAGGCTCCGATTGAGTCCGTCTTCCTCGACCCGTCAGTGCTATCCAGTCCCTTCGGCCAGAAGCTCGCACGGCGGCTCCGCAAGCGAGGTGTTCCCGGTATCCGGCTTTCGCGCCAACTGTACCGGCAACTGACCCTTGCCGCAGAGCCTCAAGGGATCGGCGCAATCGTGCGGCAAAAATGGATTCCGTTAG
>Ga0185299_10003675_pt1 | contig 19817 bp, 15 predicted proteins | sample PaiPotPPA55metaG_FD_128002 | JGI IMG/M metagenome (GOLD analysis project Ga0185299, IMG submission 128002) | Iron sulfur acid spring bacterial and archeal communities from Banff, Canada, to study Microbial Dark Matter (Phase II) - Paint Pots PPA... ...
CAACGGCGAGCACGGCTTCGGCGAATATCAGTGGGACGGCAACTGGATTGCGCGCCGCTACTGGACCGAGTCCAGTTCGAGTTCGGCCGGCCTGGAGTTCCGGCCGCGCTCGAGCAACCTCGTCAACGAGTATACGAGCCAGTGCCTGAGCTCGGCCGGCGCGAACGGCAAGCCGACACTCGCAGCCTGCTCGGGCGCGAAGACACAGGACTGGCACTGGCAACCGGTGCCGACCATGCCGGGCACGAAGAACAACTCGCAGCTCGTCGATGAATCGACGCAGCAGTGCGTCGCGGAACGCAGCGGGAACCTGATTGAAGAACCGTGCAGTCAAAACGAAGCGGCTCAGAAATGGACACCGTGGGACTTCGGCCTCGTGTACACCCCGCTCGGACACTGCCTCGCGGCACATGACGGCACGCTGTTGGCCGGGCGCTGCTCGGCGCTGACCGCGGAATCGCGATGGGCGCCTACGCCTCACTCGCAATGGACCGATCTGCGTCAGGACGCAGCGATGTACGGGGACGTTCGAGGGGACGTCGACGGCGAGAAGCGGATCAGCACAGTCTACGTGCAGCGCCGCCGAGATGGACCGGGCTTTAACGTGTGGGTCGCGGACATGTCGCGGCTGCCGACTGCCGCGCCGTGGTATATGAACGCGGTGCCGTTCGACGCCCATGCCGGCACCCCCACATGCGGCGGTGACACGCTCTGCTTTGACAGCGTGCGTTTCCTGCTCGGAGACTTCGAAGGCACAGGACGCGACGACCTGATGGTGATCGCCCCGCGTAACGGCGGCACCGCCTTCTGGCTGATGCGCAGCACCGGTACGCGCTTCGAGGCGCCGCACCTCTGGTACCAGACCTCCTCTGCCTTGACGCCTGCCAGCGCGCAGCAATACGTGGCCGGAGACTTCGATGGCAGCGGCCGCGCCGGCGTGATGATCGCGCAAAAACGCAGCGACGCCACGCTCGACCTTTGGGTAGTCGCGAGCGAGGGCATGACCGGGCGCGCACCCGCGCTCTGGATGAAGGCAAGCGGACTTAGTACGAACGCGCGCTTCCTGCCTGCTCGCGTGGCTCGATCACAGCAGCGCACCGGCTTGATCGCGATCGAAACGGTGAATTCGGCGATGGCCGTCACGCAACTCGCCAGTTCGGGCAGCGCGTTCGCTGGCCGGCTACGCGGTAACACCTATGCGGAATTCGCACCCGCTTTCGCGAAGGTGGTAGCAGGCGATGTGGACGGAGATGGGTTCGACGATCTGGTCGTGCTTCAGCCACGAGGCGATGGACCCAATATCGATGTGTGGCGAATGAAAGGCGGCGCGCAGTTCGGGGAGCCCCTCAAGGTCACCACCCTGCATGAATCGTCCTATGCCGACGCTGTTCCCGCGCTTGTACGGCGTGACCGGAATGAAACGCTGGTGCTGTTCAAGCGCGCGAACGCCAGGCTCGGCGATTTCTATTTCACCGGTGGCGCACCGAGTCTTGTTGGTTACGACTTCGAACCGTCGTCCAAGCTCGGTTCGGCGCAGATCTGGGGCGACTTGCCGGGGCTTTTTTCGGAAGCGTTATGGATCAACACGCTGTCGCAGTAACGAGGCGGTGTCTCACGGTTACGCTCAAGAAAGTATCGAAAGGCTTGAGGGCCCGGATCGTTGAAAAATTCGACCCTGCTAATACATAAGTATTCCTACCTATATGGAATCGAACTGTCCAACGATTCTTGCCCTATTCTTCGTTCTGAAAATGAAGCTTAGTTCTGTGCGTGCTCGGCAGCTTGCTCGATCATGGCTGCTACTTCCTTAGGATGCGACTCATAGACCGAGTGACTCGCGCCGGCGATCTCGACGGTATGACTGTGCGCACGCGCTGCATACATCCGTTCCAGATCAGGATTGGTGATCTTGTCCGATTTCGCGACCATGTACCAGCTAGGCTTCATCTTCCATGCGGGATCGGTCATTGCGGTTGAGAAAACCGTGGCCGATGTCGGCATCTGCGCGCGGGCTTCAAATTGCGCTTGCTTCAAGGGCAGGTCCGCGGCGAAGTCGGCCGGGTAATTGGCCGGGTCGAGGAACAGAAAACCGTCCGGTGTCTTCACGAGCGGCCTTGCGGAATTCGAAAACTTCTTGCCGTTGCCAACTTCGGTCTCGCCCGTGTCCAGCGCGTGAGCCGCAATATAGACCAGACCGGCGACATGGGAGTCGTTTCCGGCCGAGGTGATGATCGCGCCGCCGTAGCTATGACCAACCAGGATAGCCGGTCCGTCCTGACGATCGAGAATGCGCTTGGTCGCGGTCACGTCTTCCGCGAACGACGTCGGCGGTTCCTGGACCAGGGTGACGTTATAACCGTCCTTGGTCAGGATATCGTAGACCGGCCTCCAGCCCGAACCGCCAACAAACGCACCATGGACCAGCACGATGTTCTTGACGGGACCTTAGGCGGGTTGAGTCTGCTGAGCCATGGCGCCGGCTGAAATGAAGGCACTGGCGATGAGCGACAAAAGTAACGTAGCGCGACGGATTTTCATTTTCAATTCCTGGAGAAGTTTGCGGTTTGCAATGGGACGACCACCGCTACCCATCACGCTATTCCCGTCGCTATGAAAATATTTTTTCGCGTCGCGGACATCCTGATCAGTCAGTTGATTATTGGACAGTTCGCTGATCCGGGCTATCCGGTACTGCAACGTCGGCTAAACTCGTGGCCGATCCACGCTAAGCTTGGTTTCATGAACTAGCGACACGGAATATCTTCGCGATTGATTTTTTTCACAGAATTCAAAGGTATCCGCGATGTATTGACAGGGACGCGTGATGTCAATGAGTCCAGTAATCCGGCCGGGTCATCCGATCTCCTCAACGGTTTTTGCTCCCATGCCTCCCTCGTCATTTGATTTTTTAGTGATCTACGTCACAATAAAATAATTCGTAAAGATCAGAGACAGACAATCAACATCTCATAAACGATATCCAAAAAATCACGCAATTGTGATTTGCTCCATTCAAGCCAGCCTTAACAGCGTCTGTCAGGACACCGCACGCAGTACGCTCACACAACGTAGCCTCGGGGCACCACGGCCGCACTTCGGCATAGCGACGCCACCACAGCTTCCGGTAGCGCTGCAAACGGAGCATGCATTGTTTATGGAACAGCAATGCAAAGACGCCTTGATCTGGGTTTTCTCTGGAAACCGCAATAATTCACTGCCTTCACATTCGCGTCATATATCTCGATGATTTATCAGGGGTTCACCGATCACGCAACAAGAATTAATCCTATTTCCTTTTTGCTTCTGTAATGTTTCTTAATCCCATAAAAACCGGTTGCTATTGCGTTCATAGAAAAAAGAGATTGGCGCGTTGAATGACCGGGTTCTAATATTCGTGCGGTTTCCACCTGAAACAGGAATACAACGTGAAAATATCCAAGAAACAAATCGCCGCGAGTACCTTCTCGTTTATCTCGGCAATAGCAATTGCCCAATTCGCCCACGCTGAAGGCATGACCGCGGATAGCGGATCGCCTGTTGGCGATAACCAGAACTCCCAGACGGCGGGGCCCGAGGGTCCGGTTCTTCTGCAGGACTCGCATCTCATCGAAAAGCTGCAACGCTTCGATCGGGAGCGCATTCCCGAACGCGTCGTGCATGCGCGGGGCACGGGGATTTTCGGCGAGTTCGTGCCGACCGGCGACATCAGTTCGCTGACGGAGGCTGCGGTTTTCACTCCCGGGACGAAGACACCGGTGTTCGTGCGATTCTCGACGGTGATGGGCTATCGTGGATCGCCGGAGCAAGCACGCGATCCGCGTGGCTTTGCTGTCAAGTTCTACACGCAGCAGGGCAATTGGGACATGGTCGGTATCAACTGGCCGATCTTCTTCATTCGTGACGCCATCAAGTTCCCGGACTTCGTGCATGCGAACAAGCCATCGGCCGTGACGGGTGTGCAGGACCCGAACCTGGCGTTCGATTTCTTCTCCCATTCGCCTGAAGCGACGAATATGCTCACGCACCTTTACACGGACGAGGGCATGCCGGATTCATACCGGCACATGGACGGCTACGGCGTGCACGCGTTCAAGTTCGTCAATGCCAAGGGCGAAGTCCACTACGTGAAGTTTCACTGGAAGAGCCGTCAAGGGGTCGAAGGCATTCGTCCTCAGGACATCCCGCATTCGATCGGCGCCGACTGGAACCTGATGACCAACGACCTGTACAACTCGGTCAAGGCGCATTCGTATCCGCAGTGGGACCTGTACATCCAGGTGCTCTCGCCCAAGGACCTGGACAAGTTCGATTTCGATGCGCTTGACGACACGAAGGTGTGGCCATCGTCCATCCCTGAACAGAAGGTCGGTACGATGACGCTCAACCGCGTTCCGGATAACTACTTCGAGTCGACGGAGGAGTCGGCATTCGCGCCCTCGCGGCTGGTGCCGGGCATCGAGCCTTCCGAGGACCGGATGTTGCAGGGACGCTTGTTCTCCTACGCCGACACGCAGATGTATCGCCTTGGCCCGAACTACAACCAGCTGCCGATCAATCGCCCGGTCGTCCCAGTCAGCAATAACAACCAGGACGGCTTCATGAATGCCGGGGATCGAAAGGGTGAGGTGAACTACGAGCCTTCCGGAGTCGCTGAGATTGCCCAGCAGGACAAGTACAAGTCCGTGCAGACGCCGCTCACGGGCACGACGCAGCAAAGAGCGATCCATAAGACGCTCGACTTCCGTCAGGCCGGTGAGTACTACCGGACGCTGTCTGAAACCGGGAAGACCGACCTCATCACGGCGCTGTCGGGCGACCTTGGCCGCGTCACCAACGACGCGAACAAGTACGCCATGCTCTCGTACTTCTACAAGGCCGATGCCGACTACGGCACCCGCCTTGCGCGTGCGACCAACGCGGATGTTGCGCGGGTGAAGGAATCGGCCGCGCACCTGAGCGAAAACTGAAGCACTAAGGGAGCCTGCGCCAAGCGGGCTCCCTGTTGGTTGAATACGGTTCATCACGGAGAACATAATGCGATGCTTTTCCACCGCGCGGCATCTCGTTCGCGCCGCCACGGTCACCGCCATCGCCGCACTGTTGATGGCGGGTTGTGCGGAGCACGCTTATTTGCCGGGCGGCTATTCGGGACCGGTCGATGCCACGCGAATTTCGGATGACTGGTTTGCCGCCGCGCGTGCCGGGCGTACGGATATTGTGCAGGCGCTGATCGATGCACATTACCCGCTGGAGACGAAAACGCCCCAGGGATATACCGCGCTCATCCTAAGCGCATACGACGATCACCCCGATACCTTGAAGGTGCTTCTTGCCGCGGGAGCCAACGCTTGCGCCGCCGACGTACACGGCAACACGGCTTTGATGGGCGCGCTCTTCAAAGGCGAGACGAACATTGCGAAGATACTGCTCGACACGCATTGCGATATCGATCAAACCAACAACGCGGGGGAAACGGCATTGTCGTTTGCTGCGCTATTCGGCCGGCTCGATATGATTCCCGTGCTTGTCACCCACGGCGCTAACGTCAATCATGTCGACGCACGTGGTGGAACCGCGTTGCAAATGGCGACCGCACAACGCAACACGGTTGCAGCAGATGCACTGCGCCAGGTCGGCGCGACGCAATAAACGCGTGGCTGTCCGAGTCAGACTTTCTTGATCTGAAAAATTCTCACCGCGTTTGCGAGCGTCTGCGACTGCTCCTGCAACGACCCCGCTGCGGCTGAAGCCTGTTCGACCAGCGCAGCGTTCTGTTGGGTGACGCTTTCTATCTCCGCGATAGCCTCGTCGACCTGCTCGATGCCGGCTCGCTGATCAGCGCTGGCGGTGCTGATCTCGCCCATGATCTGGGTGACCTGCTCCACGCTCTTCAGGATTTCGCCCATGGTGTTACCTGCCAGATCGACTAGCCGGACACCCGCCTCGACCTTCATCACCGACTGGCCGATCAACGCCTTGATCTCCCTCGCGGCGGCGGCGCTGCGCTGTGCCAGTCCGCGCACTTCCGTGGCGACCACCGCGAAGCCTCGCCCTTGCTCGCCTGCGCGCGCTGCCTCGACCGCCGCATTAAGCGCCAGGATATTGGTTTGAAATGCGATGCCGTCGATCACGCCGATGATGTCCTCGATCCTGCTGGCGCTCGCGTTGATTTCGCCCATCGTCGTCACGACTTCGTTCATCACCCGGCCGCCCTTGATCGCAACATCGCTTGCTTTCGCGGCCAGATGATTGGCCTGCTGCGCGTTGTCGGCGTTGTGCTTGACCGTGTCGGTCAGCGAGTCCATTGAATGTGCGGTGCGCTGAAGACTGATTGCCTGTTGCTCGGTACGCGCGCTCAGATCGTTGTTTCCGGAAGCGATTTCGCCCGACGCCTGGGCAACGGCTTCCGCTGAATTTCGTACGTCGGCGATCGTGGTCTGCAGCTTCTTGCGCATCTGGTTAAGCTCATGGTTCAGCCATGCAATTTCGTCCCGGCCGTGCGATTCGATCCGGGTAACCAGATCCCCGCCCGCAATGCGTCCGACTGACGCGACCACTCGTTCGACCGGCATCTTGATGCTACGTCGAATCGCCCAGCCGAGCGCGATGCCTACGGCTGCTGCGCAAACCGAGGCAACACCGACCATCCACAACATCATGTCCATCCGTGTGCGCAATGCGGTCGATGCCTGGGCATCCAGTGCGCTTTGCATCGCCCAGATCGCCATAGCGCCCACGCCGGCCACCAGAAGCACCATCACTGCAAAGCCCGACGTAATTCGCGTCGTCAAGCGGAAGTTCGAAAGTTTGATCATCGTTCACTCACGTTCACTCACTCTGGCCTGCTCCGTTTGCGCCGGTCAGGACCGTTCGCGTAAGACACTGGAGCGCATCGCGTCGTTGTCAGGCACAGCGACCGATATTCTTTGCTGTTGTCAGTGTTTACGGCCGGCCCTGCGATGCCCGACAACCGGGTTTACGAGAGCCGAGTAATGTTTTTTCGCGGATTTTGCGGGCGCGAGATAAGCGATCCCTTAAGTATCGGCGACCGACTACAGTGCATGGAGCCCGTTCTGCAACGACTGCCGAGTGGTCCAGAGATCATATAGTCGATAGGTAGCGTCGGCGTCAGCGAATCCGTCACCCGATAACAAGTCCCATAAATCGAAAAACACTCGCAAGCCGCGGACATACGGATCCGCAACTTATGCAGTCAGCACTGGAAGCCTATCAACGAGGCGACCTGATGGAGGCGGAGCGCGTTTACCGCCGCCTGCTTGAAACGGACGATCGCAACGGTCTGGCTCACAACAATCTGGCGAATCTGCTGCGGAAATCCGGGCGGTTCAGTGAAGCCGAAGCGCACTATGATCGCGCGCTCGCATGGCTGCCGGATTCAGCAGAGATACGCAACAACCGGGCGGGTACGCTCGAACAACTTCAGCGGTACGAGCACGCCGAGATCGAGTATCGCCACGCCCTTGAACTGAAGCCGGATTTTGCCGAAGCCCGCTTCAATCTGGGGTTGCTTCTTCTTGCCGCCGGACGTTATACGGAAGGCTGGACATATTACGAAGCGCGATCGAAAGCATTTGGGGAACATCAGCGCTTGCCTTTTCCTCAACGGAACGTCGAGGACTTGAGCGGCAAGACCCTGTTGCTGTTGCCGGAGCAAGGGTACAGAGACAGCATACAGTTTGTCCGTTACGTGCCGTTGCTTAAAGCGCGAGGTGCAGCAAAGATATCGGTGATCTGCGACCCCCTGCTCGCGCCACCTCTGCGTACGGTGGAAGGCATCGATGCACTGGTAACGGATCCCCAGGCCCCTCACGCTCACGACTACTATACGTTGATGAGCCTGCCCTTGCGTCTGGGCACGACGGTCGAGTCGATCCCGGCGACGATTCCCTATGTTGGGGTATTCGCCAACCGTCTGGAGAGGTGGAAAGCACGTCTACCCAGCCACGGCTTGCGCATAGGGCTCGTTTGGAAAGGTAACCCCGGCCACGAAAACGACGCACGACGGTCATCGCGCCACTTTTCCGATCTGGCGCCACTATGGTCTGTCAGTGGAATCCGTTTTATCAGCCTGCAGGTAGGGGGCGCCGAAACCGAAGCGGACGAATGCACAGCGCTTCAACCCCTTTTTCGCTTCGGACGGGAGATTCGCGATTTCGCCGATACCGCCGCCATCATTGCGCAACTCAATCTTGTCATCTGCGTCGATACAGCGGTCGCCCATGTGGCCGGTGTGTTGGGTGTTGCGTGCTGGTTGATGCTGCCGCAAACGGGGGGGGTGACTGGCGTTGGCATCGAACAGGATCCAGATCACCGCGGTATCCCAACGATATGTATCTGTTCCGCCAGCGCGAGGCGGGGTGGCCAGCTTTGATTGGCGACGTGAGAGATGCTCTGGCCGATATCACGCAGGGTGCCCGATAGCGCGGCCCCTATGTGCCCCACCCGAACCATTGCCCATTTCTTTTGCTGCCAAGGCGGCAAGACGTTTTGCCTGCACGCTGGATGCATCGATGGCGGACGCTTGCGTGGCGTTTTCGGAAACGCACTGCCAGTCGTCTACGTCACGGCAGTGCCTGGCGCGTTGCATATATTCATCGCGCATATGTTCGCGGCTGGCCAGGTCGGCGTGCATCTGCTCCAACTGGCCGGGACCTTTACCGTTCTCCGACATCCCGGCGAGACGCCGGTGGGCCACGAACAGATTCCGGCTCTGCAACGAGCGATAAAATTCGCTGACATCGGGATTCTGCGTTCGCGCGTTCTCATTCGTCACTGATTTAGTGTCGGCATTTCGGCCGCTATTCAATTGCGACGACTGTGTAGGCAAGACGCTCGTTCCTGGCGCAGCCGCCGCACCGCTTTTGATCACTGGCCCTGCTACAAGCAGGTGTGCGTCATCGGCTCGCGGGTGCAAACCGATGCCCGCAAGATGAGGTGCCGCGAAAAAATAGGTAGCGACTGCTACAGCGCAAATCGCGCAAGCAAGCGCAATTCGCGTCATGCGCCTCCTGCGTTCCTGATCAAAGAGAAGCGCGGTTTCCGCCAGTCCCGGATACGCGCCTCGCGAATGTGTGCGACGCGGGATCGCGCGCGAGCCACCTTTCTTTCCGTTCGAGAAGTTGGAAAAACTTGCCAGACGTTGCAGGAGGGTCGGTGTTTGGCCGCATCGGCTGCACCGTTGGCCGCCTGAATAGGTGTTTCCGCACCGCTGGCATGTGGCCCACGCGGTGTGGTCGATTGACTCGAGCAAGCGCATATGATTCTCCATCGATTCTCCATCACTTACATTCAGAGGTTCATTGGCCGCCTCGGAAAGCTTCACCCCGTATCACTGAGATCGTGTACTTCGTCAACGGTTGCTCGCGGGGGTATTCCGAGCTCCTGCATCAGCCGATGCAGATGCACCCGCGAGATGCCAAGGCCACGGGCGGCGTCGACAACCCTGCCCCTATGCACAAATAGCGCGAGCTCGATCGCCCGCCTGTCCGCCGCCGCCCGCGCTTCCCGAAGCGAGTCGGGCGCGAGCGACACGTAGTCCGTTAGTTCAAGGTCCTCGGCAGTGATGTATTTACCGTCAGACAAAACTATCGCGCGTCGCACACGATTGATCAGTTCCCGGACGTTCCCAGGCCAGCCGTAGTTATGCAATGCCGCAATCGCGTCTGGTGCGAAGCCGTGTATCCGACGCTCGCGCTCGTCTTTGAATCGTTCAAGCGTGTGTGCTGCAAGTTCGGTGATGTCCTTGCCTCTCACGCGAAGAGGCGGCTCCCGAACCTGAAGCACGCAAAGCCGAAAGAAGAGGTCTGCTCTAAAACGACCTTCGTCCACGGCACTTTGCATATCCTGATGCGTCGCCGTTATCACCCGGACATCGACGTCGATACTCTCAAGACCGCCCAACCGTTCGATCTTGCGTTCCTGGATAAAACGCAGCAGCGCGGCCTGACTTTCGGAAGGAAGATCGCCAATTTCGTCCAGGAACAAGGTGCCGCCATGGGCCTGTTCGACGCGCCCTATCTTGCGTTGCGTAGCACCGGTGAAGGCGCCGCGTTCGTAGCCGAACAGTTCCGAATGCAGGAGATCGTGCGGAACGGCGCCGCAGTTCACGGCGACGAAAGGTTTATCGCGGCGCTCCGACCGGGCGTGAATCATTTGCGCGGTCAATTCCTTGCCTGTCCCCGATTCGCCTGAAATGAAAACCGTTGCATCAGTCGCGGCGACCTTTCCAATGGCTCGATGAAGCTCCAGCATCGCCTCGGATGAACCTATCATGCCGTCGCTTAACGCATCATTAAGCTCTGGCGGCTCTACCTCGGAACGAAGAACCTCCATACCAATAGCCTGGCCAACTACATTCACGATCCGCTCATGCGATGTCGGTACCGTTACAAAGTCAAAGCAATGTGTTGCGATTACGTCTCGCACGACCGACCACTTTCGCGTCTCTTGCGATACCAGCGCGACCCATGCCACTAGCAAAGAACGTGACAGCTGTTCGACCCTCGCGATCCGGCCTTCGTGAATACCATCAGTCAAATCGAGCAGGCCGGCCATTGGCGCGCGCGCCAGCTTCGCCATGCTGTTAGCGCTCATCGCCGGTACGACAAGCCAGGCGCGATCGCCAAGGCGCCTTAGAAGCGATTCGTTTGGCTTACCGCCAATGTATAAAAGCGTGCGATGAGCGCTGTCCATGGTTGTAAGAGGTTCTCTGGTAGGCCCTTCTTTACATCTCGGTCTTAACGGTTTTCTGTGCTTGCTATTCCTTTACGATCGTTCGTCACCTCAATATGGAGACACACTTAGCGGAAAATTAGAGAGGTCCCACAGCGAGGCGGAGTTCCCATCATGTCGAAATCGTAGCGGCGCCAATTCACGACAGGTGAAACGAAAAGTTAAGTTCCGTTTCTGTCGATGAGAAAAGGTCGCTATATGTAACTGAAATGTGTAACCGGTAAACGCGGGCAGTCCCTCGCCCTTGCAGTGCTTTGCTTTGCACATTAGATGAGGCTTAGATCCCGCTTACAGATACGTGTATGGAGCCGCCGCGAATTCCGCTAACCACTACTCAGCGCCAAACGTCTGTACGAGCATCTCGACAAACGCTTTCACTCGTGCCGTCATCTGCAAGTGCTGCGGATACACCGCATAGATATCGGCGCCGGGCGTTCGATGCTCCGGTAACACCTGGACCAGACGGCCGTCGGAAAGATACTCTGCTATATCCCACTCCGCACGCATCAGAATACCGTGGCCATCGAGCGCCCATTTCACGGCAATTTCGCCGTCGTTCGTGGTCAGGTTGCCGCGCACGCGCACCGTCTCTGTTTTCTCCGCTGCGCCCCGCCCGCTTATGAGCCGCCACACACCGTATCCGTCGTCGCCTTGTCGAATGCCGATGCAGTTGTGCTGAGACAATTCGACGGGGCTTCTTGGTATTCGCCGCTTAGCGAAATAGGAAGGAGCCGCACAGAGCAGGCGCCTGTTAGGCGCAATGCGCCGCGCGATGACGCGGGCATCCGGCGGTTCACCGAAACGCACGCAGACATCGAAGGTGTCATCGCTCAACGGCGGCGGGTCCACTGATAGCTGAAGCTGCACATCCACTTCCGGGAAGGCGCGAACGAACTTCGAAATTAGCGGCGCAACGTGACCTCGTCCGAAGCCAAGCGTTGCATTGACTCTTAGCAAGCCCTTGGGAGCAGCTTGTGAACCGCCAAGCAACTGCGAGAGGTCGTCCATTTCGCTAAGGATTCGCCGCGCACGCGTCAGGTAAAGCTCGCCCTCCGGCGTGAGGCTCATTCGGCGAGTCGTCCTGCTGACAAGCGCCACGCCGGCGCGCGACTCCATCTGCGACAAATGCTTGCTTACCGCCGCGGTACTCAAGCCCAGTTCGCGCGCGGCAGCAGTCAGGCTTCCGCTAGCTGCCAAAACCGAAAAAAACCGCAAGTCTTCCGGCTGTATTAGTGAACGCATTAACTCACCCGATTATTAACTTGAAGTTAACAGCGGTTTGAGTCTAGCAGCATTTCCGCAACCAGCTAAGGCTCTAGCATTAGCCACATGTTTACTAATGAGGAGGAGCACCGTGAAGACTTATCGCATCGCAACCATTCCGGGCGATGGAATCGGCAAGGAAGTCGTGCCAGCGGGAAAGCGCGTGCTCGAAGCAATCGCTGCGCGAAGCAACGACTTCGGTTTTGAGTTCGAAGACTTCGACTGGGGTGGCGACTATTACCGTCAGCATGGCGTCATGATGCCAGCCGATGGACTCGACGCGATTCGCGACAAGGACGCAATCCTCTTTGGCTCGGCCGGCGACCCGCACATTCCCGATCACGTGACGCTTTGGGGATTGCGCCTCAAGATTTGCCAGGGCTTCGACCAGTACGCGAATGTGCGCCCCACGCGCATCCTCCCTGGCATCGATGGCCCGCTCAAGCGCTGTTCTGCGAAGGACCTCGACTGGGTGATCGTCCGGGAGAACTCGGAGGGTGAGTATTCCGGCGTTGGCGGCCGCGCGCATCAGGGACATCCGATCGAGGTCGCAACCGATGTATCCATGATGACCCGGGCAGGCGTCGAGCGGATTCTTCGATTTGCATTTCGCCTTGCACAGTCGCGCCCCCGTAAGCTGCTTACGGTGATCACCAAAAGCAATGCACAGCGTCATGCGATGGTGATGTGGGATGAAATTGCATTGGAAGTGTCGAAGGAGTTTCCGGACGTCACATGGGACAAGGAACTCGTCGATGCCGCGACCGCCCGCATGGTGAACCGTCCGGCCTCGCTCGATACCCTGGTTGCTACGAATCTTCACGCGGACATCCTGAGTGACCTGGCGGCGGCTCTTGCCGGCAGCCTTGGCATTGCACCGACCGCCAACCTCGACCCCGAGCGCCGCTATCCCTCGATGTTCGAGCCCATTCACGGCTCCGCCTTCGACATCATGGGGAAAGGCCTCGCCAATCCGATCGGCACATTCTGGTCGGTCGTGATGATGCTGGAGCACCTCGGCGAGAGGGGGGCAGCGCGCGCGTTGATGACTGCGATCGAACACGTTACGGGAGACCCGACGCTGCACACCGGCGACCTGGGCGGCAAGGCAACCACTGCGCAGGTTACCGAAGCCGTGTGCGCCCTCCTCGCGTCGAATTCGGCGGTGACGTCCGAGGCGGCCTAAGAGATTTCCTGAGAGGGCTGCCTGAGAGATTGCCCAAGCGCCTGGGGCAGTAAAAATAAAACAGATAGAGCGCCCGGACAACCCTGTCACGGGCGACTAGCGGAGACTTGCATGACTAACGATTTACAAGGCCGTGTGGTTCGCAAGCTGACGTGGCGCATCCTGCCGTTCGTGATGCTGCTTTACTTCGTCAGCTTCCTTGACCGGGTGAACGTCGGTTTTGCGGCCATTACCATGAACAAGGACCTGGGACTGACACCGACCATGTTCGGCCTCGGCGGCGGCATCTTCTTCCTGGGTTATTTCCTGTGCGAAGTGCCGTCGAACCTGATTCTTAACAAGGTGGGCGCGCGCATCTGGATTGCCCGCGTCATGGTGACATGGGGGCTTGTTTCGGCCGCGTCAGCGTTCGTCGTCGGGCCGAACTCGTTCTACTTGTTACGCTTCTTGCTAGGCGTGGCCGAAGCCGGTTTCTTCCCCGGCATCATCCTTTACCTGAGCCAATGGTTTCCGACGCGGCAACGGGCTGTTGCAGCGGCGGCATTCATGGCTGCGGCTCCGCTTTCAACGGCCATCGGCTCGCCAATCTCGGGAGCCATCATGCAGATGCCGGCCTTGGCGGGCCTTAGGGACTGGCAATGGCTTTTCATCATCGAAGCGATCCCGGCAGTGATCCTCGGCCTGATCGTCTTGAGGGTCCTGACCGATTCTCCGGACAAAGCAAAGTGGCTTGCCGCCGATGAAAAAGCGTGGCTCATCGCGACGTTGCGTGAAGAAAGCCTGGGTCGCGAATCGCAGGCGGGCCATGCATCGGGTGCGTTGAGCGCCCTTCGCGACTCTCGCGTGTGGGTGATGTCGCTGATTTACTTCGGCACCTCGGCGGGACTTTATACGCTTGGCCTGTGGGCGCCCTTGATCATCCGTCAGTTCGGTTTCAGCGCCCTCGGTACCGGTGCGTTGAATGCGATTCCAAGCATCGTGGCGGTCGTGGCGATGGTCCTTTGGGCTCGGCACTCCGACCGCAGCGGCGAGCGCACCTGGCACGTTGTCATCCCTTGCGTGGTAGCCGGCGTCGGTCTCGCGTGGGCTGGCTCGACCGAAACTGCATTGGGTGTGGTCCTGGCGCTCGTACTCGTCAACGTCGGCATCAGCGCCGCCAAGGCGCCGCTTTGGGCAATGCCCAGCACGTTCCTGTCCGGCGCGGGTGCTGCTGCCGGCATCGCGATGATCAATTCGATCGGTAATCTGGGCGGCTTCGTCGGGCCCTTTGCCATTGGCTGGTTGAAAACGGTTACCGGCGGATATGCCGCCGGGCTTTACGTTGTTGCGGGAAGCCTGGCAGTGTCGGCACTGCTTACGTTGATGATCGGTCGAAGGAGATATCAGGTAGCGCCTGCCGCGCACTAGCGCCGGTGCGTCGCGAGACGCGAACCGGCAATCCACGTCGACACTGCACAGTATCCGGTGCAGTGTTACTCTTTATGGGCAATGCTACAGGGTGTATGTAGGCTTCATGATTCGAACAGGTGACGAACGCCTTTATAAAAACACTTCGCATGCGTTCGTCATTATCCAGGACACATTTCAAGGAGACACGTAATGTGGTTTGTCGGAAAAAGTGAGCTGCTTTCGCTAATCGAACGTCACTGTCTCGATGAGGTCATGCCGGCCTTCAGCGATCACCGGACCGTGCGAAAAAACGCGACCATCTACAGGCCGGAAGACCTGAGCGAGCATGTGTATTTGCTCAAGACCGGCAGCGTCCGGCTCTTCAGGCTGACCGAGGACGGACAGGAAATCACGCTTTCGTTCATCAAGGCGGGAATGCTGTTCGGCGACGGCGACGTCCTTAACGAAGCCAATTATTCGCATCATGCGCAGACGCTTGCACCAAGCATGATTTGCTACATCCGCAAGGCGGATTTCAAGCAACTGCTCGCGCGCTACGACGTCATCAACCAGTTCGTTCTGAGCAGCCACTACCAGCGATGGCAGGAGGCGCAGCAGCTGATCGAAAACCTGTCGCTGCATGACGTCCGCAAACGTCTCACCAACATCCTCGCGATGTTCGCCAATCAGATAGGGATCGAATTCGACTACCTGGGTACCGGAGATGCCGTGCTCATCGACTTGTCGATCCCGCAAGACAAGCTTGCGGAATTTATCGGCACCTCGCGTGAATCGGTCAACCGGCACTTCAACGACCTCAAGGCCGAGGGGCTGACCGCTATCCATGAACGCAAGATCGTGCTGACGCCCCTCTTCGTCGCGAAATTCCTGCGACGAAAGATAGCGTCGGGACACGCGGTTTTGTCGACGTCGTTCACCGCGCGTCCCGTCAACGGCCAGGTCGTCAAAGCGCCGCTAGCGCGCGTTTGAGCGCCTCGACGCCGCTACGCGGACTAGACAGCACCGGCACGCGCAACTCGCCCAGCGCGGGGACAAGACGCGCCATGGAGACTTGTGCGAGCACCACGACGTCGACCTGATCGGCCAGCTCGATAATCGTCCTTTTAAGAATCTCGTCGTGGAGTGCGCCATCACCACTGAGCAGTGCCTCGAAAGCGCCTTCCGCGATCCGTTCGGTTACATCTACGGTCCGACCATGCTCTTTAGCCTTGCGGCGAATCAGGCGCACGGTCGGATCCAGTGTTGTCGATACGGTCGCGACCACACCAATGCGCGAGCCGATCGCACTTGCCTCTTCCGCCATGGATTCGTCGATCTTGACGATCGGCGTGCGGATCAGATCTCTTAGCGCGTCCGTCGCTTCGCCAACCGACGAACACGCGTTGAGAATGATGTCCGCGCCCATTGCCTGCGCATTCGACATATAGCTATAGATGCGGCTGGCGACCTCGGGTGTCAGATGCCCCGCTGTGCGGACATCGTTCAACAAACTATCGTCCATGATGTTGATGACCCGAGCGTCGGCAATCAACTCGCTTAGTTGATTCTTGATCGGCAGAACCGTTACCGGGCCAGTATGAATAACAGCTATGGTTGTCATGGTTTTCCATTCAATCGATTAAAAATAGGGGTCAAGCGGTTGCTGCCGCCATCACGCGTTCCTGGGTTGCCTGCTCACGCGTCATCTCGCCATTCAATCGCCCTTCACGCACAATCAAAATCCTGTCGCTGACCGCCAGCACTTCCAGCAGGTCCGACGAAATCACAATGATCCCAATGCCTTCGGAGGCCAGGCGTGCCAGCAGCGCGTGCACCTCAGCCTTCGCGCCAACGTCGATGCCGCGCGTGGGCTCGTCCACGATTAAAACCTTGGGATTGCGCGCCACCCACTTGGCAATCACGATCTTCTGTTGATTGCCCCCGCTAAGGTTGACGACCTTCTGTTCGGTGCCAGGCGTCTTGATGCCAAGGCTGCGTACAAATTGTTTGCAACTGGCCTCTTCTTTCGCGCGTTGTAGAAATTGGAAGGGTGAATAGCGCTTCAGATGGGTGAGACTGAAATTTTCACGCACACTCATTCCCAGCACGAGTCCCTGCGCTTTCCTGTCCTCAGTCACAAAACCGATACCCTGTTCTATCGCGTCATGAGGGTTGCGGATCGTCACCGGTTTTCCCTCAATGGCGATACTTCCCGTGCAGGGGCGCATGCCGAAGATCATCTCCATGATCTCCGTACGCCCTGAACCGACCAGTCCCGCAACGCCAAGAATCTCGCCGCGATGCAACGTGAAACTGATGTTCCGGATCCTGGCTTCGGCGCCCCTCACTGCACGCAACGACAAGTCGCGAACTTCCAGTACCGGTTTCGCGCTTGCGTGTGAGGCAGACTCTGGATATAGCTCGCTCAACTCACGATCGACCATCATGCGAACCAGCGAATCGCGTGTGACTTCCGCGATTGGCGATGTGTCCACGGTACGGCCATCGCGAAGCACCGTCACCTGATCGGCGAGTTCAAAAATCTCTTCCAGCCTGTGCGAGATATAGACCACCGCAATTTTTCGATCGCGTAAGCGTTTAATCAACCCCAGCAACGTGCGCGTCTCGTGATGGCTAAGCGAAGCTGTCGGCTCGTCCATGATGATGACTTTCGACTGATAAGCAAGCGCCTTGGCGATCTCGATCATCTGTTGCTGCCCAACGCTCAATTCACTCACGCGTGCGGAAGGATCGAGATCGAGCTCGATCATCTGAAGCATCTTTTTCGCCTCGCTGTTCATGCGTGCCCGGTCGAGCAAGCCAAAGCGATTGAGCGGCTCCCTGGCGAGAAAAAGATTTTCCGCGACGCTCAGGTTTTCGACGACCGACAACTCCTGATAAATAATGCCGATCCCAAGCGTGCGTGCGTGGTTGCTATCGCGCAGTGCGATCTCATTACCCTCGATGAGAATGCTGCCCCCTGGATCGGGGGTGTAGACACCCGTCAGTATCTTCATCAGCGTGCTCTTGCCCGCCCCGTTCTCCCCGGCGAGCGCCAGCACCTCCCCTTGCCTGATCTGAAGGTTGACGCCGTCGAGTGCCTTGACGCCGGGGAACGTCTTGGAGATGTTTCGCATCTCCAGAAATGGCGATTCCATCACTTTCCTTTGGCTTCCTGACCGGGTTACTTGGTATAGGTCCCGACATTGTCTTTGGTCACGACCGTCACGCCGGTGTCGATGTCCTTGGGCGGCGACGTGTCCGTACCCTGGATCTGCGCGACCAGATGATCGACTGCAAGCGAGCCCATGGTTACCGGACGCTGGACCATGATCCCTTGAATAGAACCGTCTCTAAGCGCCTTGAGGGTGTCGGGAAGATCGTCGAAGGCAAGGACTTCAAGCTTGCCCTTCATGGCGCCAAACTCTTTGGTATTGAGCACCTTAGACACAGCCGGCCCGCCGACCTGACTCACGCCGAAAATGCCCTTTAACTGCGGATGCGCGCGCAGCGTGGTCTCGACTACTGAAACGCCTTTGGCAAGGTCGTCATCGGTGCCCTGGGTTTCCACGATTTTTATACCCGGATATTTCGCCAGCCCCTTCTTGATCCCCGCAATGCGTTCATTAAGATTCACCGCGCCAAGCTGCCCGGTCACGATCGCGACTTCACCGGTTCCGTCAAGCGCCTTGCCCATTGTCTCGGCCATGGTCACGCCGGCCGCCTCGTTGTTCGTGCCGATATACATCGAACGGCCGCTCTTGGGCGAGTCAGAGTCGTAGGTGAGCACCTTTATCCCACTTTGTGCGGCGCGCTTCATCACGCTCTCGACCGACTTCGGTTCATTGACGGAAATAGCAATGCCGTCGACATGCTTGGAAATCAGGTCTTCAATGATTTGTACTTGCGTCGAGCCTTGCGTGTTTTGCGGAACCACCCATTGATACTTCACCCCTAGCTTGTCGGCGGACGTTTGCGCGCCTTTGTTGCAATCGTCGAAGAATGGCACAGCCACCTTAGGGATCACCGCGACGGAAATATCTTTCGCGTCCTTGGCGTGCGCCGATACGCCCAGCGATAAGGCAACAGCAGCGAATCCAATACCTAGCGCAAGGCGAATATTTTTATCCATTTTTGTCTCCATGTTTATTTCTAGTGGTGCCGCAAAGTTAAGACGGGCGCGCATCAACGACCCTTTCGACGAACGCGCCAGATGTCGATGCTGACCGCAATCAGGATCACGCAGCCTGTAATGGCCTGTTGTGCGTACGTGTCGATATTCAGCAACACAACGCCGTTAGTGATGATTCCCGCCAGCGCCGCGCCGATGATCGCTCCCTCGACGCTGCCCGCTCCGCCCGAGAGACTTGCGCCGCCAATGGCCGCGGCTGCAATGACATCGAGCTCGGCGCCGAATCCCGATGCAGGCTCTGCCGACACAAATCGCGAGAAGCTGACGATGCCCGCAATAGAGGCGATGAGTCCCGAGAGCGCGTAGACAATGAATTTCACGCGGGAAGTACGCACGCCGCTAAGCCGGGCTGCTAACTCGTTGCCCCCGGTGGCATAGACATGCCGGCCGAAACGGGTCTGCCGCATCAGCACGGAAAAACATATCGTCATGAAGATCATGATGACCACCGGGAATGGCACGAAGCCAATGTATCCCTGGCCGAGGAAGGTGAAGCTGTCGGGCACGTCGGGTGTTACCGGAACCCCTTTGGTGATCATGTACATCAAGCCCCGGCCAATGCTCAGTGTGCCGAGCGTGGCAATGAACGGCGGCAACTGAATCCAGGTGATCAGAAATCCATTGAAACAGCCGACGGCGAGACCGATCGACAGTCCGGCAATCACGGCCAGGATAGGACCGGCTCCATGTTGAAAGGCCAGCGCGGTAACCAGCGACGACAAGCCCATCACGGAGCCCACCGACAGATCGATGCCGCCCGTGATGATGACAAGCATCATGCCGATCGACATGATGGCGATCAGTGAAAACGACCGGAACACGCCCATCAGGTTGTTCGTGGTCAGGAAATAGGGGGAGAAAATACTGATCAGGATTCCGACTAATAGCAATACCGATAGAACATTCAATTCGCGGATCTTGAGCCAGCTACGCAGCATATCGGCAAGACGCACTGAATGTGGTTGCGGATCTTCTTTGGACGATATTGCGGTCACCGGTGTCTTCTCCGTTTAATTCTGGTTTAGGAGGATGCTA
>Ga0185299_10003676_pt1 | contig 19813 bp, 18 predicted proteins | sample PaiPotPPA55metaG_FD_128002 | JGI IMG/M metagenome (GOLD analysis project Ga0185299, IMG submission 128002) | Iron sulfur acid spring bacterial and archeal communities from Banff, Canada, to study Microbial Dark Matter (Phase II) - Paint Pots PPA... ...
CAAACCCAAGAAAATCACCTACGCCACGATTGAATATGTGGATGTGGGCGGTTTGCAAAAAGACCGCGAGAAGAATTCGGCTTCTCTGGTGCCGTTGCGAGAAGCGGACGCGCTGGCTCACGTCGTGCGGCTGTTTGAAGATCCCGCCGTGCCGCACGAAGGCGGTTCGCTGGACGCGCTGCGCGACATCGAGAGCGTTGAAATCGAGCTGATGTTGAACGATTTAGAGCAGCTGTCCAAGCGAATGGAACGCGTGGAAAAAGATTTGAAAAAGAGGAAAGAGACGGTGCTGGAAGCGGAGCTGCAACTGCTGACGAGGTGCCGGAAAGCTCTGGAAAGCGAAACGCCGCTGCGCGAGCTGGAATTCAAGCCGGAAGAGTTGAAGATGCTTACCGGGTTCGAGTTTCTTTCACGGAAGCCGATGCTGTACGTGCTGAATCTCGGTGACGATCAAGCTGCGGACATCGATGGCGTGGTGGAGAAATATCATCTGGAGAAGCTGGCGTCGAAGCCGCACACGGCTGTGGTGCCGTTTTGCGGCAAGATCGAAGCAGAACTTTCCGAGTTGCCCGACGCGGAAGCCGCGGAGATGATGCGCGCGTACGGATTGGCAGACTCGGGACGCGATAGGCTGATTCAGGCGAGTTATCGACTGCTTGGTTTGATTTCGTTTTTAACCTGCGGGGAGCCGGAATGCCGTGCCTGGACTATCGAGCGCGGGATGAATGCGCAGGAGGCTGCGGGCGCGATTCACAGCGACATCGAGCGCGGATTCATTAAAGCCGAAGTGGTGAATTGGGAAAACCTGTTGAAGGCCGGAGGTTTTGCTGTCGCTAAGGAACGCGCGCAGGTGAAGCTCGAAGGCAAAGAGTACATCGTGCAGGATGGCGACGTAATTTTGTTCCGCCACTCGAGCTAGCGCGATGTCTTCCGCCGGCGAAAACCGCGTACTGCTGGCGTTGCTGCTGGGAGTCGTCGCGGCAGGGGCGAACGTGGTGGGCGGCTCGCTGATTGCGCGAGCGAAGTCGCTGCGCCATTATTTGAAATATTTCATCGCGCTGGGCGCAGGGTTCATGTTGGCGACGGCGCTGCTCGAGATGATTCCCGAATCGCTCAGGCTGCAGGCCGAAGGCGGTTCGACACTTTTCCATCGTACGAATTCCGTTTTCCTTTTCGTTCTCGCCGGTTATTTTCTGGTTCATTTTTTTGAGCACACCGTAGCGCCGCACTTTCATTTTGGGGAAGAGACGCATGCGGAAGAAATGTCGCACGCGCATGCCAGTTACACCGCGCTGCTTGGACTTGTGATCCATACATTCTTCGACGGTGTGGCGATTGCGTCTGGCCTTCTGGTCTCTACCTCGCTCGGAGTCGTGATTTTTCTGGCAATATTTCTGCACAAGTTGCCGGAGGGATTCACGGTGGCGTCGTTGATGTTGGCTAGCGGACAGAGCCGGCGGGCGGCGTTTTGGTCGTCGGCAATTTTGGGCGGGGCGACTCTGTTGGGGATGGCGTTGATGTTCGCGCTGGGCGACGTGGTAGCGGACGCGCTCCCGTTTTCGGCGGGAGTGACGCTTTATGTGGCTGCGTCGGATCTGATCCCGGAAGTGAACCGCGAGCCGGGTCCTGGAATGCCGCTCTTGGTATTCCTGGGGGTTGCGATGTTGTTAGGGTTCAAGCTACTTTTCAATGTTTGATGCCGCGCCAGCGCAGAGGGCAACTGCAAAGGCAAGATGCCGGCCTGAAGCCTAGCGGTACGAAGGCCGTGCCTGGCGCACAAAGCTACGAGGCCGTGGTGGCGCGAAGACGCGCATTTTCGGTGCTACCCGGCAGAAAATCGCCGGCAGGATGCCGACGGCACGCAGGCAATGCTGACGTTGCTGGGAATGATGATGGCAGCCGAACGGTTTAAAGCCTATGGATTCAGCAACTGTTTCCGGCCGGGCGGGTTAAATTGCACGGACACCGTTGGTTACGGCACATTTGTGCCTTCTGCAACTTTAAGTGGCTACAGGTGTTAGATAGAATGTGGAGGCCATGACCAGGTCTGACGTCCAATTGATGCTGGACGTGAAGGCTGGGGACGATGCGTCCTTTGACCTTCTACTGCAGAAGTATCGCACGCCCCTGGTCAACTTCCTCTATCGGATGGTGAGAGATACGGCAACGGCCGAGGATCTGGCGCAAGAAGTCTTCCTGCGAGTTTACCGGGCTCGCAAACAGTATTCTCCCAGCGCGAAGTTCACCACCTGGCTGTTCCGGATAGCGACAAACCTGGCGCTGAATTCGATGCGGGATAACCGGCATCACCAGAAGGATGTGTCGATTGACGCACCTACTTCGCCGGATGAAGATGCAGCGCCGATGCAATTACCGGCGCCGGAAATGCGGATTGACGAACACATGATCGAACGCGACCGCGCAGAGTTTATCCGAGGAGTGATTGCGGCGCTGCCGGAGAAGCAACGCGTAGCGGTTTTGCTGCATAAGTATGAAGAGATGGATTACGGAGAGATCGCAAGAATTCTAGATTGCTCGGAAAGCGCGTTGAAGTCGCTGTTGTTTCGCGCCTACGAGACTCTGCGAGTGCAGCTGGCGCCGCTGGTTTCGGCGTCAGCCAGACGCGCGGGGAAGGAAGCCCAACATGAAATGTGAAGATGTTTCGAAAGAACTGATTCCGTACCTGGATCGCCGCGCGAGTTCTGCGGACCGCCATGAGGTGGAAGAGCACCTGGCTGCTTGCGCAGATTGCCGCACGCGCGCAGAGGAACTGCGCACATTGTGGAGTGTGCTTGACGAAGTGCCTATCGTCGAGCCGTCGCTTGGATTTGATGCACGCATGCGCGCGCGAATCGCGGAGGAGCCGCAAGCTCGTTGGTACCGCTGGTTTGTGCCGCAGCCGCGTCTGGCGATGGCGATGGCGCTATTGCTGGCGGTGAGCGTTTGGATCACGCGCCTGCCGCAAGACAATTCGGGTCTCGCTGGGACAGCGCAAAACGAGCAGCAGCAATTTCAGGTGATTAAGAATTTAGACGTGCTGGAAAATTACGACGTGCTGAGCAAGTTTGACGCGTTGGACGAAGTGCCGGCGGACGAGCAGGCAACTCCAGCGGATCAGCCGAACGACCAGCAGAAGCAACAGGACGACGGCACCTAAATGAAGCGGCTGAAAATAATTTGCGGGCTTGCGCTGGCTCTGCTGATGGGGCTTGCGGCGCAGCCTGCCTGGGCGCAGAGGCCGCATGGTGGTTCCGCGCCTACTTCGCATGCGCCAAGTATGCGAGCGGCACCGCGGCAGGCAGCTCCGTCGCGTCCGAATGCGCGTCCTGGGGGACAACGGCCCGGGGCGTATCGTCCGGGAGTTAACGCGCGTCCGCTCCAAAGTGTGCAGCGTCCTAACAATGCAGCTAATCCGGCAGCGAACGCAAACCGCGAAAACGGCGTGAGGAACCTGTCCCCGGGCGTTCAGCGGAATCTGCATGATATGTCGCCCCAGGAACAACAGCGTTACATGCAGAACAACGAACGTTTCAGAAGTCTTCCGCCACAACAACAGGCCCAGATTCGAAATAATCTGCAGAAGTGGAACAATCTATCTCCCACGGAACGCAATGCGATGAACGATCGCGCGCGTACTTGGCAGCGTATGTCGCCCCAGCAGCGTCAGTACGTGCAGGGCAATCTGCTTCCGAAGTGGCAGAGCATGTCTCCGCAACGGAAACAGATTGTGACCGGGCGTTTGCACACGCTTCAGGGGATGAGCCCGTCAGATCGGCAAGCAGCGCTGAATGATCCGCAGTTCATGCGCGGGTTGAGTCCTGACGAGCAGTCGGTACTACGCGGCCTGGATTCGATCAACCCTGGCCGTCCGTAGCCTTCCCGCACATCTCTGGATTTTCACCCTACACCTCGCTACTTCAACCGCTAATCCTGGTTGGGCGTGCCTTTTTAGGTGGGGTCCTCAGCGGCTGAGTGTGTCCACTGTCGAAATGCCACGCTGCCCTTCGAGGATCCAGGGTAAGAAGGCTGCGGCCCGCCTGGCGGCAGGCAGGCGATACATTCAAACCTCCACCATCTTCCGATTTTGAGCGGTGGGGGCGCATAGGTGCGATGGCGTACCGAGAAACTGACGAGCGAGGGAAATTTTTCTCGCTGTTAACTGTTACAAAACATTTTCTCTTCTTTTTTTCAACCAACTAACTAGGCGTGCGCAAAGAGTTCAGAGCCTTCTACCACTAATTGTGGTTTGGTTGCAGTGAGCCACAACGGCGCATCTTCTTTTCCACAAAAATCTTCAATTCCATAACGGATTCCTCTTGACATGTTTTCGAACCTAACTACAATCGGGGCACAAAGTGGGAAGAAGTGGTACGCAGTGGTAAAAAGTTACAGAGAGTAGAAGTAAGTAGGGGCGAGCAAAAGAGTGATTTCTTCGTTGTACAAGCCGGGCGCGGCTTTTAAAGGCACGAATGCTTCGGGGAAGCTATCTAGCGACAGTGGACGAAAAGGGCCGAATGAAAATTCCGGCCGATTTCTTGGCGGAACTGCGCAAGACAGGCTCGAAGTTCTACGTAACCAGCGAAACCGGCGGTACGGCGCGGATCTATCCCATGAAGGCTTGGGAAAAGATCGAAGAAAAACTCGCGAAGGTCTCCTCTCACAACCGTTCCAAACAGAAGTTTTTGGCGCGGGTGAACTATTACGGCCAAGTAGTGGAGGTGGATGGGCAGGGGCGCATTCTAATTCCACCCACGCTACGGGAATCAGCGCAAATGAAGGGCGAAGTAGACGTTCAGGGCCAGCTGACTTACCTGGAAGTCTGGAATCACGCGCAGTTCCTGGATCAACTGAACCGTAACCCTCTAACGGCGGAAGACGAAAAGGAATTGGATTTACTGGGCATCTAGCTTTTGAGCGTTCTGCACACGCCGGTTCTGCTGGAAGAAGTTTTGAACTGGTTGCGGATACGACCAGAAGGCACGTATGTGGATGCCACGGTCGGCACCGGCGGGCACACGATTGAAATTGCCCGGCGACTGACCACGGGGCGGTTAGTGGGGATGGATCGCGACCCGCGCGCACTGGAAATTGCGCGAGAGCGATTAGGGCCGCACGAGCGGCAGGTGACCTTGGTGCACTCAGAATTTTCGAAGATCGGCGAAGTGGCGGAAAAGCTGAATCTTCCTCCGCTGGATGGTGTGGTTGCCGACCTGGGGATTTCGACTCTCGAGCTGGATACTCCCGAGCGCGGATTTTCGTTTCGCTGGGCCGCGCCGCTCGATATGCGCATGAATCCCGACTCGCCGCTGACAGCGGAAGAAATTGTGAACTTCTGGCCGGAGAAAGAACTGGCCTACCTTCTCTACAAGAACGCCGACGAGAGGGATTCACGCAGAATCGCCAGAGCAATTGTTCGCGCGCGACCGATCCGCGATACCGAACATCTGGCAACGGTTGTGGCAGGGGGACGTAAAGCAAGGGGAAGGCAGAGACTGCATCCCGCGACAAAAACGTTTCTGGCGCTGCGGACAGCGGTGAATCGAGAAGAGGAGGAACTCGGGCAGTTTCTTTCGCGGACCCCTGCCACTTTAGCTTCAGCGGGACGGTTGATTGTCCTTAGTTACCATTCGCTGGAAGATCGCATGGTGAAACACGAATTCCAGCGACTCGCGCGCGAAAGAAATTTTCGCGTGCTGACGAAGAAAGTGATTTTGCCGGGCGATGAGGAAATCAGAAACAATCCTCGTTCCCGGAGCGCAAAGATGCGCGTTTTGGAGAAAGTGGCGACGGCGGATAGCTCGGCGCCTGAGGCGTGGTCATGATCGAATATCACACAGTAAAACATATCGACAATTCGCGGCTGGTACGTCCGACGTCGCCGGAGCGGGTGCAGGATTTTTGGCGGCGAGTAGCGGCGGGAGCGGCGATGGCGACGTGCCTGCTGGTTTACACCTGGCAGCATTTTGAATGCATCCAATTGCGGTACGAAGTGGAGCAAATGGAATCGCTGCGCGCCCAGAGTTCGGTGCTGAACCAACAGCTTCACGTGGAAGTGGACACATTGAGCGCGCCGGACCGCGTTTATTCGATTGCGGGAAAAGAATTGGGGTTGACGGTGCCGGTGGTGGGCCAGGCGCCGACGGTGGCAGCGGAAAGCGATGGAGTCTTGGCGCAAGCGCGGCCTGTTTCTCAAAACCAGCGTCCCTAAAAACGATATTGGGATACGAAATTGGCAGAGGCCCGGCTGTCCGGGCCCGAACCCCGCGAAGCATTTCGAAGATTCGCGGGGCTAAGTTTTTTGTGGGATAGGTCGGAGCATCATGGAGCAGCGCAGCCTGCGTCGACGCTGGTTAGTGGTTGGTGTCGTGGCGTTGATTTGGATGGCGGCGGTGCTGTTCCGCCTCAGTTATCTCCAGCTCATCTGCTATTCGGAATACTTTGCGAAAGCCCAGCATCAGCAGCGGCGTGTATTTGAAATAAGTCCGAAACGCGGTGCGATATACGACCGCAAAGGCCGGGAACTGGCCATCAGTATCCCGATGGACTCGGTTTTTGGCGATCCCACCGACATTAAGGATGCCTCTCTGGTTGCGGGCCTGCTTGGGCGCGTTCTGAATATTCCTGTCGTAGAAATCGAAACGAAAATACGAGAGGCGAAAACACCCGTTCGCCTGGCCAAGAAGCTTTCGCCTGAGACGGTCCAGCGCATTGAGGACATGAATTTGAAAGGCGTTTTCTTCCAGAAAGAAAATCGGCGGGTGTATCCGGAAAAAGAAAGCCTGGCGCACGTGCTGGGTTATGTGGATACCGACGAAAAAGGAATCGGCGGGATCGAGTACGCGTTTGACAAGCAGATTCGGGGAAAGCCCGGGCGCATGATGGTGATGGCTGACGGCAAACGTCGCTGGTACGACCGCAGCGAGGCCGCCGCTGATCCGGGCGCAAGCGTGGTGCTCACCGTGGATGAAACAATCCAGTTCATCGCGGAAAAAGAATTGGCGCGTGGAATGGAGGAGACGCACTCGACGTATGGGACTGTAGTGATTCAGAACCCAAATACCGGCGAGTTGCTGGCGCTGGCAAATTCCCCTCCGTTCAATCCGAATGATGCAGGGAGCTATCCAGACAAAGTGCGCATGGATCGCGCAGTCTCTGCTGCATACGAGCCAGGATCCACTTTTAAAGTAATCACCATGACCGGGGCGCTGGAGAACGGCGTCACTAATCCCGATGAAATGATCGACTGCCAGATGGGTTCAATCCTTGTGGCCGGGCGGCTGATTCATGACTGGCATCCGTTCGGAATTCTGAGCGTGCGTGACGTGCTGGCAAATTCCAGCGATGTTGGGTCAATCAAAGTGGCTTTGCTGCTGGGCGCGCCAAGGTTCTACGATGTGATTCATTCGTTTGGGATAGGACAGTTGACCGGAATTGAATTGCCGGGCGAGAACCGCGGAATATTGCGGCCCGTGGAAAACTGGATTGCGAGCTCGATTGGGTCGGTTGCGATCGGGCAAGAAGTTAGCGTGACGCCGGTACAAATTATTTCTGCGATTTCGGCGGTGGCGAACGGGGGAATGCTTTATAAGCCTCGAATTGTGAAAGAAATTCAAGGCGGGTCGCCACCGCTGGTTGTTTCGCATCCTGCGCCGCAACAAGTGACGGACGCGACGACCGCGGCGACCGTGCGGGGAATGATGGAAACGGTGGTGCTCTCCGGCACAGGAAGACTGGCACAGCTCAACGGATATACGGCCGCAGGCAAATCCGGGACCGCGCAACAAATCGATCCAAACACCGGCCGGTATTCGCCGAATAAATATATTGCTTCGTTCGTTGGGTTTGCACCGGTGAACGATCCGGCGATGACGATACTGGTGGTGTTCGATTCACCTCAGGGGGCGCATCACGGCGGTGAAATTGGCGGTCCCGTATTTAAGCGCATCGCGGAACAAGTGCTTGCGTATATGGATGTGGAGCACGACATTCCGGGGCTTTCAAACGTCGAGACGGCGAAGAACGTGAAACACACGCACGAGCCGGATGAGGATACTAGCGCAGGAATTAATCAGGCGCGTTTCAATGCGGCAAAGGGGCAGCCGGATGCGGTCGAGGCGACTACCGTAGCGTTTAGTGACGAGGACGCCGTGGTGGTCCCCGATCTGGCGGGGCAAACTGTGCGAGGCGTAACGGAAGAATGTTCGAGGCTGGGACTGGTGCCGTCGCTGATTGGCAGTGGAGTTGCGTTGGAACAATCGCCCGAGGCGGGCACGCGAGTAGCGCGCGGAAGCCACTTGGCGGTGCGATTCGGACGTATGGTAGCGGATGTGCGATCGAAAGAAGTGCAAAGGAACGTAAATTGAGATTTGTGATGGAGCAGGGGACGGACGCGAATTCAGGCGGCGGTCGAGAGGTGCAGAAGGGACGCGAAATTAGCCTGCAAGACGTGCTTACGGGGATTGAGCGAGTAGGCATAAGCGGAATTGCAAACCCCAGAATCTTTTCAGTGGCGTGCGACAGCCGCAAAGTGATGCCGGGCGCGCTGTTTTTTGCTTTGCCAGGACAAAACGCGGACGGCAACAGATTTGTGGGCGAAGCGATCGCCCGCGGTGCGGTCGCGGTTGCAAGCCGCGACCCGCGGACTGCCGGTATTAGGGCTGAGACAGCGTGGGTTCAAATTCCCGCCGGAACAGAGCGACGCGCACTCGCGCTAGCGGCTGCGAATTATTACGGGCGTCCGGCGGACGCTCTGAAACTTATTGGAGTGACCGGGACAAACGGGAAGACGACCACGACGTTTCTGGTGGACTCGATTTTGCACGCGGCGGGGCTTACGACTGGGCGAATTGGCACCACTGGTTACGAAACTCCGCGAGGCGTCCGAACGGCTGTGAATACGACGCCGGAATCGCTGGATTTGCAGGAGATGTTTGCGGAAGTACGCGATGCAGGTGGAACACACGCGGTGCTGGAAGTGAGCTCGCATTCGCTGGCAATGGAACGCGTGTGGGGATGCCACTTCGCGGTGGCGATTTTTACGAACTTGACTCGGGATCATCTCAATTTTCACAAGACGTTCGAAGAATATTTCGCAGCGAAACGCCGGTTGTTTGAAGGGATGGGCGCAGGGGTGCCTGATACCGCAGTAGTCAACGCGGATGATCCTTATTCGCCGCGGCTGGAAGGTTTGGCGAAACGCACGTTGAAATATGGTCTGACTGAGGCAGCAGAACTGACTGCAAAAACATTCTCGCTGCGGTTTGATGGTCTTACGTTCACGGCGCAAACGCCGGTCGGGAAGATCGATGTGCGGTCTTCGCTGGTGGGACGCATTAACGTGTACAACATTCTGAGTGCGATTGGCGCGGCCATTGCGCTTGAAATTCCGCGAGAGAAAATTGAAGAGGGCATTGCGAATCTGGAACTGGTGCCCGGACGTTTTCAGCAAATCGATGAAGGGCAGCCGTTTTTGGTGGTGGTGGATTACGCGCACGCGGACGATGCGATTCGTAATTTGATTACTACGGCGCGTGAGCTGAATCCTTCCGGGCGAATCATCACGCTATTTGGCGCGGGAGGAGAACGCGACCGCTCGACGCGTCCACTGATGGGAGAAGCGGCTGGAGCTTTGAGCGATTTGGTGATTCTTACCGACGATAATCCGCGAAAAGAAGACCCGCTGCTGATCATGAATGATGTGGTGGTGGGATTGCAGAAAGTGAACGCGAAGTACCGGATCGAGCCGGACCGCGACGTGGCGTTGGAAATGGCCATTGATGAAGCGCAGCCTGGTGACATCGTGCTGCTGGCGGGAAAGGGACACGAAAATTATCAGATCTTGCGAGACCGCACGTTTGAGTTTGACGATCGCGAAAAGGCTCGGGCCATTTTGCGGCGCAAAGGTTATTCGAAGAAGGTGGCCAAAAAGTAGCGATTTCGGCACGTAGAGTGCAGTTTCCAGACATTGAGTCTTGGGAGCGAGCATCAACCCATTGGAGAAGCAATGCGGTGGACAGCGGTTCAAGTGGCCGAAACTCTGGGTGTCGCGGTTCCCGCGGGGCTTGACGCCATGGCCGGGATGGCCGGCGTGTCGATCGATTCTCGTGCAGTACGGGCTGGAGAACTGTTCCTCGCGATACGCGGTCCGCGTCACGACGGACACAACTTCGTCGCTGAGACACTTTCTGGCGGGGCTGTGGCCGGGGTGGTGGCGCGGGAAAAACTGCAAGATTATCCGGAGGAGGTGCGGCGAAAGCTATTCGCCGTGGACGACACGCTCGTCGCGCTGCACCGGCTGGCGTCGCGAGCCTGCGAGATTTGGCGCCGAGCGAAACCGGGCGGGCGAATCGGCGCGGTGGCTGGATCGATTGGGAAAACGACAACGAAAGAAATCTTTGCGGCGCTTGTGGGCGCGCGGTTCCGCGTTTTGAAGACGCAGGGGAATTTGAACAACGAGTACGGACTGCCGCTTACTCTGTTGCAGGTTGACGATCAGTACGACGCGGTGGTGGTCGAGATGGGAATGTCGCATCGAGGAGAGCTGGCGCGGTTGGCGCAGATCGCTCCGCCCGATGTGGGCGTGATCACGCGGATTGCGGTGGAGCACTTGGAATTTTTTTCGTCGATTGAAGAGATTGCGCTAGCTGAACGCGAGTTAATCGAAAATTTGGCATGGCCGGAGGCGACGGCGGTGCTGAATGCGGATGATGAGCGCGTCGTTCGGTTTGCGGATGTTGCGCGTGAGAGTGTGACTTGGTTTGGGACAAGTGCGCGCGCGCAATTCCGCGCTGAAAATATCCAGGAAAGAGGAGTGGAAGGATCGGCTTTCGATTTCATTTTCCCGAGTGGGAGAGCGCGGTTGGAATTGCCGTTGATCGGGCGGCACAACGTGATGAACGCGCTGGCGGCTTTGGCTGCTGCGAGTGTGTGGGGCATTGGTGCGGCTGAAGCGAATAACGTGTTTCCGACGCTTGTACCCGCTGATAAGCGTGGCGAAGTAGTTCGATTTGAAAATGGACTGACCGTGATTAATGACAGCTACAACTCGAGCCCGACAGCGTTGAACGCGCTGGCACAACTTCTAGCGGAAACTCCGGGATATCGCAGACGAATTCTGGCTAGCGGAGAGATGCTCGAACTTGGTGGTACCTCGGCGGAGTTACATCGCGAATGCGGAAAGTTCGCGGGATCGTTGAAAGGGGTCGATTGGATTGTAGGAGTGCGCGGCGATGCGGCGGAACTGGTTCGCGCAGCAGTGGACTCCGGGCACGCGCCGGAGCGCGCGAAGTTCTTTGAAAATTCTGATGAGGCGGCGAGGTTTCTAGCGGAATTTGTAGCCGGAGGTGATCTGCTACTGCTGAAAGGTTCTCGCGGCGTAAAGATGGAGAAAATCCTGGAGGCAATTGAAACGGGTCATAAGCGAATCGCCGCTGTGGCTGGTGCTGAGAGAGTCGAAGCTGGCCAAAAGGGCTCGCGCTGATGCTGTATTATCTTTTTTATTTCGTGCTGCGGCCTTCGTTCAGCCCGCTGAACGTGTTTCGGTATATCACGGTTCGCACGGCGGTGGCGAGCATAACGGCTTTGCTGCTTTCTCTGTTGATGGGTCCGTGGGTAATCGAGAAGCTTCGCGAAATGCAAGTGAAGCAATACATCCGCGAGGAAGGGCCAAAGGCGCATCAAAAGAAAGCAGGGACGCCGACGATGGGAGGCGTTCTGATTGTAGCGGCAATCGTTATTCCTACGTTGCTGTGGGCGGATCTGCGCAGTCCTTACGTACTGCTGGCGGTTGGGGCGACCGTAGCGTTTGGCGCTATTGGTTTTATAGATGATTACAACAAGGTAGTGCGCCGGCGAAATCTGGGGCTGACACCACGGAAGAAACTCTTTTTTCAATTTTTGACCTGTGTCGGAGTCGGGGTTGCGTTGTTGGTACTGCAGTCGCAAGGCGCGTATTCCACACAGTTGAGCGTGCCGTTTTTCAAACGGTTGCACCCGAATTTGGTGATTGATTCGCTGTTGGTTCGGAATTACGTGTGGCCGCTGGCTTTTGTCCCTTTTGTTCTGTTTCTTGTATTTGTAATCGTCGGCAGCTCTAACGCCGTGAATTTGACCGACGGCTTAGATGGGCTCGCCATTGGATGTGTTTTGGTTTCCTCCACGGCGCTCACGGTGTTGACTTACGTTTCGAGCAACGCGCGTATGGCTGAATATTTGGAGATCCAAAAAATACCGGCGGCAGGAGAGCTGGTTGTGTTTTGCGGATCGCTGGTCGGAGCATCGTTGGGATTTCTTTGGTACAACGCGCATCCGGCTGAAATGTTTATGGGTGACGTGGGTTCGCTCGCGTTGGGCGGGGCGATTGGAGTGGTAGCGGTGATCATCAAGCAGGAAATTTTGCTGCTTTCGATTGGCGGAGTTTTCGTTCTCGAAGCGTTGTCGGTAATCATTCAAGTCGGGTCGTTCAAGATGACGGGGAAGAGAGTGTTTCGGATGGCGCCGCTGCATCACCATTTTGAATTGATGGGATGGAGCGAGTCGAAGATCATCGTGCGGTTTTGGATTGTGGCGCTGGTGTTTGCATTGTTTTCGTTGACCACATTGAAATTGAGGTGAAAGGCAGTGAGGCCTGGGATCGATCTAGCTGGCAAGCGAGTTTTGGTGGTGGGATTGGCGCGTACCGGAGTTGTTACGGCACTTTTCAGCGCGGGCTACGGAGCGACCGTAACAGCGACCGACGAACGGCCGGAGACGGACCTTCAAGAAACGGCTGCGAAGTTGCGTGCTGCGGGAGTGACGCTTGAGTTTGGCGGACACCGTGCCGAGAGTTTTCTTGAACAGGATTTGATCGTTGTAAGTCCCGGAGTGCCGGCGAAATTGCCGGAGCTGGAACTGGCGCGAGCGCGCGGAACTCCGGTTTGGAGCGAGATCGAGCTCGCTTGGAGATTCCTGCGCGGGAAACTTATTGCAATTACCGGCTCGAACGGCAAAACGACTACGACTTCGCTGGTTGCACACATCCTGCAGACGGCGGGAATTCCAACTTTGATTGGCGGAAATATCGGCACGCCTCTGCTCGCTCTAGTTGAAAATTCCATGGACACCACGGTGACAGTGGCGGAAATTAGCAGCTTCCAACTGGAAACGATCGAGAAGTTCCGTCCGGAAATCGGCGTGCTGCTGAATTTGACGCCGGACCACCTGGATCGCCACGCTTCGTTCGACGAGTACGCGCTGGCAAAGATGCGCATGTTCGAAAACCAGCTCGAGCGGGATATTGCGATTCTTAACGCGGACGATCCCGAGATAACGAAGCGCATGCCTACTAAGCCGCACATTTTCTGGTTCAGCCGGAAGAAGCGGGTTGCGGCGGGGGCGTTCCTTCGCGACGAGCAGATTTTTTTTAGAAATGAAGGTTCGGAAGTTGCGCTGGGGCGGCGCGATGAAATTTCTCTGCGTGGCGAACATAACGTAGAAAACGCTCTGGCGGCATGCGCCGCGGCCTATTTGGCGGGGGCTGATCCTGCGGCAATCGCGAGCGGAATAAAAACGTTTAAAGGTGTGGAGCATCGTTTGGAATTTGTGGCGGAAGTATCGGGCGTGCAATTTTACAACGACTCGAAGGCCACAAATGTGGATGCGGCGGTGAAAGCGATCGAAGCGTTTCCAGGGCCGCTAATCGTGATTCTGGGAGGCAAAGATAAGGGGAGTCCCTACACTCCACTGCGCGAGCTTCTTCGCGAGCGGGCACGCATGGCGATTTTGATCGGCGCTGCCGCGGACAAAATAGCAGAAGACCTGGGCGATGCGGTTCCGTTAGAAAGCGGCGGCACGCTGGATCGGGCGGTGCACCTGGCCATGCAAAATGCGCACCCGGGCGACACGGTGCTGCTGGCGCCATCGTGCTCCAGCTTTGATCAATTTGAAAATTACGAACACCGAGGGCGGACATTTAAGGACCTGGTAGCGAGCCTCGAAAATCAGAATCAATCTGCCGCGGGAGCTTCCGCGCAAAAAGGATGACGAATGCCGCGTAGCCTGCAACCCGATCGAAAATTATTTGGTGTGACGCTGGGGCTTTGCCTGATTGGCGCGGTGATGGTCTTCAGCGCGTCGGCGATTACAGCGCGAGAAGCCGGCGGAAACGGCTACACGTTTTTGCTGCGGCAACTGGTATGGATCGCGCTGGGACTGGCGGGAATGTTCTGGCTGATGAACGCGGATTACCGGAAGTTCCGCCAGCCGCGTGTGATTTTTACGGCCGTTTCGCTTACGTTGGTAATGTTGATTTCAGTTTTCTTTTTGGACCGGTCGCATTCCACGCATCGCTGGTTCCGGCTGGGGCCACTGAGCTTGCAACCTTCGGAAATTGCAAAGCTGGTTTTGATTTTTTTCCTAGCATGGTTTTTGGAGATTCGCCGCGCGCCGCGAGGTTTTGGAGTGAACGATCCGGTGCGCACACTTTTACCCGCCCTGGGAACTGTTTTGCTCATGGTGGCGCTGATTCTCGCTGAGCCGGATATGGGCACCGCGTGCATGATTTTGCTGATCGCGGCGGCCATGCTTTTTGTGTCCGGACTTTCCATGCGCTACATCGTGGGGGCCGTGCTTGCAGCGATTCCAGCGGTGTATTTATTAATCGCCCGGACGCCTTATCGATTAGAGAGATTCAAAGCGTTCCTGTCGCCGAGTTCTGATCCTCAGGGGCACGGTTTTCAATTGCTGCAATCGCTCATCGCGATTGGTTCGGGCGGATTTACCGGCGTGGGCTTGATGGAAGGACGCCAAAAGCTTTTTTTTCTACCCGAAGCGCATACGGATTTTATTTTTGCCGTGATTTGCGAGGAACTAGGATTCATCGGTGCCGTTATCGTGCTGACGCTTTTCGCCGTGTACGGCTGGCGCGGGTTCGTTGCTGCGATGAAAGCTCCAGATGAATTTGGGCGGCTGCTGGCGCTGGGAATTACGGCGATGGTAGTCGGACAGGCGCTGATCAACCTGAGCGTCGTGTTGGGATTGATGCCGACGAAAGGAATTCCGCTACCGTTCATCAGTTATGGCGGATCGAGCTTGATTGGAATGCTGCTGGCAACCGGCGTGCTGTTGAACATCAGTCAGCACGCGGATGAGACGTGAAGGCGGATGGAAACAGTTTGCTGATCGCAGGCGGCGGAACCGGCGGGCATGTCTTCCCGGCGATTGCGGTGGCGCGTGAGTGGCTCAAGCGCAAGCAAGAAGGGGAAAGAAGCGTGGTGATCGTGGGAACCGAGCGCGGAATGGAGGCGAGGCTGGTACCGCAGGCCGGCCTGCCGCTGGAAACGATCCGCGTAGCGGGGTTGAAGGGAATTGGCGGTACGAAATTTCTAAAGAATGCGGCGATGCTGCCGCTGGCCCTGGCGGATTCGGAAAAAATCATGCGCCGGCATAATTTTGGAGTGGCGTTTGGTGTGGGCGGGTACGCCTCGGGGCCGATGATGCTTCTGGCGAAGATGCATTCGATTCCTACCGTGATCTTTGAGCCGAATGTGGAGCCGGGATTCACGAACCGCGTGCTTTCTACCATCGCGACGCGCGTGGCGGTAGCTAACGAAGCTACTGCGGAGCGGCTTGGACGGAAAGCGGAGGTTACCGGGTGTCCAGTGCGCAGGGAATTTTTTGCCGTGCGACGGAAAGAACTTCGCGAACCTTTCACCATTTTGATTACAGGCGGTAGCCGCGGCGCGCTGCCGATCAATCGCGCGGCGATCGACTCCCTGGGCCTTTTAGCGGCGCGAAAAAATCAGCTTTTCATCGTGCATCAAACTGGTGAACGCGACTATAATGCGGTGCGAGTGGCTTATGCGCGTCGCGAATTCCGAGCGGAGGTTGTGCCCTTCATCGAGAATATGGCGGAGCGGTTTGCCCAGGCGGACTTAATCGTCTGCCGTTCGGGGGCGATCACGGTCGCAGAAGTATCTGCCGCCGGACGCGCCGCCATCTTCATCCCTTTCGGCGCCGCTACCGACGCGCACCAAACCCGCAATGCAGAAGCGATGCAGGATGCCGGCGCTGCACGGATGTTGCCGCAAACTGAGTTGACGCCTGAGCGGCTTACTTCGGAAATCTTCTCGCTTCTGGACCAGCCCGGGAAAATTTCAGAGATGCAGGAGCGTGCGCGCGTACTGGCGCGTCCGCGCGCGGTTGAGGACATTGTAGATCTGCTGGAAGCGCAAATCAAAAATCCGCTGAAAGGCATGGTGCGGCTGTGACCGTCACCTTCCGTAATTTCCAACGCATCCATTTGATTGGAATCGGTGGTAGCGGTATGAGCGGCATCGCCGAAGTCTTGCTTTCGAGCGGGTATGCGGTTTCGGGTTCTGATTTGAAAGCTACTCCGGTGACGGAGAGGCTGCGACGATTGGGCGCCAATATTTTTGAAGGACATTTGGCGGAGAATGTTCGCGGGGCGCATGTCGTGGTGGTTTCGTCCGCAGTTCAGGCAAGTAATCCGGAAGTGGTGGAAGCACACAAGCTGAAAATCCCGGTGATTCCTCGCGCTGAGATGCTTGCGGAATTGATGCGCTTGAAAACAGGAATCGCCGTCGCAGGCGCGCACGGGAAAACGACCACGACTTCCATGGCTGCCTCCGTGCTGGCTGAAGCAGGACTGGACCCGACATTTGTTGTGGGCGGTCGCGTGAATCATGCCGGGTCGAATGCACGCGTGGGACAAAGCGAGTACATGGTAGTGGAGGCGGACGAAAGCGATCGTTCTTTTTTGCTGCTTGCCCCGGTGGTAGCCGTGATTACCACTATCGACCGCGAGCACATGGACCATTACCGTTCACTCGAGGAAATACAGGAAGTATTTCTGCAGTTTGCGAATCGGGTGCCGTTTTACGGAACAGTGATTCTGTGCCTCGATGAGCCCAACGTGCAGGCGATTCTGTCGCAAGTGAAAAGGCCGGTAATTACGTACGGGACCTCGAGCCAGGCGGATCTGATAATTAGCGAAGTGCGGCTAAACGGGTTGGCCAGCGAGTTTAGATTGAAATATCACGACGAGGATCTGGGAATTTTCCGCCTGCCTTCGCCGCCGGGAATTCACAATGTGCGCAACGCGGCTGCAGCAGCTGCGGTGGGGCTCTCGCTGAACGTCCCGGCAGATCTGATTCGTGCGGGCTTGGCGAAGTTTTCAGGTGTGGGGCGGCGTTTTGAAATTAAAGGCGAATATGGCAGCGTAACTTTGATTGATGACTATGGGCATCATCCCGCGGAGATTCGAGCGACTCTGGAGGCCGCGCGGGGCTGCGGCTATAAGCGCCTGCTCGTGCTGTTTCAGCCGCACCGATATTCGCGGACCAAATTCCTCTGGGAAGATTTCCGGCGGTCGTTCAATGAAGCGGATATTTTGGTGATTACGGAAATCTACGCCGCCGGTGAAGCGGCAGTCGATGGCGTCAACGGCGAGATTCTGTCTGAAGCGATCAGCACTGCCGGACATAAGAACGTAGTGTTCACCAGCACGATGCAAGCCGGCATGGAGTTTCTCTATAGAGAAGCGCGGCCGGGCGATGCCATTCTGACGATTGGCGCTGGCAGCGTGAATCGCGTGCTCGATCAACTGGCCATGCTGCTTGCTTCCAAGGTTCCTAGTCCTTATGCGGATTAGCGAGAAGCCGGTTGCGGGGCGATTGAAAGAACTTGGAGTCGAACTGCGACCGGGAGTTTCGCTTCGCGAGAAAACTTCGTTGGCAATCGGGGGAACGACAGACGAGCTGCTGCTGCGGAAATTTGAGACGATTCCCGAGGTGATGCGTTTGCTGGCGGACGAAAAAATTCCTCACCGCTTTCTTGGCGGGGGGACGAACGTGCTGATCGACGATGGCGAGTTGCCCTGGATTGTTTTGCATTTGCCAACGTCGCAACCGGGCATGAGGGTGGAAGGCAACGCAGCCCACGTGGACGCCGCGGCGGATCTTGGCGGCATGGTCACATTTTGTGCGAAACATGATCTGGGCGGCATGGAAGGCCTGATCGGAGTGCCGGGCAGCGTCGGCGGCGCGTTGCGTATGAATGCAGGCGCTTACGGAACGCAGATTGGTTCCTATGTGCGCGAAGTGGAGCTTTACCGCGCGGCGAGCGGAGAAATTGAAACCGTGCGTGGAAACGATATTCGGTTTGATTATCGACACACTTCATTCGCGCCAGAGGACGTAATGCTGCGAGTGAAACTGGAGCTTCCGTCCAAACCGTTCAAGGAAATTCTTGCGGGGATTCGCGTGTGCAACGAAAAACGCCGCGCGAGTCAGCCGCTGAATCAGAAGAGCGCGGGATGCATTTTTAAGAATCCTGCGGGTGGCTCTGCAGGGCGGATGATTGACGAGCTGGGATTGAAGGGGCATCGCGCGGGCGACGCAATGGTGAGCGACCGGCATGCGAATTTCTTCATCAACGCCGGAACGGCAAGTTGCGCCGACATGCTGCGGCTAATTGAAGATGTGCGCGAGCGCGTGCACAAAAACTTTGGAGTGGAACTCGAGAACGAGGTCATTCTCTGGAAAAACTGAAGACCATCGACGCGGACGCTTATCCCCAGGAGCTCCTGACCGACGAAGAGCCGAAGTATCTTCGAAGGCAAAAGCCTTTGGAGATCAAGCGGCGGAAATTCGGCCGGAAGGCTTGGAAAACGTATTTGCGCGTCACGTTTGGAGCGGGCGTGGGGATCGTTGGTGGGTGCTTGGTGTATGCCAGCGGACATTTCCTGCTGGCGTCGCGGCAAATGGCGCTCCTTCATCCGGACCAAGTGGAGCTGGCGGGAAATCACTACGTCTCGCGCGCAAACATACTTGGGATTTTTAGAGCTGATCAGGGGCACAGCGTTCTGCGCATTCCGCTGAATGAACGGCGCCGTCAGATTGAAGCGATTCCATGGGTGGCCGAAGCTCTGGTCCGGCGCGCGTTGCCCAACACGATCGAAGTCGAAATCAGCGAGCGAACTCCGATTGCTTTTCTTCGGCAAGGAAGCGACTTGGCGCTGGTGGACATGCACGGCGTGATATTGGAGCGGCCGCTGAAGGCGAATTTTCATTTTCCGGTGGTCACTGGCATTCGCGAGGACATGACGCCTGAAGAGCGCGAGAGGCGCATGCAGCTCTTTGCCGGATTTACGCAGCAGGTGGAATCGACTCATGCGGGCGCCATGGAGCGCGTGAGCGAGGTGGATCTATCCGACGCTAGCGATTTGCGGGCAACGATCTCCGGTTTGAACACCGATCAGCCTTTCGGCGGCAGTATTTCCACTCAGACCTGGAAAGGCTCGGCAGCCCATCAAGACAATGTGGATTCGCCTGTGCTGGTGCACTTCGGCGACAACGATTTCGTCGCCAAGTATCGAACATTGCTGGATGACATTGGACAATGGCGCGCAAAAACGGGGCGCGTGGAATCGGTAGACCTGCGTTTTAGCGGAGAAGCGGTTGTGAATCCAGAAGCGCCGCCAGTCCTGCCAGTCTCGCGAGTCACTCCACGCCGGGTGGCCCCCGCACGGCCAACTGCAGTTGCGCGACCAATTGCAGTGGCGAAAAAAGCGCCGAAGCCAGTTCATACCGCTCAGAAGCATTCCAGGAAAAAGCCAAAGAAGCAGAATTGATCGGGCGAAATTAGAAGGAGCAGATTTGACGAAGAAGGAACGGCATATCGTAGGGCTGGACATCGGCAGCACGAAAACCTGCGCGTTGATCGGAGAGCTGGGTGACGACGGGAGCGTAACATTCGCCGCCCTGGGTGCCGCGGAATCGAAGGGCTGGCGCAAAGGTCAAATAGTGAACCTCGATCT
>Ga0185299_10003679_pt1 | contig 19799 bp, 20 predicted proteins | sample PaiPotPPA55metaG_FD_128002 | JGI IMG/M metagenome (GOLD analysis project Ga0185299, IMG submission 128002) | Iron sulfur acid spring bacterial and archeal communities from Banff, Canada, to study Microbial Dark Matter (Phase II) - Paint Pots PPA... ...
GGCTTCACAGCTTGCGGAAAAAGTCGTTGAGGAATCGGGTTTCGCACGAGAGATGCACAGCAAAAGCTGATAAGAAGTAGGAATGCGAGGAACTGACGAGCAGCAGGGAGCAGCGTTCAGCTATGTGAGTGCGGAGCAGCGGATCGCGGCGGAGCATCCATTGCGGCGGATTCGGGCGATGACGGATGAGGCGTTGCGGGAATTGTCGGCGGAGTTCGATGGGCTGTACGCGGTAGGAGGACGGCGCTCGATTGCGCCGGAGAGACTGCTGCGAGCGCTGGTGCTGCAAGTGCTGTACTCGCGGCGGAGCGAACGGCTGTTGATGGAAGAGATGAACTACAACTTGCTGTTTCGCTGGTTCGTGGGACTGGAGATGGATGACGAGGTGTGGGACGTGACGGTGTTCAGCAAGAACCGGGAGCGTCTGATCGCGGGAGAAGTGGCGCAGAAGTTTTTCACTGCGGTGCTGAAACAGGCGCGGGGAGCGGGTTTGCTAAGTGACGAGCACTTCACGGTGGACGGAACGCTGATCGCGGCGTGGGCCAGCCGGCGCAGCTTCGTGGAGAAGCGGGACCCGCCGCAACGGGGCACGGGAGCGCGGGGACGAAAGCTGTTGCGCGACACGCACGAATCGAAGACGGACGGGGAGGCAAGGTTGTTCCGGCGCAGCCAGGCGGCGGAATCGCGGCCCAGTTATCTGGGGCACGTGATCACGGAAAACCGGAATGGGCTGGTGGTGGCGGCGAGCGTGACGCAATCGAGCACGAAGGCGGAACGGGAGGCGGCGCTGGCCATGCTACCGCAGGTCAGCGACGGCCGGCGACGGATCACGCTGGGAGCCGACAAGGGGTATCAGGAGCGGGAGTTTCTGCAACGATTGCGCGATTGGCGGGTGGTGCCGCATGTGGCCGAATATGGGGGGAAGCCTCGTCCCTGGCTGGGCGGGCTGCGAGCGGAGGAGAGGAACGATCCCGGGTTCGAAACGAGCCAGAAGAAACGCAAGCGGGTGGAGCAAGTTTTTGGCTGGATCAAACATGTGGCAGGGCTGCGGCAGACGAAGTTTCGCGGCCGCAAGCGAGTGCAATGGATGTTTCAACTGGCAGCCGCAGCGCTGAATCTGCGACGCCTGCAGCGTCTGCTGCCGCAAGCTGGTTAGTGCAGCGGGATTCGCATATCGGCCCGACGAAAAAACAGCCGGGGAAGACAAAACCGGGGTGCGATCGGCGCTGGGAAAAACAGCTCCCGGGAAGAGAAAACTAGAGAAACACCTCATTTTTCCGCAAGCTGTTTAGCGATACCAGAGTTGGCTGAATAGAATGCCCCTTTAGGGGCCGCGCGATCATGGCACAAGAGATGATTCGACTGAAGAACGTCACTAAGAGCTACCCCGCCCGAGCGGAAGATAGCGATGGCGGCCATACTCTGATTAATGCGCTCGACGATATATCTCTCTCCATCGAGGCCGGCGAATGGGTTGCCATGATGGGGCCTTCCGGTTCTGGCAAAAGCACGACGGTGAATATTATTGGCTGCCTAGACCGGCCAACAAGTGGTGAAGTCTGGCTTGACGGACGAAACGTCGCAGGCCTCAGCGCGTCCGAACTCAACCATGTTCGCGCCGAAACTGTCGGCTTTATCTTTCAGCAGTTCCACTTGATTCCATATCTCACCGCCCTTGAGAACGTCATGCTGGCGCAATACTTCCACAGCATGACAGACGAAAAGGAAGCCGTCGAAGCTCTCGATCGCGTCGGCCTGAAAGATCGTGCCGAGCATCTTCCGTCGCAACTTTCCGGAGGCGAACAGCAGCGAGTGTGCATCGCGCGCGCCTTAATTAACGACCCCAAGATCGTTCTGGCCGACGAGCCCACCGGCAATCTGGACGCCGCGAATGAAGAGATCGTTTTGCGATTGCTGCGTGAACTCCATCAGCAGGGGCGAACCATCGTCATGGTCACGCATGATCCCGTGGTAGCTCGCCTGGCCGACCGCCGCATTGAATTGCATCACGGCAAAATCGCTGCGCAGGAAGTTTTTGCCATGGCCGATGAGGAACAATTCGACGAAGTCCTCGAAGAGTTATTTGCCATGGAAGAGCACGGACAAATCGCGGAAATCGGCCGAATGGAAGTCCACGGCGCACTTCCGGTATCGATCGCCGTCGAAAAAATGGCGGCCATGGGATTGGTGACGACTCGCCCGCATCCGCCCGAGGCTCATGATCACAAGCCTTTTGTGAATCCCTGTCACGATGCACTCAAGCCAAGCGGTTTTTCGACCGGAGATGGATCCTTGATCGTCGAACTGACTCCACGCGGACATCAGCGGGCCGCCGATATTATCCGTCGCCACCGACTGGCGGAGCGCCTCTTCACCGACTCCCTGGCCATGGACAGTGAGACCGAAATCGAGCAACAGGCGTGCAAGTTCGAGCACATCCTCTCGCCTGAAGCGACCGACAAGATCTGCACTTTTCTAAACCACCCGCTCACTTGCCCGCACGGTGCAGCGATTCCACCGGGGCCGTGCTGTGGGCGACGGTCAGAACCGAAGCAATCCTCTGACACCGTTTCCCATCGACGTTAGTTTCTTGGGCGTAGTTGACGAGGGAGCGGATGAGAAACATGTGATCCGGGCCACAGCGAGAGAACCCTACCCACGCAGTGTCCTGTGCCGGAGTAGGGGTCCCTCGCTGACGCTCGGGATGACAGTATTGTTTGGCTGCTCCGCTACTTCTTGGCGAAGAACTTTCCAAATCCCAGTCGTACCTGCACCGTATTCACTCCCGGATTGAAGGCGCTAAGTCCGGCATTTGAAATGTGCATGTAGCGGACATCTACAGACCATGCACGCTCTCCCAAGAAATGAAGGCCGAATGCGGCACCCGGAGTAAAATTGGTTGTGGAAGTTTCAGGTGGAACTTTATGATTGGTAAACAGCACCCCGCCACCTAATTCGATATACGGAGCCACGCTACCGCGCGAGGAAAAAATCCACTTAAATACCACTGGGTTTATTCCCGCTCCAAAAGCTGTATTTCCTCGCTGAAACACGGCAAACGCGGGCACCGCGTCGACTGCAAACTCAAAACGTCCGTTGAGAAAACCGGGACCATGCGGAGCCGTAAGGATCCACCCGTAGCGAACGCCAGCGTTCCATACGCTGGTATTGTGCGTCCCGCCGAAAGTTGAGTGACCGCCTCCAGTCCAAACCTGGAGTTCGTGGCCGCCCTCTTCGGGACGATCTTGAGCCGAGGCCGCGTTGACCGCCAGAAACAAGGTGAACAAGATCGTTAAGAGAAAATAAAGGGCTATCCGGGGCGATCGCATCGTAGGCATCGTCAGCATTGAGAAAGAAAGATACGCGAATGGAGCACAGGAAACAAATGCGAGCGTGGCGAGCAAAGTTTATAGCCCTATACCACCGTCCACTACCAGGACCTGCCCGGTAATAAAGTGCGGAGCCGTGGCAAGGAACATCACCGCCGTCGCGACATCCTCCGCGGTACCATTGCGCCGCATTGGCGTCTGCTTTGCCATCTTCTTCATGAACGCCGCCGCCGCTTTCTCGCCGAGGTCGATCATGCCGGGAGCAACCGCATTCACCGCAATCTCTGGCGCCAGCGCTTTCGCCATGACCTGAGTCAGCATGTGGAGCGCCGCCTTCGATGAACAATAGTGCGCGTGCGTGGCCCAGGGACGAATGCCGCCGAGGGAGCCCATATTAATGATGCGTCCAACGCGCTTTTTGAGATAAGGGAGAGCCTCCCGCGATACCAGAAACGGGCCACGGGTGTTCGAAGCGAAAATCGCATCCCACTGCGCTACCGTAATTTTCTCGAATTCGACGGTCTCGTAGTTTGCAGCATTGTTTACCAGCACGTCGATTCCACCCAATTCGCCGGCCACTTCCTGCACCATCTCGCGCACATTCTGTTCGTCGGTCACGTCGCACCGCACGGCCAGCGCCTCCACATTATGCTTCGCCAGTGCTTCTATCAAAGCCTCGGCCTGTCGTACAGACGTGCGGTAGGTTATGGCCACGTTGGCCCCGGATTCGGCTGCGGCCAGGGCAATTGCTCGGCCTAGTCGCCTTGCTGCTCCGGTCACAAGCAAGGTCTTGCCAGAAAGTGCCCTTCGATTTTTAGTGCTAGCGGCCTGGGTCATTTCGGAATTCTACTCCTCGATATCCGGGCGCCAGTCAGGAGCATAAACTGGCCCTGCACCATAGGTCTTGGAAGACATGGGTCTTGGAAGACTGCGGATATGCTGGTACACTCCCTCGCATGACGCAGTCTGGGGAGGTTGTCGTCTATTCTCGCAAGGGATGTCATCTCTGCGAAATCGTCAAAGAGAGTCTGGTCAAGCTACACAAGCGCGGTGGATTTACATGGCGCGAAATTGATGTGGACGCGGACGCTGAAGTCCGGCGTCTCTATAATGACGAGGTGCCCGTCGTCTTCATCAACGGCCGCAAAGCCTTCAAATACCGCATGGACGAGCGGGAATTCCTACGCAAGTTGAGCGCTTGAAATTAGTTCTGTTTCATCTGCTTCGCTAACTTCCAACTTTTGAACTCTCAATTACAATCAGCGCACATGCTTCGCACTCAACTTTTCGCGGATCCCGCCAACCGCCTTGTTCACGATGTTGTTTTGCAAAGCTGCACGAAATACGCCAGCAAGATAGCGCTGATTGATTCTTCCTGCAATCGCCGCATCACTTTCGGGGAGTATGGCAGTCTCGTCGAATCCCTTGCCTGCGGCCTGGTTTCCGCCGGACTGGCTCCGGGCGATGTGGTTGCGATATTCCTCCCCAACTCCTGGGAATTCGCCATAACTTATCACGCAGCTACGCTCGCTGGAGGCATCCCCACGCTACTGAATCCCTCCTACCGCGAGCGCGAAATTCGCTATCAACTTGAAAATTCCGGAGCGACTTTCCTCATCACCGACTCTCCGCTCCTGGAGAATGTCAACCTCACCGGGCTTTCTTTACGCCGTGTTTACACGACTCGCAGTCAACGCGCCGGCTGTGATGACTTCGCGAGCTTGTTGCGGCCGAACTCTACCAAACTTCCGTGCTCGACGCTAAGCACGCAGGAGGCTGTGGCGGCGCTTCCCTACTCCAGCGGCACAACCGGTATGCCCAAAGGGGTCATGCTTTCACATTACAACCTGGTGGCAAATGTCTATCAGGTCTTGGGACTGAATGCCGCTCCACTCAGGGCAGATGACGTTATGCTGTGCTTTCTGCCGCTCTACCACATTTACGGGCTAACCGTAGCTTTGACGCTGTCGCTCACACTCGGTTCCACTCTAGTTCTAATGCCGCGATTCGATATCCAAAAGCTGTGCGCTCTACTGACTGAAGAGGGCGTCACCATGATGCCCGTCGTCCCGCCCGCCATCAATGCCATGTGCCAGGCAGCCGAAGCAGGCATCTTCACGAAAGAGCATAAACTTCGCTGGATAAAGAGCGGCGCGGCACCGCTCGCTCCGGAACTGGCACGCCGTCTCACCGACCTCACGGGTATCACCGTCAATCAGGGATACGGCATGACGGAGGCTTCGCCCGTCACTCACGTTGGCTTTTGCGAACCGCCGGAGATGAATCGTCCAGCCTCGATCGGACAGCCCCTCGCCCTCACCGACTGCCGCATTCTCGATGCGTCCGGCAATGACGCCGCCCCGGGCGAATGTGGCGAACTCGTGATGCGCGGGCCCCAGTTCATGCTCGGATACTGGAAGGATCAGCAGGCCACGGACGCCGTTCTTCGCGATGGGTGGTATTTTTCTGGAGACGTCGTTCGCCGTGATGCCGATGGCTTTTACTATGTGCTCGACCGCAGCAAGGAGATGATCAAGTACAAAGGGTTCCCCGTCGCGCCCGCGGAGGTTGAGTCTTTACTACTAGAACATCCGGCAGTTCGCGATTGCGGAGTCGTGGCAAAACCCGACATCGCTGCGGGGGAAATCCCTTGCGCGTTTGTCGTACTGCGCGAAGGTTTCGGACCTTCCGAAGCGCTCGACCAGGAATTGCGAAGCTTCGTAGCCGACCGCCTTTCGCGCCACAAACAACCCCGTGAGATTCGTTTCGTCGAAACCATACCACGTACGTCGTCGGGTAAAATATTACGACGCGAGCTGCGAAAAGTTTTCTTATGACCTGGATCGAACCGCACCGCCGGACGAGCCCTGTTTACCCGCTTCAAGCGCTGACCCGCAAGCGGTACAGGTGCTAAACTCGCTTCGCATGCGGACGGACCTTCTGCCACTTTGTGATCAACATTTCCGCACCATGGAACCTGCTCTCGCTCCCTATAGCGCCGACTATTTTATCGAATTTTTTCGTTGCACCGATAAATTCTGCCATCGTTGTTTTGGAGAACGCGTGGGATATACAACGCCGAAACGCGGGGATGCGCCGGTGATCACTCCGAATCAGCCCAATTGTGACCGTCATGGGCGCCCGATGTTCATCATCAGCCTCGACCGGCAGCGCAATCACGTCACCTATGCCTGCCCGGAACCGGGTTGCCCGGAGAGGGTAGTCAGAGCGTAACCACAGCACACGGCTTTTGGATATTTAAGTTCACTCCCCGACAATCCACGAACACTGGGCCGGTGTCAGCGGAACCACGCTCAAACGTCCTTGCCGCACCAGAGGCGAATCTGCGAATAATTTGTGCGCCTTGATGTCCGCCAGCGTCTTCGGTTTTGCGATTGGCTTGCCGACTTTCATTTTCACTTGAGGAGTCTTCGGATCGCTTGCATCCACCGAGACTACCGACGCCGTGCCGACCGCACTCTTTTCTTCGCCAGTGTGGTAGATCACCAGCCGATCGCCGGGCTTCATCTCGCGCAGATGTTTGACCGCCGTGGGATTCGTCACCCCATCCCACATTGTGGTCTCCTCGCGCTCCAGATTTGAGAATGAATAAACCGAGGGTTTCGTTTTCAGAAGATAGTCCATGGGGAGGTATTGTAAACAGAAGGACGCGCCAAAACACTTAAAAGATCGACGTTACCGGGGACACTTCCCTTCTCCACAGCTTTCGCCAACAATAGATGATAGTGGCCATGGTTTCCGCTAACTCGGGCGAAATAACTGTCGCGAAGGTGATAGAGCGCTACTTTAACGTTGCGCTTTACTTGCTGGTGCTGACCGGTTTTGGCGCATTGGCCTCCACCGGTGGTCTCGACCTCCCAGCGGTTTTGCTGGTGACGGGCGCTTTGGCCGTTCGGGGCTTTCAGTTGTTGACACGGCGCGCGTTCAGTATCCCGGAGCGCTGGACCAATTCCCTGACTCTGATCTACGTCTTCGTCTATCTCGCAGACTACTTCTTTGTCTCGCGCAGTTTTCTCGGTGCAAGTGTCCATCTTGTGCTCTTCACCATGGTTGTGCGGTTGTTCTCATTGCAACGGACGCGCGACCATTACATGCTCGCCGTACTCGCATTCTTAATGGTGCTGGCTGCCGCAGTTCTTACCGTTGGTGGTGTTTTCCTGTTTTCCTTTGCCAGTTTTCTGTTGGTTGCGATTGTCACTTTTGTCTTGATGGAAATGCAGCATTCCATCGCCGAGCAGACTCATCCCCAAAATCGTGGTGTCGTAGATCCGAGCGCTGCGATCCCAAGCCATCGCATGGCTTACGGGCTGTTGGCGATTGCACCGGCGCTGATGTTGATGATCCTGACCGGAAGCTTCTTGATTTTCTTTTTCCTGCCTCGCGTTTCGTCCCGCTACATGAGTGCTTACACGCCGACGAGCGACGTATCCACCGGCTTTACCGATCGCGTGCAACTGGGTCGCATCGGGCAGATTCAACAATCGAACGCCGTTGTTATGCACATCCAGATACACAATGATTTGCAGGGCGCTTATGACTTGAAGTGGCGCGGCGTTGCGCTAACCTCTTTCGACGGTCGTGTCTGGACTAATTCCTTCGATCAATCTCAATTGCGGCCCGGGTTGGACGGAACATTTCGACTGACACCTCCGCGCACCCAACCGGCGCTCGCTGCCGGGCGATCGATCCGCTACCGGGTCCTGATGGAGCCACTTGGAACCAATGTCTTCTTTCTGGCAGAGAAGCCGCAGCGTCTGTTTGGAAACTTCCGTGGAGTCGCCATCGATGCGGGCGGCGCTGTCTACGACATTGATGCCGAACATCCAGTCAACCAATACGAAGCGGAATCCCAACTGCCGGAAATCGACGCGGATGAACTTCGTCTGGCGCCAAACACAGTCCCGGCCGACTTGGACAAATACCTAGCCTTGCCCCCGCTCGATAGCCGGATTGCGAAGCTGGCCGATGAGGTCACAGTTTCTTCCCCCAGCAACTACGACAAAGCGGTGGCTTTAGAACGCTATCTATCGACGCACTTCGGATACACGCTGACGCTGCCCCGCAATTTTACGCAAGATCCAGTGGCCAACTTCTTATTCGAAAGAAAAATGGGCCACTGTGAATATTTCGCCAGCGCCATGGCAGTGATGTTGCGGTCTCTGCATATTCCTTCGCGCATCGTGACCGGTTTTCGAGGTGGCGAATATAACGATCTCACCGGACAGTATGTAGTGCGTGCCAGCGATGCTCATTCCTGGGTTGAAGCCTACTTCCCCGGGTCGGGATGGATCAGTTTTGATCCGACACCAGCAGGCAGCCTGCCATTGAAAAGCGGATGGTCGCGAATGCAGCTTTACATGGATGCGGCTGCATCCTTCTGGCGGGAATGGATTATCAATTACGACGTTAGACACCAGCAATCTCTAGGCCGGGACGCGGCAACGAATACCCGCCATTTTGTCGACGACGCGCGGCGCTGGGTAGGCCGGCAACATCGCGCAATGATACGCGCGGCGCGGCGCGCGCACGGTCACATGATGACCTTTCCTCTGCGCTGGATTGGCATGCTGCTGGGTTCGGTCCTTGCGCTAACGGCACTCATGAATCTGCGGCGGCTATGGTGCTGGATTCGTAACCGCACCGTGCGGGCGCATCCGGAACGTGCTCCGCGCGAAGCCGCTTCTCTTTGGTATGACCGGATGATAAGCCGTATGGCGCGCCTGGGTTGGCATAAAGCGCCCTCGCAAACAGCAGTGGACTTTGTCGCGGCGATTCGGGAAGAAACATTGCAACAGAAGGTTGCCACTTTTACGCGCGCTTATGAGTCGGCGCGTTTCGGCAATTCAGTGGCAGACGCCCAAAGCTTGCCCGGGTTATTCGAAGAACTCGTAAACGAGAGCCAGCGGACGTAGCGCCAACATGCGTGGGCTCCATACCATCAACCCGTGGGCCGTATTTCGCGTCAACGACGGGGCAGAAGGGTCAGACGCACGTCGTGGCTTCCTAGACATCCAGCATGAGATCGTAATCTAATCTTGCACCCAAGGAAGCTATGTCCTGAATATGGCCGCTTGTCAGCCCTACATACGGCATTGAACGAACCGAATAGACGATTTGAATCAACACATCTTGATCCCTACTTAGTTCTCTAACTTTAGGAGCAGCCTCCTTGATCCCGCTCAAGAATTGGCTGATGAATAGTTCCGAACGCTTGCTAAGATCATCTCCAGGTGGCAGGTCAATTCGCTGACGGAACTGCCACTCGTGGAGGTCAAACTCAGGCCGCCGCCGCATTTTCCCGCGAATAGGTGTTCCGCGTTTCCGACAATACGTCGGCTCAATACCAATCGCTAGCGTGATTTCGTCCGGGGTTAGTTGGTGGCTGGAGACGAAAAGGGACATTGCTAAATAGTCCGCATTTTCTGGCTCTATGCCAGTCGCCGTAGTCATTTTCATATCGTCATTTGACATTGACTTCCTGTTTCAATTCCTTCACCCGAGCCTCCCTTCCGGAAAATCTCGATATCTCCGTTCTTCATATGTTTTGAATCACCCTCTGAACGCCAAGATCCCAGTGGTAAGTGTCCGGAAGACACTAGCAAGATACAGTTATGTGTGCGTGGACAAGAGTTCCTGTTGGCTTAGGCTTTTGACTTACGGCCGCCGCTTCTTCCGCCAAATGTTGCTGCCCACGACCCGCCGTCATAGCATATAAGCGCAAACGCGATGGAGGCTAGCGCCAGCGGAAATTCGTAGCCTCCCGGTCCCGTCAGTCCGTGCTTGAAATGAACCTTCCAGATGGCCACGATCATTTCGATCAGGAATGCGAGCGAGAAAAAGCGCGTAAACAATCCGAGCACGATCGCAATTCCGCCAAAGAATTCCGTCCCGGCGGAAAGGTATGCCATCCAGCGGGGAATGCCGAGCGAGCCCACCATGTCCATGTGATGATGGAAGCCGCCCCATACTTTGGAATAACCGTGCGCGATCATGATCGATCCGAGGACCAGTCGAAGCACGAGCAGCGCGAGGGGCTGCATTCGGTTGAGATAATCCACACTTACCTCCGGGAGAGTGAGCGGGTGCGAAAAACTTACCAGCTTGAGTATGCCTTGCCGTCGCTGCCGATCTGGTTCGAGCCACTGTGAACGCCGATAATACCACCAGTATCTTTTTGATCGAGCGACATGATCGTGCCGTCTCCGGGTTCGGTCTCCCAGGTGTCGACGCTGCCGGTAATGTCCTGCGGAAGTTCTTTCAGATACTTCTCCGTGACTAAATCGTTCAGGGATTGCGGCGCTTTCTGTTTGTCTTGCGTGTATTGGTAGATCAGGCGGTTCAGGGTTTCTAGGTTCTGGCGCAAGTTTTGCTCGCGCGCGCGCGCCAAACTGTGGCTATAGAGAGGCAAAGCGATCCCCAATAGGATCAGAATAATTCCGAGGACCGCCATCATTTCGATCAGAGTGAATCCGCGGCTGCGTTTCTTTGACTTCGGGTTCATCGACTTCGGGTTCATCTGGGCCGATTCATCTAAGCTTAGTGCGTCCAACTGGAGTACGGAGTGCCGTCGCTCGACGGCTCATTGGAACCGCTGTGAACGCTGGCGATGCCGGCTTGGTTTGCGTCCCACGCATTTTCGGGATCTTCCGCTTCTGTTACCCAGGTATCGCTTTTTCCGGTGATATCTTCAGGAATGTATTTGAGATAGGACGGCACTAAATCCTCGAGCGACTGTGGCGCTTTCTTCTTGTCCAGCGAATACTCCTGAATAACTTTATTAAGCGTTGTAAGGTTCTGATGAAGTTTGGCCTCCCTGGCTCGAACAATGCTCTGGTTGTACATGGGAAGCGCGATCGCCAGCAAAATGAGAATCATGCTGATGACCACGACCATCTCGATCAGCGTAAAACCGCGCTGTCGGACTCTTAGAGCACGAACTTTGGAAGCGCGAACTCTAAAATCAGGATTTTCGAATTTCAGGCTGCACGCAAGGGCTTCACGTGCCATGGATGGGAATTTCATTTACCAATCCTTATATTTCGTGCCATCCAGAGCGGTTTGATCCGACTTGGTATAAACATCGAAGATGTTTTGCCCGCCCCATGAATCGGACGTGGGATCGTCCTGCATGGAGCGCATTCCCCATTCCTGTTTGGTGAGGGGATCAACTGGAATTTTGCGTAGAAATTTAAGTTTCTTGCCACCAACATCCACACCCGTCACCAGGGTTTCGAGATCGGGAGGATAGTTTTCGCTCCCCACCTTTGTCTGGAATGCCTGACGATCAGCAGCATCTTTATAACGATCGATCGCGTCGCGAATCATCCAAAGATCGTAGCGGAGCTCATGCTCACGCTCGCGATAGACCGCATTCTTTGCGATCGGAACGGCCCCACCAACCAGAATGACCAGGATGGCGGTCGCAACCATTAACTCGACCAGTGTAAAGCCGCGTTGCCGGCGGCGGGTGGCGAGGGTGCTAAGGTTTTCTTTAGTGAACGTCATAAAAGGTTCAAGCTCTCAGTTGTCCAACGAGCCCATGTTCCATTCGTAGTGAGAACCGAGGCTTCTTCATTGAATTGTGATGGCTGCCTGCGCCCCGCTCATCGCAATCGGCTGCATCGCAGGATCGCGCGCTCCACCGCGCGTGATGGTTAAGGCCGATTGGCCCGGCGCTTTGGCCATAAATGTTATTGTTACTACCGCTCCCTGACCTGAAACTCCTCCTGCCCCCGGAGGCCGGGTCGCAGTCACTTGCAGTGTGCCGCTTGCAGGATCGTCGCGGTGCACCAGAGCCACTGCTTGCCCGTCCTGCGAAAGGAATCCACCATTTGAAACATTGACGACCTGCAGTTGATTCGGATCGTAATTCAGCTGCACTGGCACCGAATACACGTTCTGCGCGCCAGAAAGCAGGACATTCACGGTAAAGGTCGAACCCTTGGCCTGGGTCATTGTAGGCGGATCAAATACGAAGGTTCCGCCCCCAGCCTGATTCGGCGCAACCTGTCCTGGAGGCTGCGGAGCCTGATTTTGCGGAGCCTGATTTTGCGGAGTTAGATTTTGCGGGGGAATGTTCGGCTGCCCTTGATTGCCTTGCATGGGCGGTTGGGGCGTACCCTGCTGAGCTGGAGAATTCGCAGGCGCTGCCACCTTGCTGCTCGTCCGTCTTAGTACTAATGCATTCGCCGTGCCCACATCGAGCATATCGGAACCGCTGCGCGAACCCTCAGGCCCACGAATAATATGGGGGATCAACACGAAGACAATTTCGTTTTCCGTGCGTTGGGTGTCGGTTTGGGAGAAAAGATATTTCAGGATCGGAATCTGAGCCAACCCCGGAATGCCATTCAACGCCTTCGTCTGCTGATCTTCCATAATGCCGCCCAGAAGGTTTACCTCGCCATCCTTTAGCCGGATTTCATGCTCAATCTTCCGCTGCCCGATCACTGGCTGGTCGATGCCGCCGATGCTCACGTGCGAAGTCACGGCGGAAACGTCCAGCGACAACTTCAAGGAGACTTCACGTCCGGCATGCACCCGCGGCGTAATGTCGATGTTCACACCCACATCGAGGTATTGAAACTGTGTGTTCACGAGCGGATTGATGCCCACTCCTCCAATGCCCGGCTGGAACGATCCGGTAGCGACCGGAACGCGATCTCCGATCTTCAATGTGGCTTTCTGACCGTCGAGAGCGCGAATTTGCGGGTTCTGAACAATCTTCGTATTCGAGTCGCTGAGCAGAGCCGTTGCTGTCGCCTGGGGGATGGTCACTTGAAAGTCGGTAGCATTAAGGTTCGCGAGCGAATTCAAGCTGATCGTATTTTGCGACGAACCTGTTGTTGTGTTGGTCGTGCCCGTGGTCGTACCTGTAGTAGTCGTAGTAGTGTTGTTGATATTCGGCTGTAGCGCAACCGAGACGCTGGTTGGAGGGCTAACTCCGAGATTAAGCATTTTGGTGCGGCTGACTTGCATTACCGCAACTTCAATCAGTACCTCTGGCTTCGCCTTGTCTAGATCGTCCACGAGTTTTTGCGCCAGCGCCATCTGATCGGGGGTGCCGCGCACTACAATCGCTCCCTGCGAGGGCAATTGCTGGATACGGCTGACCTCGAGGATGGTGCGCATCGCGTTTACTACATCCTGCAGTTCGGTGGGCTGGGAAAGATTCGAAAGATAAAAAGTTTTGATAACATTTTGTTCCAGCTCTTTACGCTTTGCAGGATTGTCTTGCGCCACGAAAATTGTATTTGGCGTAACCGGACGCCAAAAGGTCTTGGTTTCAAACGAAATAATCTCGAGTGCCTCTTCAAGAGTCACGTTGTTGAGTTCCACGTGGACCTGGCGCGCGGTGTAGTCCGGATCGAAAAGCACGTTGATGCCCGCCAGTTTGCCGACCGTATCATAGATCACATTCGCTTTCTCAGTGACCTTGAGCGTGATCGGCACGTTTGAAATCGGCGCCAACTCGACCGGGCCCAGAGCGGATTCCAATCTCCTCCGCAAAGGCGTGCCGCCCGGTCCCGAGGCTTGGGGCTGGGGATTCTGCGTATCTTTGATCATCTGTTCCGTTCGCCGCAACTCCTGCTGGGCGATGAACGACGATGGATCGATCTCCAATCCCTTCTGAAACTCCACGAGAGCCTCGTCCAGTTTGCCGTTATCGCGCAGAATCTGGCCGCGATGGACGTGCGACGCAGCCGCGTAGAAACGCATACGCTCATACGAGGTTCGATAGTGAAGGTCTTTTGGCCTCTGGCTGTAGGCTTGTTTGTAATAGTCGAAGGCTTGCTCGTAGTTCTGCCGCGCTTCGGCGTCAGCGCCTTTATCGTAGAGAACCTTGGCGGAATCGACTTTCTTGGCAAGGACCGGAATCTGGAGACAAAGCAAGAGCAGCGCGCCAGACAGCGCCGGAAGGAGCGGGGGTCTCATCCTCATCAAACAAATCCTCAGTTAAATCTCTCCCGCCGGCCACGGTGCCGGCAAAGCTTTGGCAACAAACACCCCACACGAGGCGAAAAACAAGCCACCTGCGGGCCATCACCTGAAAAGGTACAGGAAAATCGGATTATAGCATCGCATCAAGTTGCGCCGAAGTGATTGCCGTGCCGATGTTTAGACTCATTAGTACAGGTTTGCGGGAGCCAGTTACGGGCTCGAGCGGTCAACACCCTCAATTTTGAGCCCGCAGCGCCTCGCTCCCGGTAAGGTTTGCGGACTAACACCTTCTGCCGCCCAGCGTGGTACTTTCTTTTCAGACCGTTCAGACCTTTTCAGATATGGCGAAACAGACGTCCCACCAGACCCAGCCCGGTAAGGAGAAGAATCCTCGCCGCCAGCCCACCGCATCCGGCGAAAAGGACGCCTCAGTAAACAGGAACGCGAGCCATAGCTACTTCTTGCTCGAAAAATTCGAGGCAGGAGTGGTGCTTACGGGTACCGAGGTCAAATCGGTGCGCACCGGCAAGACGAACCTCAAAGATGCCTACGGTCTCATTAAGGACGGCGAGCTTTGGTTGCTCAACTGCCATATCAGCCCTTATGACCATGGCAACTATGCAAACCATGCTGCCTTGCGCACGCGTAAACTTCTGATTCACAAGGAAGAAATTCGAAAGCTGATCGGCAAGACCCAGCAAAAGGGACTGACCTTGATCCCAACGCGCATGTATTTCAAGAACGGAAAGATCAAGATTGAGCTGGCCCTGGCGAAGGGAAAACAGCAATGGGATAAGAGGGAGACAGAACGCCGCCGCACGGCCGACAAGGAAGCCCGCGAAGCCATCTCCAGAGGAAGAAAACAATCTTAGTTTCATTTCCCACTGTCTAAATACACTAGAGCGTGACATCGCCGCTCAGTTGCGCGTTCCCCCTTCCACCGTGGATACTGAAGATCATTCATCATGAAAACAAACCTTTCATCTTCCGCACCTTCTCAACTAGAAAGCGATTGCCTGGTCGTCGTCGTCCTGGATCGTAGTGACAAAGACCTTCACAACAAAGAAGTCCACAACAAAGACCGCTCCGCAAAAGATAAAGCCGAAAAGGATAGGCCCGCGCCTTCAATCGAGACCGCGGATGCCGCCGTTCGTGAGGCTGCCAAAGACGTTATTTCAAGCGGCGAAGTCACTGCAAAAATGTTCGAAACCACGCTGCTCCACCATCCGGCAGGATTGCAAGCGAAGCGGCTGCTGCTGATTGGAGGTGGGAGGGCGAATGACTTTTCGGCGGCCGAATTGCGAAAGCTGGCGGGGGCGGCAGTACGCACGTTGAAAGGAAAAAGCATTCGCAACTTTGCCTTCGCGGTTGGCGGAGGCGGAGTTGTCTCGCCTGCAGAAGCGGTTCGTGCCATCGTCGAAGGAGCTTTCGTCGGCAACTTCGATCCCGGTTACTACAAGAGCGAGCGCAACGATCAAAAGATTGATGCCATCTCTATCATCGTCGAAGGCAGCGGGAAGGGCGATTTAAAGTCTTTGGAAAACGCGATGGAATCCGGCCGCATCGTTGCCGAATCGCAAAACTTCGCGCGCGATTTGATTAATGAGCCCTCCAATCGCATGACGCCAACAATATTGGCGGAACGCGCTAAGCAAATGGCCGAGGAAGTTGGCTTGAAGTGCGAAGACTATGGAGCTGACAAAATCCGGCAACTCAAAATGGGTGCGTTCTGGGGAGTCGCACAGGGGTCGGATGAGCCTCCCGCGCTGATCATTTTGCGCTACGAACCTGCCGGTGCGGCACCCTCCGGCGGAACAAAAGATGTGCATATTGGCTTGGTCGGTAAAGGCGTGACCTTCGACACCGGCGGCATCTCGATTAAGCCGGCGGATGGCATGGAGAAAATGAAATACGACATGGCTGGCGCCGCGACGATGATTGGCGTGATGCGCGCGCTTGCTTTGCTGAAGCCGAAAGTGAAGGTCACGGCCATAATCCTGGCGACGGAAAATATGCCCTCCGGCAAGGCGCAAAAACCTGGAGATGTGCAGATTGCCATGTCCGGCAAATCAATCGAAATTATTAACACCGACGCCGAGGGGCGGCTGATCCTCGCGGACGGCTTGACCTATGCCCGTCAGCTCGGTTGCACGCATCTGGTGGATGCCGCCACCCTGACTGGCGCCGTCGTCGTCGCGCTCGGCTATGTCAATGCCGGAATCTTCGCCAGTACCGACGACATGTACCAGCGCTTTGCCGGCGCCAACAAAATTGCGGGCGAGAAGATGTGGCGCCTCCCACTGGACGATGAATACAAGGAAAACCTCAAGTCAAATATCGCCGACATGGTAAATGCAGGCACCCGCTATGGGGGGGCCATTTTCGCAGCGATGTTTCTGAAAGAATTCTCGGAAGATACTCCATGGATCCACCTCGATATCGCGGGAACGGCTTGGATGGAAGACAACAAACCGTGGATCGCCAAAGGTCCGTCAGGAATAGCCCTGCGTAGTTTGGTCGAATTTGTGAAGGGATGGAGCGAGTAAAGTGTAGGTAGTCGCGGCACCCGCTCGGTTAGCTCCGAACAAGCAGCGGTAACCGATTAGAAGCCATCGCTCCAATTCTCTACCCCGAGTGCATAAGCGTGATACTCAAAACCATTGGGATATTTTGCGAAGCCCGGTTTACTCTTAAGCCTTTCGATTGCGGCTTTCGCATCATCCTCTGAGCGGTAGGCGCCTATCAGAAGCAATTGTGTATCTGACTCCGGATTCTCCTCGCGGAGATGGTAGAGCAAATAAACGGAATCCATTCCAACCACGTTCTCGATGTTCTTCTTTCGGAGTAGGTTCTGACTTGACGGTTCCTCGATCCGACTCACAGGACGTATTTCAAAACCGCGCCGTGAAGACAAATCCGCGGACCCTCGTATCGATCCCGCATGCTTCATGAATTTTGGAACGAGACTCTTTTGCTTTGCCATCGCCCTGAATCCTTTCGGTCTCAGGCTCTATCATAGTTTATAGCTGCATGGATCTCCCCCAGAAAATCCGCTCCCTGCCTGTCTCCGCCGGCGTGTATCTGTACAAGAACGCCGAAGGAAAAGTCATTTATGTCGGCAAGGCAAAGAACCTCCGCTCCCGGGTCGCGTCTTATTTTCACGAAGGGCGCTGGGAGGACGCGAAGACCGGGACGCTAGTCCGCGAGGCTGTCGACGTCGACTACATCGTCGTCGCCAATAACAAAGAGGCGCTGGCGCTTGAGAACCACCTTATCAAGCAGAAGAAGCCTCGTTTCAACATTCTGCTTCGCGACGACAAGACGTATCCCTACGTAAAGCTCGCTCTGGGCGAGCGTTTCCCACGAGTGTACGTAACCCGCCGCTTGCGAAAGGACGGCAGCGTCTATTATGGTCCTTTCTTTCCGGCCAACCTGGCTTATCGCATCGTCGATCTCATTCACCGGCATTTCCTGGTTCCGTCCTGCAAAGTTGATTTGACGCGTTATCATCCGCGGCCCTGCTTGCAGTACTACATCAAGCGCTGTCTCGGACCGTGCGTGCAGCAACTCACCACGCCTGAAATTTACGCCGAAGCGGTGCGCGACGTGAGGCTGTTTCTCGAAGGTCGGCAGACGGACCTGGTCAAATCGCTGCGCGAGCGCATGTCCCAAGCTTCCGAGGCGCAGGAATTCGAACGCGCCGCCCGCTATCGCGATCTGATTACCACGGTCGAGCAGCTCCAGGAAAAGCAGCGCATTGCCGCCGTCGAAGGGGACGATGCGGACGTGTTTGGCTATCACTTTGAAAATCAGATGCTGGCCGTGAACCTTTTCCATATGCGCGGCGGAAAAGTTTTAGATCGTCGAGAATTTTTCTGGGAAGAGTTGCCCGAGTTCGCGCCGGAACACACCGAACTTCGAAACGAAGCTCAACCCGATGCACAGCTCAGGACGGGCGAGGGCGTCCGTCTCTCCACTGACTTATTTCATCCCGGCGAATTCTTTTCTGCTCTCCTCAAACAGCTTTATCTGGGGCAGCCTTACGTACCGCGCAATATCTACGCCCCGGTAGACTTCGAAGATCGCGCTGAACTGGAAGATGCATTGAGCGAGCAGCTGGCAGGCGAAGGAGGACGAGCGACGCGGGTTTACATCACGGTGCCGCAGCGCGGAGACAAGCGTGAGCTCATCGATCTGGCGGGCACCAACGCCAAGCAGTCTTACGACCAGCGTTTCCGCGTTATGAAGCCCAACGCTCGCGCTATTCAAGAGGCTTTCCAGGACGCGCTTGGTCTCCCGGAGCTCCCTAAGCGGATTGAGTGTTTCGACATCTCGCACATTCAGGGAGCGGAGACGGTCGCTTCGATGGTGGTGTGGGAAGACGGCAAGATGAAGAAATCCGATTACCGAAAGTTCATCATCAAGAGCGTTACCGGGGTGGACGATTTTGCCAGCATGAGAGAAGTGGTGACCCGACGCTACAAACGCATATGCGAAGAGAAAAAGCCGATGCCCAGTCTGGTGCTGATCGACGGCGGCATCGGACAGCTTCACGCGGCTGCCCAAGCGCTCGAAGCGCTCGAAATTATCAACCAGCCTCTGGCTTCGATCGCAAAGAGAGAAGAGATTATTTATGTCTACGGACAAGAAGACGAGCCCGTGGTTCTCGATCATCATTCTCCGGTCTTGCATCTCGTACAGATGATCCGTGACGAAGCTCATCGCTTCGCCGTCACCTTCCATCGCAAGCGCCGACAGATCAGGGATCGAGCGACTGAGTTAAGGGAAATTCCTGGGGTTGGGGAATCTACAACTCGCCGGTTGCTGGAACACTTTGGGAGCTTGCAGGCGGTAAAGCAAGCGGACGTAGCGGCGCTATCAGCTGTTGTAACCAGATCACAGGCACAAGCAATTCTGGATCATTTTCGGAGCGTGCAAAGGCAGTGACCCGCGACGCAATTCAGCTCAAAACCAAATCAGAATATTCCGGGTGCGTTCGAAGAAAGCCGGCGACGAAGGGACATACGACATCGACCTTCATATTATTTTCCCGCGCCCAGTCGAGGGCCGTCCTGGCCAAGGTGGAAGCGATGCCGGTACCTCGTAGCGATTCGGGGATCTCGCTGTGGAGAAGTTCCAGCACGTTGCCAGTCATCGCGTATTGCAGGTAGGCTACATGTCCGTCGCGTTGTAATTCAAACCGGCCTGTCGTAACCAACTCTGGGACGGGCTTCTTTTTGCCAAAGAATTTCATTGGTGTCCCCGAAACAACAACGGAAGTGTTATCTCATTGTTCGCCTCGCTGGACTCTGCGTCACAGACTACGGTGATTTGACTCAAGTTTTGTGCGAAAGCCCAGGCTGCCCAAGTTCAATTAGTGCAATTGATTCCATGACAATGTCGGCTCCCAGGCCCGAGTAGACTTTGGTGGTGCCAACCAACCAAGGGCTCGGGAGAAAGGAGCCGAACAATGATCATTATAGGATGCGATTACCACCCGGGTTTCCA
>Ga0185299_10003680_pt1 | contig 19799 bp, 14 predicted proteins | sample PaiPotPPA55metaG_FD_128002 | JGI IMG/M metagenome (GOLD analysis project Ga0185299, IMG submission 128002) | Iron sulfur acid spring bacterial and archeal communities from Banff, Canada, to study Microbial Dark Matter (Phase II) - Paint Pots PPA... ...
TCACGGGAACGGAAGGCGGCCGCCAACCTGAATCGACGTGGGGACCCGGAAACACGGTCCTGGTGGGAGTCGCTCAGGCGCGCGACGTAGAGTTCATCGCCAATAACCCCGGCGACTGGATGCTGCACTGCCATCTTCCGCACCACATGATGAACCAAATGTCGTCGATGGTCGGTCCGATGTCACGCCGAAATGGAATGCCCGCGGGTCTCGACATGGAACGAGGCATGGGAATGCTGCGACAAGGAAGTCCGACGTCCGAGGAAAACGGTCCTAGCATAGGTCGCGGATTGGGGGTCGGTTCGACAGCCGAGCAAACCATGTCGAATTTTCCGCTACGGGCAGGGATTTCGACACAGCAACCCGATGTGTCCGCCAAGAAACAGGACGACATGCGGAGCATGCAGATGTCCCCGCCTGAGGTGAGCAAAAATGCCAATTTCGTGCCCGGCTTTCCGCAGGATGCCTTCATGGAAGGTCAGATGATGGCCATGGATAAGACGGTGGATAAACCGGAAAACTTCGGGCTGCGTCCTGGATGGAGCGGTTTTATGGCGGGAATGATGACGTTCGTTCGCGTTCTGCCTCCCGACAAGTACGACCACATCATGGAGCTTCGAAAAAAGAAGGAAGGCAATCAGCCAATGAAGATGGACATGCCAGGGATGGAGGACAACCATGAATAACCCGACTACGTCGTTGAAATCTATCGAAGTAAACAATGAAACAGCGTCACGACTTCGTTGTGTAACCCGGTTCGTACTTTTTATTTCCAGCGCTTTCCTTATGGTTGCTTCGCCTAGCTACGCGCAAACTGTAGCTTCCCAACAAAGGACGATCACCCTGGAAGAACTCGAACACATGGCCTTGCAGGACAACCCGACCTTCGCCCAATCGACCGCCAACATTCAAGCCGCAGAAGGCAGGAAAAAGCAGTCGGGACTTTACCCGAACCCAACGATCGGCTACCAGGGCGAACAGATCCGCGGCGGGTCGTTTCGCGGAGGGGAGCAAGGACTTTTTATTCAGCAGGACATCGTACTCGGCGGAAAGTTGGGCCTGAATCGAAAGATTTTTGACCAGGAACTGAAACAGGCCCAAATGGAAGGCGAGGAGCAAAAACTTCGTGTCGTCACAAATGTGCGGATGTCCTACATCCAGGCGCTCGCCGCGCAACAAACCCTCGAGCTACGACAGAACCTCAGCAAGCTTGCCGACGACGCCGTGGAGACCTCTCACCAACTTGCGAATGTGGGACAGGCGGACGCCCCCGACGTACTCGAATCGGAAGTGGAAGCGCAGCAGGCACAACTCGCCGTCACCATGGCCGAGCAAAACCAACAGCGTATTTGGAAGGCGCTAGGCGCTGTCGTGGGCAATCCCGGACTCCCCTTAATGCAGCTCGAAGGAAAACTCGAGGACACTCCATCCGTAAATGCTGAAGAACTCATGGAGAAAATCGTGAATGAAAGTCCCGCCGTTCGGATCGCGGAGATTGGTGTCAAACGGGCCGAAGCCGCGCTAGCCCGCGAAAAGCGGGAAACGGTTCCCGACCTGCAACTCCGCGGCGGCATGCAGCAGAATGGCGAGTTGCTGTCTCAACCTAACGGAGGCCGTGTCGGACTACAGGGTTTTGCCGAGGTGGGAGTAAGAATTCCAATCTTTAACCGCAATCAGGGAAATGTTTCCGCCGCTAAAGCCGATGCCGAGAGAGCGAAACGCGAAGTGGAACGCGTCAAGCTGGTAATGCGTGAACGAGCGGCAACCGTCGTCCAGAACTATACCTTTTCCCAATCCGCGGTTGACCGCTATAAAAACCAAATGATTCCAAGGGCTCAAAGGGCCTACGAAATGTACACCAAGAAATATCAGGATATGGCGGCCGCGTACCCCCAAGTCCTGATCGCCCAGAGGACCCTAATGCAGTTAGAGGTTTCCTACATAAATGCGCTAGAAAGCTTCGCTACGAGTTCACTCTCACTCGAATCCTACCTTCTCACGGACGGGCTCGAAGCTCCGGCGCAGCCGGGCGGAATCGATCAACCGGTCCGCGAAGTCAACCTTCCTGTGCAATTGGGCGCGAGTCCCCAATAGGGTCTCGCATGAAAAAACGAACTCTTCTTCTCTCGTTTGCTGTTGCAGCCGTAGCGGTAGCGGCCGCTTTCGCGTGGCTAACCATACGGCGTGGCTTCAGCGCTCGTGACAACCCATCCGCCATGGAAGCATATGTTGCAAGAACAGCTCGCAAACTTTCCATCCCGGCACAGGAGCGGGACGCACAGAAGCCGTTTGCGCCGAGCCCGGAACTTCTCAGCGAGGCGCGCGCCCATTTCGCCGACCATTGCGCCAATTGCCATGGCAATGATGGAAGCGGAAAAACAGAAATTGGACAGAACCTCTATCCGAAGGTCCCGGACATGCGGCAACCCGAAACGCAGAACCTTACTGACGGGGAGATCTACTCCATTATCCACAACGGAATCCGGCTCACGGGAATACCCGCGTGGGGCGCGCCTGGCACGGACAACGACAGTTGGAAGCTCGTTGTCTTTATCCGCCACCTGCCTCAGATGAATCCGGAAGAAATGAAAGAGATGGAGCGATTCAACCCTAAGAGCGCGAATGACCGCTCTGAGGAAGAGGACGAACAGCGTTTTCTCAATCAAGGGAAAACGCCAAAAAGGAAAATGCATCATTTACAAGGGAGAACGAGAATGAAACAAATGATTCTATTGCTTGCAATGGTTTTATTTACTGTGGGAACTACGCTTGCGCACGGCCAAGAACAACATGTCATGGGCACGGTGACCGCCCTGACGGAGAACTCCATCACGGTGCGAACAAAAGCCAAAGACCTCATCACCGTCTACACTATGCCCGACACAAAGTACGAAAAGAGCGGCCGCACCAGGTCGATCACCGATCTCAAGGTCGGCGACCGCGTCGTCATTCACGCAGCAAAGATGAATGACAAATTGATGGCAACCGAAGTACGCTTCGGCTCTGCGGCTCACGCCCAGTACAAGCCCTAAGTAGCGTGGCCCCGGAATCGAGTCCTGACTTCGCGTGGGCTGGAACTTGAATGGCCCGATCATGCAACCCGCGGCCCTACCTTCCAGTCAATTGCGGAGTCGGCTCTTAGTACAAGGTGACAGATAAGCCCGCTTCGAAGCCGAGGTGCCCATGCTAATCAACCTATCGACTACGCATTGCTCCTTTGGTTCGTGCTAGCCGGGATCTCCGCAGTCTATGTTGCCTATGACCAATGGCGGAATAATCCAGAGCCAAATGTAATGCGGGCGGGATTTGTTCTCGTGACCCTGTATATGGGGCCCTTTGGACTTTTGCTCTATGTTCTCGCGGATAAAGAACCCCATCCAGGGACTCATGAGGAATTCGTCAGACCCCTTTGGAAGCAGGGCGTGGGCAGCACGATTCACTGTGTAGCGGGTGATGCCACGGGAATTATTCTTGCCGCCGTGATTACCGCTTCCCTCGGCCTTCCGATGTGGCTCGATCTCATCGTCGAATACGCAACCGGCTTCGGATTCGGCCTCTTCATTTTCCAATCCCTGTTCATGAAGAACATGATGGGAGGAACGTATTGGGAAAACGTACGCCGTACTTTTCTACCCGAGTTCATCAGTATGAACGCGATGATGGCTGGCATGGGGTCGCTCATGAGCTTTCTCATGATGGGCCGAGATATGCGCGCAATGGATCCGCTCGAATTCCTGTTTTGGGGAGTCATGTCGCTCGGGGTAATCGCGGGATTCACAACCGCATACCCGGTCAACGTGTGGATGGTCGCCAAGAACCTTAAACATGGATTGATGACCGAGAGGAAGAAAGGTGGTCCGTTCGACCTGCGACAAGATCAGACGAAGTACGATCAGCCGCGCGAATCCCCCGCGCACAACACCTCAACGCACGATGCCATGAAGTCAGAAAGCCACTCCATGAGTAGCGGAGTTACCTCTCCGCAGCTATTCGCTGTGACGGGGGTATCGCTCGTTCTGCTCTTGACCGGGCTAATTGCACCTGCGAACTGGGTCAACCTTCGCCTTACCGCGAAACAGGTCGGTGGTGGTCTCATCATGCCGCCAGGAATGATTATGCCCCGTGACACGCCTGCTGAAAAAATGCAGGAGATGGCAGCCGTTCTTCCTCGCCTCGTCACGCGGGAGTACGGAATGGACGCTAAAGGCGACCAGCCTTTAGAACCACGGATCGAGAACGGTGTGAAGGTTTTTAATCTGGAAGTATCGGTTATCCAATGGCGCATCCTGCCGGACGTGAAGGTAGATGCTTTTGCTTATAACGGGCAGATTCCCGGTCCGCGCATTCGCGTTTCTCAGGGAGACCATGTCCGGATCGTGGTCCATAGCCAATTACCGGAATCGACTACTGTTCATTGGCACGGACTCATCCTGCCAAACAAGATGGATGGTCCAGCCTTCATAACTCAAGATCCAATTCGCACGGGTGATTCTTACAGTTACGAATTCACGGCAGACCAGGCAGGAACTTTCTTCTATCACAGCCACGACCACCCAGACCGGCAGCAAGGTCTAGGCCTGTACGGAGCTTTCATCATTGATCCACGCGAGCCGGAAAATGTCGAACCGAAGGCCGACCTTGAATATGTCATTCAATTACAGGAATGGCTCGTTCGAGAAGGGCTCACTTATCCAGCTATGCTGATGGAAGGCGCGCTTCCGAACTACTTCACGATCAACGGGCGTGCCTATCCTCGACGGACGTGATTCACATGAGACTAGGACAGACCGTCAAGCTCCGTTTTATCGGGACGAGTAACAATTTCATTCACCCCATGCATGTTCATGGCGGACCCTTAACTGTCGTGGCTCGAGATGGACTCACGCTGTCTCCGTCAGCACGCTATGAAGCAGACACCATAAACCTGGGTCCCGGACAGCGCTACGATGTCATCTGGCCGGCACGCCGCCCCGGGAAATGGTTGATTCACTGCCATATTCCGCACCACACGGAGAATGACAACCTCGAAGAGCATGGCGGTGGAGGGTTGATGATGATTATTGATGTCGCCGAGAGATAGCGCATCTTGCTCGAAGTCTCTTATAGCCGGGCTTTTCCTATGACAGTCTAGGATCTGGCACGATGGAGCCGCAGTGAAGCCCGCATGCTGATTCCAATCCTACTTCTTTTTCTTACCGGCGACCTTCTCAGCCCTGATCTTCGCCCACCGTGCTTTCGCCGTTCGAGAAATTCTGGCTCGAACAGCGGCAGACATCGTTCTCTTGCCTTTCGTACCATTTAGATTGAGCTTCTGCCGCGACGTTACCGAGGCCTTGTTGGTGTCGCCGTTTAGCGCGGCGATCGCCCCTTGCACCGCGTTCAGTTGCCGGCGCAGCTTCGTTTCTTCCTGTTTCAGTGCCGCAATAATATCCATGAAACCTCCGCCCGTATTAAACACTTGCCGCTGTCAAACTACAAGTCGCCGCGCGAACCCATCCAGCGTCCGGCTGCGAAATAGCACCTTCGTCCTCACAAATTGCTTTCGGTTCAACTGCAGGGCTAAGGATTTTTCCGGTAACGAACTGGTATCTCCTGCGCTTCCTGCCCGAACTCTGCGCCTGATTCGTCCGCTCCTTCCGTCAAGGGTTTCCGCTTCGCTCCAATGAACGCCGGACCCCGGCGCCCTTGACGGCGCGGACGGACAGTCGCCCTCCCTCGTCATGAAGGGCATTTGTTTGTCGAGTACAACGTGAAATTCGATACTTTACCGGCCGGCAAAATGCGGCACAAAGACCTCCGCTTCGAGTGGACACGCGCAGAGTTTCAATCCTGGTCTAATGCCATAGCGGCACGATTTGGCTATTCCGCCCGCTTCTTGCCAATTGGACCTGAAGACCCAATCGTGGGCAGCCCCACACAGATGGGTATTTTCACTCGCCAATGAAGCTGACGATTCCAGAACTCGCAGTCGTTGCACTTGTCGGCCCTTCGGGGTCGGGTAAGTCGAGCTTTGCTCGAAAGCATTTTCGACCGACTGAGGTGCTTTCTTCAGACTTCTGCCGTGGTCTCGTATCCGACGAGGAGAACAGCCAGGCGGCCACGAACGATGCCTTTGAGGTTCTGTATTTCATCGCTTCCAAACGGTTGACGGCTGGCAAGCTGGTAGTGCTCGATGCCACGAATGTGCAGGCCGAAGCCCGCAAGCCAATCATTGCCCTCGCTCGGTAGTTTCACTTTATTCCGGTCGCCATCGTTTTTGATCTGCCGGAGAAGCTTTGCCACGAGCGAAACCGTAACCGCCCGGACCGAGATTTCGGTCCACACGTCATACGCCAGCAGTCCCAGCAATTACGACGCTCTCTGCGCAACCTCCAACGAGAAGGTTTTCGCAGAGTCCATATTTTGCATTCACCCGAGGAGGTTGACGCGGCGGAAATCGTGCGCGAGCCGTTGTGGAACAATCTGAAGCACGAACACGGCCCGTTTGACATTATTGGCGATGTGCATGGATGCTTCGATGAACTCGTCGAGCTGCTTGCGCGGCTTGGGTGTTCGGTCGAGAAGCACTCAAACGATCCTGGTTCTCTTGCCTACTCCGTGAAACTCCCGGAGGGCCGCAAGGTCGTCTTTCTTGGTGACCTTGTAGATCGTGGCCCAAAGATTCCAGAGGTGCTCCGCCTTGCGATAAGCATGGTCAAAGCCGGAACAGCCCTTTGCGTTCCCGGCAACCACGATATCAAGCTAATGCGTAAGCTCCGAGGCAAAGACGTACAGATCACGCACGGGCTCGCTGATTCTCTGCAACAACTGGACAAGGAATCGCCGGAATTCCGCGCTCAGGTCTCGGATTTTCTCGATGAGCTTGTCAGCCACTATGTCTTGGATGAGGGAAAACTCGTCGTCGCTCACGCCGGCATGAAGGAAGAGATGCAAGGTCGTGGTTCAGGAAAGGTTCGAGATTTTGCGCTCTATGGCGAGACGACAGGCGAGACTAACGAATTCGGCCTGCCAGTTCGCTACAACTGGGCTGCGGAGTATCGCGGCAAGGCAATGGTGGTCTATGGCCACACTCCGGTGCCCCAGCCCGATTGGTTGAATCGCACGATTAACATCGATACCGGCTGTGTCTTCGGCGGCAACCTGACAGCACTGCGCTACCCGGAGAAGGAACTCGTCTCTGCTCGTGAGACCTACGCACAGCCGGTCAAACCGCTCGCTGCGGTCGCAGAAACCGCGGCGTCGCTCACCTCTCAGCAGTTCCACGACGATCTGCTCGATATCGACGATGTGATCGGCAAACGAATTGTGACAACTCGCCTCCACCACAACGTCACGGTCCGGGAGGAAAACGCGCTGGCCGCTCTTGAAGTCATGAGCCGGTTCGCTTCGAATCCGAAGTGGCTGATCTACTTGCCACCCACGATGTCGCCCACAGAGACAACCGAAAAGCCCGGACTTCTGGAACATCCGGCGGAAGCCTTTGCCTACTTCCGCCGCGAAGGCGTCCCTCGCGTCGTGTGCGAGGAAAAGCACATGGGTTCGCGCGCCGTCGTGGTCGTGTGCCGAGATGAAGATGCCGCTCGACGGGGTTTCGGTGTCGTCGGGGAAGGCATTGGGATTTGCTACACACGAACAGGACGACGATTCTTCGAAGACAGAAAGATCGAAAAGGAATTTCTCGAAAAGGTACGGGGAGCCGTGGACGCTGCAGGATTCTGGCAGCAGTTTCAGACGGACTGGATTTGTCTCGACACGGAATTGATGCCCTGGTCGGCGAAGGCTCAGGAACTATTGCGGCAGCAATACGCGGCTGTGGGCGCGGCTGTGGGCGCGGCTGCGAAAGCGTCTCTTACGGAAACAGTCGCGTCTCTGGAGCATCTTGCATCGAAGAATGGCGATGCTCTGCCTCTCATCGAGAAATATAAGCTACGGCTTGAAGCCACGAAGCTTTATATCGATTCTTATCGGCGCTACTGCTGGCCTGTTCAGTCAGTGAGCGACTTGAAACTCGCACCGTTTCACCTGTTGGCTACAGAAGGACAGGTTCATGTTCAGCGCGATCACGTGTGGCACATGGAAAAGCTGGCAGAAGTTTGCAAGGCCAGCGATGGTCTCTTGCTCGCAACGTCTTACCGACAGGTTGATGTGACCGACACAGCGAGCGTCGAAGAAGCCACTCAGTGGTGGGAGGAGCTGACCGGACGCGGTGGCGAGGGCATGGTCGTAAAGCCGCTGGACTTCGTTGTGCGCGGACGACGCGGGTTGATGCAGCCCGCGGTCAAATGCCGCGGCCCTGAATACCTGAGAATCATCTATGGGCCTGAATACTTGCTGCCCGAGAACTTGGAGCGTGTGCGCAGTCGTTCGGTTTCCACGAAGCGTTCCTTGGCACTCCGTGAGTTCGCCCTTGGCATCGAAGCACTGGAGCGATTCGTCCGGCAGGAACCGCTTCGTCGCGTACATGAATGCGTCTTTGGAGTACTCGCCCTCGAAAGCGAGCCGGTCGATCCACGTTTGTAGTTGAACTCTACGAACCCCGTGCACTATTGCACTGTGAATTGCGTTGGCTCGACGATGGCGTGGGCTTCGGGGTTGTAATAGTCATAGAGAATCGAAGGGGCCGTAAGCGCCTTCAATCCAAAGCGCGGCTTGAAGTTAAACGAGAATTTTGTGCCGCCGGCGTGGGGCCAGAGATACACGATCAATCGGTCGGGCAGCACATCATACTCATTGATCTCCCAGACAGACGCCTTCATCGCTTGCTCAAGCGAGCTCCGATCGACTTCCGCGCCTGGGGGTAAACCGATTTCGGCCAGCAACATTCCGTAGCCCCGGAAGCCGATTCTTTCCGCATCAACGCTGCATTGAACGTTTTCACCTACATTCGCGGATTGTTTGTCGAAATGAACTGTGAGTCGAAGTGCGTCAGAAACCCTTGCTTCCTGATGAAGACTTTCCATGCTTGCGTGTGTCCAGGGCACATAGTAGTCAGCGAGCACCTGAACCGAAGCGCGTGAGGAGCGAAATGGTCGGCGAATCTCGATCTGATGCTTGCCGGGAGACAAGAATTTCGAAATGTCGACACGGACTGGTCCAGTCAAAACATTGGCAGGTGGCAAATCAATGGAGAGTGCCTGCTTCCCGTCCACGGAAACCACAGCGTTCGACTCAGCGGTCGCCGTGTTTCCAGGTTGATTGGAGCGATTATCCTTGCGCGAAGTCAGCGAGGCCATCGCGTCCAAAACATTGATCGTGGCTTGCGTGGAGTACCAGATGCCGTAACGATCTTGGTTCCGAAGTAGAAAAAGCAATCCTCGCGATATAAGCGCTTCCGAATCCCCGGTATTCTCACTGCTTGCTAGCGTCTTCAATACCAGCGCTGTTGTTTCCACCCTGCCAGCGAATCCCCACCCGTAGAAAGGAGTATTCGTTTCGAGCGACCAGTAACTCGAGTCGCCCTCTCTATGCTCCAGTTTGCGCAACCTCTCGACGTTGCTTGCGAACAGGGACTTGTCCCTTGCTCCGAGTGTTGCCAGAGCAAACGACGAAATCACGTACGGCTCATCGATTGCATCCGCGTGTGTTTGGAGATAGCTCAAAGCGTGCTGCACGGCCAGTGACGCGGACTTAGCTATCTGCGGATTCCCGCCAGAGCCATCAACCGTCAGTTTGGATGTCGCGATCATCCGCGCAACGTAAGCCGTCACCATTACGCTTCGCTGGAAATCTTCATTCCCCTTCCAGTCTCGCGCTATCCAATGACCGTCTGGCTGGACCTGATTCACCACCCAGGAAACCGCTTCCCGGATCACTGAGGCGTCCACGGCGACGAATTCGCTAGCGTCGCTCAAGAATTTGATCGCATACACAGTAAGAGATAAGTCTGCGTCTCCTTTGCCCCAATAAGAAAATCCTCCGCTTGGCGCACGATAGGACAGCAATCGCTCGTAGCCTAGCTGTGTATAGCGGCGCGCCCGAGGCACCAGCGGGGATTTCTCGTATCCTGCATCTTTCGCGTATTTCAGGAGCAATACGCTTGGATAAGTCGACGAAATCGTCTGCTCGCCACACCCATAGGGCCGTTCCAGGACCGCCTCAATACTCTCCAATACATGCGCTGTAAGATTCGGATAGATTTTCAGAGTCGCTTCCACAGAGCCCGGAATGGCGGCGTCGGGAATCGTCAGGTCCAATATAGTTGCATCGCCGAAAACCTGACTGGCACTTTCCGTTTTCTCTTCGCCATTTGGCCGCACAGTAACTGATCTAGAGATAGAGTCATTCGCTTCGGCGCCGACCGCGCTAACTTCCTGTTTACCCTCTTTGATGGAGGTCAAAGTTTGGAAGCGGAAGATCGCGCGCGCGGAGTCCCGCGGAGAAACATCCGTCTTCATTGTTGTTGGGCCGATGGCCGAAAACCATGCGGACGGTTTCATTCCCACGCTAACCTGAAGTCGTCGGTCGAGATAATTGCGCAGAACTACGGGCAAGGCGATTTGATCGCCGACTGTGAGGAAACGCGGAGGATTATGCTCAACAAAGAATGGCTGGAATGCCCGAATATCCTTTTCCGTCGTTCCCGTTTCCCCGTTTACCGTCGAGGCTACAGCGGAGAGCTTCCAAGTCGTGATGTTATCCGCCAATGGGAACTTCAGTTGCGCGTGGCCTCTGTCGTCCGTCACCACTTCCGGCCGCCACAGCAGCGTTTCGGGGAAATACTCGCGGAGACGGGGAGTTGAGACCTGCGGCTGAAGAGGAAGACCGGAGATCCCTGATTTCGTCACAAGCATCGCACTCGCCGTCGAAGTCTGCAATTGGACAGCCGCAGCCTCGACTGTGACAGTCTCAGTGACCGAACCGACGTTTAGCCGAGCGTCTAGGTGCGTGACATTCGACGATAGCACCGGCACATTGGTGATCGAATACGATCGAAAACCAGGCGACGAGAACTGCACGACATAGAATCCCGCAGGTAGATTCCGCAGCATGTAGTCGCCTTGATCGCCAGTCTTCGCCGTGAAAGTGGCCTCTGTTTCAGCGTTCTTGGCGCTGATTTCCGCGCCAGCAATCATTGCCCCCGTCGGGTCCGTCACCGTGCCCGATATAGCGCCGCTCGATCCCGCCAAGACTGTTTGATCCCTGCTCGGAACGGGTGTCTTGTCCTTGCCACTCTGCTCGAGCACGCCACGCGAGAATGTCGCCACATCAAAGTCATCTGATGTACCCTCGACTCCATCTTCCCCCGCGCTCCTGATGGAAACCCAATTGATCCTCTGCGTTACGGGCACCACGCTGGCGCGTTGTTGGTTCTTTTGTGTATGTTGTTCGTAACTCTCGACCGTCAGGTCATCGGAATACCGCGCCTCCTGCCGGAAAGTTGCGTAATAGGGTCGCCCCCATGCGTCCCGAAGTCCATCCCAGCTAGTTCCAGAACGTTCCAGGGCTTTCTTTAGTTGTTCGAGGCTCTCAGGAAACGACTGGTTTTCTTTGAAATTAGCTGTCAGCGCGGCATCCAATTGAGCCCGCGTGTCTGCGAAGTAGTCGATTCCCACTGTCACCAGCGGGAAGTCATCTTCGGAAGGAGTCTGCCTTGTATTGAAGCGTCCGTCAGGTCCGGCACTGGTGACTGTCACCGTAAATTGTGTTCGATTAACCCCGAAAGACAATTGGTATCCACGTCCCCAAGGGTCCTTCAATGAGTCGAAGTCAACGCCGAGCCGCACGAGCTCCGCCTTGAGCGTTTGCGCGTCTCGAATGAACCCGCCAGTGCGGGCATGATATCCATTCACCGCTCGGCGAATTGCCTCAGAGTTGGTCCTGAAATACGGCCACATCATCTTGGCCACGACGAAGTCATCTTCCGTGCCGAGGGTCTTGTCCGGCCCTATGCTCCTGATCTCTAAGACATTCCACTCACGAGAGACGCTGAATACAGCGCTGTACGGCGTTCCCCACGGGTCCGCAACATCTCGCAACCGCTGTCCGGCAGCCGCCAAGAAACTGTCTAGAGTGTCCTCCGTCTTGGGAAATTCACCCTTCTGGTCGTAACGCGCGCTCAAAGTCGAGAGAATCGGCTGAATCTGAGGATCGATCTCCAATGCAAAGAATTTCCGCATATCGGGAGAACTCATATCGCTGGCAAAGGTCTCCGGCCATACCGAATTTCCTTGCAGAAGGATTTCCGCAACGAGTTCCAGACCGTCGGGAACTGGTTTCGTCAGGTCAATCTTGTTTAGGTCACTCTTACTGATTCCGCTTAGATGGGAAGTCTCGCCCCAGGACTCGCGAAAATTGTAGAATCCTCCTTGCCCGCCAAATTCCTGGTCCGTTCGCTCTCGTTCCTCGACTGCTTTATCGACCACCACAAGTCCCAACGCACTTGTCGTCTGTTCACCGTCCGCGCCAGTCACTCGTAGTTCCGCTGTGGCTTCATCCCCTGGCCGGAACACTGACTTCGCTAGCTTCACATCGACCTTGAGTTCGTGGTCCTTCGGAAACAGGACGGTGTGTGCCCCCACCAGCGTTGAGTTGCGATAGCTATCGCCGGGCTTCACCCCGAACGCATAAGCAAGAACGCTCACATCGTTCTGAAACTTTTCGTTCTCCTCAAACACTGCCTGGGCATGACCGTGCCGAACTCGCACCAGCTTTGAGGCCACAATTTGGAAATCATGCATTGCTTCCACGACAACCGTGACGTCAGGCTCGCCCGTGGCGAGTTGAACTTCAATCGGTTCACCCGATTTGTACAGGGTTTTGTCGGTCTCCACGCGGATTCCGGGCCGGCCCGAGTACCACATCGATTCTATATGGTGGCCGACCTCGCCTTTCTTGTCCCGTGCGCGAAAACTCAAAGAAAAATTGCTGGAATCATTGTCGACCGGCACACTCAGGCCGCTGAGCTTCGCCACGCCGTAACGATTCGTTCGCACTCGTCGAAGCAACTGCTCGCCGGAAGCAGTCTTCTTTGAGGATTGCTCTTCACCCGCCCAATTGATTTCAACGTCGCATGGGGCAGGCGAGCCATCGGCATAATCCGTCGAAAGATAAAACTCCAGAGGGAGCCCGTTCGATTGGGAGCCGCCCGATTCAATCACATACACGTGAATCGGGTCTTTGGTCACGCGCAGATCAAAGCGTCGCTGCTCCGTTCTCCCCGTCGACGAATCCGTAAAGTAAGCGGCCAAAGTAAGGTCACGAAACCGCTTATAGTCCTCTCCCTCTAGGTCCTCATGGTCCTTTGCCAAATCGACTCTGGCCACGTAGTGCCCTTGCTCGTTCGTATCTCCCTCGTACGTTTCGCCCTCTTCGATATCCCATTTCTGTTCGCGGTAATTCCATTGGCGTTCGGTTTCACGTACAAGGCGAACATGCCCGTGACGCACTGGTTCTCCAAATAGATAGTCCGCGTGGATTTCAATCGAAGCATTCTGATTGGGTAGATAGTAGGTTCGATCTGGTTTGGCCGTTACATTGAATGTTGGCAGCTCGTACCTGCTGATTTTCACGCTGGCAGACGCACCAGAGTCCTCATAGCGGCCCTCGCCAAATCTTGCCTCAATTCGATAAGTTCCCAAACGCAGGTGCTCGGGTATCTGCCAATCTGCGGCCGCAATTCCGAAGCGGGAAGTTTGCAGCTCCGTTCGATAAACGAGCGTCTCCTCGGGATCGAGAATCTTTAGAACTACGTTCTGATCCGCAATGGCTCTCTTACTCGTGTCGAACGCCATCAGCCGCGTGTGCAGCGCCTGTCCTGGCTGGTAAATCGGCTTGTCCGTGCTCACCGATACGTTGGAGAAATGATTTACGCGGAATTCCCCGTCTGCCTCCGCCGAAAAGTCGCCAAGCTTTCCCGTCACTTTCACATCGATTTCGTCCGTACTGACAGTGGCCGGAAGTGCGAACTCCAGGGTTGCGAAACCCTGCCGGTCTGTCGCCAATGTCTTTGTGACGATCGGTTCGTTGTCATCCGTGTCGAGATCGAGAGAGGCCTGGACCTTGACTCCCGTCACTGGGCGACCCGTCACCGGATGAATGGCCCGAACACGCGCAGCATAGTGTCCGCCTTCCCGGACGAACGCTGGCCCGGCCACGTGCAATTCGAATATTTCCGGTGTAGCCTCGCTAACCGAAATAATTCCTCCAATAGGCGTAGGGAGCGATTTGCTCAGAAGGTTCGCCGTGATTGTGTATCGCAACCGGTACCAGAGGATACTTGGTCGATCAGGATTCTTCTGTTGGGCAAATGCAGTTGGTAAAGCAATTTTCAACTTCGTTGGACCCGAAGGAAGGGAGGCGTCTTGGTCCGCATGAACCTGGACCACACCCTTTGGGTCGACCAATTCGAGCAGCACATGAGCGGAGATCGTCTCACGCGTTTGATTTTCTATCGACAGATCAACAATTGTGCCATCGGAGTGAATCTGAATACGCGTGGCAGTCTCATTGACGCGAATGCCAACTTGGGCAAAACACGGGCCAACGAGGACAAGACAGACAGTAACAGCCCAAACGAAACGGCTGGCTAGGTAGCGCATTGATCCCACCCCAGGATTACGAATGCGATACTACTATTGCGTCTGTTCGTATGGAGTTTTAATGCGCCAAAAAGGTTGGCTAGAGTTCTGACCACATCATCGGTTAGACATGGAAACACGAGGTTGCAATTTTACTTTTGCTGGCTAACGAAACGAAAAGCCTATATAGTTTCGTTAGGTATTTTCTAACGAAACGATGGTTTTGTGATGGCGACACCAACCAAACCGAACAGCCGCCTCGGGACTTATGTCGTCAAGACCTTCAAGGACGAGTCCTTCAGGGCCTATGTGCCACCGCCATTACCGCCAGACCCACCGCTGGCCCTCCAGCCGCTCTTGCCCTTGCTTGAGCAGGCAAATCAGGCACTCGGACGCTTGGACGGACTTGCGTCCATCCTGCCCGACCCTTCGCTCTTCATTTACCTCTACGTTCGGAAGGAAGCGGTGCTCTCTTCGCAGATCGAGGGCGCACAGTCCTCGTTTTCCGACCTGATGCTATTCGAAAGCGCCGAACCACCCAGTGTCCCCCTGGAAGACGTTCAGGAAGTATCAAATTACGTGGCAGCGATGAATCACGGACTTCGCCGGCTCCGGGGGGATTTTCCCCTCTCTCTGAGGTTGATACGAGAAATTCACAAGATTCTCTTGTCCAAGGGACGAGGAAGTCAGAAGCGTCCGGGTGAATTCCGTGAAAGCCAAAACTGGATCGGAGGCACACGGCCGGGGAACGCAGCATTTGTTCCGCCGCCACCTGAGAAGATGACGGAATGCTTGGATGTGCTCGAAAAGTTTCTGCATCGCGAGCGCGAAGACCTGCCGATTCTGGTCAAGGCCGCACTCGTACATGTGCAGTTTGAAACTATTCACCCCTTCCTGGACGGAAACGGACGACTGGGCCGCTTGTTGATCACGTTCTTACTGTGTGTCGCCGGCGCGATCCGCGAACCCATCCTTTACCTCAGCCTTTATTTCAACACGAACCGGCAGAAATACTATGAATTGCTCGACCGCGTCCGTACCCACGGAGATTGGGAGAACTGGCTCGAATTTTTTCTAACAGGTGTGAAAGAAACCGCTGAGCAGGCAGCCGATACATCGAGGGAGATACTCACGCTCATCGAAGGAGACCGCCGGAAGATCGAGGAACTTGGCCGTCCCGCTGCATCCGTTTTGCGCGTTCACCAACACCTTCAGCGCAAACCGATCATCACGATCCCGGCGACAGCCGAGCAGCTCTCCCTCTCTGCGCCCACTGTGGCGAAGGCTTTACAGCACATGATGAAGCTCGGCATGGTTCAGGAGACTACCGGCAAACAACGCCATCGCCTCTTCACATATCACCACTACTTGGAAATTCTCAACCGAGGCACGGAACTTCCAAAAGCAAGCCACTGACACATAGTTTGTTCCAGTGGAAACAAACTCATAGTTAGTTTCAAGCGATTCAAACATCGATGTACATACGACATTGATTGAGTAAATCTTGTGAAGGTGATCTCAACAGCTACGATTGTCCGCTACGGACCTCTCGAATCACTTGGCCTGCCACCATCTTTCGGTCCTCGACCTGTCCGTCGCGAGCGGAGCGCGGAAGTCTCCAGAACGGAAATCACCAGATCTGGAGATCATCCGACAGCTTGGGATGGAACATGAACTGGCCTACCTGCACTATCTTGAGAAACTGGGCTTCAAGGTTACGGACCTTCGAGTGATGGGAAACGAAGAGAGCTGTACTTCCTGCTCGGTGGTTTTTCTCAGTAGGTTTTGTAGAGTTTACGCGGAGTGTTAATTCAATTATAACGTGTCGCGAGAAGAAGCGCGAATATGGAGTATTTTCCGCCAGTGACGGTAGAAGAACTGAGACGTTTGAGCGACGAAGAGGTGTTGAAGAGGATAAACGCAAACATAGCGCCGAGTCGAGATAACCCGACGTTTTTTTCAATGCCTGACTTCGTGAACGCACCGTTCTATATGGCTGAATTGGACCGGCGCGAGAAGAAGCGCGCGGATCAAGAGCGCGACGAAATTGAAGCGAAGCGGTGGCGAACCGACCTGAAATACGAACGGTGGATTGTTTTTCTTATTATTCTGGAGGTCATTGTTGCCGCCGTTCTGACTTTGTGGGCGGATCACCGCCAGTCGAAATCATCGGAAAAGGAATTGGCCGCGCTCCACAGCATGCAACAAGTGCTTTCGCATCTGGAGGAGAGCTCGGCCGCGACGGCCGGGACCTTGACGGCGCTCCAAGAAACGTCCAAGCAGATGAACGAAGCGGTGCAGAAAGAATTGGCCTTTTCGTATGAAGTCTCGCTCAACGTGAAATTCGAAATCACGAGTGACCAAATCATCATAACGAACGAGGGACGGACGAGGGTGAGCTTGTGGGGAAGTAAGGTTGGAAAGAGCGGGATAGTAATGCAAAAGGTGCCGCGGACGCTAACACCGGGCGTACCGTATTTGATCACGGGTCATGAGGTGACGACGGGACTTACAGGCGTAGTTCCCAAGGGAGGCCTTGCGCCCGTTCCGTTCGTGATGTTCATAAAGAACGAGCGCGGGGAAGAGTTCGTGGCGCGTTACGAGTTTGCGCAAATGACAATGATGGGGCCGATGCAAATCCAGCCGATCATGGTCTCGATAACGCAGTTCGAATGGAGCAAGAAACGTTAGGAGGTCGTTCGCGCGTCTTCGGGGTAGCGGAGCCACTTGCCTTTCTTTCTTTGCGGATTACGCGTGATCTGAACGAACTGCATTTCTTCAAGGGGCAGACGTTCGGCGGGGTCGGCAGTTTCAGCGGCTGTCTTCAGCCGGTTGAGCTCGTCCACGATCGCCGCATCCTTTGATTTGTCGCGCGGTTCCTTTTCAGCCTTTATCTGCCTCCACCGGGGCAAGTGCTTGTCCCAAAGTTGGGTGACGAGGAATGAAGCGTCTTCCGGCGGATCGGCGGCGAAATTGTAAAAGCCTGACACCTTCACCTCGTCCGGCAACGCGGCGTAGTGGCTATCGAGCTTTCGAAGGTCTGCCTTCAGCTCATCGCCTTGGATAAAGCTCTGGTCGTCGCGGAGAAAGAGCGGCACCACGCGCTTGTGGAGGTTATCGCTCGAAACGAAAACCATGCAGAAAGGCAGGTAATACAGATAGGCGATGTCAACTTTGTTGTCAGCTTTGCCTGCCGGGCGGACGCGAGAGATCAAATCGGCCGCCACCGCGAGATTGAAAAAGAGGTCCACGCCGTAGATGTGCCGGAAATACGGTGCGAACTCCCGTATCGGAGGATCGCCGGGAAGACTCTCACGACTCTGCCCGACAATTAGTCATTGTAGGGCGTAATCTGGGACGGTAATGGAGATACCTAAATGTCCGCCCTGCTCGATGACATTATCAGGCTGGCTCAAGACGACAAAGAGTCGCTTCCAAATCTGTTACGGAAGTGCTTGATTCTGGCTTCCGAATTGAGGGATTCGCGCTTGAAGGAGTGGGCGAACCAGGAACTCGATGGCTACGAGAACCCGCGAGACGAACAAGTTCCCACCTACCGGGTAGTCCATGCTGATGCGTTCGGCACCTTCGCTGGCCCTTTTCACTCTTGGAGCAAAAACCATATCATCATCCCTGCGGTGATGGACGAGAAGCATCGCCACTTGGCCGAAACAGTTCGCATCATCCAGTCGGTAAGTTCTCTCGACGATTTGGTCAAAACGCACAACACTCAAGGCGTGCTCACCGCTAGCTGGCCTCCGAATTTGGTCGCCTATTACCAGACGAGACTATGGGAAGGTTGGGTGTGTCATGCCGCTTGGCAGGAGGTACCGAAGAACACTCTCGTTCAGGTGTTAGATTCCGTCAGAAACATCACGCTCCGCATGGCTGTGGAAATAAAAAGTGAATTGGGCACATCCTATGCCAATCTGAATTTGATAAAGCCCGACGAAATGGAAAGAGTCAAGAGCGTTGTCGTCAACAATCTCGGTGGAAACGTAGCTGTTGGTAATTTGGATGCCTCGGGCTCGACCGTCATTATTGCTGGCGACCGTAAGGCCCTCGACGCCGCGCTAACCAAGGCGGGCCTGGACAAGGCTGATCTGAATGAACTCAGCGATGCAATTCTGGTCGATGGCGGTAGCAAACTCGGAAGCAAAATAAATGAGTGGATTCAATCTAAGGCCGGAAAGGTTATCGCGGGCGGTGTCAAGGTTGGCGTGAGCATAGGACAGAACCTTTTGACCGAGTGGTTGAAGCTGCACTACGGATTGACCAAATGATGATCCGTTGCCTCCCAGGCAGCGAGCCTCACTTTGTTCAACTAAATTACTTCTTCTTTTGTGCTGCCCTTCTCTTTCTCCAACTCGCTTTCATCGCCGCACTCCTGCGGCGTCGGTCTTCATCGGACATTGAGCCTTTCGCTTGTGGGGCACTGCCACCACCAAGCAATCTGAGAGCAACGTCAACCGCATTCACTTTCCCCATCAGAACGGCTCGTTCTTTCCGCAGCAAACCCACAATATCCATGTTGCCTCCAAGCCGAATAAAGTAGCACAACCATGCATGGAATGGTTTTGTGACGCATAGTTCCCCGTTGCGGTTTATATCGAGTACAATGCCGCTGGACTTTCCACGGTGACGATCAGAACAAAAGAAGCAGAGCCCCCGACGCAGTTCCCACCAGCGCGGCTATTCCTCGAAGACATTGATGAAATCGTTCGCGTCCTCGTCGAAACCGCCGAGACTCAAAGACCATCCGATGATGGTGACAAACCTAAAGTCACGCTCACAACCAAAGGCCAAGTTTGCGATACGGTGCAGGAGTTGCCTAAAATCGCGAAGAAAACAATCGACCTTTTGGTCGAGGTGGAAACGCAGAAGTGGTCCATAGCTTCTGTCCAATTCTACAGATACAGCACCCACCTACGGTTCTATGGTGTCTCAACGTCGGAACAACTCATCCTCTTTCACAAGCTGGAGCCCATCTTTAAGCGACGAAATCGCTGGTTAGCCTCCCTCGTCATTTCCTTTACCACGTTCATCGTAACGCTTCTTATGCTTTTGGCCCTTGCTAGCGTCGCCACCCTTATCTTCTCACTCATAAAGCGTGCACCGCCGGGGCTGCATTATGTGTTCTCGCTTCTTACAGTGACTATCGCTAGTCTCCTGAGTCATAAATAGGTTGCATAAATGAAAGAAAGGGGTTATCGTGGATCATGTCGAATCCACGAGGACGTCCTAAGCAGCGAGAACTTATTGTCAGCCCAGAGCAGAAGATAG
>Ga0185299_10003681_pt1 | contig 19789 bp, 15 predicted proteins | sample PaiPotPPA55metaG_FD_128002 | JGI IMG/M metagenome (GOLD analysis project Ga0185299, IMG submission 128002) | Iron sulfur acid spring bacterial and archeal communities from Banff, Canada, to study Microbial Dark Matter (Phase II) - Paint Pots PPA... ...
ATTGCGGTATTGCGAATTGCGGTGCGAAGGGTTCTTGGCGTGGCGACGCGCACTCGGGTAGCTCCTTTGGCTCGGTGCATCATAACGCCGAATGTGGATAGGATTTGAGTTGAGTTGGCGTTTCGCGGAGCTTTTGCGATCTGGTGGAGTCCAAACCCCGCGGTCTCGACCCTTCGAACCTCAGGGTGAAAGGCCGCGGCTACAGGGCTTCGTGGTAGGCTGCGTGGTTTGGGATGGTTTCACCGATCTTGAAGAGCGGCTATGTCGGGGGTTGGATGCGGACTGCTTTGATTATTTTGGCGGGGTTTGTGGTTTGGGGATTGTGTCTGGGTGTGGCGAAGATGATCGGCGGGCGTGGGGCGATGGGAGCGGCGACTTGGACTTTTTGCGTGGTGTGGCTCGTCGCGGCCGGGGTGAATATGTGGGTGGGCGTGACCAAGGCGGGTTATTCGTTCCGTGAGGAACTGCCGATCTTTCTGGTGATCTTTCTCGTGCCTACCATCATGGCGGTGATCGTGAAGTGGAAGTTCCTCTGACAGTTGTTTTGAAAAAGGTGAAGGCGCGATGGGGACCAACAGGCTGGAGGCGTTCAGCGACGGGGTGATCGCGGTCATCATCACGATCATGGTGCTGGAATTGAAGGTGCCACAGCAGACCACCCTCGATGGGCTGAGACCGTTGTGCATAACACTGTCAAGCTACGTCCTGAGTTTCTTGTACGTAGGGATCTACTGGAACAACCACCACCACCTGTTGCACACCTGCGAGAAGGCGACGGGCGGGATTCTTTGGGCGAATCTGCACTTGTTGTTCTGGTTGTCGTTAATACCGTTTGCGACGGCATGGGTGGGACAGAAATTCTCGGCGGCGGCGCCTGCCGCCTTGTATGGCACGGTGCTGCTGATGTCGGGATTTGCGTATGTGATTTTGCAGCGACAGATCATCCGTTCGCAGCAGGGGAATTCGCTGCTGGAAAAGGCGGTCGGAAAGGATTGGAAGGGAAAAGTTTCCCTGGCGCTTTATGTTATTGGGATTTTGGCAGCTTTTCGGGCGGCCTGGATTTCGCAGATGTTGTATGCATTGACGGCGCTGATCTGGCTGGTTCCGGATCGAAGAATTGAAAAGGCGATCGTAGGAAGCGAGGGGTGAGATTGGATCTGCAAGCGGCAAACAAGAGTGTGAGCACACGATGTGGCCGCCGGAGTCAGCTCAGGGCCAGTGAGGCGGCGCGGGCGGTGGTGGCGGTGTAGCAATCGGGGATGAGGGATTCGATGGGGCCCAAGCGGGCGGCGGCGGTGGCTAGCGCGGGCCAGTCCGCGCGTTCGTAGGAGAGCAGGGTGTCGTAGATGTCGCGGAAGCGGTTAGTACCGCCGCAGAGGGCGGCGCGAGTGTCCGAGGAAATGGGGAGGCTCCCGAGGATTTCCTCGATGGGACGGTCGAGGATGGCGTCAGTGACGGAGAGCAGACCCATCAGAAAGAGGTCGGGGCTTTGGGGCGAGATGCCGACGGGTTGGGACATGGCTTCGCAGAAAAAGCCGCGGGTGAGGGCGGTGCGAATCAATTCGGGGGGCTTGTCGGCGGCCATGGCGATGATGGCGAGGATGGAGATCCAGCGGCGAAATTCGGTTTCACCGAGCAGCTCAACGGCTTCGTGAACGCCGCGGATTTCGCCGCGAAGGCCGATCAGAGGGGAATTCAGATATCGAAGCAGTTTATAGACGAGGGAAGGGTCGCTTTTGAGAAGTTTCTCCACCGTTTCGTGGGAAAAGTCCGGTGCGGAAACGGCCAGCAGGAGGTGGAGATAGACAAGCTTGTTGCCGGGGATTTCACGGGCGCTGACCATCGAGGGATTGCAGAAAAAATAGCCCTGGAAAAAGGAATAGCCGAGCGCACGGGCTTCATCGACTTCGGCTTGCGTCTCGACTTTTTCCGCAAGTAGCTGAATCCCGTTGCCTTTGTGAAGGCGAGCCAGGGCGGCGCGCACTTCGCTGTCGGCGACGCGAAAATCAACCTTTAAAAATTTGATGAGCGAGAGCAGCGGTTCCCATTTGGCGTGGCCGACGTAGTCGTCGAGGGCAAGCTCGTAGCCCGAGGCGCAGAGGTCCCTGCAGAGCTGTACGACATCGAGAGTGGGAACGATGGTCTCGAGGATCTCGATGACCACTCGGCCCGGAGGCAGGAGACGCGCGGCGCCGCGTTGGAGCGACGGGAGATCGAGGTTGATAAAGGCTTTGGCATTGCCGGTGAGCATCTGGAGATCGAAGAGCATGGTGGAGTCGACGACGATGCTGCTGGAGGCTTCTCTTTGGGGCTTGAAGTAATTTTCCGGGCCGGAGCGGAAGAGAAGTTCGTAGGCGAAAACTTTTAGCTTGTCGTCGAAGATGGGTTGCCGGGCTATGAACTTTTCGTACATGGGTGCTCCGTCGTTGAAAACGCCCAAGCGAAAATGGTTGTTAGACGCGTTCGGGAGGAGAACGTGGGGAGGGGGAACTGTTGTAACTGTACTCGAAAACTTGGTTCGAATGCTTTGGGGAAATTTGGGTGCGTGGCTAAAGCCGCAGGGCTTCGCGGACTCCGCCCTGCGCTACAGTTGGCCGTCCGCTACATTGATTGGTTGCGATGAATCAGGTCGGGGCGGACATGGAGCCCAGGAACTCTGTGTTGGACTTTGTTTTCGTTAAGCGGCTTAGGAGTAGCTCCATTGCTTCCACTGTGGAGAGCGGGCTTAACACTTTTCGCAGCACCCAGACGCGGCTTAGTTCGTCGGGCGGGAGCAGGAGTTCGTCTTTTCTGGTGCCGGAGCGCTGGATGTCGATGGCCGGGAAGACACGTTTGTCGGAGAGCCGGCGGTCCAGGTTGATTTCCATGTTGCCGGTGCCTTTGAACTCTTCGAAGATGACGTCGTCCATGCGGCTGCCGGTGTCGATTAGGGCGGTTGCGACGATGGTGAGCGAGCCCCCTTCTTCCACGTGGCGGGCGGCGGCGAAGAAGCGGCGCGGGCGCTGGAGGGCGTTGGCGTCGATACCGCCCGACAGAACCTTGCCGGACGGCGGGGTTACCGCGTTGTAGGCGCGGGCCAGACGCGTGACGGAATCGAGAAGCACGACGACGTCACGCTTGTGCTCGACCAGCCGCTTGGCCTTCTCAAGGACCATTTCGGCGACTTGAATGTGGCGCTGGGGCGGCTCATCGAAGGTGGAACTGATGACTTCGCCCTTTACGGTGCGGGTCATGTCGGTGACTTCTTCGGGGCGCTCGTCGATGAGCAGGACGATGAGCGCGACCTCGGGATGATTCACGGTGATGGAATTGGCGATGGACTGCAACATCATGGTTTTGCCGGTGCGCGGCGGAGCTACGATCAAGCCGCGCTGGCCTTTGCCCACTGGGCAGAGAAGATCGAGGACGCGACCGGTCATGTTTTCCTTGGTCGTTTCCATCTTCAGGCGGCCCTGCGGGTAGAGGGGAGTGAGATTGTCGAAGAAGATTTTGTTGCGGGCGACTTCGGGATCCTCGAAGTTAACGGCTTCGACTTTGATCAGGGCGAAGTAGCGCTCGCCGTCCTTGGGTGGACGGACCTGGCCCGAGACGGTGTCACCGGTGCGCAGATCGAATTTGCGGATTTGCGAGGGCGAGACATAAATGTCGTCCGGGCCGGGGAGGTAGTTGTATTCGGGCGCGCGGAGAAAGCCGAATCCGTCGGGGAGACATTCGAGGACGCCTTCGGAGAAGATCAAACCGTTCTTTTCGGTTTGGGCACGGAGGATCTGGAAGATCAGCTCCTGCTTGCGCATGCCGCTGGCTCCAGGGATATTCAGCTCCTTGGCGATCTTTGCCAAGTCGGTGATATTTTTTTCCTTGAGCTCGGCAAGGCTGATGCTCATCTGGTTGTTTCCTTCAACGCTTGTTTCCTTCATATGTCCTTAACTTTGATTGATTAACTTTAAGTTGGTGAAATTGACCTGAAACTCCGGATTGCGTACGGGGTGGCGCTCCGCCCTGACGGATGAACGAACATCTGCCAAGTGGGACGAACCAGACTTTGTGACAACCGGTGGCGACGCTGGACCGGGCGAACTGCAGGCCGCGTTCCGTGCCGAGTGAACCCGACGGGTCGAGATCAGGGGGCGGGACGAGCCTGGGCCGAACGACGCTGTTAGTTGGTCAAACTCTTGTCTTTCTCGGTGCTACCGACGAAAGGTTCCGCAACGGGCGTTACTGCGGCATGCTCTAGCGGCACGATCAAGCGCTCAAGCGCGATCTGCAACACTTCATCCATGTTCTCTACAAAATGTACCGTAAGGCTCGCGAGGATTTCCTGCGGGATGTCCGCCAGGTCCTTCTCATTGTCCTTCGGAAGGAGTACCGTGCGCAAGCCCATTCGGTGGGCGGCCAGGAGTTTTTCCTTGACGCCGCCGATGGGGAGGACTTTGCCGCGCAGGGTGATTTCACCGGTCATGGTGACGTCGCAGCGCACGGGAATTTTGGTGAGCGCGCTGACGATCGAGTTGCAAATGGTGATGCCGGCCGAGGGACCATCCTTAGGGATGGCGCCTTCGGGAACGTGCACGTGAATGTCGATGTTGCGGTAGAAATCTTTCGGAAGGCCGAACGCGTGAGAGCGCGAGCGGATGTAAGCCATCGCCGCTTGCGCGGATTCCTGCATGACGTCGCCGAGCTTGCCGGTGAGCGTCAGGCGGCCTTTGCCTTCCATGAAGGTGGCTTCGGTGGAGAGAACGGAGCCGCCTACTTCGGTCCAGGCCAAGCCAGTGGTCAGGCCGATCTCGTTGTGCTTCTCGAGCCAGAACTCGCGGTATTTGAGGACGCCGAGGTAGTCGTTGCTGTTGGCAGGCGTGATTTCGGCATTTACCTGGGGGCCTTCGGTGACGACCTTGCGGGCCATCTTGCGGCTTACGTTCTGGATTTCGCGCTCCAGGCTGCGGACGCCAGCCTCGTGGGTGTAGTGCCGAATGATGTGCAGGAGGCCTTCGTCGGTGAAGCTGAGATTTTTTTCGGTGAGGCCGGTGGCTTCGCGCTGGCGACGGACCAGGAAGCGCTTGGCGATCTGCAGCTTTTCCTGCTCGGTGTAGCCCGGGATGCGCAAGACTTCCATGCGGTCCTGAAGGGGCTGCGGAATGGTGTGCAGGACGTTGGCAGTGCACACGAACATTACTTTCGAGAGATCGTATTCGACGTCTAGATAGTGGTCGGTGAAGGCGTGATTGAGTTCGGGGTCGAGAACTTCCATGAGCGCGGCGGATGGATCGCCGCGGAAATCCATGGACATTTTGTCGACTTCATCAAGGACAAAAATCGGGTTGACCGTGCCGGCCTTTTTCATCATCTGGATGATTTGGCCGGGCAGGGCGCCAATGTAGGTGCGGCGATGGCCGCGAATTTCGGCTTCATCGCGCACGCCGCCCAGTGAGACGCGGACGAACTTGCGTCCGGTAGCGTGGCCGATGGACATGGCTAACGAAGTTTTGCCGACGCCTGGAGGGCCGACGAAGCAGAGAATCGAGCCCTTGGGATTCTTCACCAGTTGGCGGACGGCTAGGAACTCGAGGATGCGGTCCTTTATTTTCTCGAGGCCGTAATGTTCTTCGTTCAGGATTTTTTCGGCGGCGAGGATGTCGCGAATTTCCTTGGACCTTTTCTTCCAGGGCACCGCGAGCAGCCAATCGAGATAGTTGCGGCTGACGGTGGACTCGGCGGACATCGGAGGCATCAGTTCCAGGCGCTTGAGCTCCTGGATGGCCTTTTCGTGGACTTCCTTGGACATGCCCGCGGCGTCGATCTTCTTTTTCAGCTCGTCGATTTCGTTCTTTTCGCCACGGCCGAGTTCTTTTTGAATGGCTTTGAGCTTTTCGTTGAGGTAGTACTCTTTTTGCGCGCGCTCCATTTGGCGCTTAACGCGGGTGTTGATGTTGCGGTCGACATTGAGCTTCTCCAGCTCGATTTCCAGGATGTCGCCGATGCGATTGAGCCGCTCGATGGGATCTACGGTCTCCAGCAGATCTTGCTTTTCGTCCACCGGGAGCTGCAGATTGGCCGCGATGGTGTCCGAAAGGCGCGCGGGATCGTCCACGCGCGCGGCGGCGATCATGGTGTCATAATTCAGCGATTGCGAAAGCTTGATGAACTGCTCGTAGAGGCCGGTTACTTTTTGGACGGTCTGATCGACGGCGGGGGAAGGCTCAACGCGCGCGTTCAGCAGGCGCACGGTGGCACGGAAGAAGCCTTCTTCGGTGGCGATGGACAGGGCGCGAGCGCGCTCCACGCCTTCGACTAAAACTTTGATGTTGCCGTCGGGGAGTTTGACGCTCTGGACGATATTGGCAAGCGTTCCTACCGCGTAAATTTCTTCGGGCTTGGGATCATCCACCGAAGCATCGTGCTGGGTGGAGAGGAAAATCTTTTTGTCCCCGGCGAGAGCCTCTTCGAGGGCGCGGACGCTGGCTTCGCGGCCGACGATGAAGGGCGTCATCTGCTGGGGGAAAATCACCATGTCGCGTACCGGCATCATGGGCACGCGCTTCATTTCCTGTTTTTCTCGGTTGAACATTGGGTCCCTGAATTTCACCTCAAGCGGCCAATAACCGGCCGATTTTCGGAAGCGCGAGCAGCTTAACCAGCTTTTTCGAGCAAGCTCCAGTTGATTTCGCGAGTGCGGACCATGTCTTCGGTGACCACGAAGTCGCGCACTTTGCGCTGCATCGGGAGGTGATACATGACTTCCAGCATGAGGTCTTCGAGGATCATGCGCAAGCCTCGAGCGCCAACTTTGCGCTGAAGTGCTAACTCGGCAACAGTGGCGAGCGCATCATCGGTAAAGCGGAGGCGGACGTTTTCGAATTCGAACAGGCGCTGATACTGCTTGAGCAAAGCGTTCTTTGGCTCGGTCAAAATACGGACGAGCGCGGGTTTGTCGAGATCGTTCATCACGCCTGCAACGGGGAGGCGGCCGACAAATTCCGGGATGAGGCCGTAGCGAATTAGATCACCGGGCTGCACTTGTTCGAGCAATTCGGTGTTGCGCTTTTGCGCGGTCGCGGGAGCTGCATCGGTGTGGAAACCGAGTGCGCGGCGGCCGACACGCTTTTCGATGATTTTCTCCAGGCCGACGAAAGCGCCGCCGCAGAGAAACAAAATATTGGTGGTGTCGACCGGCGTGAATTCCTGGTGCGGGTGCTTGCGGCCGCCCTGGGGAGGCACGTTGGCGACGGTGCCTTCGAGAATCTTGAGCAGGGCTTGCTGCACGCCTTCACCGGAAACGTCGCGGGTGATCGAGGGATTTTCGTCCTTTTTGGCGATCTTGTCGATTTCGTCGATATAGATGATGCCTTGCTGCGTTTTCTGCACATCGCCGTCGGCGGCTTGCAGCAATTTCAAGATAATGTTTTCGACGTCTTCGCCGACGTACCCCGCTTCGGTGAGCGTGGTGGCATCGACGATCGCGAAAGGCACGTCGAGCATGCGGGATAACGTCTGTGCGAGGAGAGTTTTGCCGGTCCCGGTCGGACCTATAAGAAGTATGTTGGACTTGCTAAGTTCCACATCGCCAGGCTGTTTGTTCAGGAAGATGCGCTTGTAGTGATTGTAAACGGCGACCGCAAGTTTCTTCTTGGTACGGTCCTGACCGATGACATAGCCATCGAGGAACTGCTTGATCTCCGGAGGGCGGGGAAGCCGGCGCGCTGGAGCGGTGGCTTGCTCGCGCTTTTCATCCTCGAGAATGGTCTGGCAGACGCTGACGCACTCGTTGCAAATGTACGCGCGCGGATAGTCCGAGGGCGAACTGATGAGCTTCTCCACTTGCTCCTGAGTCTTATGGCAGAAGGAGCAGCGTAACGGCTCATCTGGGTTGAATTTTTTCACTGGTATGCGGACCCTCATCTCCGCTGGCCTTCCACGGAGCGTCGTCAATTCCTATTCTAGGCTGAACGATCCCCGAGCGAAAGAGAAACCTGAATGACGGCTAACTCATTGGAACAAGCCGTCGAATGTTGCGCGACGCCCCTGCGTCGATCCTCAAGTCAAGAAGGGACGCGCTAAAGCCCCTTCATTTGCCCTGCCGACATCATTACCAGCCAACGTCAGCGCGGGTACATTTTCCATAGCCAGCATCAGCGATGCTTGAAAATAATCTCGTCGATCATGCCGTATTCTTTGGCTTGTTCCGGGTTCATGATGAAATCGCGCTCGACATCCTTTTCGACGCGCTCGACGCTCTGGCCGCTATGCTGCGCCAGCAATTTGTTGATCATACTGCGCATGCGCAGGATTTCCTTGGCATGCAGATCGATGTCGGTGGCTTGACCGCCGAGCCCGGACATCCACGGTTGATGGATCAGGATGCGCGCGTTGGGCAGCGCGAAACGCTTCTTGGGCGCGCCGCCGGCCAGCAGCACCGCCGCTATGGATGCCGCCTGGCCGACGCAAGTGGTGACCACGTCGGGCTTCACGAATTGCATGGTGTCGTAAATTGCGAAACCTGCGGTGATCGAGCCGCCCGGTGAATTGATATAGAGCTGAATGTCGCGCTCCGGATCTTCGGCTTGAAGAAAAAGCATCTGCGCGGTGGCCAGATTGGCGACGTGGTCGTCAATCGGCGTGCCAATAAAGATGATGTGCTCTTTGAGCAGCCGGGAATAGATGTCGTAGGCACGCTCGCCACGGCTGGTCTGCTCCACCACCATGGGTACGAGCGTCGTCCCGCGATATTCTGGTTCGTCGTCGAAAGTTTTCATTTGAGTAAAGTCTGTTTGACGGATGTTCCGAACTGCTTCATTTCGATTCCGCCGCGGGGACGGTGCGAATTCGGGAATTCTGCGCGAGCCAGTCGAGAGTTTTGTCACTCCGCAGCTTAGCTTTCATCCTATCGAGCGTTCCTTGCTTTGTCAAACGAGCGTGAATTGCGGCTGCCGACTCGCCACTATGGCTTGCCGCGTGTTCCAGTTCGTGATTGACCTCTTCATCGGTGACGTCGATATTTTCCGCGGATGCGATGCGGTCCACGATCAATTCCGCTTTCACGTCGTCGGAAGCGCGTTCTTGCTGCCGCCTGCGCAGAGTTACCCAATCGACATTCACAGCCCGGGGATCGACGCCTTGCGCGGCTAAAGATCGGACTACGCGTTCCAGGCGCACATCCATTTGATGCTGCACCAGCGATTCTGGTACGGGGAAGTCGTGGAGCTTGATCAGCGCCGCGATGACCTTCTCGCGAAGGAGTTCTTTGTGTTTGTGGTCGCGCTGGTGCTCGAGATTTTCGCGGACTTTGGTCTTTAGCTCGTCGAGGGTCGCGGCGTCGCTGACGTCTTTGGCGAATTCGTCGTTCAGTTCGGGGAGCTTCTTGTTCTTGATGCCGAGGACTTCGACGCCGTAGTGGTACGTTTTGCCGACGAGCTTGGCGTCGGGATAGTCCGTGGGATAGGTGACGTCGAAATTCTTGTGGTCGCCGATGTTCGCGCCGCGCAGATTCTCGTTGAACGGTTCCATGGTCTCTTCGGCGCCGATGTGGCACAGAACGCTGTCGGCCTGGATGGGATCGCCGCCACCTTCGGGCGCACCCATGATTTTCAGTTGGACATGGTCGCCATTTTCGGCGGGGCGGCCCTCGACGGGAGCGAAGGCGGCGGCGCGTTCGCGCATTTCTTCCAGCGTCTTGGTGACATCTTCGTCGGTGACGTCCATCGTGGGCATTTCGAGCTCGAGATCTTTGTAGTTGGCGAGCTCAAATTCGGGGAGCACCTCGAAGACCGCGCGGAACTTGAGCGGCTGGCCTTCGGTGAAGTCGAGTTTTTCCACTTGCGGCTGAGAGACCGGGGTGAGTTTCTGCTCGGTGACCGCCTTTTCCACGCGCTCGGGCACGAGCGACTGCACTACCTCACCCTTGATGTCCTCGGCGAAGCGGCGGCGAATCAGGGAGACCGGCGCTTTGCCAGGACGAAAGCCAGGCACGCGCGCAACGCGAGCAAATTCCTTCGCGACACTTTCCAATTTTTTGGTGACTTCATCCGCGGGAATCTCGAGATCGAGTTCGCGGCGGCAGGTTGCTGCAGCGGTTCCTTCAGTCATGGAAATCCTTTCAAAACGGAGTCTTTGCAGGCGTCCAACGAGAAATGTCGCGCAGGGAAGCTCCGCTGGTCACGACAGTACGCGCCCCTGATTGCAAATTTCAGAGAACGTAGGCTTTAGAGAGGCCAGACAGGTGAGAAATCACCCTGCAAACTCGAAACATAAGTATAAGTGACGCCGGGACAGCGGTCAAATTGAGCGTTGAGCGCCGCCTCGGTGATTGCGCACCACCGCCGGGTACAGTTCCTGCCCGCGGGCTTGGAAGTGAAGAAACGCTTGGAGCGCCGCGGCGCACGCGTTCAAGCAGATTGCGCATTTTGTGCACCTCGCAGCGTTGATGCCGCGCGCGGGGATAAACGCGTAGGAAGGCTTCGCGCACCAGCAGGGTAAGGTCCTCGGAACGCCGCTGGAACAGCCGGATGACTGCGGCAGAAAACTGCGGTTGCGGCTGCGCTCGATTTTCAGATACCGTTCATAGCAGGGGCCGTTCAAATAGGCTTCCCGCAAGGCAGGGATTCGTGTTCCAGAGCGTCGTTCAGTAGCGAACGAACCTGACAGTAGCAATCGCCCCAGAACCCGCCCTCCAGGCCTTCGACAAAGTGTTGGTCTTGCTGCGTGATCGGAATTACTCTGCGCATTGGGTGTAAGTCTGCTTTTCGAAGGTTCAGGTTTTTGCTTGGCAGCCAAAACCTGCTTACACCCTCCTGTCTTTTACACACAAGAATATACGTCGCCTCTAGAAGGGCTTACGGTCGGAGCCGGCCGGCAGCCAGCGCTACCGGTGTTCCGACCGGCCAAGTGGGGGGCGATAAAAAGATGGCTCCGGGGCATGGACTCGAACCATGATAACCAGCTTCAAAGGCTGGTGTCCTGCCGATTAGACGACCCCGGAATTGTTGTAAGGCTATTTAGCTGAATGGCGGAATGCTTGGCTGATCAGCGAAAAATAGCGGCAGTATACGGCAACTTCCAAATCTTACCTGATTTGCGGAAATAGTGAAAAGCCCGGAGTGTCGGGCAGTGTAGCTTTTCGACTGGTGTAGATCGCTTTTCGTGAGCTGGGTCGCCTGCGAATTTAGGTCCAGAGCGCCGGCTCTGGTACGATGCCGCGCTATGATCGACCACCAAGTTGCCATCGCTGCGCCGAAGATCGTCGATTCCCGTGGGGTGGTCCAGCGCGAGGCCGGGCTTCGCCGCGAACTTAAGCCAGATCAAGTGGCCATGATTGGGCTTGGTTGCACCATCGGCACGGGATTGTTTCTGGGCAGCGCGATTTCCGTGAAGATGGCTGGTCCCTCGGTTATCGTGAGCTTTTTACTAGGCGCTTTCGTGGCGCTCACCGTGATGTGGGCGCTGGCCGAAATGTCCGTGGAGCATCCGACGGCAGGCGCTTTCGGTTTGCATGCGGAGATGTATCTGCATCCGTGGGCGGGCTTTGCGATTCGCTACACCTATTGGCTTTGCCTGGTTGTGATCATTGGCAGCGAAGTCGTGGCGGCGGCGATCTACTGTCAGTATTGGTTCCCGAACGTGCCGGCGTGGCTGTGGATTGCGGGATTTTCGCTGGCGATGATTTATGTCAACACGTTGAGCATCGAAAATTTCGGCACGCTGGAATATTGGTTCGCGATGATCAAGGTGGTGACCATCGCTGTGTTTCTGGTGCTCGGTGCGGCGCTGCTTTTTGGCTTTGGGTTTCCACGCATCGGGGCGGGGAACTACACTGCTTACGGCGGATTTTTCCCAGGTGGATTGTCGGGTGTGGCGCTGGGCGTGACGATGGCGATTTTCAGCTATCTGGGCTTGGAAATTGTCGGGACGACCGCGGGGGAGGCGGCTGACCCCAAGACCGCGGTGCCACGGGCGCTGCGGCACACGCTGTTTACCCTCGTGCTGTTCTACATTGGGGGGCTGGCGATTGTGGTGGGCATCGTGCCTTGGAATCAGATCGGATTGGGCGAAAGTCCCTTCGTTCGCGTATTCCAAACCGTGGGAATTCCTGCAGCGGGGCACATCATGAATTTTGTGGTGTTGACTGCGGCCCTTTCGGCCGCAACCGTTAATGTGTACTTCACATCGCGACTGCTGTTTTCGCTCTCGCGGGGAGGGTATGCGCCCGCTCGACTTGGACGACTGAACAAGCGCGGCATGCCTGTGGCGGCCGTGCTAGTTTCCAGCGTTGGCATGGTTGCGGCGCTGGTTTTGTCGCAACTTTTCAAGAATACGGCGTTTGTGTTCATGATCGGCGTGGCATTTTTTGGCGGGCCGTTCATTTGGATCATGACGTTGGTGACACATCTCGCGTTTCGGCGGGCGAGCAAGCGGGCGAACAGGGAAATTCTGCGATTTGCGCCTCCTGGGCCATGGAGTTCAATGTTCGGGGTAATCGCGTTGGTCGGGGTGCTGATTTCCACATGGTGGGTTCCCAGCTTCCACGTGGCCCTCCTGACAGGGCCGCCTTGGCTTATTTTCATTAGTTTGTGCTACTTCGCTTGGAGACGGGCGAACCCGGTGGCGTCCTCCGTCCCTTCGGAATCGACGCTAGACTGACGCGTTCCTTTGGGTCTGGCTGCGTTGGCCGGGGGGATAAGAAATTGCCACTTCGTGGAAGTAAAAGCGGACTGCGATCGCAGTTGGTGGCCTGAAAACCCGAGCCTTGTCTCCGTCTAATACGCTGAATACATTGATGTTAAGAGAATTTAGCGAGTGTCCAATCCCGACTATTGCCTGGTACCGCACCTGCTCACCTTAAAGGTGGAAAACCAGGACAAAATGGCCACACAAACCTTCGCCTACGCTACCGACCCTGCCTTCGTATACGGACAGGGAACGGACATGCACTCCCTGAATGTGCTGGCCGCGGAGATCGCCAGGACGGATATCCCGGTGCTGCTGGTCGGCGAAAGCGGGACTGGCAAGGATGTGTATGCGCGGCTGATTCATCGCCTCTCTGGGCGCAGTGAAGCGACTCTTACGAAAATAAATTGTGCGGCACTGGACGCCGCGCAGTTGCTGAACGAGGTTCGCGCGGCTTTTCAGTTCGCGGGCGAAAACGCGGAAGGCCAGACACGGACGGTATTTCTGGACGGGGTGCACGAGCTGGATGCGGCGTGTCAGCGGGTACTGCTGTCTCTGCTTCCGGACGGGGAATCGAAGAATGGGAATGGGAAACCGTTCTCGCGAGTTGTTTCCTCGACTTCGTGCAATTTTGAGAAGGAAATCGAGGCCGGGCGATTTCGGCTGGAGCTGTATTTCCGGATCAATGGTGTGATCCTGCGGTTGCCGCCATTGCGCGATCGCAAGGAAGACATACCGGACCTGTTGGAGTGTTTTCTGGTTAAGCATGCGAACGAATTGAGAAAAAATGCGCCAGAGCTGAGTCGCGAAGCCCGTAAACTGTTGTTTGCCTACGATTGGCCTGGGAATATTCGAGAGCTGGAAAACGTTGCTCGCAAGATCGTCGCGGTTGGCGACGCTGAACTGGCTCTTGGCGATCTTCGCGTGACGCGCGCGGCGCAGCCTGCAGCGGAAGGATTGAGCGTGTCGTCACTGAAGGTGGCCGCGCGGGCGGCTTCCCGGCGAACGGAGCGCGAGCTGATCTTGAAGGCACTGGAACAGACCCATTGGAATCGCAAGCGAGCGGCGCGAGACTTACAGATTAGCTATAAGTCGCTGCTATATAAGATCAAGCAGATCGGTGCGGCTGTGCCGGTTCCGGGCAAAGGCGAGGGGAAGTCTTGATGAGGCGTGTGGCGGGTCTTCTAGTAGGGATTGGAGTGCTTTTCACCTTTCCTACTTCGCCCGACGTGTGGGGACAGGATCCTCCCGAATCGAAGGCAAAGGCTGAAGCGGCCGCTCCGGCAGCGGCTGCCGCGAATGACGCGGAATACAAAATTGGAGCGCAGGACGTGCTGCGTATCGACGTCTGGAAGGAACCAGAGATTTCGCGCACGGCGCCCGTGCGTCCGGATGGACGGATTTCGTTGCCACTGATCAACGATGTGCAAGCCGCGGGTCTTACTGCGACGCAACTATCCGCGGTAATCGCTGACGGTCTCAGGAAATACATTACCAACCCCCAAGTGACGGTGGGCGTTACTGAAATCAATAGCAGGCGTGTGTATGTAACGGGCGAAGTCACAAAGCCCGGGGCATTCCCTCTGCTGCCGAACATGACTGTGTTGCAAGCTCTTTCGAGTTCTGGAGGATTCTCGCAGTTTGCGAAGTTGAAGAGCATTTACGTCCTTCGCACTGAAGACGGGAAGCAGGTAAGGCATCCGTTTAATTACAAGGCAGTTGTGTCGGGGAAGAAACCCGAATTGAATATTCCGCTGCAACCGGGCGATGTGATTGTCGTTCCTTAATGATGGATTGGAAGGTCATGCCGCGCGTTTCGTTGTTCACTGCGACGGTCCTTGTCGCGGTGGTGTTGTTCTTCGCGTTCTTCGCGGTGAACAGCGGGTTTGCGCAGGAGACTCCGCAGCAAGAAAATCCGCCGCAGGATAACATGCCTCAGGATAACCGTGGACCAGCGCCCGCGCCGCCCAAGCCAGCGGGCCGCGACTACCATCCTTTTGGAGACGATGAAGATATCTCGCAGGCGCCGTCCACGTTGACTCCGGACACGGTGCCGCTCACTGGTGTGCTGGTGCCTGGAGTGGGCACGCAAGAGATGCGGCACAGCTATTGGGTGCCGGGATTTCAGTACGGCAATTTCATACGCTCCACGGGGCTAAACCAGCCCGCAAGAACAGGCTCGGACTGGAATTCGACCAGCTTCGTCGCAGGGAACCTGAGCCTGCTGGAGAATTGGAGTCGTTCCTCTCTGACGGTCAACTACTCGGGTGGCGGCACGTTTTCCACCGACAAGATGCAAGGCAACGGCTATTTCCATCAGCTCGCTCTAGTTCAAGCATTCACCTGGGAGCGATGGCAGATGTCCTTCATCGACCAGTTCAGTTACTTACCGCAGACACAGTTCGGGTTTGGAGCGGCGAGTGCTCTCGCGAGTCCGGGCGTTGGAGGTTCGCTGGGGCCCGCAGCACCTGGGTTACAGACGAGCTACCAGCCGAGTCAGAGTATTTTCGCGGCTTTGGGATCGCGCTACAGCAATTCCGCCACGACGCAGCTTACTTATCTGGTGAGTCCGCGAGGGTCGGTGACATTTGCAGGCTCGTACGGTTTGCTGCGGTTCGTCGAGCCGGGCAATATCGACTCGAATGACACTATTTTCAGTGCTGGGTATAACTACGCGCTGACAAAGAACGACACGATCGGCGTGCTATACCGTTTTTCCGACTATCGGTACTTGGGCGAGCCTCAAGCGATAGGGGACCATGTGGCGCAAGTTGCTTACGGGCGGAAGGTCACGGGGAGGCTAGCGCTTCAACTTTTTATCGGGCCTGAAGTAACTACGTTTCGGCTGCAGACCGCGGGATTTTCGAATCAGACCTCTGTCGCGGGAGGCGGCAGTCTGACTTATGGGTTCTCGCGTTCCCACGTATCGGTGAGTTACAACCACGGCGTGTCGGGCGGCAGCGGATTGTTTACGGGTTCCAATGGAGATACCTTGCAGGGTTCTGTCGATCGGCAGCTTTCGCGTTTGTGGCACGGGAGCATTTCATTCGGGTATTCGAGAAACTCGAGCCTCGCGAGCGGGAGCACAGCCTTGAGCTCGCCTACGTTTAATTCGTGGTTCGCCGGTGCGGGCTTAGACCGGCCTCTGGGGCGCACGGCCAACTTTTCCATTGGATATTCGGCCTACATTCAGAGCAACAGCCAAGCTGTGTGCCCTGTTGGTGTATGTTCGAGCGATTTACAGCATCAGATCTCGCTTAGCTTTCAATGGCACACGCGGCCGCTGGTACTGCGGTAGACTAGAGTTACTTGCGGGCGTCGCCCTCGGTGGAGTTCTTGGTGAACCCCGAGCATTGATTGGGATGAGTAGGTTGTCGCAGATGATCACGCTTCGCGGTTAACGAGAAGTTGGGAGACAATGTACAAAGTTTTCTTTGGGCTAAAGGACAATCCGTTCAACGTTAATCCGGACCCGCGCTATCTCTATTTCACCAAAGAGATTGAGGAAGCGCTGAGCGGGTTGAAGTATGGCGTGCAGAATCGCAAGGGATTCATCACCCTGACGGGTGAAGTGGGGACCGGCAAGACAACTCTCATCAACCGCCTTCTCGATTGGCTGCATGGTCAGAAAGTCAGAACTGCATTTTTGTTCAACTCCCGGATGAATACGAGTCAATTGTTCGATTTCATCCTGGCGGAGTTCGGTATTACGTGCGAGTCGCGCATCAAGAGCCAGCAATTGATGCTGCTTAATCAATGGCTCCTCGATCGTTTCCGCGCGGGTGAGACCACCGCCCTTATTGTGGACGAGGCGCAAAACCTAACCTACCCCGTACTGGAAGAGATCCGGCTTTTGACCAACCTGGAAACTTCGACCGAGAAGTTGCTGCAGATCGTATTGTCCGGGCAGCCCGAATTGGAAGAGAAGCTCAAGCTCCCGCAACTTCGGCAGCTGCGGCAGCGGATCATGTTGCGCTGCAAGACGACTCCTTTGAGCAAAGAGCAGACCAACGAATACATTCTTGAACGGTTGAGGATCGCGGGGGCTTCCGGCGAGCTGATTTTCAGCGCGGATGCCGTGGAAGTCATCCATAAGTATTCGGTGGGCATTCCGCGCGTCGTGAATCTGCTCTGCGAACACTCGTTGATCAACGCTTACGTTGAACAGCAACGGCCGATTTCGGCGAAGATCGTGGAAGATGTCGCGCACGAATTTCAGCTGGATGAGGTGGCGCCTACTGCACCTGCCAGCATTGCGCGGGTGGATGGCGACGTCTATACATCAGAGTCGTTCATTCAGAATCTTGGCGAGGCGCTTTCGCGGTTCCGGATTAGCCCGCCGATGACGACTCCGCGCGAACGAAAGTAAGCGCTCCTGCTTCCTGATCCCAATTTCGACGCGGCCCCGTCGAGAAGCGCCAGGTCGTCGCCGCCGATCCCATCAAGCTGTCAGCGAATTCGAGATCGATCAAGCCTCACCTAGAAGTCACCTTCCGTGCGAAGCCGACTGTCACGAAGAATTAATTTGGCAGGCCGCCTCATTGGTGCGAATATCGGACCACTCCATTTCGACGATGGCACCTGGGAGTCTAGGTGTTTAGCTGTTACGGCTAGCCCAACTGGCCGCATAAGTCGGTCTGCCCCCGCCGCATCGAGGGTCAATTATGCTCGGCTCCAGTCTCAAGTATTTTCTTCAGCATCCAGCTCGCTTCACGAACGCACTCGCAGCCGGTCCTTTTGAAGCTTGGATCTAATTTCATGACCGTTATGCCGAACGACGTGAACGCCAAAATCCCATCTTCCGATACGAAGCCGAGGCAGGCTGGGAGGGGCGATTACACCGTATGATCGGCTTCCCGCGGCCCTCCGGCGCAACCTCGGATTTCAATGTCCTGTGGACCGAAGTGGTCGCGTCCCTACGAGCAAAGGGGATTCGAGTCGGCCCCAGCGGCTTTGGAGCCTGGAACGATGGCGATGCCGGCCTCGCGCGAGCCATTTGGTGCCTGGTGCTCCATCTGCGGCCGCGCAACGTGGTTGAAACCGGCGTTGGCCACGGCGTGACTTCGCGGTTTATCCTCGAAGCGCTGGAGCGCGACGGCGCCGGCCATCTTTCCAGCATCGATATCCCTGCCTTGGATCCCGTGCTTCGCGCGCAGGTGGGGATGGCGGTCGGTGACCGGCTTCGGCAGCGATGGTCGTATGTCGAGGGCTCCAGCCGCCGCCGGCTTCCGGCGCTGCTTGCAAAGCTCGGCCAGATCGACCTCTTCATTCACGATAGTCTGCACAGTCAACGCAACGTGCGCTTCGAACTCGACCGCGCGTGGCCCATCTTGCGGCCCGGCGGCGCAATCGTCCTCGACGATATCGACGCCAACGACGGCTTTCATTTCTTCAACAGAGATTTTCCGGTTCATCCGTCATTTGTTTGCGAGGCCGAACCCCTTCACGAAGGTCCACGGCGCCTCAACAAGAAAGGCCTGTTCGGAATTATTCTGAAGATGCCGCTGCAAAACTGACCCGCGGCAAATTTCTTCTTCATCCGCAGACTTTACGCGGCTGTTTCTGTTCTCGCCTACGTCCTGGTCCGTTCTCTCGCGTTCCGTTCAGTTCGTTGGGCTCATTGCGAGGTGCTTATGGATTCGAATCCCACTCGCTTGCAGGCTCTGGTCCCGCCGTATAAGGCGCGAGACTCCTTCAGGACGTGCCTACGGCTTTTCGGTGTTTAACTAGTGAGCATCTCGCTGTGGTCATGTAGGAATGCCGCCGATGGGTTGGTCGAATTCGTTTCCGACTTGTCCAACCGCTTTCTTCGCCTACGTCCTAGCCTTCGCCCACCGCTTTTTTTGCCGTTAGCAATGGCCGCTGTGCGAGGAGCCGACAGGACGGCGCTTCTTCAAGCTGACTACTTCGCGCCCGGCAGAGTCCCCCAAGGCTTTCGCAGCCGCACGCACGCCCTTCAATCGGTGATTCGGCAGCATTTGGCTGGCATTGACTCTGTCATTTGGTGCCGCGAGCCCCTTTTCGAGCAACAGCTGGCGGTTCGGCCGCACCCCCGCGAGAATTCACCTGAGCCACGAGACCCGCTTCCTCAAGCGAATTCATCGCCCTTGGGTTTGCAAATGGAATCCGCTTCACCTGCCAAGCCTTGAACGGCATAGTGATCTTGCTATTGCCTTTGCCGACTCTTCTCGAAGGTGCTGCTGACCAGCGTGCCTTCGACGTAGATGTGGTGGCCTTGCCGCAGCTTCGTCGCAGCGTAGTCGCCGAGGCCGTTCCAGGCAACAACGCGATGCCCCTCAGTCTTGGAATGCCATTCTTCGTCGGCACCCCTCCAGGACCGCTGAGTCGCCAGCGAAAGAAGCGCGTGCTTGCGCTCTGACGCCTTAACGCGTCTGCGTGAACCCGCCTGCCCAACACCCGGTGAAGAATACTGGTGTCATGGTATTTTGCTGCGGCGACGGGTAGCATTAACATTCCCCGGCGACTTGCAGGATGATCACGCGCGCGAAAAACTCATCGCAGGAGGATTTGGATGTCCGGAAAATTGGTCTGGGTTGCGGTGGTAGTCGTGGTAAGCGCATTGAGCCCTAGCGCGTGCCGGAAGAACGAAAAGGTAGCGGCAAGTGCTGGCGACGATGAGGTATTTGTGACCAGCAAAAAGTTCGTCATCGGACGCGCTCGACATGGACGAGCAGAAAACCCACCGTGCATCAGACGGGGGATGGAGGGTGTATTGGAAGCAGCGAAGGGTTTCGCAACACAGCAGAAGCTCGCGTCATTCGGGTTTATCGGAAAGGATATGCCTGTGACACCGATCGTGTTGGAGGACCCACGCACCTCCGGAGGCGTGTCCGTGGTTACCCGAAGTGTAGAGGAGGAACTGCGGGGCGTTAAAGCGGAAACTGCGAGGGCATTTGCGGCGGAGGACTATGCGAGCTGCGGCACCGTGGCATTCTTATTGCCGCCAAACACGACGCAAATACGAGCCGTCATGAGCGCCGCGAACGAAGATGAGAGCCTACGGCCCTGTAATGTCGTACAAGGAGATTACACGAAATGTGAAATCGGAAACGCTGCGTGGACCTCATTTCACGAAGATAGATACTTTTTAGCAACCTTTAAGAACTGGTCT
>Ga0185299_10003682_pt1 | contig 19786 bp, 17 predicted proteins | sample PaiPotPPA55metaG_FD_128002 | JGI IMG/M metagenome (GOLD analysis project Ga0185299, IMG submission 128002) | Iron sulfur acid spring bacterial and archeal communities from Banff, Canada, to study Microbial Dark Matter (Phase II) - Paint Pots PPA... ...
CCGCGATCGAGAGATCGGCATCGGAACCGTGAGGGGATGGTGCAGCTGCTAGCATCAAGGTGGCCAGGGGCCAGGGTTGATAGCATGGCCAGCATATGCAAATTCCCATAAGCGTCGTAACACTAGAGGAGCGGAAGATGCTATGCGCTCTTTTTGCAGTGGGTACCCTGGCTCGATACTCCTCGGTCATGGGCACATCACGCTGCCGGTTCGAGGGCAATGGTGGGAAGACGACGATGGGGCATTCTTGACATCCGACGTTCCGTCTGGAGAACTCACTTGAAGGCGGAGACCAAGACCCACGAGGATGAGGAAGACCCCGGCGCTGTTCCGATCATCGAACCCTCCGAGTCGTGCTCGACGCCATCAAGCCAGAGAATGCTTCCGGCTGGATGTTCCCGAATACAATTGGCGGGGCGTTGGATTTGGACAACCTCGCCGACCCGTGATCAAGCCTATTTTCAAGGCAAACGGGTTGAAGTGGAAAGGCTGGCACGCATATCGTCGCGGTCTAGCCACGAACCTTCATGAACTCGGTGTTCCTGATATCGTGATCCAAGCGATACTTAGGCACGAGGACATCAGAACGACTCAGCGGAGTTACATCAGGACTGTGCCGCAAGTCGTCACTGCCGCCATGAAACGGATTGAGTCGAAAGTCTCTTGTACAGCGGCAACCGACAATCAATTTGCTAAACTGATGAAAGCAAACATCAAGCCGACGTAGCTCAGTTGGTAGAGCAGCCGATTCGTAATCGGCAGGTCAGCGGTTCAAGTCCGCTCGTCGGCTCCATCTTTTCAGAAGCTTAGAGATCAGTTGACCGCAATCTGCTGCACATTTGCTGCACGAGCTATTCTTGCTTCCAATTGCTTCATGGCGTCCGTCACGACTTGGGGTACGGTCTTGATGTAGCTTCTCTGCGTTGTGCTGACATCTTCATGGCGCAGGATAGCTTGGATCACCTTGTCCGGCACTCCGAGTTCATGAAGGTTCGTAGCTAGACCGCGACGATACGCGTGCCAGCCTTTCCACTTCATCCCATTTGCCTTGAAAACCGGTTTGATCACGCGGTCAGCGAGGTTGTCCAAATCCAGCGCCCCTCCGATCGTGTTCGGGAACATCCAGCCGGAAGCGTTCTCTGGCTTGACGGCGTCGAGCAAGAGCCGAAGAGGCTCGATGATCGGAACGACGCCGGGGTCCTCGTCATCCTCGTGGGTCTTGGTCTCATCTTTTACGTGAGTCCTCCACACCGAGCGTCGGATGTTGAGAATGTCTTCTTCGTCGTCTTCCCACCATTGCCCTCGAATCTCTCCCTCCCGCAGACCAGCGAATGCTGCCACTCCGATGACTGCCCGTACGACGCCCTGAGTAATTTCGGGAGTGTACGGACCCTCCTCGGTGAGGATCATCATTGGTTCCGTGCTGGAGAAAAGTTCTAGATGCTTTTCCACTTCCTCAAGCGCATAAGCAAGACGCTTCCGCCCGTGCCTCTTGCCCTTGGGGATTGTGACTCCAGTCATTGGGTTCACGCCGTCGTAAAACCCCTTCCTCTTGGCGAACGTGAACATCGCGGAAAGCGTCACCTTGACGTGCTTGTACGTGCCGTGTGCCAGATCGTAGGTTTCAGTCTTGTTAGCGGCTTCGATCTCTCCCATCAGATTTTCACCGTCCACCGTCCTGAAGTCCCGCACTCGACCTTTCACGCGACCCTTGATGTGACATCGCCAAGCATCCTTGTAGCCCTTAACGGTGCTTCTAGCCAGCTTCTTCTCAATCGCGGGGAAATAGCTCTTCTCCGCGAAATCGACGATGCCGACTCCGGCTTCTGAAGTGAAGCCGATTCGGTTGAGCCTGTCCATGTATTCGTTCTTGAGAGGAATGACCTCACTCCTCTTGGGGTATTCCACAAGACTGGCTAACCTATAGGCAATCGGGTTTTTGTTTCCGTCCTCACGGTATCTTACGAACCATGCACCGTGCGATTTAAATAGACTTCCTTGCTGCGTCCTCATTAAATGGTTCCTCCATTTTTTGAAGACCCAGCCTTGCGTTGTTGTGTGTTGTTGTCAGCGCGACGCTCAAGCCAAGCATCCAGCTCGGTAGAACCCCAACGATAGCGTCGGTGCTTCCCTAGCCTGAATACCGGGATTGGGTCGTGGGTGCGGCTATGCTTACTTTGGTCGATTACCCACGACTCTTTGACCTTGAGCCGTTCTGCCAACTCTGCAGATGTTAGCACTTCGCATTCATATTTGGGGGCAGTCGCCATAGATCCCGCTGTTTCTCTCGGTTTCATATCAGCGCCACCTCCGCTGCCTGTTCCAAACAAACCAAATTCAGGGAACGGGGAATCAACGCGATGTATTCATCTTCCCCGCGGTCATTTATGTGAGCAACTATGTCACGTGCAGGCACTACCGCCATGTAAACGGCTGGATCGACCAAATGGCCTGCGAACCGATTCGCGAACCACTCCGCGCGTCCGCGATCTGAAGTCCAATGGATGCCGCGCACCCGCCGAAGCTTGCCGGTGCCAGCCACACCACGGAATAGCGTGAATGGGCCTCCGTGTGGCAACGGGTCGCCAGCGGCGAGCAGTTTGGCTCGATCGCCAATCGCAATCAGCTCTTTGAGCAGCAGCAGGGGGAAGTGTGCATTATTTGTGCGTGAGATGGACAAAGCATGGATTAGAGCGACTTCATAAATGCCATGCTCTAACAGAACGTCAGAGTTGTGATAAACCAGCTCCAAACTGCGCGTGTTATCAGCACGGCACAGGAATCCAACTGGATCATGTTCGAGAACTGCATCAACAGCGAGGCCGCGCAGTTCTGTCGGGATCGGGTCCAAATACAGAGACGCTTTAAGAATGTGCCGCTCTAGCGATTTGTCCAACGAAGATTCAATGGTCTGAACTGCCATGGTTCTATGCGCTCCAGAACGCTTCTTTTATCACCCCTTGTCCACTTCACGTTCACCAGCCGTACACCTCAGGACCTATTTTTCGGGCTAGGCAGTTGATCGGGCTGTAATTTAACCAGCCGGATGACTCCGACATCCTCGCCTCCCTCAGCGCGAACAAAGATCGGATCAGGCTCGCACCCGGCCTTGCTCAAAAATTCCATCTTGCGGATGCGTTCCTTGGGCGGGTCGTCTGGGTTGATCGTTGTAAAACCAATTCCCCATTCCATAAAACCGTGGATGGTGCTGGCACCCCGGCTGCGGTAGAAAACGGAACCCGGCCCAGACTTATTCGTGTGATGTACTATTGCGATTGCACACCCGGTTTCGGCTTGAATTTTGCCCACTCGATCGAGAATCCCTTGCATTTCGGTGTTATCGTTTTCATCTGCAAAATGCATCTTGCGGAACACGTCTAAGGCCAGTAGCTCCGTCCCCGCAGCCTTCAGCCGGTCGATTACTAAGCGCACGTCTTCATCATTGTCGAGCGCCCAAGTGGCGGTCTGCTTCCGAGAATTAACCTTCATCCAGTCGTTAAAAGTTTCAAAGAGTGCTGGATCTCCCGCTTTTCCTCGCAGGAAAAGCTTTATGCGCGATCCGGTTAGGCCGGGAGAATCTTCTCGCGCCAGAATCGCCGTGCGCACGCGGCGCGGGACTTCAAACCCAAGCCAGTCCTGTCCAAGTGCAAGCGAGATGAGAAGATCGACAGTGGAGTAGCTCTTCAGGCTCTTCGGGTCGGCAATAATAGCGCCGTTCCAGCCACGCGGGATTACTCCCTTGACCAGCCATTCAATTTCGTCCGGCACCATCTTGGCGAAGTCAAGTGCACCGATGAAGAAGTCCGTGGAGGCGGATGCAGGCGGACGCCATTGGGGAGCTTGCTCTATCAGCGCAAGCAGATCATCTGCCGTGTGGGATTGTAGGTAGTCGTAAACGTCACCGTGCTCTTGAAGTCCCGGCAAGAGCACAACTTTCACCCCAAAAGCGTAGGAGTAGGCGGAGACGGCTGCTGCTTCCATATGTGCTCGTCCCGGTTCATCATTGTCCGGCAGAAAACAGACAGTCTTGCCTTTCAGGTACTCGGAGAAGTCCTGAGACCACTTAGGTGCTTGGCCGCATTTCGAAGCCCCGTCGGGAGAAGTCGTAACTGCAACTTTTAAATGGTTCTTCAGGGCTTGCGCCACGGCATCGGCACATTTTTCTCCTTCCACCACAAGCACGTATGTGGCAGCAATTACTTCGTGCAGTCTGTACAACGGAGCCTTGAATCCATTGAGCTTGTATTCAAATCCGCCCTTCCCATCAGGGCGACGCCACTGAAAATATTTCGAACCGTCATCGCGACGGAAGCGCTGCTTCTCGGCTGCCAGTTTTCCAGATGCATCGGTGTATCGATAGCCCGCTTCGGGCTCGCGCCGGGCAAACGAAAACTGCTTTTCTCCTAGCAACTGTGCGACCTCGGCCCGGGCGGTTTCGCGGTCGCACTTGGTGAATTGCTCCTCAAAGTCAAACAAGCCGCCGCTTCCACACCCGCCGTGGCAAGTCCAAGTGCCTTTCTCAAAGTTGATGGACAGGCTAGGCGTACGGTCATCGTGGAACGGACACCGAAACATCCCTTGTGCGCCCGATGGAAGGCGCTGGCCTCGAAGGCGAGCTTCGAAATACTTCCGGTGTTGTGACTCCGTTAACTTCATGTGTTTTCCGCCCTTAAGAATTTCAGTGCAGTCAAGTTGCCTTGTGTGCGACCAGCTAGTTACGAGTGCATTCCGTCACTGGCCTTCATCTCTGTCAATCGCACCGCCGCCGGATTTGGCGACGGCATGGGTTCTGCCGACCTGAATTTGAGTTCGCAAGCGCAGCCATTTTGTTTCGGTGCAATAGCGCTGTTACTCCTGCCTCTGTGGCTTTTCATCTCAAGCTGGTCGAACCGTTCCCGAAGCTTGTCCACGCTCAGAATGTTGCTTTTCCAGAACTCGTCATGTTGAACCCATCTGATCAGGTCGGAGATTTGTTGTTCTGTGCGGCCGTCCTGACGCAACATTAAGTCTGCCGTCCGGACCCAATTCTCCATTTGACGTTCCGTGATACGGTAGTCAGGCTTATTGCCAAGGATTTCGCGCCGAAGCAGTTCGGCTAGGCCCACGGCTGCCGACGAAGGCTGCGCCTTTGCTTTCGATGGGGGAGAGAGAACTGGAGGGCTGGTAGCCGCTTTGGACTCCATGGTCGATCCAGACAATCCCGAGTCCGAACTCGGTTCGGACGAAGAAGGTTTTTGTGATTCTGTGATTCTTTCCTTATTGCAGAGGCCGTTTTTTGGTCCGTGGGTACCCAATTCGTGGTCTGTGGTTCCGTCAACCTGAGACCGTACAACCGCCTCTGGCTCCGACCCTAACGCCGAATCGTGGTGTGTAGATGTCCCACCCAGAGACGATTTTTCGGTCTCAGGCTCGGAGCGCAAATTCGGGTCTGTGGCCTTGCCTGATCGTGATCTTCGTTTCCATGCCCATCGCGTGGAGTCCATCACTGTGAAAATGCAATGTCCACTACCTGTCTTTTTTTGAGCCAGGTAGCCAGCCGCAACTAATCGCGCGATTTGACGGCGGCACTGGCGATAGCTCATGCCTAACGAGGAAGCAATTTGTTCAATGGGAATTGGCCTGCCGCCAAGAACAATTCCTGTGTAGCGGCCGTTGCTCGCTGGTTCGTCCTTGGTCGTCCTAGCAATAAACCAGAGCAAGACCCAGAGCGGGGTGCCAGCGCCGATTGCATGCACGTGCTGCGGCTGAAGTAATGACTCGTCAATGGCAAAAGTGCAAAGGTCAGACATGTCGAAGCTCCGGGACACGGCGGAAAAGTTCTCTTGCAAGGAGGAGGTCTTCGCGGTTACCAGTCAGCCCCAAAGCGACAGCCGCAAGCTTCAGTCGAGAATAGGCGCGCTCCCGTTTGCCACGGCGCGGTCTGCCAATCCGGACGCCATGGTCGCGTCGTGGCCGTGAGCTGGTCATTCGCACCGCCTACAAACGTGCGGGACGTTTGGATTTCCCTCAGCGCGCAGCTTGCCGTTGCACTTAACGTAACGTCCCATTGCGAGGAACGTGCTCCCATCGGAGCGCTGCATAAGTGCGAGGAATTTCTCACCGCATTCACCGCAGACATACAACGCGTCCACAGCCTTCCATTGATGTTTGGGTCTGTGCTGTTGCCTCATTCCGCAAAGATGCCATGAAAAAAGGGCCGTGCAACGGGGTGAGTACAAAGGTGAGGAAAATCGAGGATCTGAATACGTCGAAACGGGCGAGCAGTAAGCGTTTTGGGTGAATCTACTTTTTTGAGCTGATGCCGAAGGTGATGCCTAAGGTAATGCCGAAACCCATTTCTGAGGCGTGTACTCGCCCATCTCCTCCATCGCGATTTTGGTAAGTCGCAAGTAATTCATCAGAATCTTCTTTCGCGGCTTGTCATGACACTCGGCCTCTAACAATCGAGGGTGACCATCCTTATCTCGGTACAGTTTTTTTGTATCGATAAACCGGATAACATACTCAAAGTCATCAGAACCACACTGTGGATTGAGCAGTGCAGTGCGCATGGCCTTCCTCTCCTCCCCCCAATAGTTCAACCGATTGCTTTCGCGCTGTGCCTGCGGCGGCTTCATCGGTCTGGGCTGGGCAAGGTCCTTCAGGACGGTATCAAGCTGCCGCTTGAAGACATTGGCCAATGCCGCCGCCACTTGGTTCCATTTCTCGATCTCCCCTGCGACGGCGACGATGCCCCTGTCTACGAAATCGCCCACTACCGTGACTTCGGCGTGGAGTGCGGTTCCTAGCCACCGTTGAAAAATTTCGGGTGTACGGGAGAAATTAAATGAAAAGAAATCTTGAACGACGACGTCCACTGTGTCAGGCCAAGGCGGACGGGATTTACCTCGAACATTTTGTTGCATCTGGCGTATGTATTCACATGTCTCTACTAACCAACAACTGGCCCAGTGCTGAAGGACGCGTTTCTGGTGATCGTTATTCAGCGCCGCGAAGACTTCGTCGCGAACTGCGTGGGACTGACATGAGCAGGGGGTATTAAGGCCCGCGCCGTAATCTAGGGGACCCGCAAAGTGAATCGCGGGTGGAATGTCCGCGTGGGGCTTCCTTCGAAACGCCTCGTGTGCAGTGCGCGAGCAGATTTCGAGCAGGGCTTCCTGATGGCCGCTGCCTTCCGACACTGGATTGGCGTGCATTCCGGAGACCTAATCCCACGATTGTAATGCAGAGGTGATTCTTTGGGCCCCCAAAAGGAGGAGCAGAGTTGAGCATTCTCCGGACTCCTCCCCACTCATCCCCACGAGCTGAAATCACGTCGCGATCAGTAAACACGCGGGTTTGGTGGGATGCGGCCAAACTCATCCCCGCACCGCCCCTGTGTGGGGACGTGGAGTCCGCTCGTAAGCTATTGATTAAACACAGAGACTCCACCTCGTCAGGAGATTCTCCCCAAAGGCTACTTCTTTGGGGATGAAATCGGCGTTTTCTTCTCATCGACTGGTGGAATCCATTGGCCAGCGCCGACGCTGCCATGTCGCCGAAAGTATCGTAGTTCGCGTCAATCGATTGACGCCAGAAGGCAACGCCACACATTGAACTAGCGCGTGCGAGTCCGTTCATGTTCCCGGAAAGGCATTCTTTCGCCGCCTGAAACGTTGAACAATAAGAGCGGAGGGAAAATGCGACGCAACAATGACAAGAAGCCACAGCCTCCGCGTCACGGTCAAATTAAATGCGCGACAATGAAGATGGCGCACGCAAAGAGTCATCTCGCCACAATGGTTGCGAGCACAGCCGAAGTGTCGCGATATGGTGGACACGAAGCGGTTTGCAGTTCGGAAGGCGAGTTCGCGCCCGGCGGCGCGGCCAGAGCTGACTACGAAACGACGTCGGCGAACGACAATCCTGACCCCGATTTTTCGGGTACGTCTCGATGAGCAAGGCGGAGGTGGCAGCAAGGTGGCAAGGTCAACTCCCGACTCGAACGCTGCAGGGGTAGCAAGCGAGCATCTAATGAACCATCCCTTCTTGCACGCCAGACTTAAGCAGCCTCGCCGCCTGCTCGGCCACAACGGGCTGGCTGAAATAAGAGCCTTGCCCCTCGCCGCACCCGTGGCGCTGAAGGAAGTCAAGCTGCGAAACGTTTTCCACTCCCACTGCAATGACTCGCTGCTTCAGACTGGTTCCGATACCGATCATAGCGCCGACAAGGGGTGACCCCTCGTGATTCTCCGTAATCTCCTGCACGAACGATTGACCGACTTTCAGAGTGTCCACCGGAAAACGCCGCAGATAGGTAAAGCTGGAGTAGCCCGTGCCAAAGTCATCGATGGCCATCCGCACCCCCATCGCCTTCAGCGCGTGGAGTGTAACAACAGCAGACTCCGCGTCCTGCATCAGCACGGTCTCGGTTAGTTCGAGCTCTAGATTTTGCGGGTTCATCCCGGTAGCGATCAACGCTGCCCGAACTCCTGACAGAAAATCCTTGGACTGGAATTCGACTGCGGACACGTTCACCGAAATCGGTACAACCCCGAACCCCGAATCACTCCACTCTCGGGCTTGTCTGCATGCTTCTACTAACACCCACTGTCCGATGCGCAGAATCAAACCGCACTCTTCCGCGATTGGCACGAAGCTCGCCGGAAATAGCATTCCCCGCTCCGGATGTTGCCAGCGGATCAGCGCTTCCATTCCCGTGACCTGACCTGTCTGTAGATTGATCTTGGGTTGGTAGTGCAGTAAAAACTCGTTCCGCCCGAGTGCCAAGCGCAAATCCGCTTCTAACAACACTCTCTTTGCCAGTCGTGTGGTCATGTCTGTTCGGAACGACTGGTAGCCATTGCGACCGTGTTGCTTGGCTTCGTACATCGCGACGTCCGCCTGACTTACCAAACTTTCCGCGTCCTGCCCATCGGCGGGGTAGGTGCTGCCCCCAATGCTGACATTAATGTCCAGACTCTTGTTATCGATAATATGCGGTGACGCTATCGCCCTTAGAATTTTTCGCGCAGTGACCGCTGCGTCTTCGGCGTGCTCCACTTGTGAGAGAAGAATCAGAAATTCGTCTCCACCCAGACGGCTTACCGTGTCCGTCCGCCGGATACAAGCCGTCAATCGGCCAGCGATCGACCGCAGCAGGTTGTCCCCGACGCCGTGGCCCAGTGTGTCGTTGATTCTCTTGAATTGATCTACGTCGACAAACAGCACCGCGAGTTGCTTGCTCTGGCGCTCAGCCAGTGAAATCGCTTGTGTCAAGCGGTCGTCGAACAGCGTTCGGTTCGGCAAATGAGTCAGGATGTCATGTTGTGCTACACGCGACATTTCGAGCGAAGCGGCCCGGGCCGTGCTCACGTCGCGGAAAGAGATCACTGCCCCAATTGCGTCTCCGTTCTGGTCATGGATAATCGCTACTCGGTGCTCAATTCCAAATTCTAAACCGTCTCGTCGAACCAGCGTGCAGTTTGTACATCTGGTCGTAGCGATCGCGCTTCTATCTCCTTGCGTGACGATGAGTACGGCATTCGGAAGAACCGTGCCGCTAACACTATCGATGAGTCTGAGCACGTCCGCAACCGGACGTCCCAGGGCCTCCTCTCGAAACCATCCGCTCATCTTTTCTGCTAATCCATTTAGATAGGTGACGTTGCCACACATATCCGTGCGCACGATCCCCTCTTCAATCGAATCGAGTGTAATGGTGGCGAGTGCATCTTCCCGCCACACTGCTTGGGCCGCCCAGCGGTCCATCATCGTGCGCACTGTCCGCCTTAACCGGTAGCCATCGGCTTGCTCCTTGAGCAGGTAGTCTTGGGCGCCGCGCTGTACGGCTTGCCTGGCCTCTCCTTCTGTGTCAGCCTCGCTCAAGATCAAAATTGGCACACCAGGCGCAGCCTGAAAAAGCTTATCGAACGTGTCGACACCCTTGCTATCGGGCAGGTTCAGATCAAGCACTGCCGCCCGCACCCCTCCCTCACACACTCGCTCGATTCCACGAGAAAGTTCGGTTACCCACTCCACCTGGAACCGCTCTTCCGTTACGGAACCCAATTCGCCTAAAACTCTTGCTGCCGCATCTGCGTCAGACGCAATCAGCAGGACACACTCGTGGCCCTGCGTATTCGGTGCAATAAGTTGACTTCGGCTTGTCATCTCGTTGAGTCCCGCGACGGCATGCTGTGATCTAGCAAGTGTTCGCTACTCTTGACATCTTCTCTGTCGCAACTGCCTTAGCGACATCCGAAGCCATGAAGCGCAGCATTTGCTGCTTCAGTTGCGCATCCACCTCGTCCGCGATCGTCACAACAGCGGGAAGAACCTTCTCGAAGTCCAACTGACTCTGGCTTTTGTGCAACGTCGTAAAAATGCTCACCTGGAGCAAACGGGATTCCTCTACCGCCATGGCTACCGTGTAGCCCTGTTGGGCCCGCAAGTCTCCGTGGTGGGCCGCCGCCTGCGAAATCGGAGCCTTCGTTTCGTCGTCCAGACGCAACCGTACAATCACATCACGCAGAAGCTGAGGGAGATGGCCCGTGCGCTCCTCAAAATTCAAAGGGATCGCTGCTAGCTCCGGCTCCTTGTCGACCCGCACGAGCCATTCCTCAATCACGTCATTGAGGTCACGCTCGAGAATATCTGCCACAGTCTCAATAGTGACGGCACCGGCATCCCCGCCAGCCACACGCGCAAAGTTTATAGACTTACCCATAAGATCCTCCCTTGATCACCACGCTGGTTCATCTTTAGTTCTTCGAGCAGTCGGTAAACCACACGGTATTTGGTTGGAAGTTCAGTGTCTGAGCTATAAGGATCACATTAGTCGTTACCGTCGTACCTGCTTCAGCCAAATAACGTTCCGTAAGCGAGGCTGCGTTCGCAGGATTCTCCGCTCCCACCTGGATTGTCCGCGCACGACCATCGCTGACGGATGTGGAACTTCTCCGAAGTTTCAAAGCCGGTTGATACGAGGCAATTATGTGCAATATTACTCTTCGTCACAACGAAGGGTTGCCATGCAACGGCGAAGTAGGGAGACTTCACCCGTAGCTCGTATTCTCCATTGGGGCAGGTTCAGATCAAGCACTGCCACCCGCACGCCTCCGTCACGCAACCACTCGATTCCCCTAGAGAGCTCGGTCACCCACTCCACTTGGAACCGCTCTTCCGTCACGAAACCTACGCTAAAACTCTTGCCGCCTCGTCTGCGTCTCTGCGGCAGCTCGCAACGAGCAGGACGCGCTCGTGTCCGTTTTTCGTATTCGTTGCTTCGGTAAGTTTGTGCTCTGGGCTTGTCATCTGGCTGAATCGAGGAAGAGTATGCTTGGCTCCTTTGGCTGCTTTCGCGGCATCTGCAGCCATGAAGCGCAGCATCTGCTGCTTCACTTGCGCATCCACCTCGTCCGCTATCGTCAAAACAGCGGGTAGGATCGCGCTGAATTCCAAGTGATTCTTGCTTCTGTGCAGCGTCCAAAAAATGCTGGTCTCCAGCAGACGAGATTCCTCTACCGCCATGGCTACCGTGTAGCCCTGTTGGGCCCGCAAGTCTCCGTGGTGGGCCGCCGCCTGCGAAATCGGAGCCTTCGTTTCGTCGTCCAGACGCAACCGTACAATCACATCGCGCAGAAGTTGCGGTAGATGGCCAGTGCGCTCCTGAAAATTCAGAGGGATCGCAGTCAGCTCAGGCTCCTTATCGACTCGGGCGAGCCATTCCTGAATCACGACGTCGAGTTCACTTTCAAGAGTGTCTGCCACACTCTTCATAGGGCCAGCACCGACATTCCCCCTAGCCACCTGCGTAGAGCTTTTAGACTCTCCCATTACATCCTCCCTAATGCTCACCGCTCTCTAGTGCATCATCACTTCTTTGAGCGGTCGCTAACCATACGGTACTTGGTTGGAAGTTCAGCGTCTGAGCTCTAAGGATCACATTAGTCGCACCGGTCTCTGTGGCGAGAAAGCCTTTTCTACTTTGGCGGCGCGGTCATCTCCATAGCCCAAATCGCCGCTGGGCGCATGTACATGGATGCGCGGTAGTGGGGGCAGCAGCGGGGGGGCAGCAGCGCTCAATCGCGGGCTTGCGAAGTGTGCCCATTTCGCAGGCGCTGATGTTTCGTGAGTATTTCGGCAATCGCAAAGCGTCAATGTGGGCTTGTTGGCTAGCCCGAGCGCGTTTTAGGTAAGGAGCCTGCCACCGCCGCGCAATTACCGCGAATCTGCTGTTATTTCGCGGTTCGCCATCTTCGTGCCCACCTGTTGAAGGCGGAGAACTCTACGCTATAATGAACTGAGCATCAGGAGAGCCCGAAAGGGCCGCCAACCGACGCGGAGCGCACGGTGGTTTGAGCTGAAAGGCTCGATGTGGCAAAACGATTTGCAAACAAGCTCCACGACGACGGCCGCCTGACCTAGGCGGCATTTTGTTTTCGGTCACCTGATGCCTGAACTCTGTTTAGGAGCGAAGGCATGAAAATCTCTTACTATCAGCAACCCAACCCGACACGTTTACTCAGATCTGTCGCCGAGAAACTCCATCCGAAGCGATTCCCAAAAATGTCCGGGCGCATGGCCGCGATTGTTGCGTTTTTAATCGACGCGCAGGTCACGAGGCCTACTATCGCCGAAATTGTCGTGACCGCCGACGGCTTCGTGCTCGCCGGAGTCGATGGTGATGTCGGCACCAATCACTTTATCGGCACCTACAGCGATCTCGTGCGCAATTGGCTCGCCCTGATCGCAGTCGCGGGGCTAACGAAAGAGGAACGCATCGCGGCCGAGACTCTCTTCGCCAGCAAGGTCGGTTATTTCGGGCGCGCAGACGCATAGAGCCAAGCCCGTTCTGCGTTGGAAGAATGTTGCAGAAACGACCGTTTCTGACACGCTGCTTTTATGGCGCATTCGCACTGTAGACAAAGATCTTAAGTAGCCAGACGAGGAGGACGTTTATGAAACAATTGCGAGTTGGTATCTATGCTCGCGTCAGCACCGATGACAAAGGTCAAGACCCCTTGAACCAGCTCTTGCAGCTGCGCGCATTCGCGCAGGAACAGGGTTGGGCCATTGTCCGCGAGTACACGGACGAATTGACCGCCAAGAACAGCAAGCGTCCCGGATTTCAAGCGATGTGGAAGGATGCGGAATCCCACCGTTTCGACTGTTTACTGTTCTGGAGTTTGGACAGGCTCACGCGTGAGGGAACTTTCGCCACACTGCAATATCTAAGGCGGCTCAGCGATCTGGGAACTAAGTTCAAGAGCTATACAGAGCAATACATCGATTCTCTCGGCGTTTTCGGAGAAGCGATCATCGGTGTTCTAGCAGCTGTGGCGCAACAGGAGCGGATCAGGATGAGCGAGCGCACCAAGGCCGGTCTGGCGCGCGTCCGCAGCCACGGCAAGAAACTAGGACGGCCACGGCTAAGTGATTTGTCCAATGCATCTCGCGCCACTATCTGGCGTCGCAAGAAAGCTGCAGCATGCGCCTCGAATCGCTAGAAGTGTTAGTCGAAGTGCCAATCGGAGTTCATTTCAGATTCTGTCTTCCATTCGATCCCGTATTTTTCTTTCAGGATCGCCTTCTTGCAACCCGCAAATGTGTGGCAGAAACCCAAACCGCGCGGAAAACCCGCGAGACGTTTCTCTGCTTCTCTGGTTGCAGCTTCGAAATAAGGCTTAAGCCGGGGATCGTCCTCTTGCGGATCATGTTTAAGCCAATCTCCTTCAGAATCCCCGGTGCTCGCAATATTGACCTCCGCAATATTGGCTTCGGCATGCGGGGCTCCCGGCCGCTCGCCGTCGCCCTTTGCGAGGCCTTTCAGCACCTCAAAACCAATGCGTCCCTTCGTCTTTGCCGCAATCAAAAGTGCGTTGAGCTCTGGAATGTCAACCGCCTCGATGGTCATCAGTACGTCGTTGCTGACCGACGTGCGCCCAACGATTCTCAGCGCCTGCTGTTGAATTGCTGATTCGAACAGGTTGCGAGCAAACCTTCCATTCCCGAAACCTTTGTCGCTATTCTTGTGCGCGTTGTCGAAGATCACTCGGAGTTTATCGGCCGCCCCCATGCTGATCTTGTATTGCGATTTCTGGGCAAAATCGGCGAAGATCTGGAACAACTCTTCTGGAGAATAATCCTCGAAATTGATGTAACGGTTGAATCTGGATTTCAGTCCCGGATTCGATGCAAAGAATTTAGCCATTTCGTCCGGATACCCTGCGACGATTACGACAAGATCGTCTCGGTGATCCTCCATGCTCTTGAGAATCGTCTCTATTGCCTCTTTGCCGTAAATATCCTCCTGTTGTTCGGTACGAGCGAGCGAGTAGGCTTCATCAATGAAAAGCACCCCTCCAAGAGCTTGCTGTATCACCTCGCTCGTTTTAATCGCCGTTTGCCCCAACCATGCTCCTATCAGCTTCGAACGATCAGCCTCAATAAGGTGCCCACGGCTGACAAAACCCAGCGCACGATAGACTTCTGCCATCATTCGTGCAACGGTCGTCTTGCCTGTGCCGGGATTGCCATAGAATCCCATGTGGAGTGAGAGTTCCGGAGACTTGAGGCCCCTTGATCTCTTGAGTTGTTCCACTTGCAGAAAAGCTACGAGCCGCGCCACCTCAGCTTTGACTTGGCGCAAGCCGATCAGACCATTCAAATCCGTAAGAACTGCGTCGAGCGATCTCGCCGAGTGCGCCTGGGCAGAAGTGCCAGTTTTCGTTTGAGGTGCATTTGGGATAAGGTCACCGGCGGGAGTCTTGGCCATTGGAGCTGGTTGTGCTGATGTTTTCAGCTGTTCAACTTGCACATCGCTTTTTGCGAGAATGTCTTCGTAATATCGTAGGTATTGCAGTTCTAAGTCCGTAACAACGCCGTCGGCTTTAGCCACCAAATCCGCAAGCCGGAATGCAAGCGACCGCAACACACTTCCATGCTGCGTCCCCGCAGCCCGGTCGTAAATGTCGATAAGGGATAAGCTGCTTGGAAGCTCAGGTAGGGGCTTTGGACTGCTCTTAAGAAACCGATCAGCAATGGCCAAGGCACATTGGGTAGCATTAGCGCTTGTGACTTCTGCTGGATCCAAATAACACCAGAGGTCACCGAGTATGGCTAATTCAGAAGAAGATAACGGGCCAACGGCGAGGCCGAACGCCAGAACTATGTTGCTGAAATCCCCTCTCAAAACCGCAGCAACATTAAGACCCGTTCGCCCCTCATTTGCTAGTCCCTGAAGCACCGGAGCGCAGTTCGCGACGAAGTCCCTGATTGCGGAACAGAGCTGAACCACTTCCAAGCAGTCAGAACAAATGCCCGCTGTGGCAAGCGGCTTTCTACAACGAGTGCAACCAGCTTGCGTCTGTCGCGACTGGGCTTCTCCGCACCGATCGCAATGACCAGTGACGATCAGGCGATGGTCAGGGACTGTGAGATATAATTGCCCCGATCTGCGGGCAAACGCGACCTGCACTGGAGTACCTAATCTCGCTCGCTCCAGATCTTCGCGATCAATCCATAAAGGACAGGGCGCACTGCATAGTGTGCACTGAAATGTAACCAGCTCCCGCTTTTCTCCGTACATGCGGAGAAGTCCTCCCAGTACCCGAATGAAGAGGGAAATCAGCCCCCTCAACACCACGAAGATCGCTGTCGGCTCCTGCCGATAGGGTCGGCAGCAGCCTACAGCACACAATCGGGGTGTGTCCAGCACAATTGCGATGCGATTCGGGCAGCGGTTGCGCCAGCTCCGGCGTCGGAGAGGTTGGTCTCAAGTCGAAATGGCGCACCTGTTTGGAATTGATCGCGGACACATTTCCGAGATCGAGACGGGCAAGAAAAATGTCTGCTTGCCCATGCTGGAGGTTCTATCTAAGGGGTTTGGAATCAGTATTTCTAAGCTGATGAGGGGGATCTGACAATCAAACCTATTTCCCTCCGACAGCCCCGCCAAAAACCCATGGAAAACGGCTGGCATGAGGTCTTTGTCTACACACATGCTCAGTAGAATCTTTGACCAGCAAAACATCATGTGTTTTTTGGACCACAATTGCCGCTGGATGAGCTCATTCGAATCCGAGTTTTCCGTGTTAACCAGCTGCAATTTGTCGCGCTTGGTGGTAACTTCGCGGTGTGAGTCGGTTATAAGTTGTTGAAACCGTTACAGGGCAGTTCCAGACTGGTACAACAGACTCTTGTAATCTGGAATCTCACTCTTCGTGAGACGATATTGCTGTTATCCTTCTAGTTAGTATTGACAGGGGGCAGGAGTCTTGACAAAATGTTGGCCCTTCCCTAGAGAGGGGATAACGATGCGCTCAATTTTGTTCGTCCTTCTCTCGGCATCTCTCTGCGGGGCAAGTTCAGGGCAAATTACTACGTCGTCTTCGACCACTAGCGGTGCTCCTATTAGAATCGCAAATCCGGATGAACCCATTGTCGTCAATGGCCGGATTGTGAAGGTTTCTGATTTTGTGGCTGTGCTGTCCTCTTTAGATAACTCAGAGGGACTGCGTCTCCGTATCCCGGAGAACCAAAATCGTGATAAATCTCAGCAAGGTGAGCAGTCACGCCCAATAAATAAAAATCCAAACTGTTCGTCTGATTCTGTGCCGGGGCAGTCTCCCTCATGTGCTGAATCTGGGTCAGAATCTCAAGGTCCTGCCCCCAAGCCCCAGCAGAAGTAACGACTCCAATAACTCTATTCTCGTCGTCAATGATGGGCGCACCTGATATGCCTGGGGAGATAGGCATTTGGACGCGCAAAAATTCTCCGGTTGATTTTAATGGTTGGCCTGTCGTAGTCATGCCAATGACCAGTTCACTCTTCAATTTTGCACTCAGTATTCCGGTGTAAATTGAGAGTGAGCCGAATGCCAAACCAGGAAAGCCAAGCGTCACAAGGTGCTGTCCCGGTTGTGCCGTATGGTCGTTTCCAATAGAAAGCCAACAGGCGGTCTGTGCGTGAGTTCTAAGGATAGCGAGGTCACTCGCCCAATTGTCGCCATTGACATCTAGAGCGGTTTGAGCCGGTATATTCTTCTCGCCTCCAGCTCCCTTGATTAGAAACGAATCTGGATAGAGGAGCGTTACATTAAACGTTCCATTCGGAAGAGGAGTGAATTGGCGGTTACCTAACACGTGACTGGCGGTGACGATCTCGCCATCGGGGCTGATGTAGAAACCAGTTCCGACTGTGTTTCCAGATTGAATCAAGACCAAGGCGCAGCGTAGCTTTTTATATCGTTCCTCAAGATTGTCCGCCTCGCGGTGCGTAACAAAGAGGTGATGCCAGCGAGATTCATGCCTCGGCGGTGAAACCTGTGCGGCCATTGCAGACGTCAGCAAAAGCACTGTAGCGAAGAGGCGCATTTTGTCCTACTGAACTGGAGTGTGAAACAATCCCTCGTCTTTGGTTTTGCTCGGTGCTTCTTCCTTGAGTCGGTATTCTCCCGGCGCGATCCGCGAAAACTTGTCGCTCCGCAAGATCACCGAATGAATGATATTCGTGGAATTTTTCGTTTCGCGCATCACTCCGGCCTTGATGAGAAGGCGCTTCGCTTCCTGTGCGCGAATCGTCCCGTTATAGTGTTTGGCGATCACAATAAGAGCCTGCACTTGAGTCAGCCTTCGCAATTTACCGATTGGAAATTCCTCGGTGAGTTGCGGGTCCACACGCGGGTATGACGGATTTGTTTTCTGCAAAGCCCGCACCGTGGCCGACACGTGTTCGATTTCTTGATCTAGCTCCTGTAATGGTCGCATTAGCCGCTCTCTCTTTTCGAGTAGCTGCTTACCATAGTTTTGAAGATAATCAACAACGTCTTTTGTTTCCATTTCCTTCGCTCCTATATCCCCCAAAAGTTGTAGGTCGCTCATGGGGCCATGTAGTACACCGTGCTACAAGGTGCCGGTACCGTTACTTTCGTGGACTTGACTTAACTATCTAAGCCTGTCGCACAATGAAAATGGTTCAAATGGTGAGCGGCCCCGCCGAGGGGTTGGACGCCTCAGCGGGAAACGCCGCGCACCAGTTGTCCAAGCATCGGGGGAGCTGGCTCCGTGGAAAGAAACAGCTCCCTCAATCTACTTCCGATTGTAGCCCCACATGGCAAGTCCCAAAAGCCAGAGTTATCCACAAGAATACGAAACGTTCTCTAACGCCTTACGCAGGGTCCTCCAAGTATCACACTCTGAACTCAAGGCCAGATTGGAAGCAACAAAAAAGGCCAAGGCATCTAAGCCCCAGCCTTCTTCCCGCGCTCACAGCGGAAAGATCTAGAATTGCGGTTGCCAGTCTTTTTCCAGTTAGCTCGGAATGCGTCAACCGCTTTCCCGCGATCTGCGAAAGAGCCAAATCAAATCGAGCGTAACTCCTTCTGCGCGTTCCGAATCGCGACTTGTGCCCTTGGTCTGCGAATCCGCAAACGTTTGAGCGCACGGAAACCTTCGGCAATCTCGGGCTTCGATCCGTTTGCGCGAGCGGCATTGCCAGATCAGCTACAAGAGTGCGCTATTCCTGATGAATCGCATTCGCTTCGCCATGGCCCCAGACGACTACAGGCCCTTGCTGACAGGCATCGTGGAATGTGATGAAGTTTATGTGGGGCCGCGCAAGCCGCGTTACAAAGGCACGAGCGGCCAAGGACGAGCCACCAGCAAGACCCCGGTGTTTTGCGCCGTAGAACGCGGCGGACAGCTTCGCCGCCGCGTTGTGGCGGATGTAACCGCCGCCACCTTACAGTCGGCTATCTGCGAAGAAGTTGATAGCCGCGCACGTCTGATGACCGATGAGTTCTCAGCGTATCGGGGTCTCAAGAAAAGCTGGGAAGGCGGTCTGGAGACGGTATGCCACGGCACGAAAGAGTACGCTCGTGGGGACGTGCATGTGAACACCGCTGAGAGCAGCCACGCGCTCATCCGGCGCGGACTCATCGGCATCTATCACAATGTGAGTCGTGAGTACCTGCACCGGTATCTGTGGCAGTTTGATTTTCTCTGGAACAACCGCCAGATGAACGACGCTGAGCGAACAATCACGGCGATACAAGGGGCAGAGGGAAAGCGGCTCATGTACAAAGACCCACTTGCCGAGCAAGCGTACACTAAGATTTGTGAGCAGAAAAAAGGCGGTGAGCAACTCGAACCATTCTAAGAAAAAGGCTACTCCCGGCCCCAAGGCAGACAGGCTAAAGCTGAGTGGGAACTGGAAAGACCTTGTGAAGAAATCCCTGTCCACGAAGAAGCCAGCAGAAGGTTGGCCGAAATAATAAATGATGGTCGATGATGGTTGGGGAATGTAAACGCGGCCCGGTACAAGATAATGACAGAACCAAGTGGGGGACAGGTATTCACCGGGGGGCCAGGTATTCGAGCCGGGCGAAGAGTGCACTTTATCTGGCATCTATCGCGTCGTCCACGATCTAGGGCATGCCAAAGACCACGAAGTCACGTGCGTCTATCGGGAGAAATTTCCCCCGTGCCACAACTGCGGCCACAAGGTCCGTTTTGTTCTAGAGCACGGAGCACATCACGTGAGTGTAGACGACTACTTCACGACATAGGTTCGTTTAGCTCTTATGTTTTCCCCTCATAACTTTCAAACTGAGGCACTACTTGTTTTTGAAGCCCTTGCGTAAAGTGCATACTTCCGACAGGCGTTTGCACAAGCGTGCGCCTTCTATTCGCCCTTTCAGGGTAGCTGATGCGCAAGGAAGGGCCTGCCCTATGCGGATTTTGTCAGCGGTACGATCCCGTGAAATGAAGCTGGCGCTATGGAGTTGTCCGACCATTTCAAACT